>Ga0315280_10003450_pt1 | contig 24308 bp, 26 predicted proteins | sample YL17G06_40_MG_FD_203697 | JGI IMG/M metagenome (GOLD analysis project Ga0315280, IMG submission 203697) | Sediment microbial communities from Yellowstone Lake, YNP, Wyoming, USA - YL17G06_40 | ecosystem: Environmental > Aquatic > Freshwater > Lake > Sediment | place: USA: Wyoming | collected... | reverse complement strand
GGTCACCATACCTGAGGAGATACGAGAAGCCTACGGAATCTCCGAAGGCGACTTCATGTTAGTCGGCGGAACAAAGAGTTTGGTCATGCTCAAGAAGCTAGCTCTGCCAAGCTGGAAAGAACTCTTCGAGCGTGGCGAGAAATTCGCCGAAAGAGGACACATCACCAGACAACAGATCCTCAAGGCCGTGAAAGAGACTAGGCGCGGACGTTGATTCGAGTCACGCCGGACAAAACTGCTGTGTCAATCAATTTCATCTTAGTGCATAGTTGATGGCAACTGCAATTGAAAGCCAAGCGGCGAAAATGAGTCGCCACTGGACCTGTCCACACATCTTTGAAGGACATAGTGGCGAGGGTACCGAGGGTAATGTTTGGCAGAGAGGAGCAGGGATGAACGTTGCCGCAGGGCGATACGTATCCGGTCTCAACGCCAGCACCACAGTTCATACCCTTGTTGAATCTCAATTCACCGCCATCAGCTTCCTCCGGGCTGTTCGAAAAGTATGAAGGGAGCTTCACCTGAATACCGTATTTCTTCCCCAGTTCGCGCAGGTTTGCGATCACAGTTGTTACAGTGTTAGAGAAAAGAAGGCCTTGGTGCCCAGCGAGAGATGCTCGTCCGGCATCTTTCACCGTGCTACATTTGATGACCTTGACCGTAGCTAGCGCCAAATCGTGGAAGAATCTCTCCAGCCCTGCTTCACTGCCTTGACATAAAGTAACTCGTGGTACGGTTACTACACCGGTACGAGAAAGGATGGCCACTGCCTCCAGCGCTCGTTCATAGGCACCTTGGCCGCGGATGCTATCGTGAATTCCTTGCCATCCTTCAAAGCTGACTCGCACTTCAGACAAGTCAAGTTCCTTGAGGTGACTTGCCACCTCAGGTGTGACTAGAGTGCCGTTAGTGTTCAGCACCACATTGAGTCCAATAGTTCTCGCATGGTCTAAAATTGTGAACAGGTCTGGGTAGCAGAGTGGTTCCCCACCACCCACCGAGATTTCCAGCACACCGATGGTAGACAGTTCGTCAAGGATTGCGACTATCCGCTTGGGTGGTAGCTCGTTCTTCCCTCCCTGCAATGGTGAGGAATTGGTAATACAGTGCGAACAACTCAGGTTACAGCGATAACTTGGGTCAAAGTAAACCTTGAGAGGTGCTACCGGATTGAAGAAAGGCGAACTACTTACCTCTTCGTTGGCGCCAATCTTGGCACTGGCTAGTCGGCGAAAAACCGTACGGGTGCTGCGGTCGTAGTAGATGTCGCAATCATAAAACTTGCGTTGTGTCCAGCGTGCCCTGCTATCGTCCATAGAATACTGAATTCCTGAGTTGCCTATAACTATGATGATATCTTGAACTAGAATATGTCACTACTTGGTAGGTGATTCGCGAGGAGAACTTGTCAACGATCGGCCTCAGAATTCTTCTCCAATATAGTGGACCTCCGAGGAATAGCAGCCTTACCAAGTTCGCGGATACGCTCCATGCAATGCCTTGTTATTCAGGTTGTGCCAGTGGAACGTGTGAACAACCCTCTCAGACAGCGACTTCGTAACATCATGGATCCTAGATATCGGGCCACAGTAGACATAGATTCTCGTGGGCACACGCTGGTTCTGCTACTGGGCCTTCGTGATAGGAACAGTTACGATAAAGACGACTAGTGAGTTCGAATAGACAAGGTTCTCGAACTGGACTGTTTCATTCAGGACCGATGGGTGATTTGCCAGATCAACTATCAACAACGCTGGCACATCTGGGCGTGGCCCCAAGGAACGCAGGCGAGCGTCAAGTTCTGCCTGCGAGATGGTGACTATTGTCACCCTACCATAAGATCCGACGAATGTGAAGGCCAGACGGTCCGCCGAAAGCGCGACACTATCCTTGCCAGGCTCTCGATTCACACGAGCATCTGCCCACTCACCGGCTGTTCGCCACGCGTTCAGAGGAAGTCGGATGTCTTCCTTCTCAAAAGGCACTGTGAGGTCATAATACATGATTCACGAAAAAATAGAAAGTTGGCATTAGCAGAATCGAGACGAGAATTGCCGCGCCTAGATTTCGAGATTGGACAGAAGCTTTGAGGACACGCCGGGTTTTGAAGTTGCGGAGACCCTCATTTCGACCGCGCTATTATCATAAAGGTATAGGCCGGTGATTGCGTAGTTGGACTTGGGGTGTTGTGGTTTTTCTTCGATTCCAGTCAATGTCCCGCTCTCGTCCAAAATGGCGACACCGTATCTCTCGGGATCCTTGACTGAGTCTGCGGTGAGGTTGCAGTAGGCCTGGATTGTCGCGTTGTCTAGTTCGTCGACGATGAAGCTTTCCTCTAGGAGTTCTTTCAGTTTGGATCTCTTGTCGTCCTCGAGCCCTCTGAGGATCTCGACTAGAGTGATTACACTAACGAAACAGCGAAACCTGAGAAGCCCAAGAGTACAGCTTTGCAGTCTCCCGAGCCGCCTCGCATGTGGTGTCACAACACTCATTATGCATCGTGAAACGGCTCTCCTTAGGGACCCTCTAGACGGTTGTCACGGCCGTTCTAGAGCTTTGGACACAAAGCTCAGCTATATGCGTGGTGACGCACATTGGCGCGAGGCTGTCTAAGGCCCCACGAAAAGTGACGCCTCTTGCAGTACTAGAAGTACATCCTTACAATCGAACCTTCGTCCGCCAAAAGAACGATGTCTAGCTTTCAGCGGCTTGGAGTTTGTTCGCGGATATACAGGTATTTCCTTGTTGCTGCCGCCGTCAAGGAGGCGATCGTGAATGCTGTCATGGATATGGTGACTGGAATGAATTGGAGGCCCCAGGGTGTGTAGCTGAGAACCAGGCCGATGAGGGGAACGAGGGCTAGGCTCAAGCCGATACCCAAGACAAATCGCTCAAGGGAACGGATTTCTGACGCCTTCGGAAATAGGAGCTGTAGAAGGGCGTAGCCCGGTAAGAATAGTAGGAAAATCGAGCCTAATAGCCATCGGATAACGACGACCGAGGAAGAGTCGGGGATGAAAGAGACAATACTTACCGCGAGAGCGGTAACGCCCAATGCTGTCCAGAACCATAAGGAGAGAGTGGGAGTGAGAAAGTAGTCCCAAAGAGATTCTGCCTTGTGCATAGGCTCCTGGAGAACCAACGATCCCTCTCTTGCCATATCCTTGACAATCTGAACCACATCTTCATCGCAAAGAGCACTTTCAGCGGTCACTATCTGCGCAAGTTCCTGCACCGTTGCAGGGTGCCTCAATTTCAAAGCGTTCTCAACCGCTTTTCTCGCGGAGAACTGGGAATCCCTCTGCGTTTGCAAATTACAAGCCTGTCCGATTCCACAATTGATAAGACTCTGATATAGTGCCTTACACTGATAAGCACGTTGCCCCAAGTGAGATGAGGATGCTTTCGCGTGAGTCCCGTCGAGTGATGCTGACCACTGCTCTCATCCTGAGTATGGCAGGTATCATGATCGCGACGGCTTCATTGGCGACTTCACAAACCCCAGACGACCTCAATGGCCTCACGCGTGAAGCATTCGGTCAATTGGCAGGGGTCTATCGCTCTGGCGGCAGCGCCCCTGAACTAGTCGCCAAATTGAACCTCGTCCTGGAGCTGATTCAGGAAGCCCGGTTCAAAAGGCTAAGCGGAGACGAAGCAAGCGCCCTCGTGCTTGAACAACGAGCCCACATGGTCATCTCAGAAATCCTAGAGGAAGTACCAGCCGCTCAACAGGAAGCACAGCGTCAATCAACGACTCGAACTCTCAGCGTGTTTCTCTCTGTTCCCGTGGTTGTTGCTCTGTCGACGCTTGTCTTCTATAAGACAATGAGGACGTGGCGGTGGTATGAGAAGACTAAGCTTTTTGAGATGAGAATCATTGAGAAAAAGAAAGAGAACGATTAGCTCACAAGACCTTCGGCGTTTAGCGGCCTTTGTAGCGGTGGCCACGGTAGTCACTTCTGGCGTGGCGTATGGGACTCTTCATCCTCCGCCGTCAGAACAGTTCTTCGCGATGTGGATCCTAGGATCAGAAGGTCTAGCCGAGCACTACTATCCCAGAGATGACCCGAACCTGAGGGTAGGTGAACAGATCAATTGGACGTTGGTAGTCTACAACCACATGGGCTCACTCCAGTACGTGGTAGTGCGCGTGAAGCTCCTAAACCCGACTAATGCAAGTCCAGATGAATTGACAGGCCGACCGAGCTCAGTCCCTCCACTCCTCGAGTTCGCCAGAGTACTCGTCGACAATGAAACTTGGTCTGTACCTTTCAAATGGAGAATCCTGAACATCAGCTCTCGAGGAGAAAGCCTAATGCTCACAGGGTTGTCTATTGAACAAGTCCATCTCAGCGGTGAGTTGGTTACCACCGCTTCAGGCCTAAATTACCGGTTTGTCTTTGAGCTCTGGTCATTTGTTCCGGAATCTAATGATCTAGCTTTCCCGTGGGAGACAATGAACGTCAAGCACTCGGTTTGGACGCAGATCTGGTTCAACGTCACTGCAACTGGTTCCGCATAGCAGTGCACCAGGATTGTCTGGTAAGATGAGCTTCCACCGCGTCGAATATCGATTCCGCAAACATGGTTATCCGCACTTCTTAGTGAATTCTAAACGACCAGGTGCCACACACTGGGCCCAACCACTCTTTCGTGCACGACCAATATGATTGTTCTGTCTTGAACTTTCTTCGCCTGAACATTTTGGTCAGCCGTCTTTCGCAATCTGGACAGACCAGAAGAAGGTAGTTCCGTTTGCGGCACCAGTCGCACTGTTTCATCTCCATCGTTTGCAGAACAGGAGAGGATAGTCGCAGGGCAGTGGTACCAGGCATCGTTGGCACAGTCGTTTCCGAAGCCAAGAAACCTAATCGTCGACATTTACGTACTCGCTCGTCGGGTGACATTACGTCAGGTTCCAATGTCGCAAGCGACGTGGAAGTCCAAATGCGAGAACGATTCAATGCCAGTTGACGCCGACAGCTTGCCATCTGGACCTCCCGAAAGAAGTGCTTCTTCGATGGCTCTTCCCAATCTACCATTTTCCGCATCGTTTCGCACTAGAAGCCAGCCTGACATCATGTCACTGCCTCCCTGACGAAGACAATGAACGGGGTAATGAGCACGCTCTCGAATCTCGATTGCCTCTTGGGTGTCTCGTCAAAGCGTGCCCTTGTCAGATCAGCAGCACCTTGTTCGTCCACCAGTTCCTTCACAAAGCCAACCATCCCATAGCCGTGACAATGAAAAGGGGTCTTCGAGAAATGAAAGAGAGAAGAAAGTATCTTCAGATGACGCTTTGTCGCAATAACACCTAGCCAAGACAGCAGTCGCCCTTGGAGTCTCGACACAGCTGGCCGACTCAGACTAATACTTTTCCCATCAGGCCAATCATCCCAGTAGCCTGTCCCCCGATCCTCGATGACATATAGTCCGCCCGGCTTGAGGTGGTTATCGAACAAATGCCAGAAGGCTATTCTGGTAAGTTCGCCAATATGTGATGCGTCGTCGATAATGATGTCAAACCCTTCTGGGGCCACTCTGTTAGCGACTTCGGACAGGAATCGAGGATCGGCCTGACTGCCTTCAAAAACGTGGATGCGCTCTCCGGGCGAGACCCCCTTGGGCAGGTTGATATCGAATCCTACGATTGTTCCTAGGGGAAAGTAGTCTCGCCAAAGCAGGAGCGACCCTCCCTTGTAAACTCCGATTTCAAGAAGTTAGACTTGTTTGTCGACCCATGGTTGCAAGATTGGGTCATAGTACTTCAGATAGCGATGGGGTATCTTATCTGTGTCGTAACGATCCAAAGGTAGTTGCGTGCTCCGCATCTTAATTCTTCTCAACACGAGGATGGGGGAATGTCAGCCTTCTATTATAGTAGCATGCTGAGTAAGCTCCTGAAGGTCTACGAGCACGACAAGACAAATTGACACTCACGTCTCTATCTCCCAAGGGGAAGGCGGAAACCGAATTGTGGAAGGGTTCAGCTCCTGTCCGCGTCTGCGACGACGCTGCCGCATGAGGGGCAGCGCAATGAATGAGAGACTGCCGGACTAGTCTCCCAGCATATCACCATCAGCGGCGGACTGGCTGCTCCTACGCAGGCGCTGTGGGCAGCGCCGAGGCGTTAGAGCTCATCAGAACTGTCACATGTCCATTTGAGTAGATCCTTGAGAACAGTTCTGTGTTCGCCTCAATCTGTGATAGCTCGCCATTCGAGAGCATGCCTATGTTGAGCAGGTCCTTCTCTAGCTCGGGATCCATGAAGATGAAGTGGAACCATGAAGTGCCTTTCAACAGCCGAGGTGCTGCATACTCGTCTATGTACCGAGTATTCGTGTTTGATTTGGAATCCAAGTATTGATAGACGCGGTTTCGGACCATCATAGTGTAACCTGTCTCACCACCATTTTGGGCGGTGGCGATGAATATTGTATCGGCTGCGTGTTGTTCTCTAAGCGTCACGTACACAGTAACATTGTAGCTCCTATGGATTAGGACCACTGGGAACACCACTAATGCCGAGAGGAAGAACGCAAGCAATAGCTTTCGCACAGAACCTTTCAGAATCATAGATCTTAGGGCATGATTCGTAGGAATAAACAGAATCTGAATAGCCCTCCAGCCGATCACTCCGACAATAGCGTAGACCAAGGCGGAAAGCACTATCGAAATATCGATGAGACGCAACCTCCGGTGTATCCAGCACGATAAAGTCGCGAAGCCCAACAGTGCCCACATCGAAATCGTTGTAAGAAGCGAGACCGTTCTGCCCAGAGCATCAAGCCAAGAAACAGGCTCGGCCTGGACCAGATTGGCCTGAAGCAAATACTCACGATATATCTGGGCATACTGGTCAAGTGCCATTGGAATTAGTGTCGTGGCCCCCCGGATGGTGTTCAGAACGTATATGAGGCCAAAGAGCACTGCCACAGTGAAGTATCTTCGGTCTTTGGCCACGGCCATGAAACCTATTGCAAGTAATAGGAAAACAGCAAGGAACGCGTGACTAAGGACCAATGCGCTATATACAATCAAAGCTGCGATCCGAAATGACACTCCTTTGCCAGACAGGAAGACAACACAAATTACAAGCAGTGTGAGCGCGAATGTCTGAGCAGAGAATTGCCACACCATGTAAGGATTGACCGCGACCGTATATGCCACAACCGCCAGAAAGTCCATCACTGGACTCTCTTGACTTGAGTAGAGAAAGAGGGCTCCCACAAAGGCTAGGTTCCAAGCGAAAAACAGGATGCGACAGGCGGTCCCTACTGTCATCCCGAGAACCCGCGACGTAATTGTCCCGAGAACGAAGAGCATTGGCCACTGATGGTACAGATGCCACACTCCGTTGGCCGCGAAATTCTCCGTGAGCCCACGGAAGAAATTCCAGTCCGGTCCGAAGCCAAATGTGAAGAAATAAGTCATCGAATATGTAGAGATGAAGAAAGCGAACCCGCAAGCGAAGCGTTCCCAGCGACGCTTGGAGTTGCTTGCGATCAGAAACAATGCAACATTTGTGATTGAGAGACCAATCCAATAGCATGGGTTAGTCGAGTCATAAAGATAACTCGCTCGTGACTCTACGGACAGAGGAAAGCTTCTGAACCATGCGACACTGATCAGCAGAAGGGAGACCAGGAGGAGAACGTAGCCAACCCTAGAACGGAATCGACTCCACTCTTGACTCACCAACTCTGCCTCCTCACATGCTACGCTAGTAGTGCGTCTCGCGCCACATGAAAGGGATGTTCGACATTCAACCCTGATATCATTTGTGCCGGAAGGCGCCGGAGCAAAGGCTATTGAGGCAGGGTTAGCGGAGGATTGGCGAGAGCCTGTAGAAACTGACTTCTCCACGAGCCATTACTATTGAGAAGAAACATGTCTGGGTCGCCTGACCGCCAGTACGCCCACCACGCCCAACCGAGCTGATACTTCTCAAAAAGCGCCACGGAATCCTGCGCCCAAGCATCCGAACCCTGAACAAACATCTCCATGCCAAATTCCCCTATCCACATCGGTTGCTGAAAGTCCACGACATACTGATCGTAAAATGGTCTCAGATAGCTCTCAAGCAGACTCGCATTGGTGTGTGAGTAGGGTCTTCCATAACTCTCAAAATAATCATAACCCTCAATATAGCCGTAGGTATAGCAGTAGAAATGCGGCGCCCAGACCAAGTTCGATTTCTGGATTGGACGGATAGAAGCCAGGTACCCTTTTCCTAGCCAAGGTTCCACAAACACTATGTGATTGCCATCAACTGTTCTAACGGCGTCGATAAGTTCCTCGTAGAACGACTGCATTATCGACCATCTTTCATTTGCGCCCTCACTTGATCCGTCAAACATATTCCACGGTTCATTAAGCAGATCGTAGCCTGCAACAAACGTCTCGTTCGAGTATCTTGACGCCACATACTTCCATACATTCACGAAACTAGCTCTCAAGGTCTCGTTTTTCCAAAAGTTCTCCATGGCCGCTAATCGCCCAGCGTCTGTCGGGGGATATTGAGTTACGGTCCAGTCCGGAGCGCCATTCCCCCCAAGATAGAATTTCTGATTCCACATCCATTGGTGCATATCGAGAATCACATAGATCCCGTACTTCTTGGCCCAGGCGATATCATGATCGACGTACTCCGTGAAGTATTGTTCGTTGTACACGCCCTTTTCTAGCTCGATCATCCCCCAGTCGATTGGGAGTCGGACAACGTTGAATCCCTGATCCTTCATGTTCTGGTAATCTTGCTCCGAGTGAGTCATCCCAAAGGTACTCAGTTGCCAAACATCGTAGCCCATGAAGTCCGTGCCTCGAAGCAACACGATCTGTCCACTGGCATCTACAATCATTGTGCCCTGCGTCCTGAGATAACCTTGTACGTACCTTCTTTGAACTGTGAGGGGCTGTGCATGGACCAAGGATAGGCTGCTCGCGGTCAAGATCACGAAAATCAGGATCATACACACTGAGAGAATTGTCCGAGCTATCCTTCGAACTGTGACCTTGGCCAAATCTCAGATTTGCTCCACCTCGCAGATCGGCGATGCTCTGAGGAGAGCCTATTGTGACCGTGGAGTACGAACTCGAGTTACATCCCTGGATCTCCGGCCTACTTGGGAAAAAACTGGAAAAACGAAGAAAAACTGGAAAGAAACTCGAACTTGGGCGACAGCACCAGTATCGACGGGCTTTCTCAGCTGAACTCAGAGATGTACACGCGACTCGCAGCCACATACAGCGAGAAATTCGTAGCATACTCGTGAAGAAGAGGGTCGATTTTCCTGTGCTCCGCTTGCATTCATTAACTCCCGCAGGCCACGCATCTGAACTGTGCCGGTTCGTCATTGCGGTATGGTATCATTCGTGCGAAAGGCATTTGGGCAAATGCTTCACTGTAAGTTGCGGCAGTGTTCCATGGCATCGAAAACTCTCGGCAGCGGTCTAGTTGAACCAGTGACTCCTAAAATACGATGTGTAACTTGAACAGTGTCGACGTCAAACCACGAGTGCATGCTATTGTCAGAACTAGAACTTGGTTCCATATCGCTTCAAGAGGTTATTTGTTGCCGCTTGCTCGATGCCAATTGCCCACGACCTGCCAGAGCTACCTCCTACTGCTAGCAGTGGCGCCATGAGCGGTAGGAACACGTAGAACGCTCTAATTGTGGGTGATGGCTTAGCAAGCCGCAATGCCTGGTATATTCCGAGCGTCGTTCTTGCCTTGTACAGCTGTTCCTCCATGGCGGAACGAGTCCTAAAAGTCGTCACGTAAGTCTCCGGGCAAAATTCCACGCGGTGACCCAACTGGAGTGCCCTGAACATGAGGTACGTGTCTTCAGCTGTGCATGGTGGGATTGGGAGTAAGCGCTCGAAGACTCGTCTATTGATTAGCATGAGTTCACCACTTGCGGCCACATGAAGTCTATGCCTCACGCGATCAAGTATCTTGTAGAATTCCCTTTGAGGCCCCTCTGCTACCTTCACTCTACAGTAAATGAAATCAGCTTCGCGGGAGCGCATGAGAGCTTTGTCAAGCAAGTGAATTCTTGTGTCGACATCATTGAGCACAATTAGCTGCACGCCGGAAGGGATGAACTTGCTCCCAAAGTTTATCGCATCCCATTTCCCAACAGCCTTTCGATATCGTACCCTAGGATGGCTCACTTTTTCGCCGCAGATAACCAAGAAATTCGAAACCCCCAGAGTTGCAAACTCGTCCAGCTTATCGCTTAGGTTACTTCGATCTCTTGCTAAGACTAAGAAGAATGGGCGTAGATGTCCAATAGGGTCTGTATGCACCTGAAGCACCTGCGAAACGATCAGCTAGAGCATCGACGGATGACCGAAAGTAGGTGAAATGCACGTGGGCTGGGATGCGATAGGATTACTTTCGCTGACAACAAATCATTTCACTCTCATCCCCAAACGGGTCTTTAGCGACTTATAAACGGAGACACAACGGGATAGTGAATTAGCAGAAATTGATCCACAAATAAGATATGAGATTTCTCGAATTGGTACATTATCTTCTGCTAGCCTCTGTGACTTGTCGATGGGCCCCGGTTGCAATATGTTCTGCTTGACGGTATCTAGCTCAAGGAACGTGATCTCTTTCTCCTTGAGAGGCGTGAAGATTCTTCGTAGGTTTCGAGATATTGCTTACTCTTCTCTGTGTCGTAACTAGTCATCTCGCCAAGTCTAACCATCGAAGTTACCAGCTGACCGCTTCCCCTGCGATTAGCATACCTAGAATTGCCAGAATTGATCCATGAGGCCCGCCCACGATACCTGCCGCCTTCCAGTCTCTCTCATGTCTTTGGTTGCGGTAACTTGTCTTCCGATTCCTCAAATAAGGGAACTATGCATAGAAACGCACAGTTCAGGAGTTCCACCAATGAAACACAGAAAAGCGTGTACGTCGATACACTCATCCGAAGATCACCCGGGATGATTGAGTAATGTATCACAGAAATCTTCGAATCTTGGTGTGCAAGTATGCAGTTATCGGGTTAACCTATCTGCACCTTGAGAGTACAACCCTCAAGCCACTCGCGGCGTTGGCGAGGCGAGGGCATCAAGTGACTTTTCTGGCAGCGGCAACATCCAAATCAGCTGGAAATCGAGATGTGTCAGGTTTGAAGTTAGAGCTCATTCAATTGCCCAAGGAATTTCCAGTCTTTTCATTGATCTTTTTCGAGTTTGCTGCATTGCTGCGCGTGCTCAGGGCAATTCCACACTCGGACGCAATCATTCTCGATTACAACTCCGTGCCAGTGCTTTTCCCGATCCTTCTTCTCCGACGTTTGTTCAGCCGTAGTCCAGTATTGCTGCTTCAAATTGAGACCAACGTGGTCGTTGAGGGAAACCCATTACGCAGTCTGGCAATCTCTTTTCATGATGCTCTGTCGATGAAGCTGGCATCTGTCCTTTTTGACAAAATACTCTTTATCTCGCCCATGTTAGGGGAATTGTATCGTCATATGTATCGAGTTCCGGCGAGCAAGATCGCTGTCTGGCCGAGCGCTGTTGAGCCAGAATTCGCTAATTCTACTGACGAAGCGAAAATCCAACTCTTACGCAAAGAGCTTGGGCTGTCCGGACGGCTAGGAGTATTGTATCATGGAACGCTTATGCGAGGAAGAGGGATCATCGAGCTTGTCCAAGCTTTTAGAATCCTAAAAGGCGAGTCGGTGAGGGCGGTTCTCGTTCTCCTAGTAGGATATAGCCCTCTACAAGAGACTATTCGTAGATACGTGCATGAAAACAGTTTGGACAACATTGTTAAGCTGCGAGGCCCCGTTGACCATACGGAGGTCCCAAACTACATAGCTGCATGCGACGTCGAGATAGTCCCCCTTCCAGATCACATATGGTGGCGCTATCAATGTCCGATCAAGGCGCTCGAGGCATTGGCGATGAGCAAACCATTGATCGTTTCTGATTTGCCATCCCATAGATGGATAATCGGCGATAAGCCGGTAGCGCTTTACCTGAAGGGAACTGATCCGCGTTCGATAGCTGACGGAGTGCGTGCGTTCTTGGAATCTCGAAGCAGTTTTGATCCGAGTCTGGGCAAGACAATTGTAGAAGAGCGGTTCACCTCTGAGAGAATTGCTGGCGAGCTTGAATCTCAAATTGTGTCTCTAGTTTTCCTTGCGGAACGTAGGCACAGGTAGGCGAATGGGTAGAGAGAAAGCCGCGTTTACAGAGGGAAGCTCTAGCGAATCATCTTGTCACTGTGGCCACGTGCGGCATCTATGTTTGCTACGGCGGTCAAGCAATAGCGTGCTTGCCCCATAATGGACCAATCACTTTCAGAGATTTTTCTTCGATCGCGGTACACGGAGGTGCGTCCAAGCGCTCCTGTGATGAGAAGAAAAACGTTTCTCGAATACGTCGGCGCTTGGCCGATGATGCAGTCGATGGAATGCTGGCAGACTGTAATCCCTGCGTTGTCATAGGGAAGTATCCCGAGTTTCAAGAAGAGCCACGGGAACTTGCTCGTATCTGAGGGTAAGTCGCTTTTGCATACGCCGGACTCCATCAGAGGGCATAGCCTCGCCAATGGATAGCAGAATGCCGATCTCTTAATCCGCTGGACCTTCGGGGCAACTTGGCTGTCTTGGTCAACTCCGGTTTGATTCGTTGAGAGGCAGTCTTTCGACTGGCTAGTCTGCTGGCAAGGGGACTGTCTGACTATCTCGCATGAACGCCTTTTCGGGCACCCAGCAAGTTCTACTGCGAATTCCACGCCCAAGCCTCATGAATTGTCGTCCTCTGTGCGATTGTCGTCTATTCATAGGCGGACGCGCCTCCGAGCGCAGACATTGAGTGCGGCATGATCGGGCACTTCAGGACCATCCAAGTCGCAAGACGCATGAAGACCAAGTGTGTATTCTATGGGCTTGGAACCGAAGACCTGCCGACTCCGAACACTGGAACGTTGAGATGTCTTCCCGCCAGAATGTTCCTGCCATCGATTATTGCCTTGAGGCTGCCCACTCTTTCGTACTGATAATTCTCGAATTGAGAATGGTTGGTTGCTATGACAATGATGTCACAAGATTCACGGGCCGGATCAAACGGCGTCATCCCCAAACGCTCTATCTCTTGACTTGAGAATAGTGGGTCATAGACTCTGACATTCTTGATACCATCGCGCTCGAGAATCTGATTGAAGATGATTGTAGGACTATCCCTGTAATCCTTCACGCCGCCCTTGTAGGATAGACCGAAGATCGCTACACGTGTTTCCACGGCCTCTTTTCTGATGGAAGCGCATGCCTCTTTCAGTAGACCATATACGAAATATGGCATCCTCTCGTTGGAGAGCATTGCATTCCACAGCGTGTTGAAAGGGGTTCCTGACTCTTCGCCAGCAGAAATGAGATAATACGGATCCTTTGGGATGCAAGGTCCTCCAACGCCGATTCCCGGATAATGTGGATGAAAGCTCCACTTCGTTGCGGCTGCGCTTATCACTTCAAACACGTCAATCCCAATCGCGTCACAGAAGCGCGCAAACTCATTTGCGAGCCCAAGATTCAGAGCGCGATAGGAGTTCTCAAGCATCTTCGTCGCCTCGGCGGTCTCTAGGGATGAGACCAAAACCAGTTGTTTCACGAAGTGTGAGTACAGCTGGCGAGCAAGTTCTGCTGAGTTTCGATCTATTCCACCAATCACTTTTGGTATATCTGAAATGGTCAAGCTTGCGTTGCCAGGGTCGATGCGTTCGGGAGAGGCAACGAGCGCAAAATCACGGCCCGCGACCAAGCCCGAGTTCTTCTCGAGGATTCGCCCGATTATATTCCTAGTCATACCTGGGGCAACCGTGCTCTCATTTGCAACGATGTCTCCCTCGTTGAGAGACTGTCCTATCACCGAAGATGCTTCCTTGATCATGGTCAAGTCTGGCCTTCTGTCGATGAACATCGGCGTCGGCACGCAGACTACCTTCACTCGCGCATCAGCCCCAGCTCGCGTGTCTTGAGAGACCACCAAAGTACCGGCCTCCACCAGCGACTTTATGTCCGAATGGGGGATTTCGACAAGATGTTCGAGAGGGTTTCGTCCCGCCTTCAAGCTATTGATCTTCTCCGCGGATGTGTCAACGCCAATCACGTGGAAACCCCCTCGTGCTGCCCCGTAGGCTAGAGAAAGCCCAACGTACCCGAGCCCCATAATGCACACTCTATCTCCGAGAGTAACATCCTTCAATTTCATCGAGAACTCATCGCCGTCCTACCGAATCCTTCAACCAGCTGATTGTTGCGGCAATTCCGTCACGTATTGAAGATTGCGGTTCATAGACCAGTTGCCGAGCTTTGCTTATGTCTGCAACCCGGTTGAAGATCTCGATCTCTCTGGGGCGATTCGATTGATCGAAGTCCTTCAGCACGATACTTGAGTTGGAGCCGGTCAGATCCAGTACGAGTTTCGCGAGATCGGATACTTTAGTGGCTACGCCAGTGCCCACGTTCAATGTCTGGCCTTTCGCCCGATCCGCTCGTGCTGCGGTCACAGTGAGCTGAACAGCGTCTCTCACAAACGTGAAGTCCCGAAACTGATTCCCGTCTCCATAGATTAGCAACGGAGCATCCTGTAAGGCAGCCCGAATGAATCTCGGTATCACAAATCGATCGTCCTGTCTTGGTCCGTAGACGTTGAAGTACCTGAGGATCGCGTACTCGATTCCGTACGCACGACGATAGGCCTCGCAATACCTCTCTCCAGTTAGCTTCGCAACTCCGTAACTCGATTTGGGAGCTGTCCTGTCACGTTCAGTAATGGGGAGTGATGTTGGCTCACCGTAGACTTCTGAAGATGAACCGTATACGATCATCTCTACGTCGTTCTTCCTCATTCCTTCTAGTACGTTCCTAGTTCCCATGATCTCTACTTCCAGAGTCTCAGTAGGATGCTGGTAGGCATATTCGACGCCCAACACCGCAGCCAAGTGATAAACGACATCCACAGCCTTGGTGACTTCCATGACGCTCTTGAGATCACATACGTCGCCCTTGATGACTTCGAACCCCGCTCCCGACATCTTGGGTTGCTTGTTCGAGAAGTTGTCAAGAACGGTCACTTTGTGGTCTTTCGAGACTAGATCTTCTACCAGATGAGATCCTATGAAACCGGCTCCCCCTGTCACAAGAACCGACTGCGACTTTGTCATGTAGTTTGTCTCCTGAGACCGCTAGGCACGCTCCGTGTAGAACGCATATGCTCTGTCTTATTACTTTCATCTTATCTAGGACCGAGTTGGTCGCTGACTAGTCACCAAGGACTCGCATGGCGGCGTACCTGATGAGACGAGGGGATAGATACGAAATCCTGGTTCGAGGCGTCTATCCTCCGGAGTCGATTCATCTCCTGTTTCGGGAATATCGACTGCGTTTTACAGTGGCTGAGGGTCACTTCATTCAAGCGCAATACGAGAGAAACGTGCCTCTGTGACCCTCACCAGCGATAACTCTTCGCCCCACGAAGAGTATCTAAGGCCGTTACAATGAAGCCTCCAGTACGAAAATGCGTTCTACACTTCCCGAGTCTCTCCACAGTCCTACGAGCAAGAAAAATCCCTCTTAGCCGGTTTAGGTTCATCGCGAGCGCGCGCGCATTTAGCAGTAGAAACCTTGGATTTGCGCCAAACCAAAGAACCTCGAAGATGGGTCTTGACACCAATTGAAAGATGAGAGTCGGAAACATATATCTGAAAGGAGAATTCTTGAAATAGAAACGGATCCTGCTGCATACCCCTAGGTAGTATCCCCGCTGTGACCATGTCTGTTGGATCGGCGTCATGTGCCAGCTCTTAGCTCCTGGTACGCTCCTTACATTGAACCCTGCCCTGCGTGCCTGCACGCAAAAATCCACATCTTCAGAGTAGAGATAGTAATCTTCGTCAAGAAGCCCGATTCTGTCAAAAACCTCTCTCTTGATCAACGTCGCGCCGCCACTAACGAAATCAACATCACTGGCAATCTCCACTGACTTTTCATACGCGTGAGGGTGCCACATTGATCCGGTTAGCCAGTCGATAAATCCGCCTCCACCCCAGATGAGCTCAGGGGCATCCTGAAAATAGATCAAGCCCCCCGCCACACCGACGCAACCTCCACCGGAATCGCTCGATTTGACTAGTTCATTAAGTAGGCAGGACAGCCACATCGAGTCAACTCGTATATCGTTCGCCAGAATGGCTATGTACTCACCTTTCGCGGCAAGGATGCCTTTGTTGCTCGCACGGGCGAAGCCTATGTTTCTTCCGATTCGGATCAAATGCACATCTGGGAAACTCACCTCCACTATTTCAGCCGAACCGTCAGTCGAACCATTGTCCACAACGATAACCTCATAATTCGGATATGACAGACGGCGGCATGATTCCACACATGCCTCAACACGACCCTTGCCATTCCAGTTTACGACGATGACTGAAACGAATGGATAGGAGCTACCAACGCGATGTTCAGCAGACATAATACCCATACTCCCACAACCAGAGGGATGATCTTAGATCTGCTTCCGAGTCATGCCAACGGAATTGGTCGTATCTTTTCCGAGGTTAGGCTCATGTTCACTGTCAACTGTGGACCAACGTAATCTTTCAATGTGGTTGGCTCAACATTGGAATCTTGCAGACGAGCCAACTCGTACATGGACATGCGCTTGTCTCCACAGACATGGATGAGCCCTGTCGTTCGTCCCCAATACAGATCTGTTATTGCTTTTGCCACCTGATCCGCGTAGAGGTATGTCCCGTATCTGTCAACGAAGGCCTTTGGGTATTTCCATTTGCCGCGTTCAACAAAGTTCGTTCTCACTATCAGGCTTTCACATTGGGTGCTCCGAGTCCACGACTTCACAACCTCTTCTCCCAGCAGTTTTGTCATGGCGTAGAAGTTCTTAGGGTACGGTACGTCATCCTCAGAGTAAGATTGGTCTGACGAGTCTCCGGGAAAGATACAGGCGGTGGATACGTACACCAAATGTGGACGATGGGATTGTGATGGTGAGTGAAAGCGTGGCAACCAGTTATCCGACAGTGATGAGCAAACGTTCAAGGTTCCTTGAACATTCGTAATGTATGCTTCATGCCGATGAAGCTCGCAATCCCTAACGCTCGTGTTGGCCGCGCAATGAATGACACTATCCACCGCATTCCTGTTTATGTATTCTTGTAAGGCTCCCGAACTCGTGATGTCTAGATCTTGTCGTGTCGGATGGTGGGAGTCTGGCAGGAGTTTGACTAGCTCTCTACCAAGATTCCCATCCCCACCAGTTATGAGAAGAGTCATAGTCAATTTGACTTCTCTAAGATCTTGCGTATTTCCTCGACGGTGAGTTGTCTAGCTGTCTCGCTCGTGTACTCTTGACGTACATCGCTTGATGTGTTCCCCACGAATCTGTGAATGACGAAGTGAGTTTCCTTTTCCACGGTACGGCGCATTTCCTCTTCCGAAATCAACGTCTCAGCGATTTTCTCTCCTGGTCTGATTCCGATGTCCTTCGTTGGGTAGCTCCTACCCGTCATCGCCTCAATCAAAACCTGAACGGAACATGCTGGGATCCTTGGAATGAAGATCTCTCCCCCTTTCATGTCTCTCGTTGCGAGGAATACGAGACTGATCGCTTCCTCCAACGTCAACAGGAAACGGCTCATGTTCTTGTGAGTTACTGGGAGAGGTTTTCCTTCTTTGATTAACTGTTTGAAGAACGGAATGACCGACCCCCGTGAACCTATGACGTTTCCATATCGCACTACGCTGAAGCAGGTTCGTCCAAGTCTGGGATCAAGCCAAAGACGTTCTGCTAGAGCCTTCGCCATTCCGTAAGAGTTGACCGGCTTGACAGCCTTGTCAGTTGAGATGAAGACCGCTTTCTCGATATCGTTCTCCAAACACGCGTTCTTTACGTTCAGAGTGCCCAAGACGTTTGTCTTGATTGACTCGAGCGGGAACTCTTCGCCGGTCGGAATTATTTTGAGCGCGGCGGCATGGTAGACATAGTCCGCGCACAAGCATTCTCTCATTCTATCAGGGTCCCTCACGTCGGCTATTATGAATCGTAGACGACTGTCGGATATCTCACGTTTCATATCCAACTGCTTTTCTTCGTCCCTACTCACCACAATGACCTCAGCAACATTCAGGTCTAGCAAAGCATGTATGATGAAATGACCGAAACTACCAGTACCACCAGTAACTGCGACTCTCTTGCCATCGAAAAAGCCAGAGGCGATTTCACTCAACGGGTCCACGTTCCCCTTTTCACAGGAGTAGATGCCACTATGTAACCATTCAGTTCTTGCGAGGTTGTAGAAATGGCATTGCTGGACTGGCGGGTTCGGGCCAAATAGACTCCTGCAGAAGTCTTGCACGAGCATGCTGTTCCAAACGCCTATTCATATCTCCACAATCCGTATCGCTTTTTGATTTCCTCATTCCTTCTAGTACGTTCCTAGTTCCCATGATCTCTACTTCCAGAGTCTCAGTAGGATGCTGGTAGGCATATTCGACGCCCAACACCGCAGCCAAGTGATAAACGACATCCACAGCCTTGGTGACTTCCATGACGCTCTTGAGATCACATACGTCGCCCTTGATGACTTCGAACCCCGCTCCCGACATCTTGGGTTGCTTGTTCGAGAAGTTGTCAAGAACGGTCACTTTGTGGTCTTTCGAGACTAGATCTTCTACCAGATGAGATCCTATGAAACCGGCTCCCCCTGTCACAAGAACCGACTGCGACTTTGTCATGTAGTTTGTCTCCTGAGACCGCTAGGCACGCTCCGTGTAGAACGCATATGCTCTGTCTTATTACTTTCATCTTATCTAGGACCGAGTTGGTCGCTGACTAGTCACCAAGGACTCGCATGGCGGCGTACCTGATGAGACGAGGGGATAGATACGAAATCCTGGTTCGAGGCGTCTATCCTCCGGAGTCGATTCATCTCCTGTTTCGGGAATATCGACTGCGTTTTACAGTGGCTGAGGGTCACTTCATTCAAGCGCAATACGAGAGAACAAAGTCACTGACACCAAGTATCTTTGATGGCCCACTAGTGCACGTTCGCAGCTTCTCAACCTCAGACGACCATCTACATCTGGATTGTCAGAGAAGTAGCTACATGGAATGGGTTGGAACGGATAACACAGAATACATCAAGCGTTTCGGCAGGACGCGAGTAGTGAATCCCCTCTCATGTGGTACAGTCCTGAAGACATCAGATCAGGAGTTGATCTACGGCTGTAGACGAGGACCAGGTTCCACGAATGAGAAGTATGGGCTTCCCGCCGGATATGTTAATCCTGATTCTGACCGCAGTTCCAGCGGAGTGGAGCCGTTCCTTACAATGGCAAGAGAACTCGAAGAAGAGATCGGCATTCTTCGTAACGAGATTCAGCGAATGCGGTGTCTCGGGCTTTTGGGAGGAGAAGGAACACATTTGGTTTTCCTCACGGAAGTTGTGTCCACCTCAGAAGACATAATGGATAGGTTGCCTCGAGGGAGCGAATTTGAAAGGCTTCAATCTATTGGAGTTGGATCGGTCACTAGATTCTTGGAATTGAACCGCGACCGGATGCTGTCGCATTCCTTTGGCGGAATTGCCTTGTATGACACCTATCTACACGACCTGCCTCGATCAGATGCCTAGTTGCAATATTGCAGCTCTATTGAGGAAAGAGAGAGGATGTCACCATCGTGGATTGTCAGGACCTAAGTTGGGCTCGGAATAGCTCAATCTGACTGAATTGCAGTTTTCACGAGAATCGGGACCGATCACGTAACGAGTGGCTTTGTCCCCTGGGAGCCACACGATGCACATGAGGATGAATCACTTTTGCAAGTTCTGTCTGTACGAAGCCCCAATAGACGCACACCTCCTGTTCCACTCTTCGATCGTGTTCAAGGGGAAGGCACGATCCACGACGTGATTCAGGTAACCCTAGCATTCTTCAAGAGACCCAAATGCATAACAGCCAACCATGATACTCAGTACGCGAAACCGAAAGCATACCCGATGAAACTCGTCAGATCACTTGGATGGAACCCAATTGAGAGTCTTAGTGACCGGGGGCGCAGGCTTCATTGGAAGCCACCTCGTCGACCACCTAGTCGACGCCGGACATGACGTTATCGTCTTGGACAACTTCTCAACCGGCAAGATAGGAAACCTCTCTCATTCGCGGGGCCGCCCAAACTTCGAGTTGGCGAAAGCAGACATCCGAAGGATTCCCCGCTCAGTTGTGAAGAGACTGAAGAAGGTTGATAGGGTCTGCCATCTGGCGGCAGTCACCAGCGTTCAAAAATCAGTGATGGATCCAGTGTCCACAACTGAAGTCAATGTGACTGGCACGCTGAATGTTCTTGAGGCCGCGAAAGCGCTGAAAGCGGAACGCGTAGTCTTCTCCTCATCAGCCGCCGTATACGGAACACCACGTGCATATCCTATTTCAGAGACGGCGAGCATCTCGCCGATCTCGCCCTACGGAGCGTCCAAGGCGGCCTCTGAACTCTACCTCGGATCATTCGAAGAGAATCATGGAATCGAGACCCTGTCACTGAGATTCTTCAACGTCTACGGACCGAGACAAGCCGCAAGCCAATACTCCGGAGTCATTTCTATATTCACCAGAAAAGCCCTACAGCAGAAACCGCTCCAGATCTATGGGGACGGATCGCAGACTCGAGATTTTATCTACGTCTCCGATGTCGTCGATGCAACAGTAGCCGCACTCGAAAGGAATCCGCAAAGCAGGGTGTTTAACATCGCCTCTGGAAGAGAAATCACGATTCTGGAATTAGCGAAGACTATTCAGAAAATCATTCAAACACAATCGGAGTTAGTGCTATACCCTCCTCGCAGTGGGGATGTAGCTCGAAGCCTCGCTGACGTGACCAAGGCCCGGAACGAACTGGGATTCACTGCTGGAACACCGATGGAAGACGGCCTGTCAACGACGATCCAGTGGTTTGGGCGAGTATTCTCCAAACGGGCACACCACGTGAAGAACTAGTCAGTCTGTCTGCCCTTCAATAGGCCGAGGAGGGACACAATGGCAACAAGTACCCAACAAATGGAGAAGACGAAAGCATTAGCCGCAAAGACCGACAGGATTTCGTTGAAAGGGTATCTCTGGTAGAGCATGAGGTCAGCCGTACGCAGGTCTCAGCCATGATCTCCGCGGTGAATGAAGCAAGCAATAGACGCTAGCAGGTCCAACGCGCTCATCTCTATCTCAGAAGCATCTGCCGAAGAAGCCCTCTATCGTAGAGTGCAAGCGTGAACCGTATTCTCTGAGCGTTACCTTGAGCTCCTTATCTCATGCATCAATCGCCTTTCCGAGTGTCTTGTCAGGATTGACACACTCGCCAACGTGAACGCCTGAGCGGCTACTAGAAGCAGCATTATCCCCGCGAGTGCCCAGCCTGAATGAAATACTCCCGTAGTCAGTTGGTCTAGGGTAACCCAACCGAGCACCACCGCAGCTGGGATTATGGAAAGACCCGTTAGAGCAGAGTACAGAAATATCGGGTTGTATCGCCTTGCCAGAGTGAAAGCTACGCGAAGTATAGAAATGCCATTCCTCCATGTGCTCAGTTTCCTTTCGCCGATTCTTGAGCGATAGTTTATCGGCACTTCCGTCAGGTTCTCTCTTGAAGCTGATTGAGCGGCAACCTCGATCTCAATATTGAACCCAGTCTCCTGCAAGCTGTACTTCCTGGCTTCCTCGGTCTCAAGCAAATACATACCTGAGCAGACATCTGTGATCTTCACCCCAAAGAGCACGCTGAACACTTGGGATATGACCCAGTTCCCAAACCTGTGCACGCGGGGTATGTGTCCCCTATCTCTGGTACCTATCACATGTGAATAATGGTCAGAATGAAGGAGCAGCCGCCATATGTCCTTAGGATCGTATGTGTGATCCGCGTCCATGAACACGATGTATGGCGTTTCGACGCGTTCTATGGCTGTCTTTACAGCCCCGGCCTTTCCGATTCCGTGCTGATAGAGAACTTTCGTGCCATTCTCGTGGGCGGTCTCGGCCGTCATATCGCTGGAGTATCCGTCCACAACGAGGATCTTCTCGTAGCCGTTTTCTCTAAGTTCCTCTATGACGGGAAGTATGCCATCGGCTTCGTTCAGCGCCGGCAGTACGACTGTGACCTTGTCCTTGACGATGGCGCCAAGGATTCGATCGGTTTCAATCTTCAAGTCTGGTCTCGCACCAAGTGAGGACTTGATGGTTCGCTCATCGGGAACCGATCCTGTCAGAGTCATACATTTTTCATCCCAGGTATGCCCGTGCGTGCCGGCAACATCTGCGATGCATCGGCGCTCGAGATGTCGTTCGCTTCATGGGACATTCCACTCTGCAAGATACTCGCCGCAGCGGCATCAACGTGTTGTCACTAGGCTTCTTATCCGTCGTGGAACGCGTCTCCTTAGGGCTCCTCTAGATGATTGTCACAGATGTTCTAGAGAAGTGAACTCAGCCGGCGCGCGGGCGTGACAGACTCCGTGGACGACGTCCAGCGTAGGTGGCCTGGCTTCAGGTGTGGTTCAATGTGACGAGTACGAGGCTTGTTTAGTGACACGAAGGGCTATGCCTGCTTCTCTGCTGTGGTGCTAGGTTCTGGGGACGCGGGTTCGGGTTCCAGTGGGGCTGGTGGTGGCGTCGTCGCCATCGTCCACCCAATCCAAGCCAATATCACCAGCACCGCTGCCACGGCCAGGAACGCGGTGATCTGTAGAACAATTAGTGGGAACGTGTAGATGAGCCACGCGTATACCAGAATGCCAACCACGCTCGCCACTAGTATGATCACGCCAATCGATTGGTCCTGGTTCATTCTACCCGTTCACTTCCATTATTCCAATGTACCATACGAGTTTGGGGCTGTGTAACCATTCCCTCATCCGGGGGGCCCACTCGAAGAGTCCGCCTGGTTTCGCGTACTCCTCAAACATCATCATGGCTCTGGCTCTTCCGGCTTTTTCGATGCGGCTCTGAAAGCCTTCAAGCAGTTTCAATGCGACGCGCAGTGTCTGCACCATCAGTCTCGTGTTGGTGATCTTGCCTCTGGCCTTGGCGACCCATAGAGCGCATCGGTAAAGCCCTCGCTCGGCAACACTCAGCATTCGCCAGCTGTGGTTTCTCATACTCCTACGCTGAAACCCGACGAGGCTGGAGTAGGTGATGGAGTCTCCGCCTCGAAGTAGGAGGCTGCATGCAGAGCGCCTAGAGTCCATGAGGAGGTATACCTGCAGCAGCGAAGGGGTGCCATCAATTAAGCTTTTTTTGGTGGGCTCTACTAGAAGATTAGTAGACAGTTTCTAGAGCGAGGAACCTGTGGAACCTGTAGGTGCTCGTCGTGGACTCCGCCGATTTCTCCTTGAATCAGCGACCCCTGGAAGCCCCCTGCGTCCTGAACCACCATGCGCCTTCACTTCCTTCCAAGAAAGACGATGATGGATCCAACCACCCGTTTCGTGATGCCTCTCCGCTGGACAACAATTGGAACTGTGGTAAATGGAACGATTATCGCTCGGGATGAGATTTGAACTCACGAGCCTTGGAAGTCATCGCCCAGTCAGTCTCCACGGTTTCAGGACAATGCACTTGGCGGCCGTCATGCCTCGGCCTTCGATGATGATTTCTGGAACTCTGTGACCGCCCATGTATGGTACCACGCGTTCGGCCACTTTCTTTCGGCAGTAGCAGGCAATCTTCTCCCCGATGATCTCATTCGAAGTTGACACTCCCACGACTGAAGTTCGTGGGAGGGAGTCTACCTTAGCTAAGGCTTTGACAAGTCCCTTTCCGGATAGAACAAGACTAAGTTTGCTAGTATTCTTCCTCTCTAGTTCCCCCGGTATGTTTCTTTGGGGCTGATGTTGGCGTCGTCATGCAGAACCTTCTGCGTTTGCAGTCCAGCAACCATGTTCTGTTTTCAAGGAGCTTTCTTCCCGCGAGCGAGCACTCGGTACCTATGGCGAGGGTTGTGAAGGTGAGGGCTAGGTCAGGTTGATAGATCTTCACAGCATAGACCGGCACTTCGCTGTGCCCGGTCGCGGCTCTGATGAGAACCGTTCCCCTAGCGGTCAGGCGCATCTTCCTCACAGCTTCCCTGCCTAGCGCTAGCGAACCGTTGAAGCCTGTGTCAACTTTTGGGCTGATCGTTGCTTTACGATCAGCTGACGACACCGTGAGCTCGATCGTGGGGTAGGGTGGCTGTTCGTCGTCGTTGAAGGCCCAACATTTTCCGATGCCGATCTGGGA
>Ga0315280_10003449_pt1 | contig 24308 bp, 23 predicted proteins | sample YL17G06_40_MG_FD_203697 | JGI IMG/M metagenome (GOLD analysis project Ga0315280, IMG submission 203697) | Sediment microbial communities from Yellowstone Lake, YNP, Wyoming, USA - YL17G06_40 | ecosystem: Environmental > Aquatic > Freshwater > Lake > Sediment | place: USA: Wyoming | collected... | reverse complement strand
CATGATCTCCTCTAAGCCAGTCACCTTCTCCGGCTCCAGCTCGCCGGTGATGACAAACCGGCCGGATCGCAACTCCTTAACAAGCTTGCTGTAAGCAGGACGTTTAACGCTCATAGTAATATTTATAATAATTATTTGATATAAAAAATTAAGCATTAAAATCGGAATAAAATAAAAGGCTTTAATGAGTGCTAACAAAATAATATTTATACCAAATATTAAGTATAGTAAGAGTTAGCAGGGTTGGGAGCAATTGCCAAGGAGAGACTTAAGGTTAAAGGTGGATGAGTTCTCCTCGTCCTTGGGGAAGCTTAAGGGCCTTGAGATCGAGATAGGGAAGATCTACGCGGAGGACTGGGACGAGCCGATGGGGCCAACGCCGTGGCCAACCATCGGCACCCTTAGGGAGTGGGACAGGAGGCTTTTGAAGAGGTATAAGCCATTCTACATGCCTTTCTGTGACCTTTGCTGCCTATGCACATTTGGAAAATGTGATTTGACAGGGGATAAAAAGGGCGCATGCGGGTTGAATATGGCGGCTCAGCAGTCGAGAATCGTCTTAATAGCCGCATGCATCGGGGCATCGACTCATACGGCTCATGCGAGGCACATGCTCGATCACCTCATCGAAGAGTATGGCAGAGATATCCCGTTGGATGTCGCCTTGAATACGAATGTCGAGGCTCCCAACATCCGGTTAGTCTGCGGGATTAGGCCTAAGACGTTGAAGGATCTTGAAGATGCTCTGGACTATGTCGAAACACAGATAGTGCAGCTCGTTGCAGCCACCCATACAGGCCAGGAGGGAGATAATATCGACTTCGAATCTAAAGCGTTCCATGCCGGGATGCTCGACCACGTGGCGATGGAGGTCGCTGACATCTCCCAGATTTCGACGCTTGGGCTGCCGAAAGGGGAGCCCGAGACGAGCCTGACCGATCTCGGGTATGGCGCGATAGATGCGTCGAAGCCCGTGATAATGTGCATTGGCCACAACGTCCTGCCGAGCGTCGACATCATCGACTACCTGATGGGAAACGACCTATTCGGTCAGATTGAGGTCGGGGGCCTCTGCTGCACCGCTCATGACATGAGTCGATACGACAAGCGAGCAAAGATAATCGGACCTATCTCATGGCAGCTTCGATTCATCAGAGCTGGGATACCGGACCTCATCGTTGTTGATGAGCAGTGCATAAGAACCGACATCCTTCAGGAGGCGAAGGCTATCGGCGTTCCAGTGATCGCGACGAGCGAGAAGAGCTGCTTAGGCCTCCAAGACAGGACCGGCGATGACCCGGAAAAGATCGTCGAGGACCTTTCGACGGGCAAATCTGAAGGAGTGCTTATAATCAACCCTCGAAAGGTCGGTGAGGTCGCTGTAAAAACCGTCATCAACGTCTCGAGGCAGAGGCAGGGCAAGAAGGCGTTCTTGATCGAAGACATCTCCAAACTAGCTAAGAGCTGTAGGGCATGCGGCGAATGTGTGCGCGCATGCCCAAATAACCTGCCAATCGTGGATGCGATGAAGGCCGCGAAGGAAGGCGACTACTCTCAGCTTGCCTCACTCTACGATCTCTGCGTAGGCTGCGGACGATGCGAAAGCGCATGCCCCGTCAACCTTCCAATAATCTCAATGATCACGAAAGCCGACGAAAAGGCCGCCATTATGGAGAAGTATCCGATACGGGTGGGAAGGGGCGCCATCCAAGACGTCGAGATCAGGGAGGTTGGCAGCCCAATCGTATTCGGCGAGATACCCGGGGTCATCGCGATGGTAGGCTGCGCCAACTACCCAGCCGGCGGCGGCGATGTCGCTAGGATAGCCGAGGAGTTCCTGAAGCGGCGGTTCATAGTCGTTGCCTCAGGCTGCTCCGCGATGAACATAGCGATGACCAAGGACGAGGAGGGCCTCAATCTCTACCAGAAGTACCCGGGAAACTTCGACGCTGGGGGCCTCGTCAACGTCGGCAGCTGCGTGTCGAACTCTCACATCACTGGCGCGGCGATTAAGATCGCGAACATCTTCGCGAAACGTCCCCTGAGGGGCAATTACGAGGAGATAGCTGACTATATCCTCAACAGGGTTGGGGCAGTCGGAATCGCCTGGGGGGCCATGTCACAGAAGGCCGCGTCTATTGCAGCGGGCTGCTGGAGACTCGGGATTCCTGTGGTTGTCGGCCCCCACGGCGCCAAGTACAGGAGGCTGCTTCTGGGAAGGAAGGAGAATGAGGAGGACTGGAAGATCTTCAACGCGCGAGACGGACAGGAGGTCTACGTCGGCCCGGCACCGGAGCACCTCTTCTACGCGGCGGAGACGGCAGAGGAGGCTATCGTCATGACGGCCAAGCTAGTGATGCGCCCCAACGACACGAACAAGGGGAGGGCTGTGAAGCTGAGCCACTACATCGACCTCCACCAACGCTACTATGGCTCTATGCCCGACGACCTCCAACTCTACGTCAGGAGGCTCCAGGACATCCCCTTCACCATGAGGGACGAGGTCACCAAGGTCCTGCAGGATAGCGGTTGGGTAGAGGATAGGATAGCATCACCGGACCCAACTCTCCTCGACAGGCTTGTGAGGAGGCGCCAATAATGTCTGGGAAGATGATCTTGGGTCAGACGGCCGAGATACCTGGACCTAAGAAGGCCCTCATCCTCCCGAGTGCCGAGGTTGCAGCAACCATGATAAAAAAGGCGAAGAGGCCTCTACTAGTGGTCGGCTCGGAGGCCACAAAGATTACCACCAAGGACGGCGACCTCGTCGACTCAGCCATCAGGGTCATGAAAGGCCACAGGATCGCGGTGGTCGCCACCGCACACCTCGCCGGCGAGTTCAGGAAGCGGAAGGCTGATGGAGTGTTCAGCATGCCGCTGATGAACCTAGGGGATCGACTCAGGGACACCAAATGGACGGGTTTAGATGGGAAGGGGCGATATGACCTCGCCGTCTTCGTGGGCCTACCTTATTACCTAGAATGGCTGGTTCTATCCGGTTTGAAGAACTTCGCGGGGGACCTCAAGACGATCTCCCTGGACAGGACTTACCAGCCTAACGCGGGCTGGTCTATGGGTTTGATGGTCGAAAAGGAGTGGAAAGAGGTTATGGATAAGATAGTATCTTCTTTAGGGGAGGCAAGTTAGGATGTCCATGTTCGAGGATATTCCCGTCGGGATAGGGATAATCTACGAAGGAGAACGGATCAGGGGCAAGGAGATGCAGGTCGAGCTCGGAGGACCCCGCGAGCCATACAAGTTCGAGCTAGTCCAGGCAAGGAAGCTTGATGAGATCGAGGATGGGAGCATCAAGATCGTCGGCAAAGACCTCCCTGAGCTGGAGGTTGGACAGAACTACCCCTTCGGCATGCTCATAGAGGTCGCCGGCAAGGAGATCGAGAAGGACCTGGAGGGCGTCATAGAGCGGCGCATCCACGAGTACGCCAACTTCATCGAGGGGTTCATGCACCTCAACCAACGCTATGATATTCAGATCAGGCTCAGTAAAAAGTCCTATGATAGGGGCTTCAACACCTTCAACCTCCTCGGGGAGGTCCTGAAACGCCTCTACAAGAGCGAGATGCCGTTCATAGAGAAGATACAGATCACCTTTATGATGGACCCTGCTGCCGTGAAGGAGTGGTACGAGAAGGCGATGAAGATCTACGACGCCCGCGATGCCAGGGCGAGGGGGATGACGGATGATGACGTCGACGTCTTCTACGGCTGCAGCCTTTGCCAGTCCTTCGCGCCGACGCACCTATGCGTCATAACGCCCCAACGCTACGCCAACTGTGGCGCCATCAGCTGGTTCGACGGTAGGGCGACGGCTAAGATCGATCCCAAGGGGCCAGTCTTCGAGATACCGAAGGGAAAGAAGATCGATGACCTGAAGGGCGAGTACGAGGGGGTGAACCAGGTAATCAGGGAGAAGAGCCTCGGCGAGATAGAGCGCGTCACCCTCTACACAGCCTTCGGCTACCCTCACACGAGCTGCGGGTGCTTCGAGGGTGTAGCGTTCTACATACCCGAGGTCGATGGTTTCGGAGTCGTCCAGCGGAACTTTAAGGGCGACACCGTGAATGGTCTCTCCTTTGTCACCATATCCGACCTCACGGCAGGCGGCAGGCAGGTCGACGGATTCCACGGCCTGTCAATCGAATACATGAGGAGCCCGAGGTTCCTGCAGGCCGACGGTGGCTGGAATAGGGTTGTCTGGATGCCGGCTGAGGTCCGTGAGCGAATCAAGGAGTTCTTACCTCAGGAGATAATACCGAAGATACCGACCGAGAACGATGTGAAGAACCTCGAAGAGCTGAAGGAGTTTCTGAAGCAGAAAGATCACCCTATCGTGAAGACTTGGGTCGAGGCCACAGTCGTAGAGGTCGGGAAGGGCGAGGAGATCACTGTTCCTACGCTTGAGATGCCGGGGGAGATGATGCCTATCCAGGGCATCCCTTCGGGCTTCGGCTTCAAGATCATCTTGAAGAACGCCAAGATCAGGGCCGAGAAGATGATCATAAAGGCCGAGAAGAGGTGACTAGGCTGATCAAGAAGAAAGAGAAGAAGGAGACGCTACCCATCAGCCTCGACATCCTTGAGGCCCTCGCCAAGTTCCAGGAGATCGAGCTCGACGACGTCGAGATAAGTTTCGACGAGTTGGAGCTCAGCCTGACGCCGAGCATGGTGACCGGGGTCCCGCGGCTCAAGACGCCGAGTACGGTAACCAAGGTGAAGCCAACCTCTCTGCTCGAAGCTAAGGTGGGCATCCCAATCCAGGAGTATTCTGGGAAGATAGTCGAGGTGAAGCTCGGAGCAACTAAGGCAGAGGGCGGGAGCAGGAGTAGCTCCATAGTCATCGGTGGCGAGACCGTTCCAGCCTACTACAATTTCCAGGCGCCTCCGCCTCACAAGCCCGTGGTAGCCTTCGACGTCTTCGACTGGTCGAAGGTCTCACTTGCGAAGGCGGTGAAGGAGCACTTCAGGGACGTCGTCCACGACCCTGCGGAGTGGGCGAAGCTCTGCGTCAACAAGTTCAACGCCGAGATGATCAACCTCCACTTCATCGCGATAGACCCCCTCATAGAGAACGCCTCCGCGAGCGCCGCCGTCAAGATCGCTGAGAACGTGCTTCAGGCCGTAGACGTGCCGATAGCCGTCGGCGGCTGTGGCGACGCCAAGAAAGACCTCGAGGTCTTCACAGCCATAGCCGAGCACACGAAGGGGGAACGGATACTCTTCAATTCGATCACTCTGGACATGGACATAGAGAAGTCTGCGAAGGTGATCCTGGAGAACGACCACGTCGCCATCGCCTTCACAAGCATGGACATGAACAAGGCCAGGGAGCTGAACAGGAAGCTCTACGACTTCCTCCCCAAGGATAGGATAGTCATGGACACGACGACCGCTGCCCTTGGGTACGGCCTCGACTATGCCTTCACTGTAATGGAGCGTTGCCGACTAGCCGGCCTCAAGGGTGACCAGGAATTAAACCATCCTATGTCCTCCGGCTCCACGAACGCCTGGGCTGCCCGTGAGGCTTGGATGAAGATGGACGAGATGTGGACACCGAGGGAGCTGAGGGGCCCGTTATGGGAGACGATCACTGCCCAGACCCTTCTGCTCACAGGCGTAGACTACTTCATGATGATGCACCCAGCCGCGGCCAACGCCGTAAAGGGGCTGATAGACAACCTGATGAGCGGCAAGACAGCGACGGAGCCCGTCGAGTGGGTTTCCCTGAAGGTATAGGTGATACGAGATGCCTGCTAAAGAACTTAGCCCAATCGAGATCTACAAGCATCTGCCGAGGACTAACTGCAAGGAGTGCGGAGAGACGAACTGCATGGCTTTCGCCGCCAGGCTCGTCAACAGGGAGGCGACACTCCGGGAGTGCAAGCCCCTCCTCGACCCCAAGCAGACGGGGGAATACAACATCCTCTGGGCCCTCCTCAAGCCGCCGGTCAAGGCTGTAGAAGTGGGCGTTGGCGATCTCAAGAAGAAGCTCGGCGGAGAGTACGTCCTGTACCGCCATGAGTTCACCTACTTCAACCTGCCTGCGTTAGCCATCGATGTCTCTGACGAGATGCCCGACGAGGAGATGGAGGCGAGGGTCAGGATGGTCAACGAACTCGTCTACGAGTATATAGGGATGAAGCTCACCCTTGACATGGTGGCGGTCAGATGCACCTCTAACGACGCCTCGAAGTTCGAGGTAGCCGTGAAGAAGGTGGCGAAGCTAACGAACAAACCGTTGGTCCTCTGCGCCCTAGACCCCGCCGTCATGGAGCAGGGACTCGCTGCTGCTGGCGATAAGAGGCCCCTCATCTTCGCCGCGACGAAGACCAACTGGAAGGAGATGGCGGACCTCGCCCTTATGTACAAGTGCCCCATAGTAGCATCTAGCCCCCAGGACCTAGACTCACTCAAGTCAATATCTAAAACCCTATCAGAGTACGGAGTTGAGGATATCGTCCTAGACCCCGGCACCCAGTGGGATGAGGGTATCTCCAAGACCATGGACGACTTCACCATCCTTAGGTGGAATGCGATAAACGAGGAAGAAGAGTACCTGGGCTATCCTCTCCTCGGGACACCCATCGTAACCTGGGCGAAGCCGACGGAGGACCACGTCCTCAACGAGTGGAACGAGGCGATGCTAGCCTCTGTCCTAGTGACGAGGTACTCGGACATCCTAATCCTACACAGCGTCTCGGGCTGGTCGCTCCTGCCACTGATCTTCTTGAGGCAGAACCTCTACACTGACCCAAGGAAACCCGTCTCAGTGGAGTCGGGCATAAGGAAGTTCGGCGAGCCTAACGACATGTCGCCCGTGCTCCTCACTTCAAACTTCGCCCTCACCTACTACACAGTCGCCTCGGATATAGAGTCGATGAAGCTCAACTGTTATCTCCTCGTGGTCGACAGCGAGGGGATATCGGTTGAGAGCGCCGTCGCCGGCAGGAAGATGACTGCAGATACCATAGCCGAGACCATAAAAACCACAAAGCTCGATGAACTCGTGAAGCACAGACACTTAGTGATCCCGGGCAGGGCCGCAAGGCTAAGCGGGGAGATACAGGAGGCTTCAGGCTGGACGATATCAGTAGGTCCCATGGACTCCTCAGGGATAGCGAAATACCTCGAGGAGAAGTGGAAGCCGAACCCAGAATAATCTCCCTTTTTTCAAAATTACATCGAGTTGAGGGCCTTCCTCAGGTGCTTCGAGACCTCGCCACCCTTCTCGGCTGCGAGCCTTATGCTACTTGAGGTCTCCTTGAGCCCGAATTTACCAGCCTCCTCGGCGGCTTCCCAGAACCTCGCGACGTGATCGTCGTTGTGCTCTATCCAGTGTTCGAGAAGCTTCCTAAGCCTTAGACTCTCTTCACCCATAAACATCAACCTTCAATAACCAATCTCGTCGAGACTACGTTTACCTCGACGATCCTTGCGCCGGGAAAGGACTTTGAGTCACCCATCACGTCCTTCACGACGACACCATTGCTGTCAGCTCGGGCGAATATGACATCCTCCATAACCTTCTCTCCCCTTAGGTAAACCTTGAACTCACACATAGAGGGACCACTGAAATAGAATAGTGGACCTAAAATTTAACGGTTTAAGCCTTATGGAGCCGCTAGACCAGTTTTATGTAAGCTCCGCTGAACCCTGATCCGCCGACGACAACCCTGTAAAATGGCTCGGCGCCTGAGACCTCTTCCAAGGTTCCCGCGAACTCGACACTCTCACCCTCCCTGAAGACGTCGCAGAATATTCCTTCATAGGAGATGAGCTGATCGACTTCAATTTTTTGAGGTGTCTTCAGTTTGACGTTTTCTAACTTGTAAGTGGCTGGCAGGAATATGGACTCTCTGCTGTCGCTCACTTCGGCGGTTCCTTTAGCAACTCCAAGTTGATGATAGATGCTTTCTCCGTAGTTTTCGGTGATCTCCTCGTCCTCTCTTATGGGGTGGAGGGAGACGTATGTTCCTCTGTAGAAGCAGTAGTCCCATCTCCGCTCTGCGATCTTGTTGATCTCCCCTACGCTCAACGGGAACCTACTGGATCGAGCTAGGCACCACTTTTTCAGTTCCTCCTCTTCGTAAGGCTCCGTCTCGCCCCCTCGGGTTCTCGTCCTATTCACGAATCTCTTGACTATGTTTGAGGCTCTTGAACCGTATATCGTGAGGTCGATATCCGAGAATGACGGGTTATGGTTCCGGGTTAGGATGGAGCCGGTCACGCCGAAGTCGGAGCGATCCAGCCCCGTCTGTGTCTTAAAGAGATCAACGAGGCCGAGGAGCTTCTCCTCGAGGGGGTCACTGGCGCCTTTATTGAAGAGCTCCAGGAGGCGTTCCTTAGGGTGGTAGTATCTTCTCACGCTGCTGTGCGGGACAGAGGAGACGGTGATATTCATGACGGGGCACCTGAACAGGTACTGGGGGTAGCTCTTTCTGAGGAAGTCGTAGGTGTTCTCAACCTGGGAGATGTGGTAGAATGGTACGACGCGTGAGTAACGGGTACCATCTCGGCTCCACTTCCCATCTGACGCCGGGACATACTTCAAGTAGGCTGTGTACCTGTCAGCCGAGTGGAGGTAGCCTATTACGCAGAACAAGAGCCCCTCAACAGTCTCTACGAAGTCCCTGTCCTTCGGCTTCGTGGCTCCCATCATCCCGACCTCGACGATATTCTAAACGGCTATCTGATCTTGCTCAACAGGTGATCCACTACCTGGTCTGAGATGCTCTCATCCGTGACGGTCTGGAGCCCCTCCCAACCTGGAGTGCTATTAAGCTCTACGACGTAGAAATCTTCGCTCCTCTCAGACTTCAGGATGTCGACGCCTGTGTATTCAAGCCCCACAGCCTCGGCAGCCCTAACGCTTACCTCAGCCAGCTTCTCCTCGAGCCTGTATGGCTTAGCCTCTCCACCGCCCGCGATGTTCGTCTTCCATCGCTCTGCCTTCCTAAGCATCGAGGCAACTACTCTGCCGCCTATGACAAAGGCTCGAATATCCTCGTTCCTGTGAGGGATGTACTCCTGGATGTAGTAGACGCCGCCTATCATCTCGAGCGTCCTGAAGACCCTGTAGGCGATGTCCTCATCATTGACTCTGGTCATGCCGAAGCCTAGGGAGCCAAAGAGAGGTTTAACGACGACGTCTCCGCCCATGTCGGAGAAGGCCTCCATCGCCTCGTCGAACTTTTCGGTGACCACCGTCTTCGGTGTGGGGATACCCGCACCCTCCAGGAGCGCTGAGGTATAGTACTTGTCAACGGATCGCTCAATTCCGTCTGGAGAGTTCATTACATGGACGCCCATCTCCTCGAGCCTATGAAGGACATCCATCCTGTAGAAGACCTGCTCCGCCGATCCTCCGGGGACCTTCCTCACGATGACGGCGTCGAAGTCGTCTACTGTGTACCCTTTAACAGAGACTCTATGTTTGGCGCCTACTCTAGCCAGTAGGCGGGTGACTGGGAAGACATAGGCCTCAGCCCCCCTCCTTTTCAGGCTCTCAAGGAGCCTCTGGACATGCCACTCCTCCCGCTCGGAGGCTACGATGCCCACCTTCAAAGGGGTACCCTCATCAGTTATACGGCTGCTATAAATATCTCGCTGTTGCCCCCTATGGCTGTATCGCCGTGATAGCGCTTGAAGGGCGCCTCCTTGAACCTCTCCGCCTCCTTCACTCCCAGCCTATCATTTAGCTCCCTCATGTAGAGCTTCATGAAGGTCGGCTTGTAGGTTGAGTCGTAGATGTAGGTTGGCAGCATCGCCTCGACCTCGCCGAGGCAGACTATGATGCCGCCGTTTCCCTTAGCATCTGCGCCGAGCCTCTTCGCCGCGCGTCCGAAGATAAATACCTCGCCGCCGTTCATGTGGACTCCAGCGAATGGTCCTACGTTGCCCCGGATGACTATCATGCCTCGGCGGAGGAACGAGCCCGCCTCTTGGCCGGCGTTGCCGTCGACGACTATGCAGCCGCCAGTCATCCCCTCTGCGCTGCCCCTGTAGACTGAGCCGAGGTGATTGCCCGCGTCCCCGCTGATCCTGAGGAGACCCCCCTTCATCTCCACGCCGGCCCAGTCACCCGTTGACCCGTTTACCTGTATCTCGCCGCCCGTCATCTGGGCCCCAAGGTGCATGCCAACATCTCCGTCGACAACTACCTTGCCCGCGGTCATCTTTGCCCCAATATACTTGACCTTGGAGAGGTTACCCTCGACGAATATGGTCTGATCTTCGGCCTTTGCAGCCACTTCTCCTTTGATGTCGAAGAAGTCTCCGAGGCGCTTCTTGGTGTTCCCGACGTAGACTGGGAGTTCTCTGGCTTCTTGTAGCTGTTTGCCGGCGATGATGTCTGGACTGATGTTCTCAGCCTCTATGGGGATCGTCGGCTCCTCCTTGAGCTTCAGGAATAGTTCCTTCACGTCAAGCCACCTCCAGGCAGTCCTTTAGCCCCATCTTGAACTTGCCGAGCTTGCCGCCGAAGTTGACCGCCGTGACCCTCCTTACGCCCTCTACCTGGGTGGCAGCCTTGATGCCTACGCCCATGGCCCTCTTCACGGAGGGCTCGTCGAGTCCGTTCAGGACCACTTCGATTATCGAGTTCACGTCGTCTGGGGACTTCGACTCTTTGAAGGTGTGTTTTATGGTTGGGCAGAATGGCGTGTTCGTTGAGGCCTTCAGGAAGGCGTACTTTGATCCCACCTTGCTCCCACTGCGGCAGAGACCCCCCGGGAATGGTGTGATGATGTTGGGGACGGTGTGAATCGCCTCTATCGCCCTCTCGGCGGCCTCGAGGGTCGCCGCCTCGTTTCCCCCCATCAACAGGAAGTTCCCGCCGGCGACCGCCTTCTTCGCGCCGTACTTCTCCTCAGTCAGGAACTCCCCCTCCATGACCGGGATCCGCCAGAACCTCGTACGCTGCCCCCAGCCGTCGTTCATCCTCATCTTCGCCTGGAAGCCGTCGCCGAAGAACCTGAGGCTCTTCCCGACTTCGAGCATCTCATCGGCCTCCTCCTTCGGGAGGCCATTGAAGATCGCCGTCGTCGGGCAGGTGAGGACGCACTGGCCTATGCGGCTCAGCATCGACTCTGACAGCTTCCCCTTAGAGAAGCCGAAGACCATGACAGCGGCTCCTGGCCTGCCATCAGGCGTTTGCTCAGGAGGCATCTCCCGCTCTACGCTGGCCTCACAGTCACAGGCTATGACGCTTGTCGCGAAACCTGTCATGGTTGTAGCGGCAATGCTCGCCCACCTCCTGTTGACCGCTGTTATGACTATCCTGCTTCCCCACATGGAGAAGCCCTCCGCGAAGGTATCCTCGATCTCGACTCCGTTGTACGTGAAGCTCATCAGTTTTTCACCTCCAGTTTCACGGGTATGCCATGAGGCAGGTAAGCGTCATCAACGGGGTAATTCCTGAAGTTAATGGTAATATACTTCTGGAAATCCGCCTCGAGGTCTTTCACCAGTTCATCCTCGTTGGGAGCCTTGGCGTCGACCCAGTACGTCGATCCCTGGGGCGTCGCAAGGACCTCTCCGTCCTTTACAACGAGTTCGCCGCCCTTGATTGTGTACTTGGCTAGGGTGAAAGCCTTCTCCAGCTCCTTGTGCATGGAGGGCCTCCAGCTCCTCGGGTTTATGTCGTAGACGGAGACATCTCCGTCTGCGCCTGGGCCGAGGTGCCCCTTATGTGCCATCCCCAAGGCCTTAGCCGTCGCGGCCCTCGTCACGGTAGCGATCTCTTTGAATGTGTACTCCCTGTAACAGTCGATCAGCGTCGACCTCTTCATGCAGGCTTTGTTCACCTCGAGCATCGTCTCGTTACGGGCCTTCCTGCTCATGAGCCATGCTATCACCTTCGGGTAGAAGATGAAGGGACCGCCGTTCGGATGATCTGTTGTCAGGTAGACCCTCCATGGGTCGTAGACCTCCAGGGCGAGCTCAAGTCCAATCGCCCACTGGATCGAGTTAGCGGGGTTCTCCTTCCTGAAGGTGTAAGGAACGATCCCTGCGCCCGCCTCCATCTCCATGTCCTTGTTCACCCACTTGTTACCGGACAGGTTCCAGAGCCTGAACTGCCACGGGCCGTCACCAGTCATCGTCGTCGTATCGGTGAAGATCACCTGGCCTAGGTCTATTGAGACGTGGTCGTGGACGTTCACGTATTTCGCTATCTGTGAGGCGCCGGACCGGACGTTCCCCCAATTTTCGCCGTCAAGAGCGTTGAACTGGACGTGGACGACGTGGATCGTGGTCTTCCTGCCTTTCTTGGGCTTGATGTCCTTGACGGCGTCCATGGTCTCGATGGTGGTCTTGTAGTTCCCCGGCACCCCCAGGTTGTTGCAGTGAAGGTGGATGGTGTGGGGCAGCCCCAGCTCCTCGTTAGCCTTTGCGAGGCTCGTAATTATCTGCCGCGGCGTCACCTCGTAGTTCTCAACGATGTCGTCTAGGCCGCCGACGTTCCGGCCCCACTTCCAGTTCTCGACACCACCCGGGTTCACGATCTTGATCGCGTAGCCCTTCGTCGCCCTCAGGAGCCAGAGGACGAAGGCCTTCAGCATCTCCATGTCACCCTGCTTAACGTACTTGAGGGTGAAGAGATTGTTGCCGAAGAGGGGGAAGGCGGCCATGTCGAGCATCGGGGTGTCGTTGAGCTCCTCGTGGACGTGCTTCGCCCCTATCGGCGGCATCGCGGGCTCCATAACGGACGTGTATCCCATCTGGGCGTACCTGTAGCCTGTCACGAAGGTTGAGGGACAACTGTATCCCACGCCTGAGCGCGTTATTTTGCCCCTCGGAACAACATCCTTCCTGTGATCCTCCGGCCTCAACATCCTCCCGGTGTTGACCTTCGAGCCAGCTATGTGGCTGTGGATGTCTACGCCGCCCGGCATCACAACCATGCCAGAGGCATCCACGACCTTCCCGCCGCGTCCCTTGAGCTTCTCGATGACCTTGCCGCCACTGATGAGGATGTCTGCCTTCTCTCCATCTATGCCGTTCAGCGGGTCGTAGACATACCCACCCTTCACTATGATGTCGCTCATTCCACGCCCTCCTTCAGAGTCTTGACCCTCTCTATAATGTCCTCGAGGACCTTGGCGTCTGGGTAGACGCCCTTCGGCGGGTCCACAACCTTCCTAAGCTTGAGGGGAACCACGTCCATCCTGTAAGCCGTCCCGTCGCACTCGATGCCCGATGTAGCGACCGGTATGACGACCTTGCTGAGCATGGCCGTCGGCGTCCTCTTCCTCTCGAGTGTCACGACGGGTATCTTGGCCAGGTGCCTGACGGCGTCGATCGGGAACGTGGCGGCGGGATCAGAGCCCATCACGAGAGCGGCGTCCGCCTCCTTCCGCGCCAGCAGGTCGACGGCCGTGTACTCGCCGGGGTTATACCTCGGATAACCTCGGCTCATGTCGACGGCGAAAGGGTAGCCGGTCTGCCACGCGGTCACCATGTTGGCGCCCGTGACGTTGTAGCAGCCCCTCATCGGGTTGACGGCGAACTTGGTGTGTAGGTTCATCTCTGAGACGAGGCTGTACATCGCGTCTATGTTCATATGTTTCCCCTCGCTCTGGTTGAGACCCAGGCCGTAGAAAAGGCAGCCGACGCGTGCGCCCTTCATCTTCTCGGCCAGCGCCCTGATGACGTTGACCGAGACGCCGCCGATCATTTCACCGTGTATCGCTTCGCCCCTCACGGCCGCTCTTAAGGCTTGTAGAACCTCGAAATCGGTGTTGGGCTCTACCCTGATGAACTGGTCCGCGATCTTCGCGGACTTCGTCTCCCTCACGTCGACTACGACTATGTAACGGTCCTTCCTGCCGTTCGGGTTGTACATCCCCTTCGGCATCCCTGAGTAGCGGATGAGATGTCGTGGGTGGGCCTCGACTGGGTTAGCGCCCCAGAAGATGATAATGTCAGCCCTGTTCTTCACCTCACCGAGCGTGGTGGTTGCGGAGCCGACATGCTGCATGGCGAGGATGCTCGAGCCATGGCAAACAGAGGTTGTGTTATCTATGGCGCCCCCGATGAGCTCGGCAAGGTAGACCGCGTTCCTTATCGCGTCGTTCTCGGTCTTACTTAAACCATATATTATCGGCCTCTTAGCCTCTACAAGGATTTTCGCTGCTACCTCCACAGCCTCTCTGTACTGCACCTTTTTCCCTTCTACAGTCGAGTAAGTGATCCTCTCGACGTCGTAATTCATGAACTTGGAACGGGATATTGCGCAGCCGTTCTTTATGCCGACTATCTTATTCATCTCCACGTTGACCTCGATGTCGTCGCAGAGGCTGCCACAGAACGGGCAGATCACGTCGGTGTGAACTACCATCAAGGAGCCTCCTTCAAGGCTTTGACCAGATCCAATAGGGTGAGGACATGTTCACCATTAGCCGGCTTCACAATCGCCTTGACGCCCTTATACTGAGGAGTGCCTGTGCAATTAGTTTCTGAGCCAAGTATCTGGTTGATCCAGGGTCCGTAGGCGACGAAGGCAGAGCCCGGCGATAACCCTTCCGAGACGCGCCAGCTTAGGATAACCCTTCCATGGCTCGTCGAGATCTCCACGGTCGTATCCTTTTCAAGTTTGAGTGTGTCTACGTCGGCCTTGCTCAGCTCGACGCAGCTCACGCTGTTGAAATATTCCTTTGACGCTTTCCCGATCTCGAGTCCTACCGCCTGATCCAGAGAGCGGCCGGTCAGGAGATTAACTTCTATTTTCCCTGTCAAGCGACTTCACAGCCAGAATTACTATCACTAATATTCTAATTATTAATTAAAATTTTTCAGGAATAAATAAGGTGAGGGCGGCGAGGTTAAGAGGCGACGGAGTTCTTTATCACTTCGTCGTTTATTCTCCCACTGGTGAAGGCTGCGCCGGTCTTAGCGGAGATGAGTGTCACTACAGCTGGTGCGAATAGAGCTGGGTCGATCTTCGTGAAGTCGAAGTCCACAGCCTTGTATATCTCGTACGAGGTCTTCCCGTAGTCCTTACAGTTGCTTGAAGGCGCGTTCGCCGCCATCTGCTTGAGAACTGACTCCTCCTCATCGACGACATAGCTCGTCACCCCAGCGTACGTGAGGGCGTCCTCTGCCCGCCCCATCGCCTTCCCGCCGTCAACGTGAAGCGGCATTATCGGAGCATACCCGACTGCGTACTTCACCTTCTTCAGGTCGAGGCCAAGGATGTCTAGTCTGAACAAACCGGTCTCCACGACCCTGCCTGAGATCTGGACCATCCCCGCCATCGAGGTCGTCGTCGTGAGTAACATGTAGACGCTATCAGGCTTGACGCCGCAAGCCTCCGCTATGAACCTGGCAGCTGTGTCCGTGGGCTTCTTATGCCCCTCGAGGAGAAGGACGGCGACGTCCGCGGAGTCCTTGTACTCGATCTTCTGGAAGACCTTCTTAGGCTTCAACGCTAGCGCCCTTGCGGGTCCTGAGCCGTCACCAGTGTAGTCTTCAACTGAAATCTTCCAGCCGGCAAGCTGTGCCCCGAAGAGGGACAGTGCTGGGTAATCTGTGGAGACGACTACCGTCGGGAGCTTAAGTCCGGCGTAGTCCGCATATCCTAAGCCGACAGCCCCTGCTCCGCCCATGGCTACGCGGGTCGTCAATAGACCGGCCTCATAGCCACCGGCGGCGTTCAAGCCGGTATCTATAATCGTCGCACCTGAAGGCAGTTTCTCTACAGCGACGTTATAGTACTCAGGTTCGTCGAGGAACTGCCTGACATGCTTCAGTGCCAATTTATTTAAACTTAGCAAACCGTGATCCCGATCTAATTTTATTCAAATCGTTTATAGAATTAGCGATAGATTTCCTGTACAAGTGCAAGAATTGGCTATTTGTCGACGTAATCTACGACCTGCCCCTCTTGGGTGAGCCTATAAAGAACCACGTTACCTTCTGCTATCTTCTCAATGCAGTAGCCGTACTTTAGGATGCTCAGGTGCCAAGCGAGGACCTTCTCCTCCATATGCGTTTTTTCCTTGAGGACCTCGATGGTAGCTGGCCCTTTTTTCAAAGCTCTGAGGATCTCTCTCCTCACGGGGCTGTTCATTGCCCTGAGGTATTTCACGTGCCTCTCCTTGGTCTCCTCCATCGTGCCCCCGATGGTCTTGGAATCATAGTTACTCATGGCTTCTAGATTCCGTGGGTTATCTTTTTCTTGTTCTTCTTCCAGTCGACGAATCCCTCGAGGATGAGCCTCCAGTCGATGTACTCGCTCATTATCTTCCGTGTCAGCTGTATCTTCTTCGACGACATCGGCATCGGGACTATCCTGCCGTCGAGGGCCTCGAGCTTGGTGACCGTCGTGAACGTGTCGTCAGGGACCAAGAGCAGCGGGGTGCCCTTCGAGTCAGCGGAGGAGATGACCTGCGTCGAAGGGTAGATGTTTCCTGTGAGGATTATGGCGCTCGGCTTCGTCTCAAGCGCCATCAGGACGAGGTCGGTCCGGTCGCCGCCCGTGATGAAAGCTCTGTCTACGCTCTTCCTCAGCCAGCTCATCGCCGCCTCAGGCGACATGGCGCCTACGAGGTAGTTGTCCACGATCCGCTCCAGGTTCCTCTTCCCTGCGAGGACCTCGGCATCGAGGACGTTGACGACCTCCTGGACCGTTGGGAGGGTCAGCTCCCTGTGATCCGGGACCACGCCGAGGACACTGACCTGACAGCGTTCGAGGACCTCGGTGACGACGCCCCGCATCCGCTCAAGCTGGTGGAACGGTACGAAGTTGACCACGACGCCGAGGAAGTTGACGCCTTTCCCGGTCAGGTAGTCCCTATAAAGAAGAGCCTTGTCGGCGGACGAATCGTTGTCGCCCTTTATTGAGAAGATCACCTTGGCGCCGAACTCCTTCGATAGAGATGAGAGGTCGAGGTTGGAGCAGGAGAGGAGCTCAGGGGTCTGAGCCGCCTCGATTATCAGGACATCCTTGTCCTCCTTCACCTTCTTGAACGCGTCGAGCACCCTGCTCCTCGACTCGGCGCAGCTCGCCCCGATCAGGTCGAGGTAATGACTCCCCAAAACGACGGGGCATAGCTCCTCCAGGGACTCAGATAGGCCGAATACTTCTTTCATCATCAAGACGTCGGGGTCCTGAAGCTTCCCCTCGACGGCCTTGTGACCCTGCCCCACGGGCTTAAAATAGCCCACTTTCAGGCCCATCTCGTTAAATTTATTGAATAGACCCAGGCAGAGGGCGGTCTTGCCGCTGAACTTCGTGCCTGATATATATAATGTATAGACCATGAGTATCACTAACTCAAACCTTGGTTAAAGTTATTTTGACGTCGAGAGCATAACAACCCTTCCCTTCACCGTAGACTATGACAGGATTGATGTCCATCTCGATTATCTCAGGAAAATCGCAGACGAGCTGGCTGACCCTGAGGAGCATCTCCTTCAACGCTTCTATGTCCGAGGCTTCCTCCCCCCTTATGCCCTTGAGGAGGGTATATGCCTTCGTCTCCTCCATCATCTTGCGTGCCTCCGGCTCGGATAGGGGGGCCAAGCGGAATGAGACATCCTTGAGGAAGTTGACATAGATGCCTCCGAGTCCGAACATTATGAGGGGCCCGAATTGGATGTCCTGGCTCATACCCATGATCATCTCCCGCCCCTTGGGCACCATGTGGTAGACCATCACGCCGTAGAGCCTCGCCTTCGGCATGAACTCGGATACGCTTGTGAAGATCCTGTCGAAGGCCTCCCTGATCTCCTCAGCGGAGTTGAGGTTTAATGCTACGCCTCCGATGTCGGTTTTATGTAGGATGTCAGGGGAGACTATCCTCAGGACGATCGGGTAACCGAATTCATCGGCCGCCTTCACCGCCTCCTCGGCAGTCTTGACGAGTCCGTTAGCCGGGACAGGCATTCCATACGCTCCGACGACGTCAGCAGCCTCCGTTGAGAGGAGAACGACCCTGCCGTCTCCCCTCGCCGAGGCGATTATCTCTTTTACCCTCTCCTTATCGACATCTATGAACGTCACAGGTTCCGTGGCTGACTGGCTCAGGAAACGTTTGTAGGTGTACATGGCCGAAATGGTCTGGATCGCCTTCTCCGGGAAGTCGAAGCATGGCACGCCGTTCTCGACGAGGAACCTCGAGGCCTCTTCCACCGCTCCGCCGCCCATGAAGACGGCGAGGATGGGCTTGCCGGCTATTGCTATTTTCGTCTCTACGATGCTCTTTGCGGTCTCCAGACTCTCGGTCATTGCCTGTGGAGTCAGTAAGACGATTGCAGCATTCACGTTACCATCTGCCAGCACCTCGTTGAGAGCGAACCTGTAGCGATCCGTCCTCGCATCTCCGAGCACATCGACTGGGTTCCCTGTCGCGGAGGCGGGCGGGAGGTTCTGGCGAAGCCTGTTCTGGAGATCACTGGAGAGAGATGAAAGCTTAACACCGAGCCTCTCAGCGAGGTCGGTGGCGAGGATGCCTGGCCCCCCGGCGTTTGTGATTATCGCTATTCCCTCGTCACTCGGCAGTGGCTGCTCGGTGAATGCCACACCATAGTCGAAGAGCTCCTCTACGCTCTGGGCGAGGATGACGCCCGCCTTGTTGAAGGCCGTCTGGTAGGCCAGGAAGCTGCCGACGAGGGCACCTGTATGGCTGCCAGCTGCCCTGGCCCCTGCTGAAGATGTTCCACCCTTCAGGACTATGATAGGCTTCTCCTTCACGACCTTCATGGTTGTATCGATGAATTTGCGTCCTTTCTCGATGGACTCCAGATAGAGCAAGATGACGCCGATGTCATCGTCCTCAGCCATCGCCTCTATGAAGTCAACTTCGTCGAGGTCGGCCTTGTTGCCGAGGCTGATGAAGCTGTGGAAGCCTATGTTCTCCTTTATGATCCAGTCGAGGACGGCTGTGCCTAGGGCTCCGCTCTGGGAGATGAAGCCAATCCGCCCCTTCCTAGGCATGCCTGCGGCGAAGCTGAGGTTCAACGGCGTCTCGGTGTTTATAAGCCCAAGGCAGTTAGGCCCCTGAATCCTCATGCCGTACTTTTTGCCGATCTCCAGTAGCTGCTGCTCGAGGACGGCGCCATCGTGGCCTATCTCCTTGAAGCCCGCCGATATGACCACAAGCGCCTTCACGCCCTTCCTGCCACACTCGTCCGCCACTTGGAGAACGGATGCTGAAGGGATCGTGATTACTGCGAGGTCGATCGCGTCGGGGACATCAAGGACTGATTTGTAGCACCTCAGGCCTAGGATCTCGTTGGCTTCTGGGTTGATCGGATATATCTTGCCGCCGAATCCTGAATCCATCATGTTCTTGGTGAGGATATAGCCTACCTTCCCGGGGGTCCTCGATGCGCCCACTACTGCAACCGATCCTGGGCGGAAGATGGCTTCAAGATTCAAATCAGCACATCCCTGAATCCCTGAGGTTCATCATAGTAAAAAGTATCAAAAATAAAAACGTTCGGCAATTATAATAAATAATGGTAAGAAGAGGTACAAGAATCATAAAAATTATATAGAAGAGGTCTATTTCATCGGCTTCTCTTTCAGCTTCCTCTTCTTCAGGTAGGACCCGTCGTCGTAGTGGGGCTTCCTCAGGACGCTGTCGCCGAACTTCTCTATCTCTCTCGCCTCGTCCGCGAGTAGAGAGGCAGTCCTCATCATCTCGTGGGCTGCTGCGCACATCGCAGTGTATGCCTCCCAGTCCTTCTCCTTGAAGCAGGCGTCAACGGTTATACTTGAAACCCTTTTAGCCATCTCGTAGGCCGCTGCCGCCTTCGCCTCTGCGTAGGGGTTAGTGAAGCCCGCCGCCCTGATCGCCTTCTCCCTCGACACGTTCATCAACGGCAGTTCGGGCTTCTCACCTTTCTTCAGCTGCTCTATCAGCTTGTCAACAGTCTCGTAGACGATATTATAGACGCCTGTAACCGAGAGGACCTTGATGACGTCGGCGTTGAAGAGCGCCATCTCTATTGGGTCAAGGAACTCCCTTCGGGCACCGATCATTGAGTCGGCCTCTATAATCATGCCTCCCATTCCTTTCTGCCCGAGCTCCTCGAGGAGGCTCTTCGGCCCGTCCGAGACGACCACCAGGGGGATACCGGCGGCTGCGACCGTCTCCCTCGCCTTGGTCGGTCCCTTCGTGCTGGCGTTTGGGCTCGTTATGAACACGAGCTGGGGCTGGAGGCTCACCATGAGCTTCGCCACGTCCTCCGACTGCTTCCCGCCCATGTTTGCGCCGGAGGAGACGACGCGGACCTCCATATCCTCTCTCTCCGCCCTCTCATCGAGCAGGAGCTCGATCATCGGGGCCGTCGCTATGTTACCCATCTTGAGGAAACCGATTCTCACCATTTATGGCACCTGAAAATAATGTTCCTTTAATTAATATAACACCAATGCTGAAAAAGGATCAAGGTGAACTAATTGGAGCATAGGAGGCTGGGCAGGACGGGCCACATGAGTTCAGTCCTCGCCTTCGGTGGCTACACGTTCAACGACATCTCTCAGCCAGAGGCAGACAAGATAATGGAGATCGTCCTCGAGCATGGCATCAACCACATCGACGTCGCCCCGAGCTATGGTATGGCTGAGGAAAGGCTCGGCAGATGGGTCAGGGAGCACAAGGACAATTTCTTCCTTGCTTGCAAGACGCAGAAGAGAACGAAGAGGGAGGCAAGAAGGGAACTAGACTCGTCCCTCAGGAGACTGAGGGCAGAATATTTCGATCTCTACTAGCTTCACGCACTTGACAGCCTCGGTGAACTCGATACGGCGCTCGGCGAGGGCGGAGCCGTCGAGGCTATACTGGAGGCGAAGGAGGAGGGCCTCGTCAGGCATGTCGGCATCACGAGCCATGCTCCTTTGACCATAATCGAGGCCGTGAGGAGGTTTGACTTCGACACCCTGCTTTTTCCAGTGAACTATATTTTGAAGCGACACGCCATTCCCGATAACGACTATGAGCCACTGCTGAAGCTGGCGAAGATGAAGGACCTGGGCACCATCGCCATGAAGGCCTTCACGAAGCAGCCGTGGCAAGGAGAGAGAAGATACCAGACATGGTATGAGCCATGGGACACACAGGACAAGATCGACGAGGCACTCTGGTTCACGCTCAGCCAGGGGGTGACGACCGCCGCTTCCTCGGGTGAGCCACGCCTCTTCGAGATGATGGTCAACGCCGCTGAGCGCTACCGATCCCTAAGTAGAGACGAGCAAAAGGAACTGATTGAGTCAGCATCAGATTTGAAGCCCTTGTTCCCGAGAAGATGAGGAAAACCTTGTTAAATGGGACCCATCATTCTATTTTGATTAATTTTGAGCGCCAAAGTGAAGATATTCGGTCACCTGCTGAAAGAGGTCGTGAGGGAAAACCTTTGTGTGGGCTGCGGCGCCTGCGTTGCCGTTTGCCCGGTCGATGCATTCGCACTTGAAGGCGGAGCGCCAAAGCTTATCGGCAAATGCTCCGCTTGTGGCAACTGCTACAGTGTATGCCCTAGAACAGACTTCGACGAGGCGACGATGGAGAAGAAGGTCTTCGGGAGAGCCAGGTCATCGGAAGAGGCTGACTTGGGCATAGTGAGGAAGGCGTACGCTGTCAGGGCGTTGAAGCAGAACATCCGTGAGCGCTGTCAAGACGGGGGAGCCGTAACCGCTGTCCTCGTCCAGTTCTTGAATGAGGGAGGCGAATCCGCCATCGTCGCAGGGCTCGACAAGGACAAGCCATGGACGCCTGTGCCTGTGGCCGCCTCCACCGAGAAGGAGGTCGTGGAGAACGCCGGGACGAAATACACGTCTAGCCCCACGATCCTCGGCGTGAGGAACGCGGTCAAGAAGAACGGAAAAAGGAGGATCGCCGTCGTCGGTACCCCTTGCCAAGTCAGGGCGTTGAGAAGGGTGGAGTTCCTGGAACAGAAGCAGGAAGGGTTACCGAAAGCAGAATACCTCAATGTGGGTCTATTCTGCATGGAGACCCTCAGCCAGGATGGTCTCCTAGACTACCTCAGGTCGGAGGGCGTCGACCCATCAAAGGTGACGAAGTTCGAGATCAAGAGCGGGAGGTTCATAGCCCACAGGGTGGGCGAACCACCCTACGAGGTGAAGCTGAAGAGGGTCAAGCACCTCGTCCGCCCGTGCTGCCACGTCTGCAAAGACTTCACATCAGAGTTCTCGGACCTCTCCATCGGCAACGTCGGTTCACCTGATGGCTGGTCGACGGTCCTTGTCCGCACCGAGAGGGGTGAGAAGGCGCTGAGGGCTGCCGAGAAGGCCGGCCTCGTCGAAGTCCAGCCACTCGAGGAGGGCGAGAAGGGAATTGGCTTCGTTGTCAGGCTCGCCAAGATAAAGCGCGAGGCGGCCACGAAGGGAGCCTCAGACCAGTAGACCCTCTTTCCTCGCCCTATCCACGAGACCCTTTAATACCTCCCCTGGCATCGGCTGGGGGGTTCCCACCTGCATAACCTCATAATGAAGTTTCGCGAGCCTCTCCACGATGCGGGCGTTTTGTGCGGCCTCCTCGATGGTTTTTCCGATGGTCGTTATCCCATGGTTGGGCATTAATGCCGCTACCTTGTCCTTCATGGCTACGACAAGGTTGTCAGCCAACTCCTCCGAGCCTGGAGGCGCGAACCTTGCCATGGCTATTCCCTTAGCCAGTGCTGGCGCTTCATAGATATCAGCCCCCATGGGCACGATCTCAGCCTCGATGATGGATAGGATGATAGAGAAGTGTGGGTGAACATGAACGACGCCGCCGGCCTCCGGCCACTGCCTGTAGAGTTTAGTGTGGAATGGCGTCTCTATGCTTGGCTTCTCTGAGCCGGAGACGACCTCCCTAGTCTCGATGTCGACGATTATGAAGTGCTCTGGCTTGAGTTCGCCGAGGCTATAGCCGGACGGCTTGATGAGGCACGTGTTGGTCCCGGGGAGGCGGACGCTTACGTTTCCTGATGAGCCGTATGTTAGCCCCTCAGCGAATAACTTGTGTGCGACCCTGGTGATTCTCTCCCTGAGGTCACTCTCCGCCTTCTTCATCTCTATCAAATAGAGACGGGCTGGGTCACATTAAAAATCTCTGGGCGACCCTAAAAAAAATTACAATGATTCGTAGAAAATGAAAATTTGATCTCCACAAGCGCCTTTAATGTATGAAACTGTAAAGATGCTTCACCCTTCGTATTAATATCGCCTCTGAATGATGGCCATAATCATAGTCTAATTATGAGGCGATCATACCTGAAAAGCTTAGTTATGGTTACAAATAGTATCCAAAACATGGTAAAGAGGCTGTTTTAAGGGCTTACGATGTTTAAAATTTTTTACGCCTTTATAATATTAAGTTTCAAGAAAATAGACGCGTTGTACGTCCATCAATCGTTGGTTTCACTCACCGGCCTCTAGTTTCTTCTCGGCGTTTTCGAGGTCCTCGACCTCGTATGCCCTAAGTGCACCCATTAATCGGCCGAAACGCCTCCTGATACCCTTCTCGACCTTCACGCCTGCCTTTTCAAACATCTCAGTGAGTCGCCTTTCAAGGACGCGGCCTTCTTCGTCGAAGTCTGTTAAAATGAGTACGTTCGAGCTGTTCTCGGCGAAGGCGTTGACTAGATCGTTGCTCTGTACACCGATCTTAGATAACGTTTCTGTCCTACCACTATATCCGAGGTTCCTCAGGGCTTCGAGGTCCCTCGGCCCTTCCACGAGGATCAGGTCAACATGGTTTCCCACATCAGAGAGTAAGAGGCGTACCTCGTTCAGCGCCTCTAAGGCGTTATTTCTCGAGTGCATGGAACTAATCCTCCGAGATAAGAATGAGGGCCAAGTCGTTGACATTCGTGCCAGTCGGGCCAGTAACGATCATGTCTCCAATTCTCTCGAAGAAAGAGTAGGAGTCGTTCTCCGCCAGAAACTTCTCGATGGACAGCCCAGCCTCTGAGGCTCTCGTCGAGGTCTCGCCGTCGACGATGGCGCCGGAGGCCTCTGTGGGGCCATCGATCCCGTCCGTCGCGAGGGATGCCACGACGGCTTTTAGCCCGGCAATCCTCCTCGCCGAGCTCAGGGCTAGCTCCTGGTTCCTCCCGCCCCTGCCAGAGCCCCTTACGTTGACGGTCGTCTCCCCACCGAAAATCATCGCGGCTGGCGGCTTCAATGGCCTACCCTTAGCTGCTAACTCCTTTGCTATCCCAGCTAGGACGGTCCCGACCTCAGCAGCCTCTCCCTCGATCATCGTTGAGACGATGAGCGAGTTGTATCCCAGCCCTTCAGCCGTCTTTGCTGCGAATTCAGCCGCGATCGAGTTATTTCCGAT
>Ga0315280_10003448_pt1 | contig 24310 bp, 20 predicted proteins | sample YL17G06_40_MG_FD_203697 | JGI IMG/M metagenome (GOLD analysis project Ga0315280, IMG submission 203697) | Sediment microbial communities from Yellowstone Lake, YNP, Wyoming, USA - YL17G06_40 | ecosystem: Environmental > Aquatic > Freshwater > Lake > Sediment | place: USA: Wyoming | collected... | reverse complement strand
GCCATATTTAATTTTACAATAATGAGGCAAACAGATTCCTTATTACGAATATGCCTAACACTTTTACTTGTGTATTTGAAATTCTTGTCTCTAAATGTAAAATTATATGCACCTTTAAAATCTCTGCGAAAGCGGGAATCCAGATTGAAAAGACTGGATTCCCCCGTATCAAGTACGGGGCAGGCTCAATCAAGTCCGGAATGACAAAATATGTAAAGTCATATCTGAATCAGTACACTAGAATCCTTGAACCCTCCGCACCTTGAACCCATTATTTTTTATTCGAATTCCAGAATCCGTTGTTCGATCACCTGACGAACTGAAAACTGTGGGTATTTCAAATAAGATTGCGCGATGCCCTCCAAAACAGCTAAAGGAATTAATCCTACAATTTCCGAACCCTCGACCTCAACACCTTTTTTAAGCGCTTCTTGCCTGATGAATTCATATACCTGGGAGATATTGGTCACACGATAATGGGTCAGGTTCATTGAAACCTGAACCATTCCTTTCTCCCTTAAATCAACTCCCATTGCCCTCACATGAGGAAACCCTCCGTCTTTGAACCGAATCTTTTTTGCTATCTCCTTCGCCATGGCGAGATCTTCAGTTTTGAGATTCACATTGTAGGCCACCAGGGGGAATCTTGCTCCTACCACCGTCGCTCCTGACTTGGGGTTAAAGCGGCCGGGCCCCTCATCGGGCTTCCACCTGGGGTCGCTCAGTTTCTCCTTTAGCCCTTCATACTCCCCTTTTCGAATCGAAGGCAGATCTTTTCTCTCAGGACAGGTAGCGGCCTCCTCATAGAAGAAGACAGGGATCCCTCTCCTTCCCAATTCCTTCCCAAATTCGCGAGCCAACTGAACAGCCTTTTCTATCTCCATCCCCTGAATGGGGACAAAAGGAACCACATCCACCGCACCTAAACGAGGATGGGCTCCCCGGTGCTCTCTCATATCGATGAGCTCAATGGCCTTCAGGGTAAGTGAAAGGGCTGCCTCTTTTATGTTTGAGGGCTCACCAATGAAGGTGAATACGCTCCGGTGGTGGTCTTTATCTGATGAGACGTCGAGGAGCCTGACCCCTTTCTGTCTCTTCACCTCTTCGGCGATCGAGGCGATTTTGTTTTGATCTCTACCCTCACTGATATTGGGAACACATTCAAGAAGTCTCATCGCCTTACCCTTCACCTAACCTATCGGGAACTCATTTAGTCACACGGGCTACCGGAAATCCGAAATCCTAATTTCGAAATCCGAAACAATTCCTAAATCCAAATGTCAAAATTTCCAAAACAAGATCCGTTCTTTTTTTTCCGATTTTGTGCTTTGGTCATTCGAATTTGTTTCGAATTTCGGATTTCGTGCTTCGAGTTTTAAATTCCTCCCCCTTCAAGACTCAAACCTTCTATACACTATTCTCCCCTTCTTGATGACATATTCCACATGGTCCACCCCAAAGTGGTAGGGAAGGTATCGGTAATTGGGAATATCGAGCACCAGGACATCGGCTTTCTTACCCATATCCAAACTGCCGATCTCATTTTCTCGTCCCATGGACCTTGCCGCATGAATCGTTGTCGCCTGGATGACCTCCTTGGGTATCATCTTGAACAGAGTGCAACCCATTGTCATCATCAGGGAAAGAGATTCCGTCATCGAAGACCCAGGATTCAAATCTGTAGCCAGGGAGACGGCCAACCCTTTTCTGATCATCTCTCTTGCAGGTGGATATATTTGCATAGAAAGGAAGAAACTTGCCCCTGGTAATAGGACTGCCGTCACGTTCTTCTCAGCCATTCGTTCCATTCCGGTCTGGCTGATATATTCGAGATGATCAGCCGAAAATGCGTCGACCTCGGCGGCTAATTCTGCTCCTTTGCCCGGACTCAATTGGTCTGCATGAATTTTAGGCTTAAGGCCGTATTTTTTCCCTCCTTCCAAAATCTTCCTTGACTCTTCGAGGCTGAAGGCCTTCTCCTCACAGAAGACATCACAAAATTCAGCCAACCCTTCTTGAGCAACTCTCGGAATCATCTCCTCTATAAGTAGCTCGACATAGCGTTCACGGTCATTCTTAAATTCTTTTGGAATCGCATGGGCTCCTAAAAAAGTGGGAACAAGGTCGATCGGATGATCTCTCTGTAATGCCTTCATCACCTCGAGAATCTTTAATTCATCTCGGATTGAAAGCCCGTATCCGCTTTTCGCTTCGATGGTGGTAACTCCATTGGAAAGCATCCGATCCAGTCTCTTCTTTCCAAGGGAATAAAGTTCTTGAAAAGGGGCTTTCCTCGTTGCCTCAACCGTCGAAAGAATCCCACCTCCTCTCTCGGCAATTTCTAAGTAAGAAAGACCCTGAATCCTTTGCTCGAATTCATGCTCCCTTGAACCGGCAAAGACGAGATGGGTATGAGAATCGATGAGACCAGGCATCACCACCTTTCCCGTCGCGTCAATCTCCTTTCCTTCCTGACTCAAGACGAACTCTTTTGGAAAGTCTTCCGTTTTTCCCACCCAAAAGATCTCATCTCTCTTGATCGCTACGGCACCGTTTCGGAGAATTCCTAAACCCGAGTCTTCTTTGATAGAAGAAGATAGAGTTAGAAGTTCTTCAGCATTCTTGATGAGGAGATCAATATCAGTTGAAAGGTTCATCGGGTTATAGGGTTATTGGGTTAATCCGTGATTAAGGAATTTAGGGATTGCAAATTTAGGAATTAAAAAATCTCTAAATCCCTCAATCCCATAATTCCTCAATTCCTTAATAACTTATTAGAGTATTTTTTTGAGTGCCTTGATGAATGCCTGGTTATCCTCCATCCTTCCGATCGTCACCCGAGCAAAAGTGGGATAGCCCCATATCTTTCCTGGACGGATGATGATCCCCTCCCTTAAAAGGGCTTGAAAGACCTCTTCGGAATCTTTCTCGAAATCGATGAGGATGAAGTTGGCCTGGCTGGGGACATAGGAGAGCCCCATCTTGTCCAATTCCTTATAGAGATACCGTTTCCCTTCGTAAATTAATTGGATCGACTTCACGGCATGATCCCTGTCTTCCAATGCAGCCACGGCAGCAACCTGCGCCAGTCGATGGACAGGAAAAGGGTCTCTCACCTGATAGAGGCAATCCACCAAATCCTCCCTTCCCAAAGCAAAACCAATTCTCAAGCCTGCCAATCCGTAGACCTTTGAGAAGGTTCGAAGAAGGATCACCTGTCTTCCCGCTTTGACGTAGTCCAAACCATTTGGATAGCGTGGATCTTCAACAAAATCACCATAGGCTTCGTCTAAAACGACGACCACACGTTTTGGAAGTTTGGAGAGAAAATGATTGAACGATTCTTGGGAGACCGTCGTCCCGGTAGGATTATTTGGGTTGCAGATAAAGATCAACTTCGTCTTTCGGTTGACCTTTTTTAACATGCCATCAAGATCATGTGTAAAATCCTTTAACCTCACTTTAATGGGCCTACCTCCCATGATCTGGGTCACATTGGTATAGACAGAAAAAGTGGGATCTGCCATGACCACCTCATCCCCTTCATTCACAAAGGCATTCGCAATCATGAGGATCAGGTTATCCGCACCATTGGAGATGACGACCATCCCTTCCCGTAACGAAAACTTCTTGGCCAAGGCCTGCCTTAGAACCGTACAGGGACCTTCTGGGTAAAGGTGAATGTTTGGAAGTTCCTTTCGGATCGCTGCCACTGCCTTCGGGGAAGGTCCAAGCAGGTTCTCATTCGAGGCCAGTTTCAACCACCTTTTGGCCCCAAACTCCTTCTGAACCTCCTCAATCGACTTTCCTGGAACATAGGACTCGACCTCCAAAATCCCTCTTCTTGCGAGCCGCTCTATTCTCAATTTCTCCTTTCCTCCTTACGTAGCAAAATGGAATAAAAATCTCCTCCCTCCGTGGAGAGAAGGGGGGGTACTTTCGTTCTTAGCGCTGTGTTGCCTTGATCGCTTCTTCACGGATGAGGGCCAGGGCCTGTTTCTTCAGGTTGAGGAAGGATTCCGTGGCCTTCATCTCATAATTTCTCGGCCGTTCAAGGGGTACATTAATCTCGGACTTGATCTTTCCGGGTCTCGCGGTCATGACGAAGACCCGATCTGAGAGGAAGATGGCTTCCTCCACGTCGTGGGTCACAAAGAGGATGGTCTTATGCAGTTCTTCCCACACCTGAGTGAGGAGTTCCTGCATGAGGGCCCGTGTTTGGGCATCGAGGGCTCCGAAGGGTTCGTCCAAAAGTAAAATGGCAGGGTTGTTGGCCAGGGCCCTCGCAATGGCAACCCTCTGTTTCATCCCGCCGGAAAGCCCTTTTGGATAGGTTTGTTCAAATCCTTTCAGACCAACTTTTTCCACAAACTCTTGAGCGATTTCCTCCTGTCTCGTTTTCGCCATACCGGAGATTTCGAGGCCAAACTGAATATTCTCCTTTACGGTGAGCCAGGGAAAGAGCGTATAGCTCTGAAAGACCATGCCCCGATCCTGACCCGGCCCACTGATCACCTTTCCATCGAGTCTCACGACTCCCCGGGTCGGCCTGATCAGTCCTGCAACAATTCGAAGAAGTGTCGATTTTCCGCATCCCGAGGGACCCAGGATCGTGGCAAACTCCTGGTTTTTTATCTTGAGGTCGATCTCATCGATGGCCATCACCTCATTGCCATCCGACTGGTAGGTTTTTGACACATTATGGATATGGAGTTTAATACCCTCTTCCACTTTTTCACTCCACCCATGGAAACAATCGATTATAAAACCACTTGAAAAAAAAGTCGGTGATGAGTCCTAACATTCCAATCGTCAGAATCCCAAAGATAATATTTCCGGTTCGGAGCATCCTCTGTGAACTGATGATCATATAGCCGATACCTGAAGCCGAGGCCACTAATTCCGCAACAATGATATAGGTCCACGCCCATCCTATAATGATCCTCAAAGTGTCAACAATCCCTGGAAGGCTCGCCGGGAGCAAAACCTTCCGGATCACCTGAAATCGTTTTGCTCCCAACGTATACGCCGTCTCCAGCATATCCTTATGCACATTCTTGGCTACAACGGCCACCATCAGCACGAGTTGGAAAAAACTCCCGACAAAGATGATGGCAATCTTTTCGATGTCGCCGATCCCGAGCCAGAGGATGAACAGGGGGATGAAAGCAGAGGCAGGCATATATCGAACGAAACCCACCACCGGTTCTGTAAACGCCTCTGCAACCTTGAAGGTTCCCATGATCAATCCTATTGGGACTCCGATAATGGCTGCGACGACAAACCCCATCATCACCCGGTATACACTGTTAAGGATATCGGCTGTGAAACCTAAATCGGTGAAAAGGTCGACCCCGGCCTGGAAGACCCTTCCCGGAGACGGAAGAAATAATGGATCAACAAATCCTCCGTAGGTAAGAATCGACCAAATGATGAGGAAAAAGGCAAAACTGCTTAGGGCAAGGACTAAATAGAGGCCTTTATGGATGGGCTCCCTCGGACTGAAAAGATCTTCAAATCTCCGGGGAGCCCGCTCCGATTGCTTATCTTTCTTTTCATCCATTGCTTAAAGGAAAGAACCATCAATCAAATCGGCCGCCTTGGGTTTGGTCTTGATCAGTTTCAATTCAAACCAGAGGTCCGCAGCACGTTGGGTCACTGTGTAAAGGAGACCGGGTTTTTGCGGTGTCCCAAAGTAATCCTTATTTTCCTTAGACCCGTAGAACCGAACACCGGTCTTCTCTTTGGTAAACTCTTCAGGTTTTTGTCCCGTGAATTTGGCCATGATGGGATCCGCTTCTTTCGGATTCTCGGCAGCAAATTTGACCGCCTCATTCCATCCGGCTACGATCTTCTTCACGTCAGCCCCCCTCTTTTTCAAGAAGTCAGGTTTGAAGGCAAGCGAGTCAACGATAATCCCAGGAGTCTTATCGCTTGAAAGCAGGACATGGCCAAAAGGGGTCTCTCTTGCCTTGGAGAGCCACGGTTCCCAGGTTACCGCAGCATCGACCTTCCCTGCTACAAAAGCGGAGCCCGCATCGCCCGCCTTCATATCGATCGTCTTGAGATCAGCAAGCTTCATTCCATTTTCTTTCAGTACATAATTGAGCCAGAAGTAGCTCGCTCCTGCGCCCAGTTGGGCGGCGACTGTCTTCCCCTTGAGATCTTTGATCGTCTTAATCTCTTTTTTCGACACAATGCCGTCACCGCCATGTGAATCATCAAGGGCTAAGACCTGTTTCACTGGAATCGGGTTTTCGGCTGCGGCTGTCATCACATGCGTATCCACCGTTGTCGCCATTCCCTGGATTTTATCGCCCGCAAAGGCCGCCCTTCGGTCTGCAGGGCTTTCGATCACAACGATCTCCACCTCTATGCCCTGTTTCTTGAAAAATCCCTTTTCCTTAGCCAGGTACAATGGAGCATATCCAAGCCAGGTGGACATCCCTAATTTGATAGGCTCAGCACCAAACGCAGACCCAGCTACAAGAAATACCAAAACCATCACTCCCACAACCCAACTCTTCTTCATACTCTGTTCCCTCCTTCTTTGAATTTTTAATCCAGGAGTTCTGCCCGAACCCCCCAGACAAAAATCGAAATGACTTGAGATTATTATCACAAACTCCAAAGAAAATCAAATTTTTTGTCACGATTTACCCCAATTCCCCGACTACTTTTTCTACCCTTTGAAGGAGTTCTCCAGATTCGATCAGGAGTTGAATCTTTTTGATATCCTCACTGAATCTTCGATCACCTCTGATCGGCGGAACCTTTTCTCGAACAACCCGGTAAGCTTCCTTAATCCCAATCCCAGGTTGAAGGGGAAGAAGAAATTCTAAACCTTGTGTGGCGCAAAGCAACTCCATGGCCAAAATATGCTCAACATTTCTTGTAATATCCCTCCCTTTTCTGGCGGCGATCGTTCCCATCGAAACGTGGTCTTCTTTATCGGCAGAGGTGGGGATGGAGTCGACGCTCGCTGGATGAGCAAGGACTTTATTTTCAGAGGCTAATGCAGCGGCACTCACTTGGACCATCATCAGCCCGGAATGGAGGCCTCCTTCAGTGGTGAGAAAAGCAGGCAACCCAGATAACGCAGGATTGATGAGCTTTTCAATCCTTCTCTCGGAGATCCCTCCCAATTCTGAGACCGTAATGCCCAAGAGGTCAAGGGCAAAAGCAACTGGCTCTCCATGGAAATTTCCACAGTTGAGAATTTTTTTCTGTTCGGCAAAGATGAGTGGATTGTCAGTAGCTGAGTTCACTTCGATCTCAAGGATCTTACGAACAAATGCCAATGCATCTCTCACCGCCCCATGGACCTGGGGAATGCAACGAAGGGAGTAGGCATCCTGGATCTTTGAACACAATTTGTGAGATTCGGCAATTTCACTATCGCGGTCCAATTTCTGAAAGTTTTTTGAAACGGCAAGGTGTCCTGGAAAGGGACGCACCTTCTGAACATCCGGATCGAAAGCACTGAGCGTCCCCTTCAGGGCTTCTAAAGTGCATGCGCCAACAATATCGGATATTTTACAGAGCCGCTCTGCCCTGAGAAGAGCGAGAAGTCCCACCGCGGTCATCACCTGCGTGCCATTCACCAGGGCAAGGCCTTCTTTTGCCTTCAGAGTTAGAATAGGAATGCCCGCCATTCCCATTGCCTTTTTCCCTGGCATCAACTTTCCCTTAAATATCGCCTCCCCTTCACCCATCAGGACAGATGCAAGATGAGCCAAGGGTGCAAGGTCTCCACTTGCACCGACTGACCCCTGTTCTGGGACAATGGGGTGAACGCCTTTGTTGATCATTTCAACGAGTCGTCTCAATACCTCCATCCGAACTCCTGAATAACCCATGGCGATCACATTTGCCCTCAACAACATGATCGCACGGGTTGTCACCTCGTCGAAGAACGGGCCCACCCCAACCGAATGGCTTCGAATCAGATTTCTTTGAAGCTCTTCAATCTGAGATCGGTCGATCACCTGGTCGCTTAACATTCCAAATCCTGTGGTCACCCCGTAAATCTTCTCACCCTGCTGAAGGGCCTTCTCAATAAAATCCCGTGACCGTTTCACCCTTTTGGGTACGGAGCCGGAAATCTTCACCTTGGCCCTCCCTTCGGCCACTCTTAATACATCCTCTAATATAAGGTGCTCACCATCAAGAAAAACGACTTTCATACTATTCCTCGAAAAATCCGAAATCCAAATATCAAAATCCGAAACAAATCCAAAATCCAAATATCAAAATTCAAAACATTGTGTTTGTTTGGTTCATTTGTATTTTGAAAATTTGTGATTGTTTCGAATTTCGGATTTCGTGCTTCGAATCTATGAATTATTTCTGGTAGATCGTGACTCCTGGAATTTTAATGCTCTTCTCTTTGGCAGCTTGGATCGCTTCTCCATAGCCTGCATCGGCATGGCGCATCACACCCGTTCCAGGATCGGTCGTCAATACCCTCAACAGTCTCCTCTCCGCCTCCTTCGTTCCATCCGCCACCACAACCATTCCCGCATGGATGGAATATCCAATACCAACGCCCCCTCCATGATGTACTGAGACCCAAGTCGCCCCTGCAGCCACATTAAGAAGCGCATTCAAAATGGGCCAGTCGGCAATGGCATCACTCCCATCCTTCATCCCCTCTGTCTCACGATAGGGAGAAGCCACTGACCCGCTATCCAGATGATCCCTGCCAATGACAATCGGTGCCTTCAATTTCCCCTTTGCCACCATATCGTTAAAAACTTTTCCAATCCGTGCCCTCTGACCATATCCCAACCAGCAGATCCTGGCAGGGAGCCCCTGAAACTTCACCCTCTCTTTGGCCAATTGAATCCACCTCGCCAAAGAGGCATCCTCAGGGAACTCCTTCAAAATGGCTTCATCGGTCTTGTAGATATCTTCAGGATCACCGGATAAAGCCACCCAGCGGAAAGGTCCCTTTCCTTCACAAAAGAGAGGTCGGATGAAGGCAGGGACAAATCCAGGATAATTGAATGCCTCTTTCACACCTGCCTGGAAGGCCTGTGCTCGAATATTGTTACCGTAGTCGAAGACGATGGACCCCTTCTTCTGTAATTCTAACATGGCCTGAACATGAATGGCCATCGATTCCATGGCTCGACGGATATAGTCTTTGGGATCCTTCCTTCGAAGTTCAATGGCCTCATCAAGAGTGAGTCCAGCAGGAACATATCCATTTAATGCATCGTGGGCTGAAGTCTGATCGGTTACCAAATCTGGAACAATCCCTCTCTTCACAATCTCTGGATGAATATCTGCTGCATTTCCCACAAGGCCGATCGATTTAGGAATCCCCTTTTCTTTTGCACCCAAGGCCAAAATAAGCGCATCTTCCAAACGGTCAACCATCACATCCAAATATCCAGCCTCAAGGCGGCGTTTAATCCTTGCTGGATCAACCTCCACACCCAGAAAGACTCCTTCGTTCATGGTTGCTGCCAAAGGCTGAGCTCCTCCCATTCCGCCAAGACCTGCTGAAAGGATGAGTCTTCCTCTCAACGTTCCCCCAAAATGCTTCTTTGCCGCAGACCCAAATGTCTCATAGGTCCCCTGAAGAATCCCCTGAGTCCCGATATAGATCCAACTCCCCGCGGTCATCTGACCGTACATGGTAAGCCCAAGTTCTTCCAACTCTCGGAATTTTTCCCAGTTTGCCCAGTTGGGAACCAACATCGAATTTGAGATCAGAACCCGTGGAGCATCTTTATGGGTTTTAAAAATCCCAACGGGTTTTCCAGATTGGACCAGCAATGTCTCATCATTTTCTAAATTTCTCAAACACTTCACCAACAAATGGTAGGCCTCCCAATTTCGGGCGGCCTTTCCTGACCCCCCATAGACGATGAGTTCTGCAGGTTTTTCTGCGACCTCTGGATCGAGATTATTCATCAACATTCTCATGGCGGCCTCGGTCTGCCAACTCTTACAGGTGATCTTCGAGCCTCGTGGAGCTTTAATCCCAACCTGAACACCGGTCAGGGTATCGATTTTCTCCTTAACTTTAACTTTTTTCTTCTCCATATCTCTTCCCTCATCGTTAACAACAGATTCCATACTCATTATAAACCCTCAGCCCAAATTCGCAATAACCAAACCAAATAACGGGTAGTGTATAACTCTTCCGCCAGGGACGATTCTGAGGTATGGACAGAGTAACTTGAGACTGTTTGGGATTTTGGATTTGAAGCTTGTGATTTCTCGGTTATACCCCTCCCAGATAGGCCTTTTTTACTTGAGGGTTTGTAGCTAGGTTTTGACTGAAATCACTAAGCACAATCTCACCGGTTTCAAGCACGTAACCACGGTCTGCTGCAGCAAGGGCTTTCCGTGCATTCTGTTCCACCAGCAGAATGGTCACTCCTTGTCGATGTAGATTTTCGATGACCTTAAAGGTCTCTTCGACATAGATGGGCATCAAACCCAGAGAAACCTCATCCATCAAGATCATCCGGGGTCGGGACATCAAAGCCCGGGCGATGGCCAGCATCTGCTGCTCTCCTCCGCTAAGGGTTTTGCCCACCTGATTCTGTCTTTCTTCCAGTACGGGGAAAAGGCCAAATGCTTCCTCCATTTGAGACTGAACCGCCTTGCGGTCTTCCTCAATATAGGCCCCCATAAGTAGGTTTTCACTTACCGTAAGGTCGGGGAAGATTTTTCTGCCTTCAGGAACAAGGCTGATGCCCAAGCGGGCACGGTCATGAGGGGGGCTCAAAGAAATATTTTCTCCACGGAAGAAGATCTCTCCTTTGCGACACTTCACCAAACCCATGACCGCTCGAAGAATCGTACTTTTACCTGCTCCATTTGCACCGATGATGGTGACCAATTCCCCTTCCCCAACGGTGAAGCTTACTCCCTTGATGGCCAGAAACTCACCATAGAAAACCTCGATCCCACGCACTTCCAGCATCTTATGTCTCCTTCCCCAGGTAGGCCTGAATGACTTGGGGGTTGGAGCGAATCTCCTCAGGAGAACCCTCTGCAATCTTGCAGCCGTGGTCCAGGACTAAGATTCGCTTGCAAAGATCCATGACGACCTGCATGTTGTGCTCGATCAGCAGAATACCAATGCCTTGATCCCGCACCTGGCGAATGAGGTCCATGAGTTGGACCGATTCTTCGAAGCGCAAGCCAGCGGAGGGTTCGTCGAGGAGGAGGAGACGCGGTTTGAGGGCAAGTGCACGAGCAATTTCCAGACGCTTTTTGAAGCCAAGAGGAAGGTTTTTGGCTAACTGTTTTGCATAGGGGCGAAGCCCCGCCTGCTCAACTGGGAGCCTTAATCCCAACTTGAACTCCTTCTAAGGTTTTCACCTTCTCCTTGACCCTCACTTTTTTCTTCTCCATGCTTCCACTCTACGTTAGAAAGATCTCCCATTTACGATGCATTTGAGATCCTTTATTTCTTATTTGTTCGTACCCAGACAGATCAGCCTCTTGGAACTCCAAGATCTCTCGTCCCGATCGCTTCAAATAAGAACGGGGAATACATCAACAAAGCGATCTTTGACAGATTACTTACTCGGAAGTATGAATTTTAAGTATTTGAACACTCTTAATCAAATCAAGCATCTCTTTTGTATTTTTCCCATATGTTTTGTAATGCCATACTCTGACAACAAAATATCTATTATTCGGGATCTCAAGATATGCGGCTTGAAACTCTCCCTCAGAACCGCCTGTGGTCGTAAATAAGTACTGAATCTTTCTCCATTGGATTCCATTTGGAAGTTTCAGATCTTCTCTAATTTTCTGAGTTTTTGCGGGAGAAATTCTATGATATTTCTCGTGCCATGCATCAATCAATTTCTCCATTTCATGATCATCAACTTTTTTCATTATATGCATATACATATTGGCGGTATCATATGAATCATGGATAAATGCAATTCCATCCGTTCCCCATTTCCATCCCCGTTGTCCAGGAGCACCATATTTGAAAGCTCTTCCGCTACCAGTGGGATAATCTTCTAAGTCCTTGGCCCATAAATTAAATCTCTTCGGATTCCGCAGGGAAAAACTTATTCCGTTTCTGTAATCCGAATAGGTGTATCCAGTTAAAGGATCTAATGTAACTTTTATGTCTCCTGCAGGAGTTGAAAATTCTTTTAGTTCTCCATCTATTTCCCCTGATGGAGTGGTTGAACATCGTATCAATGTAATTGATACCAAAAAAAGAACCAGATAGCCTAATACCATCATCATTTTCATGTGATGAGTCTCCTTCTATATTGAATCTATTAGAACCATTATAGTTTTATTATTACAAAATCCGGGAAGATTCAATTGAAAAATTAGAGAAGATAGATCTTGGGTTAATTCTTAAAGATTTCCCGCTTGAGAATGAAGATATTTTCGTAGCCCTTTTTCTTCATATCAAAAATGGCCAAGCATGCAGTTCACCGTCCTATGTTCTTTCTCCTCGAGAGCTTTGACTAAGATTCGTTAATGGATCAAATAGAAAATTTTGGAAGCTTTTTTCTCTGGAATTTCGGAATAGAGCCGCATAAATGGGGGCCCTTTCACCCCTTGGCTAACGGCCAGTTTTTGGCTAAAATCGCTCAGGACAATCTCGTCGCTTTCGACAACGTTGCCCTCGTGGGGCCCGTCCCGAAGGGGCATCACAGGAGTCCCGCTTTACAAGCAGAATGGTCACTCCCTGCTGATGAGGATCATCGATGATCCTAAAGGTTTTTTCATACATGCATGGGTATAAAGGAGGGAATAATACTTTGCACGCTTCCGACAGGATAGAATTTGGCGCCGTCGAAGTCGTCAGTTCAGCAAGAATCTATAAAAAAAAGGTAATAGAGTCAAGAGGTTTTTTGGAAAACGGGGGAACTTTCTATTTAGCCTTTTATCACTTATTGGAGGATGAGAGTTAGCACGGATACTCCAAACACTTCACTCGTAACTTTTATCTGATAACCCTCTTTTCCCGCCAAAGCCGTTCGAATTCTTTTTGGTAAGAAGCAACCACTTCATTATCACTGAGGATAAGAACATTTTCATAATTCCATCTTGCAGAAGCATCCGTCCAATCGAAAGATCCTGTCAGAGCCCTTTTCCCATCGAAGATAGCAAATCGATGGTTCATCATTCCCTTCTCCTTCCCTCCGACCACTTTTACTACGATTCCCTGACGGATCAAATAGGTGATTTGAGAAGATTTCACCTTTGCCTGTTTTGAATCAGCGATGATCCTCACTTTGACGCCTCGCTGTTTTGCCTTCAATAACGCCTGGGCCAAATCAACGGAGGTTATCTCATGGATGGCAAGTTCAAGGGTTGAAGTCACGGACCCCATTTCCTTAAGAAGGGACTCTTTGATGCTTTCTTCCGGAGAAAAGAGCGCCTCATTCTCTGCGATCGCTGGGGATACCAAAAAAGCCCACAATGACAAGATGACAACGAGAACAACCTTTTTCATCCCTCGCCCTGTAGCGTTAATGATCGGTTATTTATTTCAGTCTTTCACATCCTTCGTCATGAAGTCAAGCCCGAAATTACTTCCTTTCGATTGTACGGTTTCATCCAACACGCTTAAAATCTGACTAAGGTTAAAAGGCTTGGAGATTAAGAAATCAAGCTCATATTCCTTCATTTTGTCTTGACCGACCTCCATTCCCCACCCAGTAATCATTCCCACCGGTGTTCTGGGACTCATCTTTTTAATCTCCTTACAAACCTCCCATCCTGACATACCGGGCATTCCCAGGTCGGTTAAGACAATATCGAACTCCTTCTCTTTAAATAGTCGAATGCCCTCTTCCCCGTTTTCTGCTACAGTGACTTGATGGTTGACTTGAGAGAGGACACGTGAGAGCACACTTCTGACAGATTCTTCATCATCGATCACCAGAATTTTAGCCTTACTTCCCTCTTTGATGATTAAGGAAGGAGGGATCGCCTCTTCTTCTCCCCTCACCCCAATAGGCAAAGAAATGGTGAAGGTTGTTCCCTTTCCAACACTGCTTTCAACGTCGATCTCTCCCCCAAATCGCTTGATAATTCCATAAGACATGCTTAACCCTAATCCTGTATTGCTGAACGGTTTTGTTGTAAAAAATGGCTCAAAAACCTTTTTCCTCACCTCCTCGGTCATCCCTGTCCCTGTGTCGGAAATCCGGATAAATACCTCCTCTTTTCTCCCAAAGGTTCGAATTACAATCTTTCCCCCTTTCGGCATGGCCTCAATAGCGTTGAAGATGATATTACAGATGACTTCCCTCAATTCAGAGGCATTTCCTTCTACAGGAGGGATTTCCTCAAAATGTGAGACCATTTCAATATGGATTCCCCTGCCCTGACCCTCGTCCTTCCACTTGGGCTTGGTGATCTCAATCGCATCCTTAACAATGGAGTTGACATCCAGCTTAAGGAGTTCCTGATGGACCTTCTTCCTTGTGAAGTCTTGAAGTCGTCGTACGGTCTGAGCAGCATCCTTGGACACCTTTTCGATTGTCTGGAGAGTTTCCCTTAGCTCCTCATCTTTAGCCGTATAAAGCAACAATTGAGTGTTCCCGAGGATGGCCGCCAGGGCGTTGTTAAAATCGTGCGCCACTCCGCTCGCCATCTCCCCCAAGGCACGGAGTTTTTCTGTTTGAAGCAACTGTTCTTCCATCCTTTTCTTTTCAGTGATGTCTTTAATGAAGGCAATGGTGTTCACATTTCCTTTAGAATCCTTCACAATGGTAGAACTGATCTCCACATTCCTGATCTCTCCGTCTTTTCGAAGAACGTTGAACTCATATCGAGGAAGCACCTCTTCCCCCCTCTGCCTACGGACATATCGATCGGTCACCAATTGCTTGCTCTCATCGTCCAGATAATTTCGAAAATCCGTCCCGATTAATTCCTCCTTGGTATATCCCAAGATCTCTGCCAGTCTCTCATTGACATATTTAACTTGGTAATCCTCCCCTACTACTAAAACCCCATCAAGAGCGCCTTCCACAACTGTCCTATATTTTTCTTCTGATTGCTTAATCTCCTCATAAAGGTGGATGTTTTCAATGAGGGTGGCTAATTGTCCTCCAGCGATGGTGAGCAAGCGGAGATCATCCTCTGAAAAGGCGTTTAATTCTCTGCTCTGTGCATCGATCACTCCGATAACCTTCTGTCCTATTTTTATTTTTAGAGGCGCACACATTTCAGAACGTATCTCCTCATCGCCACTAATATACCTTAAATCTTTTCTAACATCGTTCACTAAGAGAGATTCTCCAGTCTCAGCAACCCAACCAGTAATACCTTTACCTACACAGAGCCCAAGTTTTCCAATACTCTTCAATGTAAGTTCTTTATAAGAAGCGGGATGGGGCAACAATCTTTTTGTAGTTTCATCCACCAATAAGATACCTAATGCTTCAAACTTAAAGAAATTATCCAGACTATTGATGATCTCCTTCAACATCTTATCTAAGTTTAATGATGAGGTAGATATTTTCGTAATTTGATAAAGAATGGTCAATTCATTCAACCTCTTTTTCGTCTCTTCAAAGAGTTGGGCATTTTCAAGGGCGAGCCCGATCTGATTTCCAACGCTTTCCAACAGATTGACTTCCCTTTGGGTTAAAGCACGGGGGGAACGACTCAAGAGGGTAATCGCACCTATTGCTTTTTCTTTTGCCAGGAGAGGAATGCTCATCAATGTTTGAATCCCCTCCTCTTTTAGAAACGGAATGATCCGAGGGGTTGGATATTCATCGACGGAGAGGACGATCGGTCGCTTTAATTGAACGATTTTCCCGGCAACCCCTTCACCGACTTTAAAAGTCTTTGCATTTTCAACCAAAATAGGCGGTTGTCCTTTGTCAAATTTTAATTCTAAGATTTCTTCATCTTTGTTCAGAAGATGAATGGCTCCCATCTCGAAACCTGTGAGACTCAATGCCTTCTCTAAGGCAATCGGTAAAACCTTTTCCAGATCTAAGGTCTGGTTAATTAGAACACTCAGGTCATGAAGGGTCTGGAGTTCCCCTGTTCTTTGTAAGAGGTTTTCTTCCATCTTTTTCCGAGCTGAAATGTCTTTAATGATCCCCTCATAGCCAAGGATATGGCCTTCTTCGTCCTTTCTCATGCTTGCTGTGATAAGGCAATTAATAGGAGTTTCGTCCTTTCTCTTCAATTTGGCTTCAAAATCCTTGACAAACCCTTCTTGGCTAATCTCATTCTGAAATTTCTCCCGCTCTTCTGGGTTGAAATAAGTATCTTTTACCATAACGTTACACAACTCTTCTCTATTTTCATAACCCAGTATCTCAACTCCTGCTTGATTGACATCGGTGATCTTTCCATCCACAGAGGTGATATAAACCATATCCTTCGATTCCTCGAAAATCCTTCGATATTTCCCTTCAGCCTCTTTTAGGGCTTCTTGGGATTGCTTTAAATCATGAATCATCTGGTTGAAAGATTCTGCAAGAAGTCCCATCTCATCCTTCGTGGTTGGCTGGATAAAAGTATTTAAATTTCCTTTCGCGACTTCTCCCATCTCTCTGGACAAACGCTTTATCGGGAGGGTCAACTTCCTTGTAAGGAAGAGACTGAGGATAATGGACATCGCCAGACCAACCAAAATCCATACCAAAGCAGTTTGAGCGACCTGCCTGAGAGGTTCATAAGCTTCTTTTATTGGAATCTGGACAATCACACCCCAACGCAATTTTTTGATAGGTTTATAGACACATAAAATCCTCCCTCCTTCTGGATGACCAAACTCCATATTCCCCTCTTTCCCGGAGACAGCCAGGTCTACCACGGGAAGAGATTTCACATTTAATCCTAATAAAACCCGCCTGGTGTCAGGATGGGCGATGAGATTCCCTTCTTTGTCCACCACATAGGTATACCCCTCTTTGCCGATCTGAGTTTGGGGAATTAAATTCCACAAATATCGAAGATGGATCTTTGCGCTTAACACGCCAACCGGTTCCCCTTTGTATTGTTTGACAGGGACTGCGATGCCCATGGTGGGCACATTATCTTTGGTGAGATAAAATTCTCCATAATAAGTTTCGCCTTTTGAGGCCATTCCAAACATCTCAGTCTTTGATTGACTCTTCAGATCATCAGGACCGATCGACCCATATTTGGAAACCTTGACTCTCTCTTTCCCTCTTTCATCTAAAAGGGCCAATTCCCAAATACAATCATCTTGATAAAGGTAATTTTCCAAAAGGTTCTTTATGTGGGAAGAAGAACTGCCTTTTTTAAACTCTTCATCAATGGCCAGAGTGAGGAGGCTGCTCGTGACCTTTTCAAAAAAGGCTTCTGTTCTTTCTACCACCACATTAGCTTTCATCCCTTCCATCTCAATGATCGATCTCTTCAAATCTTTTTCATAAATTTGAATAATACTGAAGCCTGCAATGGCTAATGGAATGGTTGCTAAAAGGATCGAGAAAATCAACCATTTCAATGTCAGACTTTTCTTAATTCGCTCAAACATTAATTTTCATCTCCCTTCAAGAATCGAATTAACTCAGAATGAAGAACCCTCCACCCCTTTCCCGCTTTGATCGCTTTAATCCTCCCGAGATGAATATATTTAAGAAATGTTGGTTTGGAAATTTTTAAATACTCAATCGCCTCTTCGGTGGTTAACACGAGATCTTTTTCTATTAAAGACATCGAATTGCCTCCACTTTATTTGATTTATCTCAATTTGATATGAAGCAAAATATATGCCAAGAGAAACAATAAAGATTCCCCGGTTATAACCATTTGATTTTTAAATATAAAATTATTATTTAAATAAAATTCGAAGTCAAAATTTAACCCGATAAAATGACAAACTGTCAAAATTAGATTATTTCTTGTCAAAAAATTAACTCAAGAATGGTCTATCAAAGGAGATTAGCCATGTCAATTAGCTGGAAAGGTACAGGTAAATTCAGATGGGGGGATGTGATGAGGCCCTTCGTTATGCTCAGGGTAAATGTGACCCAAAATATATTTAAGGTCGATCAGAGTTGCATTTACCCCGTTAGAAAGCCCCGCTGCTTGCAGCGGGGATGAAGATAAAATTCTTTTGGAGCGAACACGGGGTTTAAAGCCCCGTGTGAGCCGACCCGTTGGAAGGTCGAAGGCCTTCTAACGGGGTTTACATTTTAAATTTTCCGAAGTCTTCCGGTTTCATACCCTCAATGATGGATTTCAGCTCATCCTGCTCCTCCAGGAGATTGGAGGCAAAAAGTCCCAATTGTTTCGTCGCCGAAACCACCGATTCCGAGACGAAAATAGGGGCCTTCACCCTTACCGCAAGAGCGATCGCATCGCTGGGACGGCTATCCAAAATGAGCTCCTTCCCATCAACGTCAAGATAAAGATTGGCATAAAATGTATTATCTTTTAAGTCATTAATGACCACCCGAGAGAGGGATGCCTGAAAGGTATCTAAGATTTGTTTCATCAGATCGTGCGTCATCGGACGAAGCGTCACCACATCTTCGAGACCTCTTGAAATGGCTTCCGCTTCAAAGACTCCGATCCAGATCGGCAAGGCCTTCTGCCCTGCAAGGTCCACCAAGACGACCACAGGGTTCGAAGCCTTGGGATCCACCACGATGCCCATCACTTTAACTTCCATCAATTCCTTTTCCATATTGCCCTCGTTATAAAGGACAGCCTGACAAAAACCCTTCATTTCAAACTCATTCCCATTTTAACCTGTATGACAGGGATGTCAACCCTTGGGAGGAAGATCCGTGATTCAGACATTAGACCATAGACTTCAGACATCAGACTGAAGGGGAGGAAACGGCCAGAGATTACACAAAGATAAAGGTTTGAGAACACTTCAAGGGTTAATTTCCTATATAGAAAAGTCTGGGGTCTAAAGTCTGAAGTCCAGTGTCTGAATTGCAGAGGAAGATGAATCAGCAAGGAGAGAATGAAAAATAATGGTCAGTGGAACGAAGAAAGAATGGAACGATTCTTCTCATCCATCCCCTCTTCCCGTGGTTTCTGGTGAGATCAATTCCCGGCGTACTTGCCGACGACGATCCTTCGGAAAAGTGATGGTCACTGTCGTCCCTCTCTTCAGCCGGCTTTCCACCCAAATTTTCCCTCCATGTTCCTCCACCACTTTTTTGGCAAAGGTCAATCCTAATCCAACTTGATCGGGGCGGGTGGAAAAAAAGGGCTCGAAAATGTGATGGAGGTTCTTTTTTGAAATTCCCTCCCCTTTATCAGAGATAGAGATCCCTATCCCCTCTCCGTTCCCCAAAAGGGCCACATTTACGGTCATCCGTTTTCCCCCCAATGGCCTCTGTGTGAGAGCCTCGATGCTGTTATTCAAAATGTGAGAAAGGGCCCTTATCACCAAGTTCTTATCGATGAAGAGATTTCCGTCCCCTTCTAACCCCCCTGTTTCTAAATTGAAGAAAATCCTCTTCTCTATCGCCTCCTCAGAAAACCCTTGAAGAGCTGTCTCCACCACTTCCTGAATACGCTCCTTTTGAAAAGCGGGCATCGGGAGCAGGATATATTCCTCAATCCGCTGAACCATCTTTTCCAGCCTCCTCGTCCCTCGGAGAATTTCATCGCAATAGGATTTACTTTTTTGAGAAGGCGGAAGTGTTTTCAGCAGGCGCTGCGCATATCCTCCAATGGAGACAATCGGATTTCGAATCTGATGAGCGATCTCCTCCACCATCATTCCGAGGCTCTTCCAGCGCTCCATTTCGAGTCTCTCCCTTTCCAGCTTCTTCAATCGCTGAATTTCCTGTAAGGAAAAAGTTAAAAAAACTTCCCCTTCTTCCTTGAAAGAATTGGAAGAGAGGTGAACGAAGATTTTTGCCCCATCTTTCTGTCTTAAAAGTGCTTCCCCTTCGAAACCATTTTTGTAAAGCGTGAGGTAGATGATGTTGGGCAGGAAGTAGGTCAAGTCTTCTTCCAAGAAGAGGACCCTGATCCGTTGCCCTTCCATCTCCCCTCTTTGATAACCGAAGAGATGCTCCGTGTATCGATTAGTGTAGAGGATCTTTGAGTGGATATCGGTGATGATAAAGGCCACTTGAATCAAATCGAGGAGGGGATGCCTCTCTCTCAGAGTCTCGACCATAATGAACTCCATTCCAGTTCTTAAAAGAACCCCCATTACCAATGGAGGAGTTTAGGGTAGAATGCTCAATCAAAGAATCGATTTGAAAATGACTTCATTCTATTCGATCACTGAAAAAAGTCAAGTTTTAGTATTCGGATAGGGTGTATAAAACGAATTCAAAGATACCGAATCGTTGGTCCTTTTCCTTGACAAATCAACGGAATCTCGTTAAAGAATAGGCAATTCCACAACTCGAAGGAAAGGGGAAGACTTGTTTTAAGGGGAGAAAAGAGAAGTTGGGTTTAAAAGATCGGATCTTTGCAAAAGAGGGAAATTTCTACAAGATGCTTTCGGACCAGGCAACCAAGACCCTTGAAGGGATTGATGCCTTGGGGTTTTTTGTCGAAAACAGAAATCTGGAAAATGCGAAACGAGTGAAGGACATGGAGAGGGAGGCTGATGAAATCCGAAGGATTCTTGTCGAAGAACTCCACAAAACATTCGTCACCCCAATGGATCGAGAGGATATCTATGCCCTTTCAAGGGCGATCGATGATATCGTCGACTATGCTAATTCGACTGTGGATGAAATGGAGATTTATGAAGTCGCCTCTGAAGAACATGTCCAAGAAATGGTAGACATCCTGAGAAAAGCAGCCCGTGAGATCAGTGACGCAGTCAAGATTTTAGAAACTCATCCCAACATCGCCATGGAACATGCCGTCAAAGCCAAGTCTTATGAGAATGCCATGGAGAAGACCTATCATACTGCCCTGGCCGATCTCTTTAAAAGAACCGATACGGTTTATATGCTGAAGATGAGGGAAATCTACCGACACCTCAGCAATGCTGCGGATCGAACAGATGAGGCGGCTAACATTATCTGCAGCATTGTGATGAAGGCAACCTGATATTGATAAATTCGAAATCCGAAGCACGAAATCCGAAACAAGCACGAATGTTCAAAATAAAAATTTCCTAAACAAAAGAGTTTAGAATTTTAAAATTAGGATTTTGGATTTGTTTCGAAATTCGAATTTCGGATTTCGGATTTAAGAATTATATCTTGGAACCTTGAATGAAGCTTCAAACAGAGGTATTGATCATCGGTGGCGGTGCGACCGGAGTCGGAATCTCAAGGGATTTATCGCTGAGAGGGATTCCTTCCATTTTAATTGAAAAGGGAGATTTCGCATCGGGTGCCTCTGGACGAAATCATGGCCTCTTCCACAGCGGCGGAAGGTATGCCGTATCCGACCCGGGGGCTGCGCAGGAATGCATGGCTGAAAATAGGATTCTCAGAAGGATCGCACCTCATTGTATTGAAGAGACAGAGGGTCTCTTCATTTCCCTCCCAGAAGATGGTCTCGATTTTAGGGATCAGTTTCTTCGGGGTTGTGAAGAGGCAGAAATTCCAGCCACCCTTTGCTCACGCGATGAAGCCCTGGCGTTGGAGCCAGAACTCAATCCCGCAATCCTTAGTGCTGTGAAGGTTCCGGATGGCGCGATTGATCCTTTCACCCTAATTTTAGAAAATCTCAGGGATGCAGAGAATCATGGAGCAAAATTCCTCCTCCATACAGAAACGACCTCCCTCATTTTGAATGGAGACAGAGTGAGGGGGATCACGGCAAAAGACCTCATCCATGGAGAGGCATATTCCATTGATGCCTCCTATCTCATCAATGCCACTGGAGCTTGGGCGAACCAATTTTTGAAACTCGCCGGCCTTCACATCGATATGGCCCTTTCCAAAGGAACCATGCTCATCACGAACCAGAGGCTCAATCAAAGGGTCATCAACCGGTGCCGACGCCCTTCAGATGGCGACATCATAGTGCCCAATGATACAGTATCCATTTTAGGGACTACTTCCCTCCGTTCCGAAGATGTCGAAAATTTTGAAGTCACCTCTACGGAAGTTTCCCTTTTAATCAAGGAAACATCGAAGATGATCCCTGCCATCAAAGAAGCTCGACTCATCCGGGCCTATGCGGGCATCAGGCCTCTGTTTCAATCCGGAGAGAAGGGGAATGACCGAGCCATCAGTCGGGGGTTTGCCTTGATCGATCATGAGAAGAGAGAGGGTTTGAAAAATTTGATCACGATCACTGGAGGAAAATTGGTGACCTATCGGTTAATGGCAGAAAAAACTTCTGACCTCATCTGTCAAAAGATGGGGGGCAATATCTCCTGTCTGACTCATATGAGACCCCTTCCCGGTGCAGACCATCCTTCGAGACTAATAGACCGACTGAGAAAGATCAGTCAGTCCATTTCTGCTGATCGTGGGGAGATCTTATGCGACTGTGAGATGATTGGAAGGGAAGAAGTGCAGGACTTTTTGAAAGAAAGTAAGTTAAAAGACCTTCGAGATCTCCTTCATCGAACACGTCTCGCTAAAGGGACATGCCAAGGAGGTTTTTGTATCTATCGCCTTCTCGGGGTCCTTCATGATTTGAAAATGGGCGAGGTCGATTCCAATACAGTATTGAAAGGTTTTCTTGAAGAGAGGTGGAAGGGAATTCGACCTATTCTTTGGGGGACATCCATCAAAGAGGAAGAGTTGATCGAATCGATCTATAAGGGAATCTTTAACCTCACCCCCACCCACCCCTCCCCCCTCGAGGGGGAGGGTGAGGGAGGGGGGGCGGGGTAGTAATGCATTACGATCTCATCATTATTGGGATGGGACTCTCCGGTCTGATGGCCGCTAAAACGGCTACTGAAATGGGCAAGAGGGTCCTTATCATTGGAAAGGGAATGGGCTCTCTTGGCCTTTTCTCAAATACGATCGATGTCCTGGGGAGCCTTCCAGAGACAATGAAGATGAAGCCCCATAGGCAAACCCCTGACGGTGATACTAAGACCCATTGGGGCGAACATCCCGTACCCGCACCAGAGGACCAATTCACCCAAGAACAAGTCAGTGGTCCACTTGGTACCGGGATAAGAAACGGTCTTTCCCAATGGGTGAAAGATCATCCCGAACACCCTTATTCAAAAGTGGGATTAGAAAGGATTGAGGAAGCCCTCTCTTCATTTATTTCTCTATTCCCGCCTCCCTACTCTTTCGAAGCCACCATTGATGGAAATACCTTAATCCCCACCGGTGCGGGAACATTCCGACCCACACATCTGATCCCCGTCACAATGGTCGCCGGAACCTCCCTGAAGGAAGGTGATGCCCTGATCGTCGGTTTCAAAGGGTTCAAGGATTTCTATGCTCATTATGTTGTCAATCGACTGAATTGCCAGGGAATCACCCTCCCTCTCCCCGAACCCTTTGATCGTGAAATCACTGCAACTGCCCTTGCAAGGTTAATGGAAAAAGAATCATTCAGAGAAACCATTGGCAAGGAGATCAAGAAACAACTTCATGGCCAAACCAGGGTTGGCCTTCCAGCCATCTTAGGAATTCAAAACCCTTTCAAGGTAAAGAAGGGCCTGGAGGAGATCATTAATGCAGAGGTTTTTGAAATTCCTATCCTTCCTCCATCCATTCCGGGGATAAGGATCTTCAACCGCTTTAAAGAATGGTTGATCGAGAGGGGCGCCACTTTCCTCTTAGGCCATTCCATTTCCAAAGCTCTTCTAAAAGACAAGAAGTGCAAAGGGGTTGACGTTCTCAACCCCCCTATTCTCAACTCCTATTTTGCCGACCGCTATATCCTTGCTACAGGCCGTTTTATCGGAGGGGGATTGGTCGCCGATGAGGAGAAGATTTTTGAATCGATCTTAGGTCTTCCGGTCTCTCAACCCAAAGAACGGGAGGAGTGGTTCCAAAAATCCTTTTTCAACAATCTCTCACACCCGGTTCATCAAGCCGGCCTTTTAACTGATTCATCCCTTCGGCCGGTTGATGAAAGAGGAGATCTGGTATTGGAAAATGTTTGGATTGCAGGTTCAATTCTGGCCCACCATCATTGTATTGATGAAAAGTCGAGAGAAGGTATTGAGATCGCTACGGGTTATATGGCAGCTCGCATGGCGTTTTCAAAACAATATTGACATGAAAAATGGTAGCCGCAGGCTTTAGCCTGCGTAATGTAACGCTGATGGAAGTTGAATAATTCCCCATATGTAATTCTGTCATTCCCGCGGAAGCAGAGATTTTAAAGGTGCATATAATTTTACATTTAGAGACAAGAATTTCAAATACACAAGTAAAAGTGTTAGGCATATTCGTAATAAGGAATCTGTTTGCCTCATTATTGTAAAATTAAA
>Ga0315280_10003447_pt1 | contig 24312 bp, 26 predicted proteins | sample YL17G06_40_MG_FD_203697 | JGI IMG/M metagenome (GOLD analysis project Ga0315280, IMG submission 203697) | Sediment microbial communities from Yellowstone Lake, YNP, Wyoming, USA - YL17G06_40 | ecosystem: Environmental > Aquatic > Freshwater > Lake > Sediment | place: USA: Wyoming | collected... | reverse complement strand
CCTCAAAAATTCTTTTTTGGGGAACTAAAAGGGAATCTCGAAGTCGTTCGAATAGCAGCCTATGGCGGGCTTACGAGGGATCGCCCAATACCGTCCCGGTGGGATTCGCTACTGTCTGAATCGCAGTTAACTGGGAACGCATCTCTTTATCGGTGTTTCCGAACGTCTCCTGACCTGTAACCTTTCCCCCGTCTCTTTCAAATTCTTGTTTGAAAAAAGAAGCACCATCCGTACCATAATCATCGTTAACTACCAGAATTACGGCCGTCTTTGCCTGAAGGTCCCGGGCAACATAGTCTGCGACCGGAGGAGTGATCTGATCATGGGTTGGCGAGTCGAGAAAAGACCATGAGTTCTCCTTCCCGAATCCGACCGCAGACACAATCGTCGCAAGCAAGGGAATTTGATATTGCTGGGCTAAGGGTCGTTGCGGTTGTGCAATGTATGTATGTGCCGTCACTATAGCAGAAACCTTCTCTACGCTCGCAAACTTTTGGAAAATTGAAATCGCATTCTTCGCTTGCCCCTGGTTGTCTTCGAAAATAACCTGCAGTTTCTCAGCCTGCTTGTTTTCGTTCGACTCAGCAACTGCTATTTCCATCCCTTGCTTGAGCTGCGTACCCCAGTATGCTAAAGAACCTGTCAGGCTTAAGTTCACACCAACCTTCGCCACATTGCTATCTTTTTTCTCGCATCCACTGACCAGCAGCATAGTCATGGCAATGATTGGAGTGAACATAATTACTACTGATATTGCTGACGCATATTTAACTTTAGACTTCCTCATTCTTCCCTTCCTTTCATATTCGACATTCTTTAGTTTTGCTGTTCCGGCGTTTACGCTGAGACCAGTCTACCCTCATCCAGTGTAACCTGCCTATCGCAAACTTTGCGCGCAGCCTCTACGTTTTGTTCCACTAAAAGAACCCCACAACCGCTTTGCCGCACAGTCTTGCCGACGTGGTCGAGAATCTCTCTTGCCAAGTCGCGGGAAAGCGCCCCAGTTGGCTCGTCGAGCAGTACAAGCTCCGGAGCCTGTGCCAGTACCATTTCAATCGCGAGCATTTGCCGTTCTCCGCCTGAGAAAAGTCCCGCACGGATATCCATCTTCTTCTGCAAAATCGGAAAAATCGAGCCGAGGACCACACGAGTGTCCTTATGATTCTCGCGATGGTGTTTAGTGGCGATCTCAAAATTTTCCCTGGCCGTCAAGTTGGGAAAGACGCGGCCTCCTTGGAGGAGATAGCCGATACCGTATTTCTGTCGCTCATGAACGCTCAAACCCGTGATGTCCTGACCTTTAAAATTGACTTGCCCCTTGGTCGGATGCAGTAGACCGGCAATCGTCTTTAGCAGGGTTGATTTGCCCGATCCGTTCCCACCCAGCAAAGCTACAATTTCGCCATGTTTCACGCTCAGAGAGACACCCCGCAAAATTTCCTTCTTCACATAGGCAGCGTACACGTCCTTAACCAACAAGAGGCCCAGTGATTGAGAGTTTGTACCCTGTTGGATCATAACGTCGGAAACGCCTCTAGGAGCATCGGATCACGCAGAACTTCTTTCGGTTTTCCGAAAACCTCAATTCGTCCCCCGGCCATCAAGTACACCCAGTCGCCTAACCGTTTCACCACATTCAGGTTGTGCTCGATTATGATCATCACACGACCATCATTATCTGCTAACTGTTGAATCAATACAAGCAGTTTCTCGATCATGTCGGGATGTACACCCGATGTTGGCTCGTCGAGCAGCAACACCTTGGCATCACCTGCCATCAATCTCGCAATCGCCACCAGCTTTTGTTGCCCGTATGAGAGTTGTTCCGCCAAAAGGTGGGCCTTGCCTATTAGGCCGACGTACTCTAGGTAATACCAAGCTTTCTCCATCACTTCCTTCTCCCGGGACGCAACAAGCCTGGGACGGAAAAAACAGTTCAGTGGGTTTTCACCTGGCTGGGTCTTAGCCCCAACGGCCACATTTTCAAGCGCGCTCAGTTTCTCAAAGACCCGGATATCTTGAAACAGCACACCGACGCCGCACCGGGCAATTTCGTCAGGCGATAGGCCGAGAAGGCTTATGCCGCTTCTGCTTTCAGCTGAAGTAGCGGCCGCACCGATCTCATCATTATCGGGCATAAAGAACACCGATCCGCTGTCAGGCTTCAGGAAACCCGCAATCACATTGAACAGAGTCGTCTTCCCGGCTCCGTTCGGCCCGATGATGGCTGTAACTGATCCTGCCGGGAAATCCAACGTAACATCGTCGAGGGCAACCACGCCCCCGAATCGCTTATTCAAGTTTTCAACTTCAAGTATCATTGTGGGATTTTATCTCAGACCACGCTCCCGTCTCTACGTAAGACGACTATCAATCTTCTTAATTGCGGTTATTCCTTTTGTCTCCATTGTAGATTGCTCCCTTATTCTTTGAATATCTAGTCAAATGAATAGCTGCCGAGCAAGCCTCTTGGACGAAACCTCATTATTAATACCAATAGGAAACCGTAGATAACCTGTCGCATGTTGGCCGCAACGGCGTCGGGAATCTGCAAGAAGCGTAGGAACTCGGGTAGGAAAACAAGGACCACAGCTCCGGTGATAGGTCCTCTCAGATTACCGGCACCGCCGATGATTACTACGCACAGAATAAATACCGATTCATCCAGCATGAAGCTTGTCGGGTCGATGTAGCTGGAATAGCTAGCGAAGAGCACACCGGCAGTCGCCGCCAGTGCTCCGGCAATACAGAAGGTACTCCGCTTGAAACGCCTGACGTTCTTACCGAGAGCAAGAGCCGCCGTTTCATCGTCCCGGACTGCTTGCAGCGCGCGCCCATATGGGGATCTCGTAAGGCGGAGGGTAATCAACCAGACCATAACAGCAAGCACGAAGGCCACGGCGAAAATTGCAGGGGGAGAAGAGATCTTGAGCCCCCAGAAGCTTGCTCGAGGAATACCAGAGATCCCGTACGAACCTTTGGTGAGTTCAGACCAGTTGTAAAGGATCGAGAAAATGATGATCTGAAACCCCATCGTGGCCAGAATGAAGAAATCTCCGTGAAAACGGGTCGAGGGTATAGCGATGAGGTAGGCAATGACCCCCACGACAATCACTCCGACTAACAAGCTCGGTATAAACGACCATCCTGCGTTTAACATTAAGAAAGTCGATCCGTAGGCGCCAAGGCCATAAAACGCAGCGTGGCAGAGGGAAAACATCCCACCGTAGCCTACAAGAAGGTTCAGAGAGAGCCCGAGAATGATGTAAAAACAGATCATGGTCAGGATATGGAAGACGTAGTTCATCGTTCCTCGAGTCGCTGCCGAATACCAAGCAGCCCCTGGGGCCGAAAGAGCAAGAAGCAGATCAACAGGGCGAAGGTCACAACACTTTCCCACTTTGCTGGTGTTTGCCACACGACCAAACCTTGAACTAGCCCCAGCAAAAACCCTCCCAGGGCCGGGGAGATGAAGCGATGTAATCCACCGATGATACACGCCACTGCAGCCGTAAGAACGACCGGGAAGCCGATGTGTGGATCGATACCCACGTCCAGGGCAATGAGCATGGCCCCCATTCCGGCCAGGAGTGAACCAACGGCGAACACCACCAGACGGGTAGTTTGCACCTTGACGCCGAGTACAGAGGCCAACACCCAATCATCGGCCACCGCACGGCACACACGCCCTAAGGAACTTTTTTTGAGAAAAACCCAGTAGATAGTCATACCCAGCAGAGAGATGGCAATCTGGGCGACCTGCACACGGGTCAAGATCACATTTCCAAAGTTTACCGTTGCCTCGACTCCAGGCCGGAGAACCCGGCCCTGATTACCCAGCAACATCGCGAGCAGGTTCACCACGATGATGTAAACACCTAACGAACTGATTAACAACACAGCACCGGAGGCTTTTCTTTGGACCAGAGGCCGGTACACAAGAAGTTCGATCAGAACACCGAGAATCACGGCAGCGAAGAGGCCAAACAAAACCACTATCGGAAACGGAAATTCGAGAAAAATCAGGAAAAAGTAAAGAGCGTATGCGGCAACCGTGTAAACCGCCCCGTGAGCGATGTGGAATACCTTGGAGGTCGTATAGATGAGGCCGAACCCCAATGCTACCGTGGCATAAACGGCGCCCTTACACAGGCCATTTGCTATAAACTGTTCCATTCTCTCTGTTTCTGCAAGAGCGGTGCCGAATCCTAACGGCATTTCTTATTCCGAATAAAAGCATTTATATATCAATGAGTTATGAATTTAGCTTACCAGTCATTCCTCTCGCAAAAGCGTTGCGCAATACATTAGGGTAATACACAGGTGTAATTCTGCCTTCCCATCTACCGCCTTGATTATCGGGGGAGCATTGGTAAGATGCTGTCTTTAGTTGTGGCCTTTTTCCACTAAGAGTTCACTATAAAAGCTAAGTTTGGTGAGGACTTTACGAAGTTGGAATGAAAAACAGAACTACCACCTTTTGATCTCCTTGATATGAGTCCCGAATGTTTCACTGCCGATCTTCATTGCCATGCTTACAGTTCCTTTAACTTTTGCTTGATCCCCGTCACTCGGTTTGGCCCCGGAGCCGATAACCGTGATTGTCCCCGAATCATCCTTAAGGGTATAGACCACCGTCTCCGTGAATGGGATTCTCACGGCACCCACGACGATACCTTTGACCTTGACTTCTTTCCCCTCAAATTTCATCGGCGAGTCCATAATCTCCTTGGTTTTTGTGAAACCGAAGTAGTCGCAATGGAATGTCCCTGCAAGGATCAATCCAATCCCGACCCGCAAATCGTTCTCGTTTATTCCTTCCGTTTGTTAGTTAAAGCATTGCCTGGTGGAATGCACAAGACTTCTGGAAATTATGGTAGCAAAATGGTAGCAGAAAGTAAAAAAGGGATTAGGCGACATCGCCTAACCCCTTAATTTTTTTTGGAGGCGGCAACCGGATTTGAACCGGTGAATAACGGTTTTGCAGACCGTCGCCTTACCACTTGGCTATGCCGCCTTTGGAGCGGGAAACGGGATTTGAACCCGCGACTTCAACCTTGGCAAGGTTGCACTCTACCGCTGAGTTATTCCCGCGTTTTACACAACGTGTCCGTATCCGTGAATCGTGTCGAAAATTCCAAAGACCTTATGGGCGAGGTTTGTCCTGCCTTCGGGCGCAGGAAGCAGCGCCCCTACGGATCAACTCCTATGGTTCATGCGGGATGAACACATCATGTCGAATTGCTAAATAAAATTACAAGATTTGGAATTCGATGTCAATAGGCAAGCTTAAGAAAAGTTCGGAGTTCGGTAGGGAACGGTTTGAAACCGTTCCGTACAGGAGTTCGGAGTGAAAAAACCGACTTAGACGAGAATTGATTTCAGAAAGTCCTTGAAATAATTGATCCCGGAGATGACGGCAATTCCCATTGCGATCCACAGAAGAACCATCCCCACCTGGTGAAAGTCAATGGAAAAAAGATTTCCGTTAAAGATGAGAAGGGTGATGGAAGCCACCTCAAAAACCGTCTTGTATTTTCCCAAAGCGCTGGCAGAGATGACAATATCCTGAGAGACAGCAATCCCTCTCAGCCCTGTCACCGCGATTTCCCTTCCAACGATCACAATGACCATCCAGAAAGGAATCCCCCTCGCCGGGATGAGTGCAATGAGAGCGGTGACGATCAGGAGTTTATCGGCGAGGGGATCCAGAAATTTGCCCAGTGTGGTCACCATCCCACGACGCCTGGCAAGATACCCATCGAGCGTATCGGTCCCTGCCACGAATAGGAAAAGGAGGGCGGTGATGATTTTATAGGTTTGGCCTGATGTAAAGAGCAAGAGGAGTATGATCGGAATCGCCGCGATTCGAATGATGGTCACCCCGTTAGGGAGGTTCAATATTTTCTGGCGATTCGGTTTTTCCATGAAGGACACTTCGATTTCAGATTGTGGATTGATAAATCTCAAATCCAAAATCTTAAATCTAAAATCGGGCCGAAGGCTACGGCCTATAGGACTGATAATAGCTCAATACTTTCCGGACGTAATCCACCGTCTCCCGGTAAGGTGGGATGGAGCGTAATTCAGAAACGAGGTTCTCACCCGCGTTATAGGCAGCCAAGGAAAGTCGGAGATCATTATTAAAAAGGGATAGAAGATATTTGAAATAACGTACTCCGCCCTCGATATTCTCTCTGGGATTAAAAACATTCGATACATTCCATCGAACGGCAGTCTCTGGCATCAGTTGCATCAACCCCCTTGCCCCCTTTCTCGAAATGGCAAATGGGTTGAATCCAGATTCTGCCCGGATGATCGCCTTAATCAAAGCAAAATCAACCTGATATTTCTTGGAAAATTCAGAAATCAAGGAGTCATAAAGGTTCAAATCTTTTGTAGAAATAAAGGAGGCAGGCCGGTTCAGTTCTCCAACATCCTCATTGCTCTCCCGTATATAAAGTTTAAATTTGGAGTCTCTCGGACAATTCGTGAAATGGATCACTCCATCCTCATCTTCATAGCGGTAAATGCCTGCTGAGGAAAGGGTGGTCATGAATAATAGGCAGAAAAATAAAAATAGAGCGGTTAAATATTTCATTGGATTCCAATCACGAATACAAGAATTGGTAAAAAAATTACCATAATTTCCCACATCTGTCAACAAAAATCTCCCCATTAGAAATTTATTAAATTAAAAAATCCATTAAAATTTGGTAAGTTACCAAAATTATAGATCATGGGCGATCATAAGAGTAATAGGTTAATGATGCAATCTCCATGCCTTTTTCTCCATTTTTACGAAGAAATCCCTATTGTACTGTATCAGAAAAGACTTTACAGAGAACGTCATTCCGGACTTGATTGAGCCTGCTTTAGCCTGTCCCGTCCTTGACACGGGATACTTGATACGGGGGGATCCAGTCTTTTCAGCTGGATTCCCGTTTTCACGGGAATGACAACCCTTATTATCATTGTAAAGAAGTTTTAGAGACACCGCATTAACCAAAAATATTTGAAATTCCCCCCTCACTCTTCCCCTCTCCCCCATGGGCTCTGAATGCTATTACGATCCAAAATTTGGAACAGAAAATCCGTCACTACGATGAGGCAAAGAAAAAGTTTTCTGCAGGAGTCGCCACCGATTACGATGCTTTGGTCGGAAGGGTAGCGGTCGAGAATGCAAGACCCGATGTGATCCGAACGGAAAACCTCATCCGGATCTCGAGGGAAAACCTCCGGTTTCTTCTGGGCTTTGAGGTGGAAGTGGATGTCAAGGGTAGTCTGGAAACCACCATTGCATCTTATCCAGAGTATGAGACCGCAGTGGAGCTGGCAATGAAAAACCGGCCGGAACTCTCTGACCTTCGACACCGTACAGAGGTGGCAAATGAACTGGTCAAGATCGCCAACGCAGGAGACAAGCCCCGGCTCGATCTCAAGGCAGGATATGGTTTTCGGGATGTTGACTTAGGCCCGGACCTTCATGGGAACGGAGGTGCTTGGTCGGCAGGTCTCTTTATCACCTACCCTATCTTTGATGGCTTGCGTACGCGCGGAAGGGTTTCCCAGGCCAGAAGCAATGTTGCAACCCTAAAAATTGAGGAGGCCAAACTACTCGACTCCATCAAACTGGAAGTGCGCGATGCGTGCAATGCTGTGAGAGAAGCAGGGGAGATTGTGAAAGCCCTTTCCAGCACTGTCGGACAAGCTGAACGGCTTCTTTATATGGCTGAAAAGGGGTATGAATACGGGGTCAAGACCAAGCTGGATGTGGATGACGCGGAATTAAATCTCGTCCAGGCAAAGGGGAATCTTGCGCGGGCAAAACGGGATTATCTTGTGGCCTGTGTCAACCTCGAAGGAGCGAAAGGAGCGCTCGGGGAAAGAGAAGAAACCCCGAGTTCAAAGCTCAAAGATAAAGCAGACAGGGATCTCCCTTTCTGCAGAAAAGTAGAGGCGATCACATAGGCTCGCCTCTTCAAGAAAAGAAATTTTGGAAGATCAATTATAGTGAACGACTTATTAAAGTAGTCATTGCGAGGAGCGCAGCGACGCGGCAATCTCATGGGATTGCTTCACTTCGTTCGCAATGACCCCACGTCGCGGCAACTTATTTATGGCGTTCACTTTAGTTTTGAAATTTGAACTTTGGATTTTGAAATTACATTTCTATGGAAACATCCTTCCCATCGATCGCTCCAACTGTGCTTTGGCGACGTTGAAATCGCTCAATGCCCCATAATAATTGGTTTGGGCCTGGCCCAGTAAAGTAACGGCAATGATCACATCGGTTTGTGTCGCCACCTGATATTTATATCTCTCTTCGTTCATCCTTAAATTCTCTTCCGCCTGTTCAATCGCCTTCTCCGCAACCTTTATGTTCTTTTCGGCCACCAGCACATTGAGATAGTCATCCTTCACTTCTAATATAATCGAATCGATGAGCTGAGTTTTTAAATCTTCGGCCTGGGTGACCTTCACCTTGCTCTCCCCCACTTGGTAGGCAACCTTTCCCCAGTCGCCAAAGGTCATGGTCACAAGACCTCCGATATTCCAATTCCACGGCTCCCTAAATCTTGTGCCATCCACCCAGGGTTCATCGCCGAGCCGGGAATACGTTCCGGAAAGACCCACGGTCGGGAAAAATGCACTCTTCGCAATCTTGACACCCTCCTTGGCCTGACTGATATTTAACTCGGCACTCTTTACCTCCGGTCTCTGCCGCAAGGCCTCTCCAAGACAATCTTCGAATCGGAGATCAGAGGGTTTATATTCGAGGATATCGACCACACTCAAAGGTTCATTGATATCCCTTCTGAGCAAAATATTGAATGCCGCCTTGGACGTTGCCACATCATTCTCCGCCTTAACTTGTCCCTGAATAGCATTGGCCAAACTCACCTCTGCCTGAAGGACGTCATTTTTTGGAACAATTCCAACTTCAAAGAAGGCCTTCGTCACTTCCAGTTGGGCCGCGAATTGTTTCACCTGCTGTTGGGCTACGATCAGGAATTTCTCGGCCCTTAAAATAATCAAGTACCCCACCCGTACTTGAACGACGATATCCCTTTTCACCGTCTCGACATTCGTCTTTGAAAGATCCACCCCTAACGCTTCTAAACGATAATTGGCGGAAATCAAACCCCCTGCATAGAGAGGCTGGTTGATGGTGGTGCTGAAATTATAGTTATCTGCTGTCCCGGTCGGAACGGTTACTTTTTTAAGTGTTACAGAGGTTCCAGAAATATCAGCCTTCACAGATTTGGCAGTGGGTGTCTCGTTAAGGCGCGTATAAGAATATTGTCCCGTCCATTTCGGCAGAAAATCGGTCATGGCTGCCCTTCGCCTGAATTCAGACCCTGCAATCCCCTCCATGGCGGAGTGGAGCTTCAGATTTCGCTCCAGGGCAATTTTTATGCTCTCTTCAAGGGTCAGAGGTTTCTGAGGCTCTTGGGCCAACACAGAACCTCCGAAGAGAAAAATAAACAAGATGAACCCAATGAGCCATCTCATTCTCATTAATCTATCTCCTCCTTTCCATTCGCTGAGTTCCTCCTAAAAACATCTCCAAAATCGTGTCCTTCTTGAAATGAGTCGTCCTTCATCATCTTTTCAAAACGATCCCTCATTCGGGGAATGAAACGCTCGCGATGAATTAAATGGGGTTTCGGAAATACCTTTCCATTATGTTTACCCCGTTAGAAGATCTTCGACTTTCCAACGGAAGGCCTCACACGGGGCCTTAAACCCCATGTTCCCTCTAAAAAGAATTTTATCTTCACCCCGTAAGAGACCAGAGGTCTTACGGGGTTCACCCCCGCTGTAAGCAGCGGGGCTTTCTAACGGGGTAAACCAAGATTCATTCTTAAAACAAAGAAAAGAAGTTGTCAATTTAAAATTGAATCATTGCCCCTTGTTCTCTTCCTTTCTCCACCTCCATTAGACTGAACTCCTCTTCTGGGGGATCCGGATCTTTCTTTTCTCGATCAGATGGATGATCTCCCATCCTTTTCCGATCAACTTTCCAGCCTGCCAAAGGGGGTGAGGAGATAAAATTAACACGGCTTCTCCAACAATTTTTTTAAACGATGGGCATCTTCATACATACTGATATTGTTAAACATCATGTAGGCTTGAAGGTGGGTTTTCGCCATCTCCACTAATTCCTTCATTTCTGCCTCTGAACAGGAATGACAAAAGGGAATACGTGGGCAATTGCCGGAAATAGTCTAAAAAAGCTTCAGCTGATCTTTCGACTCTTCCTTTCCCTCTCTTCCGGGAAACAGGGTGATTTTTCCATAAACACCGTCATGGCCGGGAATGATGGAAACTTTTCCTTGCCTCATCCGGACGATCCCCTCCAGAATCTTTGGCGGGACAAAGGCTGCCAATTCATCAGGAGTGGCATCGAGGAGAATCTGAAATTCAGAACCTCCTCTCTCCACCAACCTCTCATACTCCATCTCCACCGCCTTCGTCCCAACTCGAACACCCAATGCCTCGGCAATGACCTCCTCCAAAGGAATGAGGTGGATGGAAGGGATCGCATTCTTCGGGATAAAGCCTTCAGGTCGGTCAGCAAGTTCCTCAACCCGATGCATCACCCCTATCGTCAGTTTTTTATGGCAGTTGGGACAGAGGGACTGATCGGCCTTCGTTTGAGACGGGGAGCTGATCACCCCACATTGTCGATGGCCATCGTAATGATACTTCCCTTCTTCCGGAAAGAATTCGATGGTGAAGAGAAGCTTCTTCCGGTCCTTTTTTCGAATCGTCTCAGTGATCTCTTTGTAATCCAATGCACAATCGAAGGCGTTCGCCTCCCTTCCCAATCGGTTCGGTGAATGGGCATCGGAATTGGAGATAAGGGTGATCCGATCAAGCGCCGAGAGCCTCCAGTTCATCTCCGGATCAGAGGAGAGACCCGTCTCAATGGCATGAATGTAAGGAGACATTTCTCCGAAACATTCTTCGATCGAATCGAACCCTGAGTTGGCCCCGAAGATCGAAAACCAGGGGGTCCAAGCGTGGGCAGGGATGATGAGACAATCCGGCGAGATATCGAGAATCATCTTCAGCAACTCTTTCGAAGTAAAACTAAAAATGGGTCTTCCATCCGAGGAGAGTTTCCCAAGGTTTCCGAATTTAGAACGAATGGCTTCTGCGACTTCAAAACGGGGGACAAAAATGAGATTGTGAATCCGTCTCACCTTTCCACCTTGGGAGTAAATGTTGCTCACCTCCGTCGTCAGAATATAACGGATTCCCTGATCTCCTCTCTTCAATTGAAAAAGGCCGTTGCCCAGGGGTTCTAATTTTGATCGCAGTTCCGCGAAATAGGTGGGATGGGTGAAGTCCCCTGTGCCCAGAAGGGAAATCCCCTTCTTCTTCGCCCATCGGGCAAGGGTCTCCACTTCCATCTCCTTGCTGGTGGCCCGACTGTACTTGGAATGAAGATGAAAATCAGCAATGAACCGCATAGAAACCCACAAATTTCAAATGCCAAAGTTCGCACGAAGTGATGAACCGAAGGTGAATCAATGTCAAATCAAATCCAAATGTCAAGTGTTATACACAGTGACATTAATCGCCGCAAAGGGGGTCATTCCCGCCCCGTATCAGGTACGGGGTAAACTCCAGCGGGAATCCAGAAAAGCACTGGATTCCGGGTCAAGCCCGGAATGACAAATTGTATAAATCGTATATCATCATGTATAACAATTTTGATTTTGAATTTTGACATTCATTTGGCATTTGGATTTTGACATTGGACATTAAACTGTCTTAGCCTTTGAATGGCATCTATCTTTTCTCGATCCCCTACCCGAGCTCCTTCGATCGCCCTTTTCAATACCTCGATCGTCGTATCGTAGGCTCCCCGATCCACCGGATAGGGATGGCCATCCTTTCCTCCGTGGGCAAAACTGAATCGAGTGGGGTCTCTGAAACTCGGCCTGGTCCCGTGGATCAACTCAGAAATCAGACTGAGTGCCCGAAGGCTTTTCGGGCCGACCCCCCGGATTCCGAGAAGTTCCTCAAAATTCTTCGGTGAATGCTCATAGATTTGGAGAAAGATCTTCTCCAACCTCTCCAAATGGATTTCTTCCATTGGGATGGAATGCTCCCTCGGAAAATAAAGTTCCGTTGCTCTCTTCCCCTCTTTGATCAGAAGCTCCGGTCTCTCTTGAGAAAGTTCTGTGAGGGCCTGTCGGACCTTCTCACTCTCCAAGGCAACCAGATTCAGTCCTCCCTCTCTTTGATCACAACAGACGGCCCAGTGCGGCTCACAGACAAAATCCCTCACCCCTGCGCTCAGCCAATGGTACCTTCGGGCGTATCTCGTCTTCTCATTCATGCCCTGCTGGATCACTGCCCAGTTTCCCTTATTCGTAAAAAAGAAACAGTGGTGATAGATCTGATATCCATCCTGCACCGCTGCGCTATCCACCTTTGCGGACATTCGGCTCGCATAGATGAGGGGTGTTCCCTCGATCGATCTCCGATCGCATACCCCCTCGATCTCCTGTGGAGTTCTTCTGGAAGCCCTTCCCTTTCCGCCTGCAATATAGAACCCCAATTCCTCCTCCATCCCTCTGATACCTTCTTTCAGCGCACCGCAGACCGTTGTCGTCACTCCACTGGAATGCCAATCGAAGCCTAAGACACAGCCGAAGGCTTGAAACCAGAAAGGATCGGAAAGCCGGAGGAGCACCTCCTCAACTCCATAAGCGTCAATGATGAAAAGAATGACCTCCCTCGAAAGTTGCTTCATCCTCTGAAAAAGCCATGAAGGTGCCTTACCATAATGAAGTGGAAGATGTGCAATTCCGGTTCTCATTTCGTCATCTCTTAGGATCACCTTTCCGCAGGATGACCCCTAAAGCAGATCTAAGTTCCCAATTCTCACCCGCCGGAGTCCCTCCTCTTCAGCCACCTCCTTGCAACGAAAGGCCAATTTTCTTGAGGTCGTGGGAAGGTCTTTAAAAAAGAACTGTGGATAAAAAGCTAACAGGGCATAGGGGATGTCTGGATCGAAGGAGGCGATCCACTTTGAGATATCCCGAACCTCCTCCTCATCAATATAACCTGGAACGAGGAGGGTGCTGGCGATCAGGAGGGGTGGGTTCGGTCTTTCTTTTACCCTTCGGGCGACACGCTCAAAATTCTCTTTTGTCCTTTTATTGGAGATACCACAAAGTGCCGTATGAAGAGAATCGTTCCAAGCCTTGATGTCAAATTTGATACATCCACCTGATATCAAAGAAAGGTCAGTCATCTCTTCTAAAAGGTCAGGGTTCATTGAACCATTGGTCTCCCAACAGATTCGAAGGATCCTTCCTTTTGTTCTCTCCAAGGCTTTTTTGGAAACTTCAATGGAGTGAGGAAGCTGAGGGGTCGGATCACCACCAAAATAGCAGATGCAACTGGTAAGGTCATCTACGTCTTGGGCCAGTTCTTCTGGGCTAACCCTTTTTCTATCCCACACCCGTTCTCGATGGGTCCAGTTTTGACAGAAAAGGCAGTCAAAAGAACATCCGTGATAGAAGACGGCAAGGTTTTTAAACCCATATTCTGGACCAGGATGGTAGGCAAACCGGGGGTGTCCAACACCGGTCCCCCCTGGACAGATCCCATCCGCTACACAATTGGTTGGCAGCCCATCATAATACCAACTCACATTTCCCTCTCCGGCTGAAACCCCTTGAAGGACTCCTTCCTTTTGAGTTCTCAGACCACAATATCCCCAACTGCCTTCTGATATTCGACATCGATTGACGCAGATTGTGCAAGGGATACCCAAAGCATCTCGGGGAGGGGTGTCGACCAATCGGAATAGTTGTCGGGATTGATGATGAGCCTTTTTAATGAAAGGCTGGATGGTCTCCTTTCCCGATCGAAGACAATCCAAACAGACCGGAAGGGTTTGTGAAAGGATCACCACCTCCTTTCCACAGGTACGGCACTCGTTCTCTCCCTGTGCCTCAACCTTTTTTAGAACCACCCTCTACCCCGTTAGAAAATCTCCAATATGGGTCGGTGACGATCTAAAAAAATATCTTAGGTCTTTATGAAGAGGGAGAAGCTAAAGCCCTCCCTATTCTAACGGGGTTTACTCCACGACTTTATAAACGACGTCGTGTTCCCTCGCACGGTCCTTCACTTTAATCCCAATATCTGCGCCAGGCCCTGCCTCCTGAACATTTTGATTCTCAATCTGCATCGAATCCACAGTTTGAGTAATATCGGTGGTATGACCGACAATGTGGATTTTATCCCCCACCTTTAGCGACCCTTCTGATAATCGTATAGCGGCGACACCGATCTTTCCAAAAAATTTGATGATCTCACCTACCTTCTTTTCTTCCATCTTCTTCCTCCTTTCTTAAGACTTAATCCGCCAGTTGCAAAAAAACAATATCGAAACCGGGCGGGGGTACTGAAAAAGCCTTGCAGCGGCACCTTTAGGAGTTACTGCATGCGTCTCCAGGCAAAACCGCGACTTCACGTAAAGTGAGATCCTCTGTAACCCTTCATTTACGAAAAATCCGCAATTGCAAGGGTTTGGAAGTATCCCTGCCCGGGTTTGATATTGCAACATCTGGGTTGATTCCAACTCCCATTCTCTCCAATTCTTTCAGGACCTCCCCTATTTCAACCCCCTCCAGACATTCTAAATACTGACATTGGAGGAAGCTCTCTTGAGAACACGGGGAACAAGGGGTTCCCTTACGAACCACCCAGACCTTTTCTCCCCTCGGGGACCAAACCCTCGGATCCGTCGGTCCAAAGATAGCCATCGTGGGGATTCCCAATGCGGCCGCCATATGGGAAACACCAGAATCATTTCCAACGAAGAGACGGCATCCTTCCATCACGGAGGCCAGTTGTAGGAGGGATAACCCTTTTAGCAGAATGGGTGCATTCGCTTCCATCTCCCGTTCCATTTCCTCAAATGTCTTATGAACCTCTGACCCTTCGGCCGGACCGAGGATGATGACCATTCTTGAACGAAGACGCTTTTGAAGATACCGGAAAAGGTCTATAAACCGATCCAATGGCCAAACCTTCTTCCTGCTTCCACTTCCGGGATGGAGGAGAATCAATTGGGATCTCTCTTCCATCGTCAAACCTTTTTCTCTCCAAAAATCCCTCCCCCAATCCCGATCTGATTTCTTCAAATGTAGTCTGGGATGCAGGTCCGATGGGGAAAACCCATGTTGAGCAAATTGTCTAAGGAGATGGTCCGTTATATGGACCCCTTCATCCCAAGGCGGAAAAGGACTGATGTGAAGAATTTGACCTTGACAGACCCTTTTCAAGTTCCCAATCATGGGCCCCTCCCCATCCTTTCCGAAAACAACAAGGAGATCGAACGTGCTGAAAAATTGAGAAAGGGTTTGATCCAACAATCCTCCCCGAACGAAAAAGGAGGCCATTCCTTTTTGGTCGATCGAGAGGATCTCCTCAGCGTAGAATCGTTGTTCCACCAATTCAAGAATTCTCGGATAGCCCATGATGACTAATTTTGCCTGCGGGAAGGCTTTTCGAAGGGTCTCGAGGGAGGGCAAAACGAGGATAAAATCGCCCAGTGCACCTTGGTGAATCACCAGCATGGATTGAACCTCTGGTGTTTTTTCCAAGATAGGAAAGGGAATCGTTTCCCTCTCTCGCTCAGGAGATTCTTTCCAAACGCTGCCGGACATGGTCATCCTCCGGTGTGATCTTTAAGATTTTCCGGTATTCCCTTCTTGCCTCTTTCCATCTTCTCTGATCCTCATAAAGAACACCCAAATTGATCCTTGCAAAGAGGTATTTGGAATTGATACGAAGGGCCTTCTTCAATTCAATAATGGCCTCCCTATTCCGTTTCCGATCACTGTAAAGAAGGGCCAAATTATAGTGGAGGTCTGCGTAGCGCGGGTTTAAACAAACGGCTTTTTCCATATATCGAAGGGCTTCCCGGGTTCGCCGCATCAACCCATAGGTATAACTGATGTTGGCATATCCCATCCCATAAAGAGGATTCATCTTCAGGGCCTGCTGATATTCGCGGACGGCCTTTTGATAAATTCCTTGGTGGTAATAGACGGTCCCGAGGTTGGCATGAAATAAAAAATCATCGGGTTTCAATTTCGCAGCCTTTCTGAATTCTCGGACGGCCTGATTCGATTTGCCTTCCCGAGCAAGGTAGAGGCCGATGAAGTTGTGGAGATGGGCGTAATGGTAATCCAAACGAATTTTTTTTAAGACCTTTCCCGTCTTTTGATCGAAGTGAACCGCCCCCCTTTTCCAGACTCCTTTCTTTTCATAATAATCTCGACAGTAGGGATAAAACTGGATGGCCCTCCGAAGATGAAGGGCTGCTTCCTTTCGCCTTCCGGTCTGGAAATAGAGAACACCTAAGACATGCCGGAGAAAACCATCCTTCGGATGATTCCTCGCCTCAGACAGAAAAATATCCTCGGCTTCTTTCCATCGCTCCATTTCGATATAGAGATAACCCAAATTGAGGATGGCCTCTCGATACTTCGGGTTGAGATGGAGGGCTTCCAGGAAATGGCTTTCCGCTCCTTCCGGATCCCCCTGCACCGCCAGAAGGAGACCGAGTTGATTTTGTAGATCTGCATAGCTGGGATGAATTTGGATCTCCTTCTCGATCTCAGCCAAAATCCACCGATAAAGTGGAATTCCCTTCCCTTTCATTCCTCTATTTCTTTCTTCGGAATCCATTGTCCCTTTTCCCTTTTCCAATTAAGGAATTGAAAGTTGACATCAGCGACTCCAGGAATACTTCTTATTTTTTTCTCCAATGAAACAAGGGTCTTCCTCGTGAATTCCTGGATGCTGTCTGAAGTTCCATCTGTATAAAAGCGAGATATTTCGAAAGCACCCCGTATATAGACGATCCCCTTCACCGTCCCGAAATTGATTCTTGAATAATCGACGTTGCTGCGGACCAGGATGCGTCGAATCTCAGATTGGATAACGAAATCGTCCTTTAACATCGCTCAACCAAGGGTGGAAGCCTCAGCATTCTCCGGGCCTCAAGGATCAAGATCGGAAGGCTTTGGCTCCATCGCCCTCCTCACCGCTTCTAATAACTCCTCTGGGTCATAGGGTTTCTTAATATAAAAACGAGCGCCCAGTTCCATGGCCCTTTCCTCTGCATTCCTTTCCGGACTCCCCGTCAGGAAAATGATGGGGATCCGTTCGGTCTGGTTGGATTGCCTCAATTTCTCTGCGACACTGAACCCGTCACCGGCGGGCATCCGGATATCGAGGATGATCAGACTCGGTTTCTCTTTGTGGGCCATGAAAATTCCTTGGGCCCCGTCAAAGGCGACAACGACATCGTATGCGTTGTGTTGAAGCCGAATCTTCAATGCCTTCACAATATCCCGCTCATCATCCACAATGAGAATCTTCTTTTTCCGACCCATATTCCCTTTTTTCTAACCGACTCTTTTTCCCAAACGAAGGGAGGGGAAAACATATCCTCTATGGAATTCTTCCGCCTTCCTCCTTCTTCTTCCAGTAAGCCATGGCCCCTTCCAACCACGCCATTATTTCATCCCTTCTCTCTTGAAACGATCCCATCTCTCCTTTTCGGATGGGGATACCGATTGGAAAACTCTCTTTCAACGGATTTCTAAATCGGCCATCCTTTACCAACCGGTAGTCCAGATGCGGCCCTGTTGAGAGACCGGTTGAACCGACATATCCAATGATCTGTTGCGGTCTCACGCGCGTCCCCTTCTTGATCCCAGAACCGAAGCGAGAAAGATGCCCATAATAGGTGGCATATCCATTCAGATGCCGAAGGATCACTTGTTTTCCAAATCCCCCGCCCCAACCGCATGAAACAACGGTCCCATCCGCCACCGCCCATATCGGCGTTCCCAGAGGCGCTGCGTAGTCCACGCCAAAATGGGGAAAAACGCCTCCCAGGATCGGGTGCTTTCTCGCCCGGCTGAATCTTGAACTGATACGGTTAAACCGCAAAGGTGCTTTCAGGAAGGCCTTTCTTAAAGAAATCCCCTTCTCATTATAGAAGTCTCCTTGATATCCAATTCCCCTGATGGTCTTCTCTCCCCGTTGATACTCCACCGCATGAATCGGCCCGTATTGGACGAACTGGTCCCCTTTATATATTTTCTCCACCACCACTTTGAACCGATCCCCTTCCTTCACATCTTTGTAAAAGTCGATCTCCCATGCCAAGACTTCAGCAAAGGCGACGGTTAACTGATCTTGTTCTCCGGCGCCTTCCATGGCTTCAAAAAGCGAGGACCGAATCTCTCCCACCACCTTCACAAGATAAGTTTCCAGTGAGACTTTTTTCCTTTGGGCAACGTATCCTTGAGGGGTCTTTTCAATCTCATAAATCTCGGTGGGGCCGGCTTCATAAATAAACTTCACCAAATCCCCTTTCCTATCCGTGAAAAAACGGTAAGTTCCTCCCTTGATCTTTCTAAAGTTCAGATAGGGTTTCAATTTCGAGATAATCAGATCGATCCATTGAAGCGGGATGCTCTTCGTGACCAACGATTTGAAAAGGGTGCTTTTTTCTTCCACGCCCCCTTCGATGGACTGAAGTTCCGGTTCCTTAGGTCCCAGCAAAACTGACCCGATCGGGCCTGTTAATTGTGAGACAGGTTTAGAAGGGAGGATAAAAAAATAAATTAGAACGAAAAGCCCGATGATAAAAAAACCTGAAAGAAAGATCCACCTCCTTCTCTTCCTTTGAGTCTCTGAAGATCGCCCTTTGAACCGATTCCCTTTTAATTCAGAATTCATCATTCTAAACCTTACAGTTGCAAAAAAAAGATCCAAAAGGGACATGCGTGTGCTGGGCGGCTTTCCGGGAAGCCGCCATTAGGCGGGAATCTTCCCAAACCTTTACAGCGGCACCTTTAGTCGTTTAGCTACCCTGTTTCCCAGCATATTACAAAAGTCACCTCAGGTGACATCGCATGTTACCCATAAAACGTAAAAAAAACCGCATTGGAAAGGTTTGGAAGTACACGTATCTCCCTTTTCAATGCAACGTTGCGGCAAACTCTTAGTTCCTACTTGTCTGTGTCATGTGCCCGTAATGCATTTAATATCCCTTGACTCCCAACTCCAAACGCTTAAACTTTCTATCCCACTTCCCTCAAAAATGCAGCGCTATCTTCAGGAGGCGTAGGGTTCACAAAGAAGCCGGTCCCCCATTCAAATCCTTCTCTCAATCCAATGCGTAACCGGGCCTCAATGTGCCAATGGTATTCTGGTCGATGAAATCGACTCTGAATCGGAGAGGTGTGAAAAGCAAAACTGTAGGGAGGATCGGAAAGCAATTTGTAGAAGCGAATAAAGAGCGATTGCATGCCCACTGAAAGATCCTCCATCTCCTCTTCATTGATGTGATGAAAGTCGGGGGAATGGATCTTCGGAATAATCCAAGCCTCAAAGGGGTAACGCGAGGCAAATGGAGAAAAGATTAAAAAGTGGACGGTCTCCAAAATGACCCTCTTCTTCATCAAAATTTCTTCCTTGATAATATCACAAAAAATGCAACGTTCCTTGCGCTGATAGTAATCCAAAGCCCCCCAGATCTCTTCATCGATCCTTCTGGGGATCGCGGACATGGCCATAATATGGGAGTGGGGATGGCGATTGAAAACCCCTGGATAATTCTTCAAGATAAGGAACTGCTGAAATCGTCGATCCCTTTCCAGATCGATCAGCCTTTCCCGATACGCAAAGAGAATCTTCTCAATTTGCTGGGGCTCCATGATCGCCAAGTTAAGTTTGTGATCAGGCGCCTCCACGACGATCTCATGGGCACCGATGGCCTCCATTACATCGTACATCCCCTCAGGCCTCCGGTCGAACCCTCCCTCGATGTGGAAGAAGGGAAACTTGTTCGGGATGACACGGACCGACCATCCCCCTCCTGGACGTTCCAAAATAAAGGTCTCTTTGGGGGTCATCGCCTCATTTCCCGGGCAGAACGGACATGGCCCTTCCATATCCTGAGGCCGATAAGGGGGTTTAAAAGCCAGGTAATCGGACGGCCCTTTCGGATGATCGTTGGTGATGACCACCCACATTCTCGTGATGGGTTCTCTTCTCAGCTCTGCCATGGGACCTTTCTAAGAGAGAAGGGAGCGATATACGAATTGCCTCCCTCGATGGGGATCATTCTTCCGTACCACCGGTCCTTCCGCCCTCGCCACAAGTCGTTTCTTAAAGAGATTGAGGAGCCTTGTTCCGCTCGTATTCATCCCAATCCTCTCCTCTTCCGATAATTCCCTCAAGGTCAGTTGTTTTCTCTTCATCACCTGGTTTAAGGTGTGGATCAGATAATTGTTCAGGGAGCCGATGACCCGCCATCCCTCCGTACCCGTTGTCAAGACCGCTAATCTTTTTCTTTCTAAAGCCACATTGATGTTCTCGGCCTGGGAGGGACGCAGGCCTTTCAGCACAATAAACTTCTCCCCATACTCACCGCTCCACAGTCGAGATATCATTTTGGCCACCACTTCATCTGCCCATGAAAAATCGATGGGCCCAATCCCCGAAAAATCCAGGACGACATGAAGCCCCCCGTTTTCCTCCCGCAAGATCTTTTCGATGGCCTCTCGGATCCGGACCCCGCGAGACCGTCCGGTCATCTCCTTCGCTCCATTCTTCATTAAACCATCGGTCAGTTTTTTTAAAGAGAGAACTTTCCTGTTCATTTCTATTACTTCAATTGATTCAGTTGAACTAATAATAAATCAAAGAATTTTGCTTTTGTCAATGATTTTTTTAAGATTTTTTTTTAAGACCCCCCACAGAATCAGTGGATGATTCGGTCTGGACCTTTTGGGACCCAGAAAGGGCCTTCCCAAGGATGCCGGGTTTCATCGACAAACCGGTCTCTACAACTTTTGCAAAGAAGCAGGGTGAACTCTTCGTAAACCTCCTTTTCCAGCTCCTTTGGATCCGATTTTTCTACCTGCTCCAGCAGTTGATTCAACTGTTGATCAATGTCTTCCTCAGGCTCTACAAGCAACCCATCGAAACCTGCAAAGACTCGGATGTGAACCACATAAGTCAGAGTCCCAAGCGGAAGCTCTTTCCCGCACCTCAAACAATGTCGCTTTTCCATCATTTCACCATTTTCATCGCCTTACTTAACCTAACCATCGCATAAGAAACCTTGCCAAAGGCGGGTGAGTGTGCTGGATAAACTTTGTAGCGGCTCCCTTAAACATTTCACTACCCCGTTTCCAAGCATATTGCAAAGGTCACTTTAGGCGAAACCGTATGTTACCCATAAAATCTATAAAAGAACGGCAATTATTAACAGTCTCATAATAATAACGACATTGATTTGTAAAATCCCTCCTAACCTCCCTTTTCCAAAGGGAGGCGCCGCCGTCCAGAGCCGCATTACTCACTTCAAGCCGGGCATTGGGACTCTGGCGCCGGACGGAACTACCCCTCTTTGGCAAAGAGGGGGGAGGGGAGATTTTATAATGATTATGTCAATTCAATTTTGAGACCCTTATTATAAAGTTTTGGAAGCACACTCACCCGCCAATGGAACGCAACGTTAAGGTCAAGCATCCAACTCTTTCTTCCACCTTACGAATTCCATCAATGCCCGATTCGCTAAGAGTCGTCTTCTCTCCCGACCTTTTGTCTTTCCTTCGATAGGGGGGAACAGGCCAAAATTGATATTCATCGGTTGGAAAGGAACGGTTTGGGAGTAGATGATGTAGTGGATCAAGGCACCCATGGCTGTAGTGGGAGGGGGCACGACGGGCTCCATCCCTGCCCCCAGACGATAGGCATTGATGCCTGCCAGAAGCCCCATCGCTGTCGATTCCATATATCCCTCCACACCAGTGATCTGGCCACCAAAGAAGAGGTGAGGACGGCGCTTTAACTGAAGGGACTCTTTCAGTAAACGAGGAGAATCGATGAAGGTATTGCGATGAACGGATCCAAATCGAATGAACTCCGCTCCCTCCAGACCTGGGATCATCCGAAAGACCCTCTTCTGCTCTTCCTGTTTCAGCCGAGTTTGAAACCCGACCAAGTTGAAAAGCGTTTCAAACCGGTCTTCCTGCCTCATTTGGACAACGGCAAAAGGCTGCTTTCCTGTCTGTGGGTCGATGAGACCGACCGGTTTGAGGGGACCAAACGCCAGTGTGTCCTTTCCGCGAGCGGCCAACTCCTCAACAGGAAGGCACCCTTCGAAAAGATATCTTCTTTCAAAATCACGCATGGGAAGTTTCTCTGCTTGAATCAGTGCCTCCACAAATCGGTAATAGGCTTCTCTCTGCATCGGGCAATTGACATAGTCATTCCCGCCTTTTCCATACCGAGAGGCCTTGAAGGTCCTACTAAAATTGACCGAATCCGCAGTGACGATGGGCGATATGGCATCGTAAAAGAAGAGCTGGTGATCTCCTGTTATCATCTGGATCTCTTTACTCAAGGCCTCGGAGGTGAGAGGCCCCGTAGCAACAATGGTAATTCCATCTTGAGGGATGGTTGAGACTTCCTTTCGGACGATCTGCACATTTTCCAATCCTTCCAAGATCTCGGTAATTCCTTTAGAAAAAGCCTGCCGATCCACGGCCAGAGAATCTCCAGCCGGAACCCTTGTTTCCTTTGCCACCTTTAAGATAAGGGATCCCAATTGTCCCATCTCTTCTTTAAGAATCCCTGGTGCATTCTCTATGGATTCCGATTTAAAAGAATTGCTACAGACAATTTCTGCAAAGAAAGGGAAATGGTGGGCAGGGGAATAAACCTCTGGCTTCATCTCGTAGAGGATCACCTTGCCTCCCCTCTTCGAGATCTGCCAAAAGGCCTCACACCCAGCGAGTCCGGCGCCAATGACAACGATCGGTTCCATTGAACTCTATTTTATGTCTTCTTTCTTAGATTTGCAAAATAAAGTTATTAAAAACAGAATAATGGAATGGTGGAATATTGGAACGTTGGGTGAAATTCAGGAATTAAGGAATTAAGGAATTATGGGATTTAGCAATTTTTTTAATTCGCAATCCCTGAATTCCTCAATTCGCGGAGCGTAAGAGGGCCTTGTTTTTCGATATTTTAAAATAGCTCTTGCATCAGTCCTTATCGGAACATGACCCTGGACCACAAGAGACAAAGTCAAGAATAAAGATTTGACCCCATTTTGGACCCGATTTTGACAGCCCGAGCTTTGGGTATTGACCAAACGAACCTCTATAGGTCCTTACAAGATAGCTCAACCCTCAAATTGGGAAGGATTGAACAACTGCTGAATTACATTAAGTATGATTCAAAAAGAGAAGGGAAAGGAGGTGAAACCCGAAACATCAAAGCCATCAGGTCAAGGCGGCGGAAGGAGGAACAATATGACGGTAAATGCCCTATCTCGTCTCTCCTTGTTCTTTAATGAATCAGATAACCCGCAACACGCCACTTACCATCTTTGTCGAGCATGGGTGTAATCGTTTCAACAGCAGACTCCTTGTTTTCAAACTGTGTCTCGTACATGACCACAACGTACTCCCCATCTGGAACACCCGGCAGACTCTTCGTGTACATTTTTGACTTCAGCTTCCTGGATAGAACCTTACCGAGGGGAGCCCTCCCTCCTTTTAATGAAGCTACCCACCGATCCTTAGTGAGCGCGTTCTTAAAATAAGCTGCTGCCTGATCCCAAGTTTCGGGATACTTCCCTCCATCTGCGAGAGCCAACCAAGCAGTGGCAGAGGCCAGGGCTGCCTTTTCAGAAGCCTCGTTAGCATGAATATAAGCGGCAACAAGGAGAGTTAGGATGCCTAATCCCAAAAGGATGATACATTTTCTTTTCATCGATCCCTCCTCGCTATGATCTCCCTTATCCCCCGTTTCAGAAAAGAGCGGACGGCAGGTCTAAATGAACTACCCCGCCGCAAGCAGCGGGGTATCAAAAACTTTAAATTCTGTCATTCCACACTTGATGCGGAATCCAGTCCGGTCTTCTGGATTCCGGCTTCCGCCGGAATGACGAACTCGCCGCAAGCGGCGGGGAATACAACCCGAAGGGATTCAATACCAAATTCGCAAAAAGGCAAAAGAAAAGCCTCCAATATGCACCAAATCCCCTTGGAGTTTCAATCCATGTCTATGGGGTCAGACTTGATTATTGCGTTTTGATTTGTAACAAATATCAATTGTCAAGTCTGATAATCATATAAAAGGCACCCCGGAGCATACCATGAGAATGGATCTCATGATATGCTTGGGTAAGAAGTCCAATCCAACTCAGGAGGTGCCTTATGAGACAAT
>Ga0315280_10003446_pt1 | contig 24319 bp, 22 predicted proteins | sample YL17G06_40_MG_FD_203697 | JGI IMG/M metagenome (GOLD analysis project Ga0315280, IMG submission 203697) | Sediment microbial communities from Yellowstone Lake, YNP, Wyoming, USA - YL17G06_40 | ecosystem: Environmental > Aquatic > Freshwater > Lake > Sediment | place: USA: Wyoming | collected... | reverse complement strand
AACTGCGCGCCCGCAAGAGCCGCGACGTGCCGCCAACCGTGCCGCCGGCCTACTTCTGGACGTATGCCCGGTAAAGCGCGACCGCCTGCTGGTCGGAGATCTCGCGGCCGATGACGAGGCGGGCGCGAGCCGAGGACGCCTCCCCCGCCTTGAGGTCGCGGCCAAGGAGCGAGAGGTAGACGGAGCGGTGGCCTTCCTCGCCGAAGGGCGTCGAGATGGCGAAGCAGTCTTCCGCCGGCGCCATGAGCACGGCCGCAAGGCCGGTCTTTGCATCTCGCCGCATCGCGATTGGTGCGGCCAGGCGAGGCATGATCTTCCAGTCTACCGGGTTCGGCGGGCGGCCCCAGCGGCCGTCGCCGAAGATCCGGGCCGCATCCTCGTCGCGCGGAAACGCCTGCCAGACGCCGGCCGACTTGGCGGCCTCGAGGAACCCGGGCTTGCCGTCCGCCCCAGGGTTCTCTTGGACGTAGACGAAGGATCTCGGGAACCCCTCGAAGTACGAGGCCAGGAAGAGTTCGAATCGCCGCACATCCTGCTGCGGCTTGACGGTCGCCTGGAAATCCAGCACGTTGGGCGCCGTCCAGCGGTAGACCGCCGTAATCGCCAGCGGATGGTCCTTATCCGGCGACCACTGCACTTCCACGGCCCCGTCGGGAAGCAGTTGCGCCTGGCTGGCCCAGTCCCAGGCGGCCGTTCCGAAGCGGGCGTCGGCCGTGAGCAGCCGGTACGGCGAGAACAGGCCGAGCATGCCGGCCACGTTAGCGCCCGGGGTCCCTTCGAGCACCGGGTGGAGCCCGATCGACTTGCCCCCCTCGCGCAGCGTGCCTCGCAGAGCGCCGGTATCGAACCTGTATTCCTTGCCCGAGGCCGTGAAGGCCAATCGGGCCGGCGGCGCGTCGGCAGCCAGGGCACGAGCAAGCGGCGCTGCCGCGGCCGCCAGGATGATCACGAGCGCGAGCATCAAGCCGAGGCCGCGTGCGGCCGCCGGAAGCGCGAGGCAGCGGCGTCTCATTTTCGTTGGCCCTCCAAAGGGCGACCATTGCAGGGGCGCGGCGTGTCGTGCCCCTGCGGCCGACCGCTGAGTTGCATGATTCCGTACAGAACGCTCGACCGGCTGAGGTCTCTACGCCTTCATTCCGGTCATGTCCACCTCGAGCCGCTTGTTCTCCTTGATAAGATCCGCCATCGTGAGCGTGCGGCCGCGAGCCGAGGCTTCGCGACCCAGGATGGCCGTCAGCGTGCCGTCGACGGCGCGCTTGACGGTGGCATTCTCGAAGTGCCCCTCGGTGATGTTCTTGTAGAACTCGGCGATGTTGCGCTTCGCGCCGTCGTCATAGATGCTGCCGCAGTTGCCGACGTAGTGCTTCGGTCCGCCTCGGACGAAGACCTTGCCGCCGTACTGGATGTGGCCGGTGGCGACTTGCCCGTAGAACGATGCCGAGAGCGTGGTGAGTTCGGCATTGTTATTCATGGCCTGCACGAGGTGGGTCCAGATCACGCCATCCTCGAACTCGTAGACCGCGCCGCCGCAGTCGGTACGGTCGCCGCTGGGGTTGGGCCGGCATATGCGCGACCGGCCGCAGGCGCTCGCCGGGCGTTTGCCCATGACCCAGATGATGCCGTCGATGATATGGATATCATAGGATACGATGTTGTCGCCGCCGAGGGCGATGTCGGAGAGCCAGATCTCGCCGCGCAGCCGGCTCTCGATGGTCTTGGTCCTGGGCGGGTCGGCCCAGGCGCCCGAAAAACCGATCGACACGATGTGCGCGAGGTTCCCCAGCGCGCCCTCGCGGATGCGGTTGGCCACCTCGATGTTTGCCGGCTCGGTGGGCAGTTGGTAATCGACCAGGAAGCAGCGCTCGCGCCGCGTCGCCTCCTTGCCGGCGGCCTCGATCGCCAGGCACCCCGGCACGTCCACCGCTATCGGCTTGGCCATGTACACGTGGCAGCCGGCGGCCACGGCGTCTTTCGACTGTTCAGCATAGAAGTAGGGCACGTCCAGGATGACCACGGCCTCGACGCCGCTCTCGATGAGTTTCTTATGGCCCGAGAGGCCCGTGAACCGGCGGGCCTTGTCGACCCCCAGGGCATCGGCGCAGGGGTTGGCGGCCTCGGCGAAGTAGTCGGCCACGGCCCACACGTCGTAGCCCCCGTGTTGCTTAAAGAGGTTGGCGATCCAACTGCCGCGGCCCCCGCAGCCCACGAGGCCCATCTTGATCTTGCGTTTGAACTGCGGCGGCTTGGCCTCGGGGGCCGGACCCTCGGCCGCAAGGACCGGCCACGTGCCCAGCACCGATGCTGCCCCGGCGGCGGCCATAAAGGCCCGGCGGGAGATCGGCGACGAGTTGCCCCTGCACATCGACGGCTCTGGCGTACTCATGGAATCCTCCTCCCTGGCCCGTCAACTGCGCCACGGGCGGGTCCGGTTGACCTTCCCCAGAACGTCGCGGGCGATGCGGACGTCCTCGGCGATCTCGAAATCGAACATGCCGGCCAGGACGTGATCGGCGCCGCTGGAGAAGGCGTACTGGAAGGCGTCCTGCGGCGGGATCGCCCCGGCCGCCATCACCTTGAACGCCAGCCACGGCTTCTCGACGTCTTTCATCACCTCGATGGTCGCCTTCGGGTCGGCGCACCAGTAGCCCGGCGTTTCGCCGGTCGGCCCGCGGACTTCGTTCGGCTTGGGGGCGCTGGGGTAATTGTGATGGTGGAATGTCTTAATGTAGAAGTCAGCCGGGATCTTGTTCTTCTCGCACGCCTGGACGACGCGAAGGTCGTGCGCCCCGACGCCCGCCAGGATGCCGTGGTCCTTGACCACGTCGACCGCCTTGGCAATGAGGTCCACCTTGTTCTGCGCGATGAGAGCGTCGGCGTGCACGCCCCACAGGTAGACCGCCTCGACGCCGTCGTCGACCAGTTGCCGCACCTGCTCGGTGTAGGCCTTCATGCCGGCCTCGACGGGCGCAGTGGGGCAGATGATCCACTGGATCTTGCCGCCCTGCTCCCGGCGGTACTTCTTGAGGGTGCTGAGGATGGCGGGCACGGTGTGCACCACCAGCGTGTTGACGCCGTGCTTCTCGGCCAGGGCGAGCGTCTCGAGGATCTTCGCCTCGGTGTTGTAGTGGGCCGCCAGGTTGTAGACGTACCTGAGGTCTCGGCTGTGGGTGAAATGGGTCAGGAGGTTCCCGCCGAGGAGGATGCGGCTGACCTGGCGGTTGCCGATCTTGCCCTGCGGCAGCGCGTCGGCGGGGGCCGCCGGGTTCTTTGTATCCGCCGGCTTGGCCTCGGCCGCGGCGGCAGGCGCAGCGGCCGCGCCCGACTGTAGCGCGAGGGCCCCGGCGGCGGAGACCGCGAGCGACTGCTTCATAAAGCCCCGACGACTCATTGGCGATGACATGACTCCCTCCGATCTGCTCCAGCCCGCCGGCTATTACAGCAAACCCGGGGCGTTCTGGCAAGAGGCGATCCAATCAACGGCTTTCCCCTACTCACCTCTTGACGGACGAAGGAGAACGAAGTAGCGTGGCGGCGTGGTGCGTATCGGCCGAGCGGGCGTCGGAGGCTGTCCGCCCCACATCGCGCAGCGCAGCAACTGCGGCCGCCGACGCACTTGGGCAAAATCCTGTTTCCGGGGCTTGACAGGCGCTCTGGGCCACTTTAAAATCTGAATCTGTCACATCTTTGGGAAAAGTACAACGGGCCTGCTTAGGCCAAGGGGGGCCGCGATGAAACTCACTGGACTTGTGGCTCTGGCGGCGCTGGTGGTGTCGGCGGGCGGCGTCCGTGCACTCGCTGATGAAGCCGGGGACGCGTTCGAATCGCTCTTTGGCGCGGACTACAAGCGGGTTACGGGCACCCGGGACCCGTCAGACGATGCGGCACTGGCAGCGCAGATCCTGAAGGCGGCGAAGGACCCCGCCACGCACGCGGCCCTGGTGAGCCTTCTGTGCGAGAAGGCGTACGAGTTGGGCGTGAAGCACCCGAGCGGCTGCGAAACCGCCGCGCAGGCGATGGATGTCCTGGCCGAACGGGCGCCCGACAGGAAGTCGGAATGCCTGGGAAAAGCCGCGAGTGTCCGCGAGCGGCAGTACGAGGCCGCCAAGGGTCCCGACCGCGAGAAGTGCGGCCAGATGCTGCTCGACGCGCTCGTGGCTTTGGCGGCGATGCAGGAGAAGGCTGGATCCGAGGCCGAGGCCGTCGTTGCGTGCCGCAAGGCCGTCAAGGTGGCGGTCACGATCGGCTCGGGCGCCCGCACGGACATCGAGGCGTGGATCGAACGCCTGGGATGCCGACAACGGGCCAGGAAGCAGGCGACAGGCCTCAAGGACCGCCTCCAGGCCAGTCCGGAGGACGCCGCGGCCCGGAAGGACCTGGTGCGGGTGCTCGTGGTGGAGTTGGACGACCCGGCCCAAGCCGCAACGCATATCGATGAATCGTGCGATCCGGGGATGCGCCGCTACGTGCCGGCGGCCGCCCAAGGCATCGAAGCGGCGCCGGAAGTCGCGTGCCTGGAACTGGCGGAGTGGTACCGGCGCCTGGCGGACGCGGCGGGGATCAGCGCGGGCGGCAAGGTCGCCGTCCTCAAGCGCGCATACCGCTACTACCAGCGGTATCTGGACGAGCACGGGGTCGCCGACCTCTCGGGTAGCCAGGCAACGCTGGCGATGAGGCGGATCGAAGAGGCCCTCTCGAAACTCGGCGCCAGCCTGACGTACGACATCGTCCCCGGCCCGTGGATCGACCTCCTGAAACTGGTCGTGCCCGCCAAGGATGCGGCGGTGGGCACCTGGCAGTCCTGGGGGAGCGCGCTGACGGTAAAGCCGATGTCCGAGGCGCAACTGGTCATCCCGTGCGCGCCGGAGGGCAACTTCGAGTTCCAGGTGCGGTTCGTGCGCACGGAAAACAACGGCGAAGTGCGATTCCTTTTTCCCGCGGCCTCCTGCGCTACGGTGCTCATCCTCGACCGATTCACCAATCGCAGCGAGTTCCACCACGTCACTCAAGGGGATGCCACCGCCTATCCAGGCAAGATCACGAACGGCCAGGATTATGTCGTCGACATCCGGGTGGTCCAAAGTGGCGGGCATATTGAGGTAAATATCCAGATGAACGGCAAACCCTATATCCGCTGGGGCGGCCCCGGATCGGCTGTCCGCTCCGTAACCGGCGGCTGGCTGATACGCGACCCCAGGTGTGTGGGGCTGGGCGCCCACGAAACCGGCGTGACCTTCAAAGACGCCAGGCTGCGGATGCTCTCAGGCCGGGTGCGGTTCACCCGCTAGGACTACAGGGGTTCCGGCGGAATCCCTCTTACTCAAGATTCATGTTGACACCCCACAAAACCGATTTACCATAAATGCACCTGTCGAATCCTCGCGGGGGCGGTCTCTTGGAAGGCTCATCAAGGGACCCGGCCGGTCGGAATGAGGGGGGAAGGCCATGAAGGGCAGCCGCCATCTGCTGCTGGGCGCGCTTGTGGCGCTGGCTTGGTCTGTGGGCGTGTCCCCTGCGGCGGCATCGCCCGCCGACGCGCCGGCGGCGCCGGGCGCAGTCTCGCCTTCGTTGCCCGCGCCGCCGCCGCCACCCGCACCGCCGACGCCAGGGCCGGGCGCTGCGCCGACGTCCTCCGCGTCCGGCGCCCCTGCCGATGCCTCCTCCGCGCCACCCGGTTCGAGCAAACCCAAGGCCGAGGTCCTTATTGGCTCCATACCCGACCTGGCCGGGGTCCTCGGCGGCAAAGTGGAGTTTGCCAAGGAAGCCTTTCCGATCCTGGCAGACCACAAGGAAGCCGAGGTCCAGCGCATGCTCCTTCTGACCGTGCCCCAGACCTGCTCTGCGTGCGGTGGGGACGGCAAGATCGGCAAGAAAGACACCCTCGTGATCCCGCCTCGGGCCCCCAACCACCTGATGCCCATCCCGCTGACGCTCAACTGGGAGGATACTTGCAGCGAGTGCGGCGGCTTCCGCAACCGGTTCGACCCGAAATGGCCGCAGCGCCTCCTGTTCCTCGTCGACTACCTGGCGCACACGGCCCGCACCGGCAACTTTGCCAACCTCCGTGCGCGGGCCCAAGAGCGGCTGGCACTGATCGGCGAGAACCGTAAGAGCACCGTCGTGAAGCAACGGGCCGAGCCGTTCAACGGAACCTATAGCACGACCTTCACCGATGCCAATGGCAGGAGGCACCCCGGCACGGCGTATGGGGTCATCGGACTCAAGACCGTGCCGGACAAGCGTATCGCGTTTGCCGTGAACGTGGCCGACATGGTCCTGCCGCTTTGGACCGCCGCCAAGGACCAGGCCCCCAAGGGCCAGACGGTCGTTTTCGTCGCCCGCGCGGGACGGCGCGCCGAGGTCGGCGGCTGGGTGTGGCTGCCGATGGGTGCCCGCACCGGTCCCGACACGACCTCGCGAATCCTGCTTCTGTGTGGCACGCCGCAGGCGAGCGACGTGCCGGAGGGCGTCTCGGCCATCGGCGGGCTGATGGTCGGCAGGTGGGTCCCGACGGCCAATTCCGGCGATTCCGGCGCGCTGGATGTCTCTCCGGTTCCGGTGGTGATGGCCGTGGCATCGGCCACCATCAGCGTGCAGACAAGTCCGGCAAGTAAGGATAAGAGACCGGGAGATTAATAGAGACTGTAGCACCATCACCGGGAGTAAAGAGCCTATCCGAAAAACCGCGGGTCAGGCATATATGCCGCCAAAGCCTGCCGTTGGGCTTTGGCTGGCATGTCCGTGCAGCCCGGAGATTAGCGCAGGGCAAGAACCTTCTTGAAGCAAACGCACAAGCGCGTTTGCTTCAATGAATATGCCTGACCTGCGGTTTTTCGGATAGGCTTTCGCCCGGTGGCATTGCCACAGTCCCGAGTGATGCCGCAGCGCCTGCTTCCGCGTCGTGCGCCTTGCGTCACCCCTTGCCCTCATCCGAGGCCGGATGTCCCCGCGAGAACTCTACTTGCCCTGATGCGTGAACGCCTCGACGACGGCGACGGCGTTGGCCGTGGGGGTCTCGGGCTGAAGGCTCTTGGCCGGGGCGAGGATGTAGCCGCCGCCCCTGCCCAGGTCGCGGCAGAGGCGCCGCACCTCGCGGCGGATGGCGGCGGGCGTCCCGAACGGGATGATCGACTGGCTCCCCAGGCCGCCCCAGAACGTGAGGCGGCGGCCGTAGCGGCGCTTCAGTTCGTAGACGTTCATCGCCTCGGGCTGGCAACTTTCGAGCACGTCGAGGCCGATCTCGATGGCGTCGGGCACGATGTCGGTGATGTTGCCGCAGCAGTGCGTGATGACGAGTTTGCCCGCCCTATGGACCGCATCGTAGAGTTTGGCCCAGCGTGCCTTGAAGAACCTGCGCCACCGCTCGGGGCCGACGATGACGCCGCGCTGGTCGCCCCAGTCGTCGCCGAACATGACGGCGTCGACCGGCAACTTGAGGTTCTCGGCAAGCACGGCCATGTAGAGATCCGTCAACTTGTCGAGGAGCGCCGCGTAGAAATCCTCTTCGGCGACGACGTCCGTCAGGGCGTTCTCGAACCCGCGGATCGTCCAACTGCGTTCAAAGAGGCCCCACCCCTGCCAGGCGATGAGGAAACTGTCGGCGGCCGCGCGGCACGTCTCGTGGGCCTTCCGCACCGCCTCCTCCCCGAGGAGAAAGGCCGAGGGGTCCGGGAACCGGTAATTGTCGAATGACGGTTTCGGCATCGCCACCTGGTCGATGTGAAACGGCCTGAGGTCCAGCCGCCAGACCGTGCCGTAGGGGTCGCGGGAGCGCTTCTCGTCGATCTTGGCGAGCGGCCACATCTCGGCCGCCGAGGCGCCCGCGATGTAGGGCGGCAGGCGATTCCGCCAGTCGGGGCCGCCGTAGTGGGCGTCGAGGCGGTCGGCCACGTCGCCCTCGAAGCCGAGGGTGAACGGGACCGGATGCGTCTCGTGGTGATGGATCTGCTCCAGGACGCAGTCGCGCGGTTTCAAGGCGGTTCCTCCGAGGGTTTCCGGGCCGAGAGGATTATGGCAGCCATGCCCCGCGAACGCAACAGGCGAAGCGCATCAGGCGTTTACACGGCGGACGCCTTACGGTACCATAGCCCTGTTCAGATACCGGCGCGGGCGGAAAGGCAGGGCGACATGCGAATCGCAGCATGTATCGCGGCGGGGCTTCTGGCAGCCATCGCGTGCGGGGCCTTGTGGGGAGGGGGAGAGGGAAAAATGGGAAAGCCGGACACGCCGCCCACGTTCGGGCCGCCGAACCCGTCGGAATGGACGCCGCTGGCCTCCTTCACCGACGAGTTCGAGGGCAGTGCCCTCGACGCCGCCAAGTGGCATCCGAACAACCCGGAGTGGCAGGGCCGCCAGCCCGGCTGGTTCTCGCCGAAGAACGTCACGGTGTCCGATGGCAAACTCCACATCAGCATGAAGAAGGAGAGCCTGCCGGGCCTCCCGCCGGGGTATCACACCTACACCTGCGGGGCCGTCAAGAGCAAGGCGACCGTGCTGTACGGGTTCTTCGAGATCAAGGCCAAGGCCATGAACTCGCGGGGCTCGAGCGCGTTCTGGTTCTACAACTCCACGCCCGCGTGGTGGACCGAGATCGACGTCTTCGAGATCGGCGGCGGGGCGCCCAAGCACAAGCGGGCCGTCCACATGAATGTCCATGTCTTCGTCACGCCCGAGGACGGCAAGAAGCACTGGGACAAGTCGTCCACGTGGGAGGCGCCGTTCGACCTGGCCGCCGACTACTACGTCTACGCCCTCGAGTGGGACAAGAGGCAACTGAAGTGGTACGTCGATGGTATCCTGCGGCGGACCCAGGAAAACACGCACTGGCACCAGCCGCTGTACCTGAACTTCGACAGCGAGACCATGCCCGACTGGTTCGGCCTGCCGGAAGAGGGGACGCTGCCGTCGACCTTCAGCATCGAGTACGTGCGGGCATGGCAGAAGAAGCCCGACAAGCCCTGACGCCGCGTTGACGCTCCCGCGGCGAACGTTATGCTCAGGGGCCGTTGATTAACCCCGATGGCGGCGCGGCCGCCTTTCCAGGCCGACGCCAACCTGGCGGAATCAAGATGCGTGGTGGCCTGGCAAGGCCACCACGCGGATGTTCCCAGGCAGGCGCGGTGCTGGCCGCCAAGAGAAGGTCGCGATGGACGAGTTCGCACACCTGAGCCGCCGGGCCCGGCCGCCCTGCCGCGAGCCCCGCGGCTTCTCGCTCGTGGAAGTCCTGGTAGTGCTGGCGATCATGATGGTCCTGGCGGCCATGGTCATCAGCGCCTCCACGGTCGCCACCGACACGGCCGGCCTGACCGGCTGCCGCGCGAACCTTCGACAGGTGGGCCTGGCCGTCCTGGCCTACGCGAAGGACCACGGCGGGGCACTGCCGGTCACGACCACGCTCGACGGCCCGCAGCAAGCGCTGACCACCGCGCTGGCCGAGGGGCGATACCTGGGGGAGCCCCGCACGTACTACTGCCCGGCCGAGCGGAACCCGCTGCGCCAGTTCTCCGACGACAACTTCGCCCAGGGCAAGATCGGCTACTTCTACTTCTCGTGCGAGAAGACCCCCGACAACCGATTCCTCAGCACCTTCCTGCGGTGGGAGGTCGCCTGGCCGCGGCGCCTCGTGACCGGCATGCCGGCCGCCACGTGGGTCATGAGCGACTGCTGGTTCAGCGGCGAGCCGACAAGCCACCGGGCGTACAAGAAAGGCGTCAATTACCTGAGAATCGACGGGTCGGTCGGCACCGTCGAGGAAAGCCCGCGCGAGACCTTCCGCTGAGAGGCCCACGCATGCCCACCATCCTCATCGGCCTCGACGATACCGATACCGCCACGAGCCGCGGCACAGGGCACCTGGCGCGGCAACTCGCGGCCGAATGCGTTCGGCGCGGCATGACGGCGCTGGGCGTCACGCGGCACCAGTTCCTGGTGGACCCGCGGATTCCTTACACGTCGCACAACAGCGGGGCGTGCGTGGCCGTGGCGTGCGAGGAAGGCGTCGCGGCCGCCGAGTTCGCGTTGGAGTTCGTGGCCTCGCGGGCCGCCGAGGGCTCCGACCCGGGCATCTGCATCGCCGGGGCTGCCGCCGTGCCGGAGGCCATCATCGCCCTGTCGTGCGATGCCGCGCGCCGGATCATCGAGAAAGACGAGGCGCTGCGTGCGGCGGCGGAGGCGGGCCTCCTGTTGCGGCCGCTCGGGAGCACCGGCCTGGGCGTCATCGGCGCGCTGGCGTCGGTCGGGCGGCGGGCCGAGGGAAACGAGGGCCGGTTCATCGACCTGCCGGGGCTTCGCGACCTCCCCGAGCGCGTCCGCGCGGAGGACCTGACGCGCCTCGGCATCGTCCTGGAGTACCCCGCCCAAGGTCCTTGCCCACGGGCCGAGGATGCCTATGATACTCTCGGTTGGGTTCGGCCGCGGCTGGTGAGGGGACGGCCCGTCCTCCCGCTTGAGTGGAGCGAAGCGACTCATGCCTGGAGGCCCGTTGACCGCAAACACGCGCGCCCCTAAGGCCACCATCGCCGAACGCCTGCAAGCGGTCCTGATTACGGCCGCGGTCGGTGCGGCGGCGGGCCTCGTGGCGGGGCAGGTGCGCCTGCACCTGGGGCTGCCGGGGCACAAGGTCCTGTTGTGGCTCACGCCGGTCCTGGCGACCCGATTGATCCTCGGCGGTCCGGCCAGCGCGACGGCCGGGGCGTTGGCCGCCGCCATCGGGACGGCCGCCGTGGGCGGGAACCTGGCAGGGTCGCTCGGGCATCTGCCGATGATCGGCATGGCGGGCGTGGTGCTCGATGCGGCCGCCTATGCGGCCCAACGCGGGCGGTTGGCCGCCGTGTGGGCGATTCCGCTGATGGGCGTCGCCGGCGCCGCGGCCAACATCATCTGCTTCGGCAAGCGGCTACTGGCGCCGTGGGGGGAGCAGGGCCACGCCTTCCTGGGCCTGGCGGGGTTCGACGCGTCGCTGGTGTCGTATGGGTTCTTCGGACTGCTGGCGGGGCTCATCGGCTCGGCCGCCGCCTACGCCATCATGGGCCGCCGCAGGCGCGGCAAGCAGAACGCTCAGTAGCGCCGGAGTGTCCCGCCGCTTCCGCGGCGGGCTCGAAAGACGGTCGGCGGGCTCGAAAGGCGGTCGGCGGGCTGGAAGGTGCTTTGCCTCTTGCCGTTACTCAGTCACTCAGTGACTCAGTCACTTCTTTGTGATAGGCCCGATGTAATCCGTCGCCACGACCACGTCGTCGAACCCGACCCGGTTGGTCTTGTTCTTGGTCCAGAGGTCCGTGATATAACTCATCAGCCAGAAGGCGTTGATCTTGAGGTCGGCGCTGGTGCGCCACTCGATGCCGCCGAAATCGCCGACGAGTTTCCCATCGACCCAGAACGCCTGCCGCCCGTCGGCCTGGCCGACCTTGTTGGCCTGGACCATCATCTCCATGGCGTACCACCGGCCGCGCTCGGGCACGACCGGCGCCGGCGGCATGAAGGAGTTGCCCCAGTACTTGCCGTCCCTGGACCGCTTCATCTGCCACCAGTAGGTGTAGAAGTTCCACGCCCCCGGCGGCGGAAATCTCCTGTAGTTGCCCGCCGGTTCCAGGCCGGTCGAGAACTTCTTGTCGCCCGGCGGGCACAGCCCCGCGCCGCCCGTCGGCCACGGCGTCGGCGGATTCTCGGCCACGATCGTCACGAAGTGGTGCACGTAGTCGCAGTCAGGGGCGAACTTGACGTAGAACCGCGCGTGCATCTTCTCGGTGCCCGGCTTGAACCGCCGGAACAAGTGGCCGCCCGTGTTCTCACCCAGTTTGGCGGTCACCAGGAGGCTCTTCTTGCCGGCCGAGGCGGGCGGCACGTCTTCGCTGAAAGAGAGGGCCTCGGCCTTGTTCGAGATCTCGCTCCAGCGGGTGCGGTCGAACGCCCCGCTCTCGAAATCCTCGTGCAGGAGCACTCGCGGGTCCTTCTCGATGCCGGCGTCTCCGGGCCAGGCAGCGGCAATGCCGCCCTGTCCCTCGGGCAACCTCGTGCCCGGCGGTTCAGCGGCAAGACAGAACCCGGTCACGAGCGCCGCGTCAATCGCAACCGCCAACATCAGATTTCGCATAAGCACACTCCTGCGAGTCCAAAACTCGGCGATTCGTCGGGGCACGGCTTCCCGCGGTGGCAGCATAGCGTGCCAGTCGCCCACGCCACGGGTTGCTTGTCAACCCGTGGCACGTGGAAAAGGCGAAGCCAGCGCCCCAGCGGCCCGTGCCCCTACCCGCTCATGACCCGGCCCACGATGGCGATGGCCTCGTCAATCTGGGCCCGGTTGACGTCCAGGTGCGTCACGGCGCGGACGTTCTCGTCGTCGCGCGCCAGCATCCATACGCCTGCCTCTTTCAGCCGCGCGCAGACGGACGGTGCGGGCGCCGGGGTGACGCGGAAGATGATGATGTTCGTCTCGACCGTCGCCGGGTCTAGCGCGATGCCCGGCAGGCCCGCGATGCCCTCGGCCAGGCGGCGGGCGTTGGCGTGGTCCTCGGCGAGGCGCTCGCGGTGATGCTCGAGGGCGTAGAGTGCCCCGGCGGCGACGATGCCGGCCTGGCGCATCCCGCCGCCGAACATCTTCCGGAACCGCCGGCCCCGGTCGAGAAAAGCGGCCGTGCCCGCCAGGGCCGACCCGATCGGCGCCCCCAGGCCCTTCGAGAAACACACGCTCACGCTGTTGAAGTGGCGGGCGTACTCGCGCTCCGGGATGCCCGTGGCGACCGACGCATTCCACAGTCGCGCCCCGTCGAGGTGCATGGCGAGGCCGGCCTCGCGAGCGGCGGCGGCGACCTCGGCGATCCGCGCCAGGGGCCAGACGCTGCCCCCGCCGCGGTTGTGCGTGTTCTCGATGCAGACCAGTTTCGTCGGCGGAAAGTGCATGTTGTGCGGCCGGAATGCCGCCTGCAACTGGGCTGCCGTAAAGATGCCGCGCTGGCCCGGAATCAGGTGACACATGACCCCAGCCAGCGCCGCGGGGCCGCCCGTCTCGTAGAAGTACGAGTGGGCGGTGGCTTCGATTATGATCTCGTCGCCCGGCTCGGTGTGCGTCCGGATGGCCACCTGGTTCGACATCGTGCCCGAGGGCATGTACACGGCCGCCTCCTTGCCCAGGATTTCGGCGACGCGCCGCTCCAGGGCGAGGACGGTCGGGTCGTCGCCGAAGACGTCGTCGCCGACCTCGGCCTCGGCCATGGCGCGGCGCATCGCGGGCGTCGGCCGCGTGATCGTGTCGCTTCGAAAGTCAATCATGGGTTCTCCTTGCTCGTCCGCATGCTGCCACTGGCGAGGGCATGACGCCCGGCATGCGCACGTCTGCCGCCGCTCCCGCGGCGGCCTCGAACGGCGGGCTCGAACTGCTTGCGGGCGCGCCAGTTTCACGTTCTCGTAACCATTTCGAGACTGTAGCACCATCGCCGGGAGTCAAGAGCCTATCCGAAAAACCGCGGGTCAGGCATATCCGCGCAGCCCGGAGATTGGTGCATAGCAAGGACCTTCTTGAAGCAAACGCAAAAGCGCGTTTGCTTCAATAAATATGCCTGACCCGCGATTTTTCGGATAGGCTCCCGCCCGGGAGCACTGCTACAGTCCCACCATTTCCGGCAATTCGTTCTTGACATTCGTGCGGCGGACATTATACTGAGTGGTCCTTGAGTTGCCAAACCGTTCTGACATCTTGGGAATCACACCAGGCGTTCATCAAGGGAAGGCGTGTCGCAGGGGGCTGGCCGCGCCTTCTCATCCGTGTCCCCACAGTGAGGTTGTGCCATGTACGAGAAGGGACGCAAGAAAGGAACGATGCAGTTTTCGGTGGCCCTGACGAACGGGGCGGAAGAGGTGGCTCTGGTCGGGGACTTCACGTCCTGGAAACCGCTGGCGATGAAGAAGCAGAAGAACGGCCGCTTTGCGGTGACCGTGGCCCTGCCGACCGGCGTCTACGAGTACCGGTTCGTCGCCGACGGCGAGTGGCTCTCCGACCCGGACCACAGCCACCTGGTGCCCAACCCGTTCGGGACGCGCAACTCGGTCGCCCAGGTTCAATAGGCCCGCGCGACGTCCGAGGGTAACCGGCTCCGCGGCATGGCCGCACGGCATGTGGAATCCGCGCGCATGCGGCCGGCCGGATACACGCCGGGATTTGTCTTGAACGCTTCCTGCCTGCCGACTGAAAATACCGCGCCCTCCAGCACTTGAGGCGGACCGCCGCCTGTGCCGACGGAGGCCGGGCTTCTTCATCGCTCAACCAGGCACCGGAGGACGATGATGAGATTCCTGGCAGCAGACCTCGGCGCGTCCAGCGGACGTACCATCGTCGGTGTCATCGAGAAGGGGACGATCCGCCTCGAAGAGACCTACCGCTTCGAGAATGGCATGAAGGACATCGACGGGGGCAAGCGGTGGGCTGTCCTCGAACTGGTCGAGGAGGTCAAGAAGGGGCTTGCCGCGTCCGGCAAGGTCGACGGCATCGGCATCGACACCTGGGGCGTCGACTACGGCCTGCTCGATGCCGCCGGCCAACTGGTGGACCTGCCGTTCGCCTATCGCGACGCCCGCCACCAGGAGGCCATGCCCGAGGTCTACAAGCGCGTCGCCAAGAGGTCCCTGTACGCGATCACCGGCCTCCAGGAGATGACGTTCAACACGATCTTCCAACTCGTGGCGGAGAGGATGAAACGCCCGAAGGTCCTCGACCGGGCCGCGCGCCTGCTGATGATGCCCGAACTGGTCACCTATTTCCTCACAGGGGAGCCGTGCAGCGAATACAGCGCGTGCAGCACCACGGGCCTGCTGGATGCGAAGAAGCGCGACTGGGACCTGGACCTCATTGAGAACCTGGGCCTGCCGGAGCGGATCTTCGGCAAAATCCACATGCCGGGGGCGCGGGCGGGCACCTGCGGGGGCACGCCCGTCTTCCTTCCGGCCATGCACGACACCGGAAGCGCCGTTGCCGCCGTCCCCGCCGGCGAGGGCGGTTCGTGGGCTTACCTGAGTTCCGGCACGTGGTCGCTGATCGGGGCGGAACTCGACGAGCCGGTCCTGACGCCGGAAGCCGAGGCCGCCAATTTCACCAATGAGGGCGGCGTGGACGGCAAGATACGGTTCCTGAAGAACATCAACGGCCTGTGGCTTATCCAGGAGTGCCGCCGCATCTGGGCCGAGCAGGGCAAGCCCCTGGAGTTCTCGGCGATCGCCTCCGCGGCGGCCGGCTCGACTTTCAGCGCGACGGTCGATCCGAACCACCCGCGGTTCTTCGCGCCGGCCGACATGATCCATGAGATTGCCGACGACCTTTCGGCCCGGGGCGAACCGGTGCCGCTGGCCGTCGGCGACGTGGCACGCTGCTGCTACCTGAGCCTCGCAAAGGCCTACAAGCGAGAACTGGACAGCCTTCAACAGGTCACGGGCAAGCGTTTCGAGCGCCTGCACGTGGTCGGCGGCGGGGCGAGGGCCGAGTTGCTGAATCAACTGGCCGCAGATGCCGTGGGGATTCCGGTCTATGCCGGGCCCGTCGAAGCCACCGCCCTCGGGAACCTCTGCGTTCAGGCGAAGGCCTGCGGCCTGTTCGGAAGCCTCCAGGAGATCCGCCGGGCGATCGCCGAATCGTTCCCCGTCAAGGTCTACCGGCCTGCAAGTTAGCGGAGTGTCCTCCCCCTGCCGCGCGGCCGGTCTCCTTACTCGCCGCGCAAGGCTCATCTCGCACCGCTCAGCCAATCCCGTCGGGCCGCGCCTTCCCGACAAAGCACGCCAGGACCACTCCCACCGCCAGGATCGCCAAGGACCACGCCGCCTCGTAGGTCCGGTTCTCGATGGCGTAGGAGAGGCTGGAGTACAGCATGAACAGGCTGGAGAGGCAGAAGGCAATCGGGATGAAGGGATACCAGGGCACCCGGTACGGCCGCGGCACGTCGGGCTCGCGGCGGCGCAGGACAAAGAGCGACACGCCCGCCAGGAGGAAGAACAGCCAGAAGGCCGGCGTGGTGAACTTGACCATGCTCCCGAAGCCGCTCTCTGTGAACCCGAAGCCGGCGACCAGGGCCGCCGTGACCGCCGCCTGGAGCACGAGCGAGCAGACGGGCGTGCCCAGGGTCGGGTTCCATCGCCCCAGCCGGCCGTAGAGCCGGTGGTCGGTCCCCATGGCATAGTAGATGCGCGCGCCGGTGAAGATCTGGCCGTTGATCGACGCCAGTGCCGAGATGCAGACCAGGACCGAGATGCCGCGCGCCCCCCAGTCGGCCAGGCCCAACTCGAGCACGTCGGCCGCCACGGCCTCCGACTTGCGGGTCCCCTCGAATCCCAGGGCGTGGACGAACGCGACGTTTACAAGCAAGTAGATTACTGTGACGGCGACTGTCCCCAGCACCAGGGCCCTCAGGATGTTCCTGCGGGGGTCGCGGACCTCGGCCCCGACGTACGCCATCTCGTTCCATCCACCGTAGGTGAAGAGGATCATGATCATCGCTAACCGTATGCCTCCCTCCTTGACTTCGGTCACGGCGGCGAGCGAGACTCCGGGGCGGGCCAGCACCAGGCCCAGGACCACGATGGCCCCCAGGCCGAGGACCTTGACCGTGGTGAGCAGGTTCTGCATCGTTTTCCCCGCCCGGACGCCCAGCACGTTGATGACCGTCAGCACCACAATCGAGGCCAGGGCGTATGTCATGAGGTCAAAGGGCGGCTCGCCGATGGGCCACAGGCGCTTGGCATACCTGGCGAAGACGTAGGCCGCCGCACCGATGGAGCCCGGCCGCACGACCCACAATTGAGCCCACGCGAAGAGGAACCCGAGCGGCCGGCCGAACGCCCGGGTCAGGTAGACGTAGTCGCCTCCCTCCTGGGGGTACGCCGTGGCCAGTTCGGCGTAACACAGGGCGCCGACGAGTGAAAGAATGCCGCCCAGCATCCACACGGCCCCCAGCCACGCCGGGCCGGGGACGCATTGGGCAATCTGCGGGCTGGTCTCGTATATGCCCACCCCGATGATGATGCCGACGATGATGCACGTGGAGTCGAAGAGCGTGAGTTGCCGCCGAGGCCCTGCCGCCTTGCTCCCAAGGTCGCCGGCGCTGGTGGACATGCCGGGAGTATAAGGCCCCACGGCGCGGGGCGAAAGAAAAAGGGGCCCCGTCTTTTCACGTGCGCAAGAACGCTGGTACGCACCCCACGACCTGCGGGCGATGCCCCGGTTTTTTGGATAGTGTAGCATCCTTACCGCGGTCGAAGAGCCTGTCCGAAAAACCGCGGGTCAGGCATATATGCAACCAAAGCCAGCCGTTGGGCTTTGGTTGGCATGTCGCTTCAGCCCCGGGAAGGAGAACCGCAACTACTTTACTGAGGCAAACGCAAAAGCGCGTTTGCCTCAATAAATATGCCTGACCCTCGGTTTTTCGGACAGCCTCTACGCCGGTAATGCTGCTACAGTCTCGTTTTTCGTGCGAAATCCGGCGCCGGCGCGCATGGCGGCTCGCGGGCCGAGCCGGCTCCGCTGATCGCGTAAGTCCTTTCGCCGCAGAGACTTGACGCCGACTGTCTGGCTGATGTGCCGCCGCGCGTTCGCCCTTCACGAGAAGCGCGGTAGATTGATTACATGGGATGACGCTGGGCGGTTCTCAGGCCGAAGGCGTCTTGCGCTGGGAGGTGGGCAATGGAAAGTAACGCAGGAGGGATGCGGGCGCCGGTCCGCGCGGATGACTCCATCCGGGCGCATCGCGGCCGCGATGCTCCGACGCGAACAACAGGCCCAGGGCTCGAAGTGACGCACTCCCCCCGCGTCACGGCCCTGGGCCTTGATTTTGCCGGCCCGAGGGCCGCCGCTACCTGCCGATGAGTTTCCGCTTCTTGTCGAGATATTGACAGTAGTGCGAATAAGGGATGTCCGGCGGCACCAGGTGGTCCAGGTGCGGGATGTACCCGCCGTCCTCCAGGAGCGGGCGTACCCGCTGGAGTTCGCGGTCGATGGCCTTTCCGCCCCGGACGAGCGGCTCCTTGGCGATGCCGCCCCTGAGGCGCAGCGGCTTGCCGAACTCGCGGCGCCACGCCGCCGGGTCGACTCCCGCCGCAATCTCCAGCGGGAACATGATGTTCACGCCCTCCTCGAGCCAGTTGGCGACGATAGCATGTGGGTTCCCGTCGCAATCGACGATGGCGAGTTCGCAGCCGCGTCTCTTCGCCGCCGCCATCACGCGGCGGTAGCCCGGCTGGAGGAACTCGCGGAACAGTCTCGGCCCGGCCAGCGGGCCGTTCTTCGAGGCCATGTCCTCCCACCACGCGACGTGGTCGATCGGTAGGTCCGCGGGCAGCCGCTCGATCTGCCGCGCGCACAACTCCGCCCAGTGCTCGACCATGTCGTGGACCATCGCCGGGTAATCGTAGAACGCCAGCGACAGCCGCTCGGTGCCCATCCAGTTCCTGAGTTGACCGTAGAACCCGCAGCAGAAGACGCTGACCATCTTGCCCCCGCGCGCGGCCGCGCGGGCGGCCTCGACCTGGTCGGCCGGGATTTCGCGGATGGGATCGTCGAAGCGGTATCGCGTTTTCATGGCGGCCCAGTCGTCGGGCGTCTCGACCGGAAAGCGGATGAACCGCGGGATGCTGCTCGGGTCGACGTCATTCAAGTACCGCTCGGCCACGACGCCCGCGGAATCGCGCATGACGACCGACTGGCCGCGCCGCTCCAGCACCTCCTCCTTGAACGTCGGGTTCATCCCCAGCCGAAGGTCGATGCCCGCGCCCTCGCCCTCGAAGCCGAAGAATGCGTCGAGCCGGGCGCTGAACATCTCGTTTCTCTCCTCTTGCGACAGATCTAGCGGCAGCCCTTCCTTCAGCCACCGGCGGATGGTCTGCGGCCAGTAGCCGAACTCAACGTCCGGCACGCGGTCGACCGGCTGATACGTGAACACGCGGTAGTAGCGGTCCTTGATTGCCTTGCGCATGCGGTTTGTGCTCCTTGGATTGCAGTGTGGGCGTTCCACGGCCTGCCTGCCGGTGGCCGGTATTGCTCGGCCGTTGCACCGTTTAGCCGCGGCCGGTACGGCCGCGATTATCAGCGTTCGTCGCCGTGCCGGCGACGGCTAAAATGTGGCGGCTACACGGCCGTTTCGAGCCCGATGAGCGCTGCCCCGAGGGCGACGGCCAGTTCGGGGCTCTCGGGCACGACGAGTTCCGAAGAGAGTTCCTCTCGCAGGGCGGCGACCATGCACGGGTTCAGCGCCACGCCGCCCACCAGGAGCGTCCGCCGCCCGATTCGGACTCGCGAGGCCATCGCGGCAATCCGTCGGGCCGCGGCCACGTGCAGCCCCAGGGCGATCCGGCGCCGGTCCTCTCCCTTGGCCACGAGCGACACGACTTCCGATTCGGCGAACACGGTGCACATGCTGTTGATCTCGACGGGCCGGTCGGCCCGCAGTGCCTCGGGGCCGAGTTCCTCGAGCCGATACCCCAGCGCCGCGGCCATGACTTCGAGGAACCGCCCCGTTCCGGCCGCGCAGCGGTCGTTCATCTCGAAGCGGCCGAACTCGCCGCCGCCCGCAAGTTCGACGGCCTTGGTGTCTTGGCCGCCGATGTCGATAGCGCTTTGGCAGTCCGGGGCAAGGTGCCGCGCGGCCCGGGCGCAAGCCCGGATTTCGGTCACCGTGGCGCACGGCATACGGCTCTTGGCGAGGTACCGCCCGTAGCCGGTTGCCACCAGGATGTCGGCAGAGAGCCCATCGAGGATGGCCAGCAGATGGGTCAGCGGCTCGTGGCCCGTGTCGAAGACTCGCGAGTCGGTCATCCGGTCGCCCAGGAGGCGCACGACCTTCGTCATGCGCGACCCCAGGTCGAGGCCGATGACGGATTTACGCGGCTCTGCCATGGCGCGAACATTCTAAGGTCAGGAGCGCGTTTTCCAAGCACCATTTGAGGTGCCCGCCACACATCATTTGACACTGCCGCCCGCGTTTCGTATTGTGGCGCCCCCGAAACCCCGGATGGCACGAGCGAAAGGAACTCAATGATGCGACGGACGAAGCACGTGGCGGTGGCGGCCGCATGGGCGATCCTGGCGGCCATGGCGACGGCGGCGCTGGCCGACGTCAGGTTGCCCGCCGTTATCGGCGACCACATGGTCCTTCAGCAGGGGATGAAAATCCCCATCTGGGGCTGGGCTGAACCGGGCGAGAAGGTTACGGTCAAGGTGGGCGGCCGGTCGGGTGGGGCGACCGCCGGCAATGACGGATGCTGGCGCGTCACCCTGGAACCGCTTAAGGCGGGCGGGCCGCTCAAGATGACCGTCGCCGGCAAGAACATCCTCACCGTCGACGACATCCTGGTGGGCGAGGTCTGGGTGGCCTCGGGCCAGTCGAACATGCAGATGAGCGTCGGCGGTTCGGCCAACGCCGCCAAGGAAATCGCGGCCGCCGAGTACCCGAAGATCCGCCTCTTCACGGTGCCCACCGTCACGGCCTTCACGCCGCAGACCGACGTCAAGGGTGCCTGGGTGCTGTGCAGCCCGAAGACGGTGGGCGGGTTCTCGGCCGTGGCGTATTTCTTCGGCCGCGACCTGCTGAAGAACCTCGATGTGCCGATCGGCCTTATCCATACCTCGTGGGGCGGGACCGTCTGCGAGGCCTGGATGAGCCGCGAGGCCATCGAGGCCGACCCTGACTTCAAGCCCATTGCCGACCGGATCGTCAAGCCCGACGCCAATCCGCCGCCCAAGCCCGGCGATCCGAACGTGCCGACCGTCCTGTACAACGCGATGATCCGCCCCCTCATCCCGTTTGCCATGCGCGGGGCCATCTGGTACCAGGGCGAATCCAACGCCGGCCGCTCGTACCAGTACCGCAAACTGTTCCCGGCCCTGATCGCCGACTGGCGGAAGAACTGGGGCGAAGGCGACTTCCCGTTCCTCTTCGTCCAACTCGCCAACTTCATGGCCCGTAAGGGCGAGCCGAGCGAAAGCGGTTGGGCCGAACTCCGCGAGGCCCAGTCGATGACCCTCGGCGTGCCCAAGACCGGCCAGGCCGTGATTATCGATATCGGCGAGGAGAAGGATATTCATCCGAAGAACAAGCAGGACGTCGGCCGTCGGCTGGCCCTGGCGGCCGGGGCCGTCGCCTACGGCAAGAAGATCGAGTATTCCGGCCCGGTGTACGAGTCCAAGACCGTCGAGGGGGGCAAGGTGCGCCTGAAGTTCACGCACGTCGGCAAAGGACTGGTCGCCAAGGGCGACAAACTCACCGGCTTTGCCGTCGCGGGGGAGGACAAGAAGTTCGCCTGGGCCGACGCGAAGATCGACGGCAACGCAGTCGTGGTCTGGAGCGACAAGGTGCCCGCGCCGGCGGCCGTGCGGTACGCCTGGGCCGACAACCCTGAGTGCAACCTGTACAACAAGGAGGGCCTTCCGGCCTCGCCGTTCCGGACCGACGACTGGCCGGGCCTGACCATCAACAACAAGTGAAGTGTCAGGACCCTTTTTCGGGCCGGCTGCGCCCACAGGGGGCCATATGATCATCATCGCTGAGCGTATCAACGCCACGCGCAAGCGCATCGGCGCCGCGTTTGCCGCCAGGGACGCCGCGTTCATCCAGGACGAGGCCCGGCGGCAGGCTCAGGCAGGGGCGGACTACATCGACGTCAATGCCGCCCTGTTGCCGAAGGAAGAGACGAGACTCATGGTCTGGGCCGTCGAGGCTATCCGCAAGGTCACCGACAAGCCGCTCTCGATCGATTCAGCCGACCCGAAAGCCGCGAAGGCGGGCCTCAAACTCCTTCCGAAGGGCACCGCCTTCCTCAACTCCATCAGCGGCGAGAAGGCCCGCCTCGGCGCGATGCTGCCGCTGGCCGCGGAGTTCGAGACGAAAGTCGTCGCCCTCGCCATGGACGACCTCGGGATGCCCGAGTCGTGCGCCGCCAGGTGGAAGGCGATCGAGAAAATCCTGGCGGCCACTGACAAGGCCGGCGTGCCGCGTGACCGAATCTTCATTGACCCGCTCGTCCGCCCGATCGCGACCAGCCCTGACCAGGCCGCCCAGTGCCTGGAGATGATCCGCGACATTCGGGTCAAGGCCGGCGGCGCGGGAACGATCGTCGGCCTCTCGAACGTCTCCTACGGCCTGCCCGAGCGGCGGCACCTGAACCGGGCGTTCCTGGCCCTGGCCATGGCTGCGGGCCTGTCGGCGGCCATCCTGGATCCGCTCGATTCCGATCTGATGGCCACGTCGCTTGCCGTAGCGTGCCTCACGGGTCAGGATCCGTACTGCATGAACTACATCCTGGCTCAACGGGAGGGCCGGCTATAGATGCCCGCCGGAGGGCCGAGGACACATGGCCGGAGTAGAGGCGGCAAGTCCTATGGTATGTGCGGCACCCGCTTCTCGCGATTTATGACACTGTGATTCGAGTCACAGCGAAAGGGGTGCGTCAATGAACAAGCCAAGCGCAGGCGTGTCGGAGAGAACGATCGGCCGCCTGAGCCTCTATCGTCGGTTGCTCAGGACGCTTGAGGCGGATGGAGTCCGCCACGTCTTCTCGCACCAACTGGCCGGTATGGCCGGGTGCGCGGGCGCCCAACTTCGTCGCGACCTCATGGAGGTCGGCTACTCCGGCAGTCCGGCCCGCGGGTACGAGGTCTCGCGCCTTGCCGACAGCATCGGCGAATTCCTGGATCTTCCCGGGGGGCAGGGCGTCGTCCTGGTCGGCGTGGGCAACCTGGGCAAGGCGCTCCTGTCGTACTTCGGTTCGCGCCGGCCGAGCCTTCAGGTGGTGGCGGCGTTCGACAACGATCCGTACAAAGTCAACCGGGTGATCCACGGGTGCCGGTGCTTCCCGCCGGCGAGCATGCCCGACGTCCTCGCGGGTCAATCCATGGCCGTGGCGATCATCGCGGTCCCGGCGGCGGGGGCCCAGGGCGTCGCGGACCTGCTGACGCAGGCGGGCATCCGGGGCATCCTGAACTTCGCCCCCGTCCGGATCCGCGTGCCGCCCGGGGTTTACGTAGAGGATATCGACATGACTATCGCACTTGAGAAGGTGGCGTACTTCGCGCGGCAGGGGACGAGGCGGGCGCCGAAGGGGGGCCGGTCCGGACGGTTCCGTGCCTGATGACGGCCGTGGCGGCGCGGCTGGTGTGGCGGCAAGGCGCCCCGGGCCCTGCGCGGCGGGCAACACTGCCCGCCGCCGAGCGCTCTCTCGAATTGCCGCATCACATGGTTGCCGGCGGTTGGTTCCGCACGCACCGGAAACCCACGAAGCCGCTCACGTCGCGGCCGAAGCAGGCGTCGGTGTAACCGGGGTCCTCGTCGTTGCGGTAAGCGGAGCGAAGGAGCGCGGCCCGCGAGTTCCAGCATCCGCCGCGAAGGACGCGCGTTTGGCCCGTTTCCGGCCCGCGCGGGTCCTTATCGGGACTGTGGCGGTAATAGTCCTCGGCGTAGAAGTCGTTGCACCATTCCCAGACATTGCCATACATATCGTACAGGCCCCACGGGTTGGGCTTCTTGCGGCCGACCGGCTGTGGGCCGCGCGTGGAGTTGTCCTTGAACCAGGAGTACTCGCCCAGGGCCCCCGGGCCGCGGCCGCAGGCGTACTCATCCTGCGTGCCCGCGCGGCAGGCGTATTCCCATTCGGCCTCGGTGGGCAGGCGGTAACCGGGGGACTCGAAGTTGCACCGCCACGTCTTGGGATCGTAGGGCGGCCCTAGGCCATCGAGGCGCGAACGGGCGTTGCAGTACTCGGCCGCCTGCTTCCACCGGATCTGCTCGACGGGGTTGCTGGGGTCCTTCCATCGCGAAGGGTTCCGGCCCATGACCTTTTCGAAGTGCTGCTGGGTCACCTCGTATTGGTCCATGTAGAAGGCGCTGACATAGACTTTGTGCGGCGATTCGTCCTTCTCGCGCGAGGCGCGGCTCCCCATCTCGAACCACCCCCCGGGGACTGCGACCATCCTTACGCCGCTGGGCGTGGTGACGACGGGAAGCGGGCTGGCCGTGGGTTCAGACTCATCCGCCCGTTTGCACGATGCGAGCAACGCGACGCACAGGAGGGCGCCGAGGAGGGGCAAGGTCTCGGCCGCTGCCGGCTTCGTCATGTGCATGATCCTGTCGTTTCGCAATGCCGTCGATGTAGGCCGGGGCAGCGCCCCGGCATTTCGCTAGCCGGGTGCCGGGGCTTTGCCCCGGCCTACATCTGTTCTTCCGGGGGCAGCCACACGTAGGCCGGGGCAACGCCCCGGCATTTCGCCGGCGAGCGTGATGCCGGGAGCCGTGGCTTCGGCCCGGCCTACTCCTGTTCTTCCGGGGGCAGCCAGTCGTAGTCCCAGTGATGGCCGACCCACCCC
>Ga0315280_10003445_pt1 | contig 24332 bp, 23 predicted proteins | sample YL17G06_40_MG_FD_203697 | JGI IMG/M metagenome (GOLD analysis project Ga0315280, IMG submission 203697) | Sediment microbial communities from Yellowstone Lake, YNP, Wyoming, USA - YL17G06_40 | ecosystem: Environmental > Aquatic > Freshwater > Lake > Sediment | place: USA: Wyoming | collected... | reverse complement strand
GGGGGCACTACTATACTGATGCCCAACATTCTTGGGGCTATGAAGTAAGCTTTGCTTTTTTGGTATCGGCAGTGCTAAGTGATATAGATTAAATAGGTGAAAGGCAACAGAGGGGGATAAAGGGGGTGAGGTTACTAAATAACTATTATTCAAAAGCTGACTTTTATTTTTAGTTATGTTAAAATACATAAAGATTATCCGGAAGTGAGGGAGAGCGGTGAAAGAAGCAATTGACAAATTTTTAAACTATCTGGTTGTGGAAAAGGGCTTTGCCGAGAACACCAAGCTCGCCTATCAGAACGACCTGCATCAACTGGCTAGCTTCGTTGAGGAGGAGGCGGCGAGGCGGGGCACTATCCCCCCATGGGCTGCTTTTGACCGCGACTCCATGCTCCGCTACCTCCTTGAGCTTAAGGAGAGAAGATATGCTGCCACCACCATCGCCCGCAAGATAGCTGCGGTCAAGTCCTTCTATAGCTTTCTGGTGGCTGAGGGTATGCTGCGGGAGAACCCCACGCGGGATGTGCCGTCACCCAGGGTGGGAAAGTCACTGCCCAGGCCAATCTCAGTCACTCAGGCCCGCCTTTTGCTAGAACAACCGTCCAAGCTGTCAACGGGGGAAGCCAAGCGGGACAGTGCCATGCTGCATCTATTATACGCCAGTGGCATGAGAGCAAGCGAGCTAGTGTCTTTGAACCTGGCTGATATAAATATTGATGATGGCTACGTGCGATGCTTTGGCAAGGGACATAAGGAGCGGATTATCCCTATTGCTCCCAAGGCAACCGAGGTATTAAAGGAGTATTTAACCGAGGCGCGCCCCCGTCTGGTACGCAGCAGTGAGGAAAAGGCTTTGTTCCTCAATCGCCGCGGCGAGAGACTGACCAGGCAGGGACTCTGGCAGATATTGAAGGGTTATGCCAAGAAAGCCGGCCTGGAGGCTCAGGTTACCCCCCACACCCTGAGGCACAGCTTTGCTACCCATATGTTGAGCGGTGGGGCTGACCTGCGCTCGGTTCAGGAGCTCCTGGGCCATGCCAACATCTCAACCACCCAGGTCTATACCCACCTCACCACCGACCATATTCGGCGCGCTTATGAGAAATCTCACCCACGAGCTAAGTAGGAGGTTTTAGATGTCACGTAAATCACGCCGTCACGGCAGATATCTGCCCCGGAGTAAGAGGAGAAAATTCAGCAAGGGCTTCTCCGCCCCACCTCAGCCATCGGCAGTTACTCCTCAGCCACCAGTAGCGGCTCAAAGGTATGAGCCTGAGCCCCGGGCGGAAGTGGTTGCCCCCCCGGCAAAGGCACCAGCCCCACGCCCTACAGCTACCCTGGCTCAGTCTCCCAATATCACTACTGAACTAAAGGTGATCGGTATTCTTTCCGGGATAATACTGGTTATTCTTATTGTTTTAGCCTTTATTTTGCCCTAGCCTTACCCAAGCGGTGCCGACTATGGACTTTGACGCCGCCAGAGCTGAGTTAATTGACCAACTAAGCACCGAGATTAAAGACAAGCGGGTGTTGGAGGTAATGCGCAGTATCCCCAGGGAACTTTTCGTGCCCCCTGAAAACCGGCACCTGGCCTATGAAGATAGACCGCTTCCCATCGGCTATGACCAGACGATTTCTCAGCCTTTTATCATTGCCCTTATGACCGAGGCTCTGGAGCTTAAAGGCAATGAGAAGGTCCTGGAAATAGGCAGTGGTAGCGGCTACCAGGCAGCTATTCTGGCCAGGCTAGCCCGGCACGTCGTTACCACCGAGCGTCTAAAGCCTCTGGCTGAGGCCGCCAGGAAGGCGCTGGACAAGCTGGGGCTTACCAATGTTGAGGTACACGTTGCCGAGGAGACACTGGGCTGGCAAAGGGAAGCCCCCTACGACGCGATAATGGTTACTGCGGCTGCTCCCCACGTACCGTCTGACCTGTTAGCCCAGCTAAAAATCAGGGGACGGATGGTAATTCCGGTCGGCTCCCGCTACCTTCAGGAGCTATGTAAGATTACCAGAGGCGGGAAGAGGAATAAGATTGAGAATTTAGGTGGCTGTCGCTTTGTCTCCCTTATTGGCAAGGGTGCTTGGGAAAAGGAATAAAAGTCCAAAGGAGGATTAATGGAGGTTCTGGAGGCAATCAAAACCAGGAGGAGTATTCGTAAGTATAAGACAACCCCGCTAGATGATAAGACTATTGAGCTTGTCCTGGAGGCTGCCCGCTGGGCACCATCCTGGGCAAATAGTCAGTGCTGGCGATTTGTTGTGGTGAAGGATGATAAAATAAAGAATAAACTCGCCGATACACTAACTGCTGTATCAGCCGATAGACCTAATCGGGCGGCTGAGGCTATCAGGAATGCCCCGGTGGCGATTGTTGCCTGCGCCGAGCCGGGGAAGTCGGGGTATTCTGTTCAAGAGCCAAGAAAGCCGGTTACCGATAAGGGAGACTGGTATATGTTTGACGTGGCATTGGCGATGCAGAACCTGACACTGGCTGCCCATTCCCTGGGTCTGGGGACAGTGCATGTTGGCGCTTTTGACGCTAAAAAAGTAGCCACTATTTTGGGGGTACCGGAGGGTTTTTATGTCGTTTCAATGACACCCCTGGGCTACCCCGATGAGGAGCCGCCAGTAAGACCGAGGAAAGAGCTGGCGGAAATTGTTTTTTATGACAGGTTTGGTCCTGGATAGTGCAACTTATATCACACCATTATTACTCAGCTAGTCTTGAGCAAAACTTGCCCCGTCAACAAACCATGAGTATAATACCATCGTGGAATAAATTAGAGGTGTTAGATGGAGCAATTTGGATTAGAGAATATTCGAAATGTTGTTTTGCTATCTCACAGTGGTGCCGGCAAGACCTCAGCCTCAGAGGTAATGTTGTTTACTGCCAAAGCCATTAGCCGCCTGGGCAAGGTTGTGGAGGGGACTACTACCTCAGATTATGACCCCGATGAGATAAAGCGCCAGATTAGTATAAATTTGTCGATTCTACCCTACCAGTGGAAGGGGGTAAAGATTAACCTTATTGATACCCCTGGTTATTCTGACTTTGTCGGCGAGGTCAGGGCGGCGATGCGGGTCGCTGAGGGGGCGGTAATCTTAGCCTGCGCTGCTTCCGGTGTTGAGGTCGGCACGGAGCAGGTCTGGTCATACTGCGAGGAGGTTAAGCTACCCCGGCTTATCTTTATCAACAAGATGGACAGGGAGAACGCTGACTTCTATCGGACCTTAGACCAGATTCAGTCCAGGTTTGGCTCAAGATGCCTGCCACTACAGTTACCGATAGGCGCCCAGGATAGCTTTGAGGGAATAGTTGACCTGCTGACGATGAAAAGCTATATCGGCGCTGAGGCAAAGGAGGCGGAGCTTCCCGCCTCGCTTCAAGACAAGGCTAAATCTTTTCACGAGAAACTGATAGAGGCGGTGGCTGAGGTCGATGACAAGCTTATAGAGAAGTACCTGGGGGGTGAAGAGCTCAGCCTGGAGGAACTGGGTGGCGGCTTACGAAAGGCAGTATCAGAGGGCAGGATTGTGCCCATCTTAGCCGGCTCGGCGACAAAGAATATAGGTTTCCCCTCGCTTCTGGAGGCAATAAATAGTTATCTGCCATCGGCTAAGGAGCAAGAGGCGGCAGTTGTTGGTGGCGAGCGGATTGAGCCAGCTCAGGATGGCCCGCTGGCGGCTCTGGTGTTTAAGACCAGCGCTGATCCCTATGTTGGTAAACTCACCTACTTCCGTGTTTACCGCGGCGTCATCAACAGCAACTCCCAGGTGTGGAATGCCAGCCGTGGTGGTGCTGAGCGCATCGGCCAGCTATTTATACTCAGGGGCAAAAACCAGGAGCCAGTGTCTCAGCTCGGCGCCGGAGATATCGGGGCGGTAGCCAAGCTGACGACGACCAGCACCGGGGATACACTATCTAGCCAGGACAAGGCGGTGAAGATTGCCCCGATAGAGTTCCCCGAGCCGATTTTTAGCCTGGCGGTGCACCCCAAGACCAAGACCGACCTGGATAAGCTGGGAGCGGCTTTGACCAGACTGGCTGAGGAAGACCCCACCCTTCAGGTGCGCCGTGAGGCTGATACCAACGAGACAATCCTCTCCGGGATTGGCGAGTCCCAGCTTGAGGTGGCGGCAGAAAAGATGATGCGCAAATTTGGCGTCGGGGTGAAGCTGGAGATACCCAAGGTTCCATATAAAGAGACAATCACCGTGCCCACCAAGGCTGAGTATAAGCATAAGAAGCAGACGGGGGGACACGGTCAATATGGGCATGTCCTTCTTGAGCTTGAGCCTCTGCCCCGCGGCACTGGCAATGAGTTTGCCGACAAGGTTGTCGGCGGGGCTATACCGAGGAACTATATCCCGGCGGTGGAAAAGGGGGTTAATGAAGCCTTCAAGGAAGGGGTCCTGGCTCATTATCCAGTTACTGACCTGAGGGCAAGACTCTATGATGGCAGCTTTCACCCCGTTGATTCCTCGGAGATATGCTTCAAGATTGCCGGGGCGGGGGCGCTCAAGAAGGGGATGGCCGAGGGGCAACCGGTCCTGCTGGAGCCGATAATGAATATCAAGGTTACTGTCCCTGAGGACTTTACCGGTGATATTATCGGCGACCTTAACACCAAAAGGGCGCGGGTTCAGGGGATGAGCCCCGGCGGTGGGGTCAATATCATTGAGGCTCAGGTGCCGCTGGCTGAGATTCTGCGCTATGCCATAGACCTGAAATCAATAACCCAGGGTAGGGGTAGCTATAAAGCAACCTTTAGCCACTACGAGGAAGTCCCAGCTCACGTCGCTCAGAAGATTATCGCCGAAAGACAGGCGGAAAAAAGCTAATTCTACCCCTTGAAAGCCTCAAGCCTAAGTTTTTATGTGGCCCTTATCTCCTGCCTCATGAAGACCACATAGCTTACGGCAAAGCAAACAGCGGTCAGACTGATCAATATGGTGAGGTGCGGCCACGCCAGGAGCAGGCTCTGTCCCAAGGAGAGGGGGTTGGGTATCATGTAAGCCGCCTCACCGAGGGTAATAACGCCCAGGGTCCTGACCAGTGGCAGTAGCAGTACTGTGCTCGATTCCAGGAATAAGTAACTCGGGGAGAGGCGTAGCAATAGTTGTTGTAGCTGGACGTTGTGAATCGCTGCCTGGGCAGTCCCGTCGGCGGTTGGAGCTAGGGCATTGGCCAGGGCTGGCGCCACCATAAAGATGTAAAAAAGCCCGAAGAATAACCAGAAGGCAAGCGAGGTAAGCAGCGAGGTGCCCACCCACCGAAACAGCACCGAGAAAAGCATTGCCAGCCCTATCCAGAAAGCCCCATAAATAATGATAGAAACAAGATAGATGAAGAGCCTGATGACCTCTTCAGAGCTTGGAGGCACACCGATAATACGTAGACCGTAGCCCGCAATTAATAACATACTGGTAGCTACCATTATTGATAAGGTAAATATGCTTGCTAGGAATTTGGCATTAATGACATTGTCTCTGAACACCGGCTGAGACAGAACTCGGCTTAGAGTCCCGCTGGTCCGCTCGCTATTTATGGCGTCAAAGCCCAGCGCTATCCCGATAAAGGGCATAAAAAATAGGGCAATAATGGTGGGGAAGTTCAACAGGGCGGGGATAGTTTGCTCCGGGGTGGTAAATAACCTGAGGAAGACAAATTCTGTTCCAGTTTCCCCTCGTATCCCCACCTGAGCAGCATGGAGTGCCATGGCGCTGACGGCGAATACCAGAAGAAGTACCACTAGACATCTGATGCTGGTGAAATAGTCGGCAAGTTCCTTCCGAAATATGGTAAACATTTAGCCCTCATGAAAATATTTCATATATATTTCATCCAGAGAGAATTCCTGGACCTTCATCTGAATTAGCGGGATATCGCTCTGTACCACTGCTTTGGCGATTTTAGCCCGCAGGTCAGAGTCAGCGCTGATTTGAAGCAGATTACCTTTGGCTTCTACCTTTCTCACCCCGCTGATTTTACCAATCACCTTTATTAGTTGAGGGCTTGCTTCAGCCGTTTCCACCTCTATTCGGTAGCGGCCTTCGGCAAGAGCCTCCCTGCCCAGGGAGTCCAGAGAGCCCTCAACCACCAGCTTCCCCTTGGACAATATCCCGATACTATGGCACACCCGCTGCACTTCATACAGCCGGTGGGAAGAAAGGACTACCGTCGTCCCCATCTTAGGCAGGTTGGCTATAAGGTCAATGATTTGGTTAATCCCCTCGGGGTCAAGCCCGGCAGTGGGTTCGTCAAGAAAGACAATCTTTGGCTTTTTGACCAGCACATCAGCTATCCCCAGGCGCTGCTTCATTCCCCGGGAGAATTTACCTGCGGCGACATCAGCCATTTCAGTCATGCCCACTGCCTCCAGCACCTGCCCAATCAGGCGCTTGGACTCAGCCTCGCTGATGTTGTTTAGCCGGGCAATAAACTTAAGGTTTTCCCTGGCAGTGAGGTTATCATAGAACCCCGTCTTCTCCGGGAGGTATCCGGCGAGGCGTTTTACCTTGAGTGGCTCCCTGGTGGAGTCAAAGCCAAACACCCGGGCGCTACCTGACGCCGGCTCGGTTAGCCCCAGCAACATGAGGATGGTAGTGGTCTTGCCGGCGCCGTTGGGACCAAGCAAGCCAAATACCTCATTCTCAGCAACATGGAGATTGAGGCGGTCAACCACAGTGACGCCGTCATACCTCTTGGTCAGGTCTTTAGTCTCGACAACTATCTTTTTCTTTTTGCCCATGGGCTCACCGTCGGCTAAATCGTATAAAGACAAAGGTCAAGCCAGCAATAACCAACACTATGATGGCAACCCCAATCCACCCCCAGACAGTTGGTGTCTCCACGGTAACCCTGAGATTAATCTCACTCGTGCTTTGCGTTCCCTTGGCAGTAATGATAACCTGATAGTCCCCGGCAATAGCCTTGACTCCCGGCTTTATGTTGACATCTATGGTTTGAGAACCGCCGGCAACAAGGGAATCAATCTTTTCTAGGGCAAACTCAACAGTCCACCCAGTCGGTTTATCCGAAGAGAAGGTAATATTATCAATCGCCGCCGAGCCCGTATTTGCTACCACCAGCGTAAGGTAGTTATCCTTGCCGGCGGTAGCCTTGGTACTAAGGCGACCGTCGGGGGTGGTTAGAGATATCCCATACTTGGCGGTTACTACCGGGGTGAGGCTGAGAGTCCCCTTAATGTCCCCCGAGCTTGCTTCCACGGTTACCTGGTATTCCCCGGGCTCAGCCCAGGAGGGGGAAGCGGCACCAACACTTATCCTGTTGCTGACAGTCTGCCCCGGCTCAAGCCTGATGTCCCCTATCCTCTGGTCTTTGGGGTAACTTGGGGTAATATACATTGTCCAGCCCTGTGGTCCGGTAGCTGACAGGTTAAAGACGCGAGCCTGGCTCCCCTGGTAGTTTAACGTAATCTCAAACTCAAAGCTAGCCCCGGATGTCCCCTCCATCTTGGTGTAGGGGGTGGTCAGCTCAATCGTTTCCTCCTGAGCTAAGACAGCCTGCGGGAAAATAAAAAGCAAGCTGGCCAGTATTAAGCACAAACCACATATAATTCTTACCTTCATCGTCTTGCTCCTTTAATAGTGCTTGGTTTACCCAGCGAGAAGCTCCTTAAGCTTACTGGTTAAGGCGGGTATCACCTTTTTCCAGTCGCCGACCACGCCGAAGCGGGCTTCTCGGAAGATGTTTGCCTCAGCGTCTTTGTTTATGGCTACTATGGTCTTGGAACCAGAGCAACCGGACATATGCTGGCTGGAGCCGGAGAGAGCGACAGCAATGTAGAGGTCAGGGGTAACAATCTTGCCGGTTAGCCCTACCTGTGCCCCGGCTGGCACCCACTCATTATCGCAGGGAGGGCGGGTAGCTCCCACCGCCCCCCTGAGCAGCCTTGCCAGTTCCTCCAGTTGCCCAAAACCTTCGGCGCCGCCAATGCCCCTGCCTCCGCTTACTACCACCTTAGCCTCCTCAAGCCTTATCCCCTCCACCTTTTCCGCCACCTTCTCAACCACCCTGGTTCTTAGTGCCGAGGGGTCAAGACCAGCATCAATTTTGACTACCTCCCCCTTCCTTGACGGGTCCCGCTCCAGGGGCGTCATTGCCTTGGCTCTAACCGTAGCTATCTGGGGAAAAGCAGAGCAGACAAAGACGGCCTGAGCATTCCCTCCGTAGACGGGCTTGGTCTGCAACATCAGCTTTGACTGGGGGTCAATAGCCAGCTCCAGGCAGCCCAAAGAGGCAACGGTGCTCAGCCTGAAAGCTAGCCTCGGCGCCAGGTCGCGACCGATAGCGCTCTGCCCCATAATTAGAATCTGGGGCATTACCTGCTTGACCACCTTTTCCATCACCATTACATAAGAATCAGTCTGATAGTCCTTGAGCAGGGGGTCATCAACCACATACACCTTGTCGGCGCCAAAGGCAATCGCTTCCTGAGCTAAATTGCTTATGCCACTTCCGACCAACACCGCCGATAGCTCCTGCCCCAGGTCACTGGCCAGCTTCTTGCCGCCACCCAGCAGCTCGGCGGCGCTTGATGCCAGTTTTCCTCCTGCCGCCTCACAAAAAATCATAACGCCTTTATATTCAGCCATAGCTCTGCTTCCTCGATTCTAGCCAACGAATGTTAAAAACTTGTTAAGAATTTCTATAGTATTTTAGCCTCTCTCAGCTTCAGGGCGAGGTTAGCCGCCGCTTCCTCGGGGCTTTCCCCGGCGATAATTTCACATTTTCCCTCACGGACGGGCTGGAATAGCTTGAGCAGCCTGGTGCGCCTGCCGCCAGCCCCAACCTGGGATGGCTCCACCCCGATATCACCCGGCTTCCAGACAAGCGGCTCCTTCTTCTTCGCCGCCATAATCCCTTTTATCGTGGGGTAGCGGGGCTCACCAATCTCATTGCTTACCGTTATTAAAGCCGGCAGGGATACCTCAATCACCTCATAGCCCTCATCGGTCACCCGCTCCACCCTTGCCTTGCCATCGGTGATTTCAATCTTCTTAACCAGGGTGATACTGGGTAGCCCCAGTATCTCGGCAATGCCCGAGCCGACCTGCCCTGCATTCCAGTCAGAAGCCTCCCGGCCACAGAGGATTATATCATAGTCACCGAGCTTCTTGATGGTCATCGCCAGGGCGTAGGCGGTTGAGTAGCTATCGCCCCCATCGAAGGCTTCATCCTCAAGCAGGATGAGCTCGTCAGCCCCCATCGCCAGCGGCTTTTTAACGATGTCTCGGAGCTGATTTGCTCCCAGGCTTATCGCCGTGACCTTGCCCCCTTTGGCATCCTTGATTCTTAATGCTGCCTCTACGGCATATTCGGCGTAGGGGTCAACAACTGGTGATACCCCCGGGGGTGGCACCACCTTGTTGGCGGAGGGGTCAATCTTAAAGCTGGCGGGGGGTGCTTCAGGGTCAAGCACCTGCTTGATGCAAACAACCATATTCATAACGGCTATCTCTCCATCTAGGGCAAAAAGCCCAACTGATTAATTTAGCAATGAAAGGGCTGTCTGTCAAGTTAGGCTGAGGCTTACCACCCGCTCTATGCCACTCAAGTCAGGCATGACCTCAATTTCACCACTGGGGAAGAGGGTATTAAGCAAGGTGGTTACCGCCTCCCCCTGCCCCTGCCCCATCTCAAGAAGCAGAAAGCCGCCGGGGCGCAATTTGCCACCTAGCTGGCGGCATAGCTGGCGTATCTTTACTATTCCGTCCCTGCCCCCGTCAAGCGCCAGCCGCGGCTCGAACCTCATGCCAGCTAATTCTGACTCTCTGACATAGGGGAGATTGGCTATTATCAGGTCAACCGGCTCAGGCACAGACTCAAGCATATCACCGTGGAGGAGATAGACCCTGTCTATGACTCCATGCTTCTGGCAGTTGCGCCGGGCGACCTCAAGGGCAGGGGCTGATATATCGGTGGCATAAATCTTTGCCTCCGGCAGATTAAGCGCCAGGCTGATGGCAATAGCCCCACTGCCAGTGCCAACCTCAGCTATAGTGGACAAGGGGTGCTCTTGAGCCAGACTTAGAGTTTTTTCTACCAGTAGCTCGCTTTCGGGGCGGGGGATGAGGACACGGGGGTCGACATAGAAATCAAGGCCGTAGAACTCACGATGTCCGGTGATATAAGCTGCAGGCTCGCCACTCAGGCGGCGCTTAACAAGTTGTCGGAAGGCTTCCTCTTGCTCGAGGCTTAACTTGCAGTCAAGGTCTAGATACAACTGGGGCCGGCTTATCCCCAAGACATGCCTTAGTAGCAGCTCGCCCTCCAGAGGGGCATCCTCAATATTTTTTTCGGCAAGAATACCCCGGGCGCGGCTAAGAGCTTGCTTTAGGCTCACGCCAGTTGCCCTTCTAGCTGCTTTGCCTGGTCGCTGGTGGCCAGGGCGTCAACTAACCCATCAAGCTCCCCGGCCAGTATTCGGGGCAGGTTGTGCAGGGTTAGGCCAATGCGGTGGTCGGTAATGCGGTCCTGAGGGAAATTATAGGTCCTTATCTTCTCGGCACGCTCGCCGCTGCCCACCTGCAGGCGGCGCTGTTTGGTTGTTTCTTCTTCCTGCTTGCGTCGCTCCATATCAAGGAGGCGGGCTCGAAGCACAGCCATCGCCTTCTTTCTGTTTCTTAGCTGTGAGCGTTCATCCTGGCAGGTGGCTACTATTCCGGTAGGCAGGTGGGTAATACGGACAGCAGTGGCTACCTTGTTCACATTCTGCCCCCCCGCCCCCCCACTGTGGTAAATATCAATCCTGAGGTCGCTGGGGTTAATAGCTAACTCTACTTCGTCGGCTTGGGGAAGGACGGCGACCGTAGCCGTTGAGGTATGAATCCTGCCCGATGATTCCGTGACGGGTACCCGCTGCACGCGGTGCACCCCTCGTTCATACTTCAGGCGGCTGAAGGCGCCCTTACCCTTTACCTCAAAGATAATTTCCTTAAAGCCGCCGATACCAATCTCATTGCTATCAATAATGTCTACCGCCCAGCCTTTAGACTGGGCATACCTGGTATACATACGAAAGAGGTCGGCGGCAAACAGGCTGGCTTCATCACCACCAGTCCCGGCCCGGATCTCCATAATGATATCCCTTTCATCACTGGCATCCTTGGGGATGAGGGCAAGCTTTAGCTCTTGAAGCTGGCGCTCCAGCTTTGCCTCCAGGCTTTCTATCTCATGCTTGACCAGGGCGCTCATCTCCCCATCAAGCTCACTTGTTAGCATTGATTTCGTTTTTTCCAGCTCCCTTGAGGTTGCCTTGTATTGTTGATACCTGGTTACCAGGTCCTCAATGCTCGCCTTCTCCCGAGCCAATGTCTGCAACTGCTTCAGGTCAGTGGCTATCTCCGGCCTGGCCATTTGCTGGTCTAACTCCTGGTAACGGCGCTCTATTTGTTCAAGTCTGTCCCACATAGTTTTATTCCTACGAAAAAATTATAGCACAGGCATAGCGAGGGCTCAAACTTGGGGTATTAGCTCTGAGAACAATGGCTGGTACTCATAAAGACCAGGACAAGACTGCGGCAACGTTCCAGACTACAACCAGCGCCATACCAATGTTCAACCAAATCAAAAGATGTGTCCGGCGAAGCAATCCTAATGCCAGGATAACACCGCCTACCATAAGCATTTTGATAGCTACGACTAAAATGGGGCTTCCCAGCGCGGAGTAAATGTAGTTTACTTCGCGACTTCCTAATGATAGAGCGAGCGCAGTTAAGGCTATGTCTGCCACATTAAGAATTATGAAAGGTAACGCAATTCTGGGACTCAATGTTACCCGCAATTGTGACATCATGTGCTATACCCAAAAGGTCATGGTACTTTAGTCCTGAGAAAGATTATAGCGGGCAAGCTATCAGATGTCAATCACCAGTGCTCAAAGGGGGATGGGGTCAAGGCATAAAAAATAAGCTCCCCGAGCTGGATTCGAACCAACAACCTAGCGGTAGAATAAAGGCTTAAAGCTACACTTCCTTGGAAAATTGCTACGAAATTAAAGCTGTGGTAGAATAAAGGTTAACAAGCCGACCAAGGCTAATTTTATTGGGAAATTCCCCAGTAGCTCAATCGGTAGAGCGTCCGGCTGTTAACCGGGATGTTGATGGTTCGAGTCCATCCTGGGGAGCCAGCAAACTTTCTATCAGTTTTCTTGGTGCTCTAGTGCACGGAGGATTGTTTGACCTTTTCCTCCAACTGGCCAACCCGTGTGGCTAGGTTCTCAAGGAAGCCCATCGATAAGTTGCGCAAGTCAGAGACAGTTACACAAGGCAAGCAATTGTTCAACCTTCGTTTCCACGACAACAGCCTTAAGATGCTCTGGTAGACGGAGGGTTATTCGCGCAACTTTACATTCATTGCTTCCAGGTCCTCAAGCCAGAGCCTGGTCTCGCCGTCCGAGGGCATCCTCCAGTCCCCCCGAGGGGAGAGGCTTACCGAGCCAACCTTCGGTCCTTCGGGAAGGCATGTCCTCTTAAACTGGTTGGCAAAGAAGCGCTCAATAAAGCTCTTGAGCCATTTATATAAGTCATCGAGGGTGTACCGGCGTTCAAAGAGCCCCTCTTTTCTCACCTCGTTAGCCAGATAGAGAATTCTGCCTGGTCGCATGCCAAAGCGAATAAAAGGATAAAGGTAGAAGTCAGCCAACTCAAATGGACCAACGACTTCCTCGCTTCTTTGAGTAATAATGCCTTCCTCTGCCGGCAGCAATTCCGGGGAGATCGGGGTTGCAAGGATACTGTACAAAACCTTCTGCGCCGGGGAATCAGCCAACTCTTCGTCGGCGACCCACCGCACCAGAAAACGGACCAGCGTCTTGGGCACAGAGGCGTTGACGTGATAGTGCGAAAGCTGGTCCCCGGAGAAAGTGCACCATCCCAGGGCAATCTCGGTAAGGTCGCCCGTTCCCAGCACGATACCGTCGAGCTGATTTGCCTTGTTAAAGAAGAACTCGGTGCGATAGCGAGCCTGCACATTTTCAAAGACTACATCTTCCTGGCCCTTGTGCCCAAGGTCTTTCAAGTGCGACTTGCAGCTTCTGGTGATGTCCACCTGCCCAAAACTCACTCCCAGTGCCCGGCACAATTTGACAGCGTTAATCCTAGTTCTTCGGGTAGTGCCAAAACCAGGGAGGGTGTAGGCATGGACGTTACCCCGGGGCAAGCCAAGAAAATCCATAGTCTTTACCGCAACTAGGAGCGTCAGTGTCGAGTCAAGCCCCCCGGAGATTCCCATCACCACCTGGCTCCTATTAGCGCCGGAGAGCTTCTTGGCAAGGGCGGCTACCTGCATGGAAAAGATTTCTTTGCACCTCTCTGCCCGTCTCGGCAGGTCAGCAGGGACAAAGGGACGGGGGTCTAATGTCCGCTGCAATTTAGCGGCGACCAGGTCCTGGACTTCGGTGGCAACAATTCTGAACTTTCTTGGTTGTCGGGAGACGTCACGGAAACTGGTGCTAACACGACGGTCATGGGCAAGCCGCTCAAGGTCAATGTCAGAAATAATAAGCTGGGAGCCCGACGACAGGCGGTTCGATTCCCGGAGTACAACCCCATTTTCGGCGATAATGGCATGTCCACCGTAGATGACATCATTGGATGACTCCCCGATACCGGACGACACGTAGCAATAAGCGGCTATGCATCTACCTGACTCAGAAGACACCATTATCCGGCGCCAGTCCGCCTTTCCCAGCACCTCGTTGCTGGCGGAAAGGTTGAGAAGCAGTGTTGCCCCCGCTATTGCCTGGTATTCATGAGGTGAGAGCGGCACCCATAAATCTTCACAAATCTCGACCCCGACGATTGCTGAAGCAATCCCTTCTAGCTCAAAGAGGATGTCGGTGCCGAAGGGGACATGCTGCCCAGCCAGTTCGATAATGTCGGAGCGGGCATCGGGGCTTGGTGAGAACCAGCGTTCCTCGTAGAACTCCTTGTATGAAGGCAGGAAGGTCTTGGGTATGACCCCAAGAATCCGCCCCGAGTTTAATACTACAGCACAATTAAAAATCTTCTGGTCAACAGATAGAGGCATTCCCACCACCACAACCATGGCACTTCCCGAGCACTCCTTCAGGATGTCACCCAGTCCCCTTCTCGCCCTCGACAGTAACGCCTGTTGCTGGACTAAATCCCCAAGGGTATAACCGGTCAGAGCCATCTCGGGGAAGGTTACTATCTGCACACCCTCGTCTCTAGCTTTTTTCATAGCTTCGATAATGTTGGCAACGTTAAAATCAACGTCAGCCACACGAAGCAGAGGGACCACCGCGCCAACGCGGAGGAACCCGAGATCCTTGTTTAACAATAACCCTTGACTCACCTGCTGCCTTCTTTGAAGCCACTTTTGCTCTGGGGGCTACTGGAGTTGCCAGAAGCTAGTTAGTTGCTGAAAATCGATAAGTCCACTCTCGGCTATGTTGGTAATGTCTATCCCCGACTCGAATGCTGCCGCCACTGGATTCAACCCGCCGAGGAGCACCATGCCAACTCGATTCAGACCTGCCGCAATTTGGCAAACTGGCTCACTGGTATTACCCAACACATAGACCGCATTAATACCAGCCTCCTTGAGCATAGCCACCTTCCCGTCAACGATGGCTCTGGCTGGGGCTGGTATTTCACGGAAGTTAGCCAGTATTTTACCATTGCCGCTCTTAGCCGCCTGGCTAACACTGGTCATGCCGGCACGAATATACTGTTCCGACGGGTCGAGGGAGGTGCCTGAGTAGTTGATTACGGCGGTAAAGCGTTTTGGCTTTGAATCCCTGATTTCAAGCACTCCGCCAAACCTAGACTCTGTAGGGACGCCAGCTTTTAGAAGCACCCCATTTAAAACCACACTGCACACGGTGGCAAAGCCAATTTTCCCACTTGGAATAACCACCGAGCCAAGCCTTTCTCCTTCAGACGCAGTAGCTACCAGCTCGCTGACACAAATCCCAGCCTTAAATACATCACTCATTGCTGACAATGCCTTTTTGAACCCATCTTTATCAATGAGTGAAGTATTTATCGGAAGTTGTCCAGTCCGGCTCTGCGGGTCAAAAGTGGTGTGGAAGGCTAGCATCTCAAGCTTCTCAAGTATGAAACCAACCTGCTCCGGCGCCAGAGCCATTTTGAGTTCTTCAAGACCCTGGGGGGTGAGCATCCTGCCGTCACGGCCCAGTGGTTGGGTATAACCACGCTCATCAGTTATTCTCAGGTGATACCTAACCGCTCTCTCACTCAGAAAAACACCGTATCGCGCCAGTTCCCGAGCGATGGTAATTGACCCCAGCGGCTCGGAAGACTCGCTCAATACTTTAAGAATGGACATTATCTTCCGTTCCGTCTCCGGGCCAGCACCTTGTACCATATAGACTCTCTCCGTCTCTCTGAAGTGTACAAGACGCATTATACCACCTCCGCCTCAAAAGCTGAATAGCTATTAAGTTCCCCCTCCCCTAGACATCAAAATAGAGATAGAACTCGTAGGGATGAGGCCTTAGCCTTACTTCGTCAATCTCCTTACTTCTCTTGTACTCAAGCCACACCTCAATTACATCAGGGGTGAAGACGTCACCCTTAAGAAGGTAATCATGGTCTTTCTCTAAGGCATCCAAGGCTTCTTCCAGCGATGATGGCACGGTTTGTATCCGGGCTGATTCCTTTGCCGTCAGGTGATAGGAATCTTTATCTAAAGGCTCCCCAGGGTCGATTCTGTTTTCAATACCATCAAGTCCAGCCATCAGCATTGCCGGCAGGGCTAAGTAGCCGTTACATGAGTTATCAGGCGGCCGGTATTCGATTCTTTTTGTCTTCGGGTTATCGGTATAAACCGGAATACGCACGCAGGCACTTCGATTGCGCGCCGAATAGATTAAATTAACCGGGGCTTCAAATCCAGGCACAAGCCGACGATAAGAATTGGTCGTTGGGGCGACTATCGCCGATAATGAAGCGGCATGTTTAATCAAACCCCCGATGTAGTACTTAGCCGTCTGGCTAATCAGGGCATAGCCCTTCGGGTCAAAGAAAACGTTTTTCCCGCCCTTAAACAGGCTCTGGTGGACATGCATCCCCGAGCCATTGTCCTCAAAGATGGGTTTGGGCATAAAGGTAGCCACCTTGCCATGTTTCTTGGCTATGTTTTTGACGATATATTTATACCACAGCATATTGTCGGCCATCCGGGTCAGAGTATCGAACTTCATATCGATTTCGTTCTGTCCCGCCGTTGCGACTTCATGGTGGTGGACTTCGATTGGGATGCCAGTCCTCATCATGGTTAGGATAATCTCTGACCTGATATCCTGTAATGAATCATGAGGCGGGACCGGGAAGTAGCCCTCTTTATACCTGATTTTATACCCCAGATTGGGGTTCTCTTCCCTTCCCGTATTCCACGCCGCCTCATCAGAGTCAATATAGTAGAAGCCGTAGTGTTGGTTCTGGTCAAACCTGATATCATCAAAGATGAAGAACTCCATCTCCGGACCCCAGTAGCTGGTGTCAGCAATACCCTTTGCTTTCAGATACTTCTCCGCCTTTTTGGCGATATACCGCGGGTCTCGAGTGTATGGCTGCTTGGTCAGCGGGTCATAGATGTCACAAATTAGGCTCAGGGTGGGGGTCTCGCAGACAGGGTCAATCACCGCCGTTTCCGGGTCGGGAATCAGTATCATATCGCTTTCCTGAATCTTCTGGAAACCGCGAATGCTTGAGCCATCAAAGCCAATGCCGTCCACCCAGATACCCCGCGTCGGGTCGTCAATATCGGTAAGCTCGCTGGCGGGAATAGAGAAGTGCTGCCACAGGCCGGGCAAATCGTTGAATTTCAGGTCCACGATTTTGATGTTGTTTTCCTTGACAAACTTCAGTACCTCTTCTGGTGTCATAGTTCCTCCTATTTTTTATATTGCTTTTTCGCCTTTTTCCCCAGTCCTGACGCGCACGGCATCTTCCACAGGGAGAACGAAGAGCTTGCCATCGCCTATCTCCCCAGTGCGGACGCTGCTAGCGATGGCATCCACTATTCTGCCTACATCTTCGTCGGGCACTACCACCTCAATCTTGAGCTTGGGTAATAAATCTACCCTGTACTCCCCCACCCGCCATTGCAGGGTGAGCCCACCCTGCTTCCCCCGACCGCTGACCTCGCTCACCGTCATCCCGTAACAACCGCTCGTCTCCAGAGCCTTTCTCACCGCCTCCAGTTTCTCTTCCCTGATGATAGCCTCTATCTTCTTCATCTCAGCATACCTCCTCCGTAAGCTCTTTCACCATGCTGCGAGATGTCCAAACCGACAGTTTCTTCAGTAGCACTGACCCTCAGCCCCATAGTAACACCAATCAGTTTGCCTAAAACCCAGGTAGCGCCAAAAGCAAAGACCCAAACGGTGCCAATGCCCGCCAGTTGTTTGAGAAGTTGCATAGCATTGCCCAGAAGCAAGCCATTGGCACCAGCCGAATTAACCGCGACGCTGGCAAAAATACCAGTGGCTAAAACTCCCCAAGTGCCTCCCATACCATGGACTGCCCAGACATCCAGGGACTCGTCTATGCCCCGCCTCGTTCTTAAGAGCATACAGTAGTAACACACGACGGCGGCGACAACACCTATGGGTATTCCCATCATCGGGGAGACAAAGCCAGCCGCCGGCGTAATGGCGGCTAACCCGGCCACAGCCCCGGTAGCAACGCCAAGAAGCGTAGGACGCCGGTAAATCCAGCTCAATATCATCCAGGTGGTGGCGGCAGCGGCGGCTGAAGTGTTAGTGGCGACAAAGGCACTGGCTGCCAGCCCACCTGAGGTGAGGGCGCTGCCGGCATTAAAGCCAAACCAGCCAAACCAGAGCAGTCCGGCACCAAGCACCACCAGCGGGATATTGCTTGGCTCCATTGGTTCCTTCTCACGAAAGCCCCGGCGCGGGCCAACCAGTGTCGCCAGGGCTAAGGCAGAGACACCGGCGCTGATGTGAACCACAGTACCACCAGCAAAATCCAGAGCCCCCAGTTTAGCCAACCACCCGCCAGAACCCCACACCCAGTGGGCTATAGGACAATAGACAAAGGTTAACCAGAGAACAGAAAAGGCAAGGAGAGAACTGAATTTTATCCGCTCAACCACCGCCCCCGTAATCAGGGCAACGGTGATAATGGCAAACATCGCCTGAAATATCATAAAAGCCAGGTGAGGGACCGTCGTCGCATAGACCGAGGAAGGCTCCTGACCTACCGTTCTGAGTCCAACCCAGTCAAGCCCGCCGATAATACCCCATTTGTCCGGGCCAAAGCTCAGACTGTAGCCATAAAGTACCCAGAGCAGACCGACCACACCTAGCACGGTGAAGCTCATCATGATGGTGGAGAGAATATTCTTCCTCCTCACCATGCCCCCGTAGAAGAGGGCTACCCCCGGTGTCATTAGCATCACCAGCGCTGCAGAAATTAAAAGCCAGGCAGTGTCACCATAATTAATTGACACCTAAAAACCTCCTTTACTTAATAAGCATAAAGTCTGCCGTAAGGTCGCAGGTAGAGCGGAAATAGCTTAATAAACCGCTGCTTCAATATCTCCTCAGCATTAAAGCCGAAATGAGAGGCAAACTCGCCAACGAGCTTCGCCAGGAGCTTGCCATCCTCTCCATTAAGCTCGGCGACGCCCACCTCCTTACCCAGTTGAAAATCAGACACGCTACCCCTTAAGTACATCACGCCGCCATGCATTCCAGTGCCGATAAAATTTGCCCGATGACGTGCACCCTTATTTAGGTTTAGACCCAGGACAACCAGAACACCACCCGCCATGTATTCGCCGAGGAAATCCTGAGCCGTGCCACCGATGACGAGCGCTGGCTTCTTATCCTGATATTCCTTCATATGGATGCCAGCCCGGTAGCCAACATCATCCCGAATAAAGAGCTTACCGCCGCGGGCTGATAAACCAATGATATCCCCGGCACGGCCGTGAACAATTATCTCACCACCGTTCATGGTATTGCCGCAGCCATCCTGAGCATTACCATGGACAGTAATCTTGGGCCCGTTCATAAATGCCCCAAGGTCATTCCCCGGTGTGCCGAATATCTCAATCTCAACCGGCTTGTCTAAATCTGTGCCGATATACCTCTGCCCATAGACATTATGGAGCTCAATCTTCCGAGCGCCGTTCGAGACCGCCTCTCTCAACCTGGCATTAAGCTCCCGATAAAAAACACCACTGGCATCTATTTTTACTAGGCTTGTCTCTTTCACTACCATTTTCAGCTCCCTGCCATCCTTACTCCCAGGATATCCAGTTCGGTGTCACTAAGCCCGATACCCCTTAAATGAAGACGATTACCACGCAGACTCTCAATCGCATTAACCCCCATACCACCCAGTATGTCCTTAAGCTCTAGGCTCCAGCCGCGAAGGAGGTTGGCCAGCCGCCGGGCACCGATGTCGGGGTTAATCCTTTTGGTTAAAGCAAGGTCGCTGGTGCAGATACCCCAGGGACACTTCCCGGTATGACATTGCTGACAAACGGTGCAGCCCAGGGCAATTAGTGCTGCTGTCCCGATATAAACAGCGTCAGCACCGAGGGCGATTGCCTTAGCCACATCGCCGCTATTTCTTATACCACCGGAGACCACAATTGAAGCCTGGTTCCGTATGCCCTCCTCCCTCAGGCGGCTATCCACGGAGGCGAGAGCTAGCTCAATAGGGATGCCAACATTGTCACGGAGAACCTTGGGGGCAGCACCGGTGGCTCCCCTAATCCCGTCAAGGACAATAATGTCAGCCCCGGCACGCACCATGCCGCTGGCGATCGCCGCCGAGTTATGGACAGCGGCAATCTTCACCGATATCGGCTTGGTGTAGTTGGTTGCTTCCTTCAGGGCGTAAACCAGCTGGGCTAAATCCTCAATGGAATAAATATCGTGCTGCGGCGCCGGGGAGAGGGCATCAGTTCCCCGAGGAATCATCCGTGTCATAGAAACCTCGACGCTAACCTTCTCACCGGGAAGATGACCGCCAATACCGGGCTTTGCCCCCTGACCAATCTTAATTTCAATCACCCTAGCCACATCCAGGTACTCAGGATGGACGCCAAAGCGCCCCGACGCCACCTGAACAATAGTATTGCCCCCATATTTATATAGCTTGGGGTGGAGTCCGCCCTCACCGGTGTTCCATAGCGTACCTACTTCAGTAGCTGCCCTGGCTAGAGATTCGTGCACATTGATGCTTACCGCGCCATAGGACATGGCAGCAAACATAACCGGGACTTCCAGCCTGACCTGAGGGGCTAACTCCGCTTTTAGGCTCAGGGACTCCCGGTCGATTTCCACCCGGTCTGGCTTTCGCCCGAGGTAAGTGGTAAGCTCCATCGGCTCACGCAGCGGGTCAATGGAGGGATTGGTCACCTGGCTGGCATTGAGCACCAGATGGTCCCAATAGATACAGTGCTCCTTATCACTACCCATGCCAGTGAGGAGCATGCCGCCGCTCTCAGCTTGCTTGATAATGTCCTCAATGACCTCAGGACGCCAGTTGTAATTCTCCCGGTAATCCAGGGGGTTTCCTCTAATAGTTAATGCCTGGGTAGGACAAAATAGCACACAGCGATGGCAGCCAACACAGTTCTCCTCACGGCTCCTCACTTCGTTGTCTTCAGCATCGTAGTAGTTAGCATCAAAGGTGCACTGGTTAACGCACACCTGACACTGGATACACCGCTCCGGGTCTCGCTCCACTAAGAATTTAGACGGTAAATAGGTCTTCATGCCTTTCCCTCTAGACTCGTATTGGTATTCCTCTCTCAGACAGATATTCTTTCGTCTCACGGATAGAATGGACTCCGTAATGGAAGATGCTGGCGGCAAGAACGGCATCTGCCTTACCCAAGACCAGAGCCTGGTAGAGGTCTTCCAGAGTGCCGGCACCACCGCTGGCAATAACTGGCACACTCACTGCCTCTGAGATGGCGCGGGTAAGCTCGATGTCATAGCCGGCGCGGTGCCCGTCAGCATCGATGCTGGTGAGCATTATTTCCCCAGCTCCCAGCTCCACCACCCTTTTTGCCCAGTCCAGGGCATCAATATCCGTTGGCTTCTGCCCACTATAGATATAGACCTCCCACCTAGGGTTCTTGTTGCCGCCGACACGCTTGGCATCGATAGCGACCACGATACACTGGCTTCCGAATTTTTCGGCACCCTCCTTAATCAGGTCGGGGTTAAGCACGGCGGCGGTGTTTATTGAGACCTTATCCGCCCCAGCCACCAGTATAGTTCGCATATCAGCAATACGGCGCAGACCGCCGCCTACCGTAAGCGGAATAAAGACCTGCTCCGAGATTTGCCTGACAACATCAGCCATAGTCTCACGCCCCTCGGGGGTGGCGGTTATATCAAGGAAAACCAGCTCATCCGCCCCCCCTCCAGAGTAGAAACTGGCTAGCTCCACCGGGTCACCGGCATCACGCAAATTTACAAAGCTCATTCCCTTCACCACCCGTCCCCTTTTCACATCAAGACAGGGGATAATCCTCTTAGTCAGCACCTGATACCTCCCCCACCGGCACTGTCCCCGGCTGAAGTGGCCGCCCCAGCCTGCCCGTGATAGGCTCACCGCCCATAGGCGTCCATGCCTTATCCAGCTCGGGACAGACGAGGCGTATCGCCGATTCTTCAGACGAAAGATAGAGCCGGTTGCCCTTTATCCCGGCAGTGAGCGGGCGCAGTCTGATACGGTCGGTAAGCCCAATCATCTCGCCCTGATGGGCGATAATTATGGTGAAAGGTCCGTTTAGGAGCAGGCTACCGTATACCTGACGCAGGGTCTGGAGCAGCTTTTGCTCATCAGGAGGACGCCGCCCAATATCGCCCCAGAAGGGCGGCGCCAGCACTCTAGCCGCTATCTCTATCGGCAGGTTGTGCTTCCGCATCAGCAGGTCGATAGCATAAGCGATTGCCTCACTATCGGTCTGCATGGTGCAGTGATAACCGAACTGCTCCAGATAACGCTTATTTATCCCGTAGGATGAAATCTCGCCGTTGTGCACTACCGTCCAGTCCAGAATACAAAATGGGTGGGCACCACCCCACCAGCCCGGGGTATTGGTCGGAAATCGGCCATGGGCAGTCCAAAGGTAACCCTCGTATTGCTCCAGACAGAAGTAACTGGCTATCTCCTCAGGGTAGCCCACACCTTTGAACACCCCCATATCCTTACCACTGGAAAAGACAAAGCTGTCAGCCAGCTTGCTATTTATCTCCATAACCCGCTCCACCACGTAGTCATCCTCCGACTGCCCGTCAAGCTTACGCTTGTCCGGTTCCAGAAAGTAACGCCAGACGAGGGGTGCATCCACAATTGCTGAGGTCGGGCGGGTCGGAACTTCCTCCTCAGCGACTATACTGAACTTATCTTTGAGAAATGCCTCTGTTTGCCCCTTCCCCTCGCCGCTTTGGTGCATGATGTGAAGGGCGTAAAAATCAGCATAGTCGGGATATAATCCGTAGATAGCAAAACCCCCACCCAGGCCATTGCCGCGAACATGCATGTTGGCAATAGCCCTGATGACGTCCTCACCAGAGAACCTCCTCCCCGAGGTATCCATAACACCGAACAGGGAGCAGGCATCAATCACCTTGTCATCGCGGTAAGGGTTATTAACTTGCCTAATATCTTTCATAGAAATACTACTCACTTAGAAATACTACTCACTTACCAGCATCTCCTCAGTCTGCTCGACAGGGGTCGGTAAGGAAGCCAAGGCTAACGGCGACAGCTCCAGGTGTGGTCGCCAGATTTCCTCGGGGAGAGAAACGAGACCGAAATCCTGGGCGACAAGGGCCTGCTTGAAATCAGCAACATTTACCCTCTCCCTCATCAAGCCGAAGACTATGCCCGCCTTCTCAATGTCGCCAGCGAAGACCATGCCGACCACAAGCCCGTCCTTCAATACCACCTTTTTGTAGCTATGGTCGTGCTTCTTGCTGAGTACCTCGTAACTCGTGTCAGGCGGGTTGACTATTCCGGCAGAGACAATAGCCAGCCCGAAATATTTAAGAGAATTCACTGCTGTCCCACCTTGATACTTCTTGGTAACCCCAGCCATATTAAACCCGGCAATCCTTCCGCCCAAATAGGCATTGGGCCAGATAGGAGTGAGCCGATTCTCACCATAGACGAAATCAAAGGCTTCGGCGGCATCGCCGCAGGCATAGACCCTGGAACAAGACGAAGCCATATGACGGTCAACGATAATGCCCTGGTTTGTCTTCACCCCCGTACTGGAGACAAGCTCGGTATGTGGCCGGACGCCGATGGCCAGTACCACCAGCTCACAGGGTATCGGGCGCCCGTCATCAAGGGTGACGCCGGTGACAGCATCCCCCCGGTAGCTGCTGATTTTAGCTACGGTATGACCGGTTATGACCTCCACCTCCGCCTGCCTCAGGGTCTCCTCCTCCAGAGCTGAGGCTTCCTCATCGAGGATGGTATTTAAAATTCGCTCCTTCATCTCGACAATGGTAACCTCAAGTCCTCGCTTCACCAGTGCCTCGGCAGCACTCACCCCAATAAGTCCACCACCAATGACCACCGCCCTTACCTTTCTCTTTGGGTATTCACCCAGAAAGCGGTCAATCGCCTTGGCGTCATCAAGCTTGATGAAGGTAAATACCCCCTCCCTTTCCATCCCCTCTATGCGGGGAACAATCGGCAAACCACCGGTGGCCAATAGTAGCCTCCCCCAGCTAATTCTTCTGCCATCATCCAGCTCAACAGTGCGAGCCGAGGTGTCAAGCCGTTCTACCCTCCTGCCCAAAATAGCCTGGATATTGTTCACCTTGTAGAAATCGGCGGGGCGAAATAGCATTCTCTCCAGCGGACGCCTCTCCGCCAGGTATTCCGAGATGAGCGGCCGTGAATAGGCGGGGTAGGGCTCATCGGACACTATGGTAATCTTCCCCGCCTTATCTACCTCACGGATAGCCTCGGCGGCGCCAATGCCCCCCGCTGAATTGCCGATAATCAGATATTTTACCTTCTCTATCTTAGTCATTGCGCCTCACCATATTTACTTGCCCATTGTCTGGCGGATAGGGCAAGCCTGATGAAATTGTCATAAAATTTAAGCCCCACCTCCCCGCTCTTCTCCGGATGAAACTGGGTTGCTACGAGCCTACCCCTGGCAATCACACTGCATATCGGAATGCCGTATTCCGTCTCACCAATGACCAGCGACCTATCATCAGGCTCCACATAATAGCTATGGACGAAGTAGAAGTTAGCCTCATCCGCTATCCCGTCAAATATTGGGTGAGAGACCC
>Ga0315280_10003444_pt1 | contig 24333 bp, 18 predicted proteins | sample YL17G06_40_MG_FD_203697 | JGI IMG/M metagenome (GOLD analysis project Ga0315280, IMG submission 203697) | Sediment microbial communities from Yellowstone Lake, YNP, Wyoming, USA - YL17G06_40 | ecosystem: Environmental > Aquatic > Freshwater > Lake > Sediment | place: USA: Wyoming | collected... | reverse complement strand
GGTCTTATTGCTGGAATCACAGCTTTTCTAATCCACGGCTTGGCGGATGCGGCATCCCTGGGAAACCATCTATTCGCTACATTTTGGTTTTTCACCGGCATAATTATTGCGATAAGAAAAATAGAATTGGAGACAAAACCTTCTGTTATCTAGTAACTTTGACATTTCGTTTTGAGGTTCTGTTTTTGTTTGGGAAGTGGAGTGAATGAATACTGTCAAGAGATTAGTTAAAAATACAGGAGCTGTATTATTAGCCCAGGTTGCAGAACCAGCATGCTCCTTTATATTGATATTATTTATTGCTCGGTCCTTAGGGGTCTCTGGGTTGGGTAAATTTTCTATTGTCATCTCTCTTTATTTCATCTTTCAGACTATTTCTTCTTTGGGTTTTAGCCACCTGATTACAAGAGAGGTTGCCCGGGATAGGTCAAGGGCAGGTAAATACTTAATTAATGCTTCTCTTATTGGATTTTTCTTTTCAGTTCTCATGGCTGGAGCGATGTGTCTAACGGGATACCTATTAAATTATTCGGCAGATACTTCTCTATCTATTTATGTTCTCAGTTTTTCCTTAATTCCTGGAGCATTAGCCTTAGTTTGTCAATCGATATGTACAGCTTTTGAAAAACTCGAATATGTTAGCATTCCGCTTATAACGGGAAATTTGTTTAAGCTCTTCCTTGGTTTACTCGTTCTATTTAAGGGCTATGGCTTAGTGACACTAATGGCTGTAATCTTAGGAAGCCATTTTTTGACTATGTTTATGAGTTCATACTTTGTCCTTAGGTGCATTGGAAAGCCACTTTTTAGAATAGATTTTGGTTTTTGCAAATGGATTGTTGAGACTACTCCGACTTTTGCTCTTATCTTCATCTTTGCCACTATTTACTGGAACGTAGATATTCTTATGCTATCTAAAATTAAAGGGCCAACAGAAGTCGGTTTTTATTCCGCGGCTTACAAATTAATGAATGTCTGGAAGATAATCCCGGTGGGCTACCTTATGGCATTACAACCTATCATCTCCAGATTGTTTGAGTCATCTTTAGGAAAATTTAGGATAGCCTGTACCAGCTCAATCAGATACTTATTTATTGTGATGTTGCCGATTGCTGTGGGAAGTACACTTCTAAGTAAGGACATAGTCCTTCTCTTTTTTAGAGAGAGTTTTTTAGCTTCGGCAAATGCTTTGAGCATTCTCATTTGGGCATTGGTCCCTTATGCCATAAATATGACGCTATCTCACGCCTTGATTGCCAGCAATAACCAAAAGACAAACTTGCGGTCACTCCTCATTAGTATGATGAGTAATGTTGCCTTGAATCTGCTACTAATACCTAAATTCAGTTTCTTAGGTGCAGCTATGGCTACCCTTGCCTCAATTTGTATATTTTTGGGTTTGCAATATAGTTTTGTTTCAAAAAACCTATTTAACCTGAACTTCCTCCAAATTGCCGGAAAACCAGTTGTTTCCGCGGCTTTGATGGCAATAATTATCCTGTTATTTAGACAAATTAACCTGTTCTTATTGATATTTATTTCGGCCTTGGCCTATGTTGTTTTCTTGTTGCCATTGAAAACATTTTCGCAAACTGACATACGACTTTTGCGAAGGCTATGGGGAAAAGAGGAAGGGTTAGCTATATTACAAAGTCAAGAGTCAAGTGTGCATAATCCTTCAAAGCAATAATGTTTCCGTAGAAAGCAGTTATTTCGTTATGCGAATTGTTTTATACGCGTTTGACCATATTGAATACACCGTACAATTGGCCGAAGCCTTGTCCAAGCTGGAAGACATAATGCTTATGGTGCCTGGAAATAAGCCGGGATTGTCCATAGATTGGTTCAGCGAGGTATTGGCAGATAATGTCATCATAAAGCCTTATTATCAACCCAGACTTCGCTATCCAACGAATCTATTGGCTCTATATAGAATAGTCAAGGAAATAAACGACTTCAATCCTGACATTGTACACTTGCAGGGCGAACATCCATGGTTCAACCTAGTATTACCTTTCTTAACCCGAAAATATCCTTTAGTAGCCACGGTTCACGATGTTGTCCCGCATGTTGGCGACATAATGTCAAGAAAGATCCCGGCGTTCATATATAGATTGTCCACGAGGTATGCAGATGAGATAATTGTTCACGGTGAAAAATTAAAGAAGGAAATGATGGAAAGATCGCATAAATCGGCCGAAAAAGTCCACGTTGTCCCGCGGGGAGTTAATTCCATTTACCTTAGATTTCGCAAGAGCAATATAGAAGAGGAAAACAATTTAGTTTTGTTCTTTGGCAGGATTTACGAATATAAAGGATTGCGTTATTTAATTGAAGCAGAGCCACTCATTACGGAGAAAGTTCCAAAAGCAAAGATAATTATAGCGGGTGCAGGCGAAGACTTGGGAAAATATCTAAAAATGATAGTTCATAGAGAAAAATTTATTATTTATAATCAGGTTATACCGAGTGAGATGGTGGCAGAACTATTCCAGAGGGCCAGTCTGGTAGTAGTGCCCTACATTGAAGCGTCGCAGAGTGGAATAGTTCCCTTAGCCTATGCATTCAAAAAACCAGTGGTGGTAACTGATGTGGGAAGCATTCCTGAGGTTGTTGATAATGGAAAAACAGGTTATATTGTTCCTCCAAAAGATCCAAAAAAATTGGCAGAAGCTATAATTGACCTGCTAAAGGATAAAGAAAAGCGAAGAGAAATGGGTGAGAATGCTTATAGAAAAACAGAAGAGGAGCTATCCTGGGATTCTATTGCAGTAAAAACAATCGAGATATATAGAAAAGCACTCCGGGATAGGTCAGGGGGTCGTCACTGAGAACAGGAAAAAGATTTAATATGAGGCTTAAAAAATACAAAAGATTTCCAAAAACCATATACATTCTTGTTTTATCTCTTGCAGCAGTGGTACTAGCGCTTGCCGGTATTTATCTGATAAACATCTACAACATAAATCGGTCTTATTGTGAGACGTACAATACCAAAGGTGAGGTCACTTTACGTAAATTTCCCTATCCTTATAAAGCTGCAATGGCGATTTGTAGCGATATCGACGGAACTACAACAGTAGATGAATTTCTGGGAATTCATAAGTTCCTTAATACTAAGGAAATGACCAGTATGGGGAGAGGGGTCGGGTTAGAGATTGGAGACAGTTTCATGATGTATGCGCCGCCAACCTGTGCGTTTTCGTACTATTCGGCAAACCCGGAAAGTGCTCAAATTATTGAGAAATTTATTAGGACAGGATATATAGACTCTATACATTCCTATGGAGAAAAGGTAGATTTTACTCGAAAAGATGCAATAAAGGCAATAAAAGAGTTAAGCGACAATGGTTGTAAAGTTGATGTATGGGTTGACCACTCCACAACTGTAGACAATTTAGGTGATGACCGCACCTTTGGTTTAGGTGACCATCCTGAGTCAACCGCTTACCATTCTGACATTACATTAGCTTATGGGATAAAATTTGTTTGGCTTGGCAGAATCACGACGGTCATTGGCCAGTCTGTACCCATAACCTTGAAAACATTTTCCTCAATTTACGATTCTCGTTACCCTGTTGATTCTTTGAAAAATATGGTGAAAGAATCTGCTAAAAATGTTCTGGCTGTCTTTGGAAATAGAAAATATGCTATGCACAAAAGTTATGACCTTGTGAGAATAGCCAAACTTGACGATGGTCAAAAGGTCTATGAATTCTTAAGGTTTGATAACTATTGGAAAGGAGTTGCGGAAGGCGCTACCTCCAAGCGATTGGCCTATGTAATTTCTAAAAGGACGCTTGAAAGATTAAAAGAAGCTGGCGGTTATATGGTTGTTTATACCCATTTAGGGAAAAATTCCGATTGCTCCCAGGTGATTGCAGAGGAAACACAAGTTGCTTTGCGGGATTTAGCAAGCGAATACGAAAGGGGGAATATTTATATTACTACCACTTCTAAGCTATTGAATTATTATCTTAATCATAAGTATCTAAACTGGTCATATGACATCAAAGGCGATGAAGTAGTTATTACAATCTCCGGTGTGGAAGACCCGGTTTTTGGTTCGTTCGTTCCCACTGTTCAAAATTTACAGGGCATAACCTTTTATGTTCCTGATAAAGATAAAGCTCAAATTTATGTAGGTGGTAAGGAAATAGAAAATATTCGAAGAAATCCAGCAGACTACAGGGGAAGGGAAAGTGTAACTATTTAGAAAGTAGCCTGTCCCCTTTTTTCCCCTTTTTTGGAGTAGGGTATGCCAGGTATTGCAGGTGTGATAGGTCTTTCATCAACCCGGGATGAGTCTAAACAAGTAGAACAAATAAACAGAATGTGCCGTTCATTAAGACATTATGAATGGTACAAATCTGACATATACATAAAAGGGCCTCTGGCCTTAGGTTACATAGACCACGGAATACTTAAGAGAGATTTAGGGCCCGTAAATAGTGATAATGGTCGTTATACATTATTCTTCCATGGTGAGGTCTATAATTATGAGGAATTAAAGGACGAAATTGGAATTCAAGAATCTCTTTCTACTTCGAAACTTCTCCTCGCCCTTTATGAAAAATATAGAAACGATTTTATTTTCAAATTAAAGGGGGCTTTCAACATAATCATCTGGGATTCGAAAGAAAAGAAATTAGTTGTTATGAATGACAGGTATGGGCTACGACCCATTTATTACTCACAACATAACAATGAACTATGTTTAGCCTCAGAAGTGAAGGCAATCTTAGCTTGTAATGATGTTTCAGAAAATATTGACCATTCCGCTATTGCCAGCCTATTTTTCTTTGGTTTCGTAATGGGGAATAGAACTTATTTTGAATCAATCAAATTGCTGCCGCCCGCGTCTTTTTTGGTCTTCAAAAATAATAAAGTTTCAATCTCTAATTATTGGGACTTTAATTTTTCAGATAAAAAAGAAGGCAGGTCTCAGGATTATTATGAAGAAAGACTTGGGAACCTTATATTACAGGCGATAGAAAGCAATGTAAACGATGGCGTCAGAATTACTATTCCTTTGAGCGGTGGATTGGATTCCAGAACTATTTTAGCAAGTATACCTGAACAGTATTACCCGATAAATACTGTTACCTTTGGAACAGAAGATATGGACGATGTAAAGATTGCCAAACGACTGTCAGAAGCATTAGGAACTAACCATCGTTATCTTGAACTCTTGCCAGAGGACATAGTTAACAATGCCAAAAAGATAGTAAACATAACTGATGGAATGATATCTTTCCTCCATTCTACTGGAAATATGAAACTTGAACTAATAAGAGATTACACGGATGTTTGCCTTGACGGCATGCAACCCTTTGGCAGTTTTTTTAGTCCCTTTGCTGTTTTCAGAAGAAAAGAGAAGTTATTAATTGCCGACTATCTTTTCCGGCCAATTTCGAGAGCGCTGGCAAAGTCCCTTTTCATAGGCTCTTATTATAAAAAAATTAGGGATTACCCGAGAGAAATTATCGAGAACATTTCCCGGAGATGCAAGTGCACATCTGCCGGTAGCATCATAGACTATTCTATTGCTACACAATATGTGCGACGCTTTGTAAATTATGGCAATCTTGTTAAGAGAACTTATGTGGAAGTTAGAAGCCCTTTTTTCGACAACGACCTCGTTGATTTCATAGTTAGTACCCCTCCTCAGGAAAGAAGATATCAGTCTCTATATGCTCGAACCTTTTCACGGCTTTTTCCAGAACTTTCCAAAATTCCATGGGAAAAGACTGGGTTGCCAGTTGATGCTACCAATACTTTTGCAGAGATGACTCTATGTCTAATTAAGAAACATTTAAAGAAGAAGATTCATATGGTTGGTGAAAAGCTGACTAACAAAAAGTATTTTAAAACTTCCTCAATTAATCTCTTTGCCAAGTATGCCCAGTGGTCGAGGGAAAATGAAAATTTAGTCAGGTTTATTCTTGGTACATTATTAGATAGAAAAGCTCATAGCAGAAGTATTCTAAATGTTAAAACTGTAGAGCGTATCCTGGAAGAACACATTAGGGGTAAACAGAATCATATAGAGCTTATTTCCAGACTTTTGACTTTTGAGTTATGGAACCAACTTTTTATCCATTAGATAGTGTTAAAGAAAATGAAAGAATTTGTACAAAATCTTTGTTATTGGAGTAGCAGGTTTTAACCTGCGTCTTAGGGCGCAGACTGAAGTCTGCTACTCCTAAGACATTAAAAGCGCAGACTGAAGTCTGCTACTCCTAAGACATTAAAACAGAGTATAAAAGATGAAGGTTTTAGTTATTAGCAATATGTATCCCGGAAAAAATTCTCATCTGGGAATTTTCATAAAGGAACAAGTGGAAGATCTGGAAAGAGAGGGTTTCGATATAATAAAAGCGGTTAAGGATCGAAAAGGTTTTTTTGCCTATATGCCTTTTATTTTAAGAAATCTCTTTTATTTACTTTTCAATTCTTACGATATAGTTCACGCATATTACGGCTTTCACTCTGCCTTTTTTGCAGCAATCATAAAAAGAAGACCTCTTATAATAACTTTTGTTGGAAGTGATGCTGTGAAGGAGCCGTTACGTAACAAGGTATACCGTATGTTGCAAAGGTTTGTTGTGTCCCGGTCTGATCACATTATTGCTGTCAGCAGAAAAATAAAAGATATACTTATTTCCGATTTAGGAGCAGACTGTGAAAAGATATCAGTGATTACTTTTGGAGTTGATTTCGGTCTTTTCAAGCCATTACCTCAAGCAGAAGCGAGAGAAAAATTAGGTTTCCAATCTGACAAGAAACTTGTTCTCTTTCCCAGTAGTCCCAAGAGAAGCGAAAAAAGATTCGATATCTTTAAGAAGGCTATAGAATTGCTGCAGAAAGAGAATCAGAATATTGTCCCCGTAATTTTGAGCAATAGCGGGCGCACTTATTCCGAAGTTCCCATAGTTATGAATGCTTGTGATGTTTTGCTGTTGACCTCTGATTCAGAGGGTTCTCCTACAGTGATAAAAGAGGCTATGGCCTGTAACTTACCTATCGTCTCTGTTGATGTTGGTGATGTCAGAGAGGTAATTGACGACACCCGGAACTGCTACATTTGCACTCGAGACCCAAATAATATCGCTGAGGGCGTAAAATTAGTTCTTGGTAACAGAATGAGAACTACCGGGAGAAACAGTATCAAGCATTTATCCTCAAAGGAAATCGTGAGGAAAATAATAGGACTCTATAGCGAAATAGTACAGGGTATTTTATGAGGACACTTATCACAGGAATAGCCGGTTTTACAGGGGTTCATTTAGCGGAATATCTACTATCTCAAGATAGAGATAATGTGGATTTATGTGGCATTGACATTTCAGGGAATTTTACTAAAAACGCTAAGACGATTTTTGGTCGCGTGAAAGTTCTCAATTATGACGTTTTAGATGAAGAAGAAATGAAAAGGGCAATAAGAGAAATTAAACCTGATAGAGTTTTTCACTTAGCAGGTTTAACCTTTGATCCAGATTCGCGTGAATCTCCCAAGAAATTCTATGCCACAAATGTTTTGGGCACTGTCAATTTACTTGAAGCAATTAGAGAATCAAGAATTAATCCATTAATCCATATTCCTTGTTCAGGCGGCGAATATGGGTTAATACTCGAAAATGAGAATCCTGTCACGGAAACCAACCCTTTTCGTCCAATAAGCCCATATGCAATAAGTAAACTCGCTCAGGATATGATTGGATATCAGTACTATAAGAATTATGGATTAGGGATTATTCGGACAAGGGCTTTTAATATTACGGGGCCGGGGGAGAGAAAAGATTTTGTCTGCTCCAACTTCGCTTGGCAAATAGCAATGATTGAAAAAGATAAACAAGAGCCAACAATTTATGTCGGCAATTTGGAGGCCAAAAGAGACTTCGTAGATGTCAGAGATGCTGTGAGAGCCTATTGGCTGGCATTGACCAGGGGAATTCCAGGAGAAGTTTATAATGTTTGTTCAGGAAAGGCCTACTCGATGGGTGAAATTTTGGGGATTTTGTTGAAGATGACAAAAGAGAAGATCACTGTTAGAAAAGACCCAAAAAGAATGCGGCCTTCTGATATTCCTTTGCAAGTGGGAAGTTTTGAAAGGTTACACAAGCAAACGGGCTGGAAGCCTATCATAGCTATCGAAGAAACATTGGAAGATTTGCTGAACTACTGGCGGGAAAAAGTCTAAAAAGCAGAAGGCGAGGATTTATGGACTGGAAAGGGAAAAAGGTTCTTGTAACTGGAGCAGGCGGATTTATAGGAAGCCATTTAACGGAAAGGTTAGTTGCCTTGGGAGCCAAAGTTAAGGCTTTTGTCCGTTACAACTCGCGAAATGATTGGGGCTTGATAGAAATTTTGCCTTCGCATGTTAAGGAAAAAATTGAGGTGATTATGGGCGATTTAAGAGATTCCGAAACCATCGGAGGCGTGATGAAAGATGTTGATATGGTTCTTCATCTCGGGGCTCTAATCGCTATTCCCTACTCTTATATTCATCCGAGAGAAGTGGTGGAAACCAATATTATGGGAACCTTGAACATCTTAAATGCAGCAAAGGAGTACAAGATAAAAAGAATAATCCATACTTCCACAAGTGAAGTTTATGGAACAGCTCAATACGTACCCATTGACGAGAAACATCCACTTCAGGGACAATCGCCGTATTCAGCCAGCAAGATAGGTGCGGATAAGCTCGCGGAGAGCTTTCATAGGTCATATGATTTACCAATTACTACATTAAGGCCATTCAACACCTACGGCCCAAGACAATCGGCAAGAGCGGTTATCCCAACGATTATTATTCAGGCACTGGCTCAGGATGAGGTAGTACTTGGGTCCTTATGGCCAACGAGGGATTTATCCTATGTGGACGATGTAGTCGAGGGTTTTATCAAAGCCTCAGAATCAGAAAGGTCTATTGGCGAAGTTATTAATATAGGTTCTGGACTCGAGATTTCCATCAATGATTTAGCAAACAAGATTATTTCTTTGATAGGCAAAAAGGTGAGAATCGTTTTGGACCCAAAACGAATCAGACCACCAAAGAGTGAAGTGGAAAGGTTAATTGCCGATAATTCTAAGGCAAAAGAATTACTCGATTGGGAGCCAAAGGTTTCTTTAGACGAAGGCTTACGAAGAACTATAGACTGGTTTTCAAAATTTCAGAACAGATATAGACCCGATATTTACAATATTTAGGAGAGAAATATGGATGCAATTATCCTCGCAGGTGGCAAAGGAACGAGATTAGCCCCATATACAACAATCTTCCCCAAACCTCTAATGCCTATAGGAGATGTACCTATTCTGGATGTAGTTTTAAGGCAATTGAAAAGCCATGGATTTACCAAGATAATTATGGCGGTAGGTTATTTAGCCGAACTTCTGGAGACCTATTTTGGGAATGGAAGCAAATACGGGATTGATATTCAATATTCGCGAGAAAATAAACCTCTTGGAACTGCAGGACCTCTTTCTCTAATTGAAAACTTAACAAGCCCTTTCCTGGTTATGAATGGTGATATCTTAACGACGCTTAATTATACAAAACTTGTTAACTACCACAAGGAAAAAAAGGCTATAGCCACAATTGCCATGCATCAAAGAACAGTTGATGTTGATTTCGGCGTTATTGAATTGAATACAAATAATGAGATTACTGGTTATATTGAAAAGCCCAACCTGAAATACCTGGTCAGTATGGGAATCTATATTTTTGACACCGAGGTTCTAAGTTACATCAAGAAAAGCGAGAAAATAGATTTCCCAGATTTAGTAAGAAAGTTACTGAAAAATAATGAAAGAGTCATTGGTTATCCAAGCAACGATTACTGGCTGGACATTGGGCGCCAGGACGATTATGAAAAAGCCATTGGCGAGTTCGAGCAAAATAAGAAGAAATTTTTACCTGATGAGTTTTAAGAATTGAGGGTATAAGTTATACTTCGGTTCTGCCTCAGGAATTTACGTTAAGGGCAACAAGATGGAAGCTACTCTTATGAGAGACATTGGAAAGGAAATATACCACAAGATTCCTGCTTCTTTGCGCTGGTTTTTCTGGCCCGTCAGACTATTATTTAGACTTATAGATATTTCTAAATTGGACTTATGGATTCTTAATGGAGAAGAAATTACCAGCCACCAGGAACTTTCCATTGCTTACGCTGGCACTGAAATCAACAGAAATTATATTATCAAATTAGCCTACGATAATTCTTTTAATGAAAAATATCTGGGAAGAGTATGGCTCTGGAAAATTTTTGATGTAGTGAGGGAAAAGAGTCCTAATTGCTCCTTGATGGTCATTGCAGTAGATAAACTTTTGTGGAGATGGTTTAGAAAACGGACTTATTTTAATGTTCCTTTTTGGGTCTTAAGTTTAGCCGATATTTCTCTTGGCAATTCCTTGCTCCAGAAAAATCTAAGCGTTAGGTCCGACATAAGGAGAATAAGAAAAAACAAACTTTCGTTTGAGATAACACACGATTCCTGCCATTTCGATAATTTCTATTGTAATATGTACAAGCCATATATTGCCGCCGTTTATGGAAATCGAGCTATTATCCATCCCTACGACGATATTAAGAGAGAATTTGAGAACGGTGAATTGCTTCTTATAAAAAAAGAAAATCAACATATCGCAGGACTCCTGTTAGTTTACCAGAAGATGCAAACGCGTCCTAGGTTTCTCGGCGTAAAGGACGGGAATTTTGATTATGTTAAGGAAGGTGCCATTGGTGCCATCTACTATTTTCTTACGCGCTACCTCAAAGAAAAAGGGTACAAAAGAGCGGATTTTGGACTTTCAAGGCCGTTCTTAAAAGATGGGGTGCTATGTTACAAAAGGAAATGGGGTGGTCGCCAAATTTCTACTAGCCCTCAGGTTGATGGGGCTTATTATGTTGAGCCATTGGCGAACACGCCTGGATTGAGGGCATTTCTTTTGAACAATCCTTTCGTTTTTATAGATAAGGGGAAGATCAATGCGGCTGTATTTGTCGATCGCGATGATTCATTTTCCCAGGAAGAATTGGAGGAAATATATAAGGAGTACTATTTTAATGGGATGTCTAATCTTTACATTTATGAATTTGGAGAAAATACCGATAGGACAGAGAAGATATTGCCACTACAGTTTTCAGACAAAATCTTATTTTGTTCCGCCGAGCGCTTGTTTCAAAAACGCTATTGATCGTTCTACTATTAGTTTGTTAGCGCTCTTTTAGAAAGACTAATTCCTATAAGAAGGATACCAAAATTGTTTCTACAAATTGCCTGTTATCTTCCATATTATTTGTGGAGAATAAGAAAGGCGCAACGGCTCAATCCATCTGAACTGGAGGAGTTGCAAAATAAAAAATTGAGAGCCGTGGTCAAACACGCTTATGAAAATGTCCCTTATTACCATAAGCTGTTCAATTCTGTCAATCTAAAGCCGAACGATATTAGAACAAAGGAGGACCTGGTAAAAGTACCTATAACTAATAAGAAAACTCTCCAGAAACTGCCCATTACCGAGCGAATTGCAAGGGGTGTGGATATAAGTAAGTGTATAAAAGGCAGGACGAGTGGCTCCACGGGCGAGCCCTTAGATGTCCTTTTTAGTTGCAGGGAATTGAGTCATAGGATTGCTATGCAAACCAGAGTCTATGGTCTGAACTTGACAGAGAAAAAAGTAAACATACTTGATCGCACGCCTCTTCCTGCAGAAGGATCGCCAGCAACGATTTTTAGGAAGCTCAAGAAATGTTTAAATTGTGTCGGATTATGGAGGAGGCATTACTTTTCACTTCTGGAAGAACCTAAACAACTGGTATCAAAACTTTTGGAAATCAAGCCTGACGTGATAGAAACTCAACCGTCAACCATGAAGTTGGTCTCTCAATGTGTCCGGGAAAATAATATCACTGGAATTGCACCTAGAATGATATTCACGCGAGCGGAGCGATTAAGCAGAGAAGATAGGAAACAAATAGAGACTATTTTTGGCGCCAAATTAACTGATCTCTACGGTACTGTAGAATTTGGCATTCTTGCATGGGAATGCGACAGACATCAAGGATATCATATCAATAGCGACATTATTTTAGTGGAGGCAATAAAAGATAACCAACAGGTATATGGAGAAGAAGGGGAAGTTATCTGTACTGATTTAACTAATTATACGATGCCTTTCATAAGATATGCATTAGGGGATATAGCTGTATTGAGCGAGGAAAGATGTGGTTGTGGTAGGAGCTTTCCTCTTATAAAATTGGTCCAAGGTAGGTGCGATGATTTCATTACTTTGGCTTCGGGGAAAATCGTCTCTCCTGTGGTTCTCGAACTTAGCTTGGAAAGGATAGAGGGAATCGGCCAATATAAATTGGTACAGGAAAACATAGACATATTTGACGTTCAAATAGTCAAAGGGCAGAATTTTAAAGAGGCTACAATAAAGGAAGTTGAGAATGTGTTAAGAGAGATACTTGGCGGGGATAACCGGATTAATATAAATATTGTGGGTGAAATACCCAGAGAAAAATCAGGCAAGATAAGACCGATCCTGTCCAAAGTGCTCGTGAATCTTTAAGGAAAGGAAAGATTATTAGATGGAAGAATACAAGTTTGAATCTGGTTCCCAGCTCATATGTCATATCATAGACGAGAAATTAGGCTTATTAGGCTATATAGTCATAGATTCCTCGATTGACGGCCACTCCTGCGGTGGGCTAAAGATGTTATGCGATGTTTCTATTCCTGAACTACAAGGGCTAGCCAGGGTAATGACTTTGAAATTTAGTTTTTTAGGAATGAGCGAAGGCGGAGCAAAGGCAGGAATAATTGGCGACCCATCTATGCCGCAGGAAGAAAAATTGGCTCTACTTAGGACTTTTGCAGAGATTGCAAGTCCGCTCCTGAAAACTCGTGCCTATGTTCCTGCTTCTGATATGGGGACTACGAGCCAAGAAATCAGATATATGTTGGAGTCAATAGGTTTAAAATTGCCTCAAAGTAAACATAAAAGAAAGGAAGAAGGAGGATTTTATACCAGTTTCTCCGTTTTTGCAGGCGCGAAGGCAGCTGCAAAGCATATAAATTTAGACTTAGCTCAATCTACCATTGCAATAGAAGGTTTTGGAAAAGTAGGAAGTTCTGTAGCTAAGGTTTTCTGGCAGAACGGAACGAAGGTAGTTGCCATCTCAACAGTCAAGGGAGCAATATATAACCCGGATGGGTTAGATGTAGATGAATTGATTCGGATAAAGGATGAGGTTGGCGAGGATGTAATAAACGTTTATGAAAAAGCGAAAATAATTGAAAAGAGCGAATTGCTGACTTTAGATATAGACATACTATCACCTTGTGCCAGACATCATAGCATCAACTTAGAAAACGTGGAGAAAATAAAAGCTAAGATTATTTCTCCTGGGGCCAACATTCCAGTGACTCGTGAAGCGGCGGAAGTCTTATGGCGGAAGGGAAAGTTATATCTTCCGGACTTTATCACAAATTGCGGGGGGATATTGGGAAGTAATATGGAACTTGCAGGGCTGAGTGAAAAGTTCATTGGAAACTTTATTATTCAAGAGCTTGGTAGCAAGATATCAGAGATAATCGAAGCTGCGGAGGAAAAGAATATGAGCCCTGTAGAAATTGCTGAAATGGAAGCAGGAAAAAGATTTTCAAAGATGAAAGCAAGGTCTAAGGAAAAAACAGCAAAAAGCAGGCTATTCAATTTTGCTTTGAAAGTTTATAAAAAGAATCTTATACCAAAGGGTCTTGTTAAGGTGTATGCACCAAGATATTTTAAAGCAAGGTTAGGGTAAGCGAAAGACCGGTAAACGATAAGGGGTTTTAGGGATGAGGATAAGTGTTTTCGGGTTAGGATATGTTGGATGTGTATCTGCTGCCTGTTTGGCGCGGGATGGACATAAGGTTATGGGAGTGGATATAGGCCAAAATAAAGTGGATATTATAAACAGCGGGAGGAGTCCGGTCGTAGAAAAAGATATTGATGAAATCATTAAGGAGGTTGTAAAGAGTCAGAAATTAATAGCTACGACGAATGTTAGAGAAGCAGTAAGAAACTCTGAAATATCTATGATTTGTGTGGGTACACCAAGTAATGACAATGGTAGTTTGGATTTGAAATATGTTAAAAGGGTATGCGTAGAAATCGGTACTGGCTTGCGCGAAAAGGACGAATACCATGTCGTAGTAGTCAGGAGCACTGTGTTGCCTAGTAGTGTCGAGGAAGAGCTGATTCCCATCTTAGAAAAAAGTTCGGGTAAGAAAGCACGAGTTGACTTCGGAGTGTGTATGAATCCCGAGTTTATGCGGGAAGGGAGCTCAGTTTATGATTTCTACCACCCTCCAATGATAGTTATTGGAGAACTTGACAAAAGAAGCGGAGACAGTGTTGAACATATTTACGCTGATATAGATGCTCCGGTTGTCAGGACGTCAATAAAAGTTGCTGAAATGATAAAGTACGTAAATAATGCTTTTCATAGCCTCAAAGTATGTTTTGCCAATGAGATAGGTAACATATGCAAAAAACTAGGGATTGACGGTCATCAGGTAATGGAAATATTCTGTATGGATACGAAACTTAACTTGTCCCCGTGTTATCTTAAACCAGGGTTTGCCTTTGGAGGCTCTTGTCTTCCTAAGGACTTGCGAGCATTACTGTATAGAGGACGACGAGAGGATTTGAGATTGCCCTTGCTTGATTCTATCCTGGAGAGCAATGAGAATCAGGTAAAGATGGGAATAAATTTAATAACGAAGACTAAAAAGAAAAAGATAGGAATTTTCGGGTTTAGCTTTAAACCCGGCACCGATGACCTGCGAGAAAGTCCTATGGTGGAATTGATTGAGACCTTATTGGGGAAAGGCTATAAGATTAGTATCTATGATAAGAATGTTTCTATTGCAAAAATTTTCGGTGCCAATAAGGAGTATATTGAAAAAGAAATCCCCCATATATCATCCTTGATGTCCTCATCCATTGAGGAGGTTTTGAGCCGTTCAGAAGTGTTGGTGATTGGAAATAATTCCGAGGAATTTAAAGAAATTCCTAAGTTAATGAAAAAAGGCCAAATAATAATTGACTTGGTTAGAATTGCGAATGGGAAAAATGAAACAAAAAGTGAATATGAAGGAATATGTTGGTAAAATACTCATTATAGTGGAAAACCTTTCTGTTCCTTTTGACAGGAGAGTATGGTTAGAGGCCAATACTCTTACGGAAGAAGGTTATAAGGTCTCGGTGATATCACCCAGAGGGAAAAATGATCCCAAATATGAAGTGCTGAATGGAATCAGTCTCTACCGCTATCCTGTGCCACCTCCCACAAAGGGATTTCTCAGTTACTTCTGGGAGTTTACATATTGTTGGCTTATGACCTTTTTTTTATCTATAAAGATACTTTTTAGAGAAGGATTCGACGTTATTCACGCATGTAATCCTCCAGACACATTTTTTCTTTTAGGAGTATTTTATAAGCTGCTGGGTAAAAAATTTGTCTTTGACCAGCATGATTTGTGCCCCGAAGTTTATCAGGCAAGGTTCGGTTCAGCGAAAAGAAGATTGCTTATCAAAGGTTTACTATTTTTGGAAAAACTAACATATAGGACAGCTAACCTGGTAATCGCAACCAATGAGTCCTACAAAAAAATTGCCGCAGAAAGGGGTAAAGTTAGAGAAGAAAATATTTTTGTAGTAAGAACCGGGCCAGATTTCGACAGACTTAAGCAGTTGGAGCCGGAACCAGAGCTGAAAAAGGGAAGGAAATATATGGTCTGTTATCTTGGAGTAATGGGTCCCCAGGATGGAGTAGATTATCTTCTGCGTGCAACAGAACTCATAACAAAAAATCGCGGAAGGAATGATATCCTTTTTGTATTGATTGGCGCAGGGGATTCCTTTAATGACTTGAAAAAGCTTAGCACTGAATTAGGATTGCAGGAACATATCCTATTTACGGGCAGAATTCCAGATGAGGAGTTGGTAAGATACCTTTCCACAGCAGATGTTTGCGTTAGCCCCGACCCAAAAAATGAACTCAACGATAACTCGACAATGAATAAAATTATGGAATATATGGCTATGGGTAAAGCCGTTGTCTCGTTTGACTTGAAAGAGACGCGTTTTTCGGCTGGAGAAGCTGCCCTGTACGCGAAACCAAATGACACACAAGATTTCAGTAACAAAATTTTGGAATTATTAAACGATGAAAAAAGAAGAGAAGAGATGGGAAAGTATGGAAGGAAACGAGTTGAAGATGAGCTCGACTGGAACCACACCAAAAAAGAATTAATAAAAGCATACCAATCAGTATTCGCTAGGGGTTGATGTGGTTTGTAATCAGGTAATTCATAAGAGGGGTGATATCTATGATAAAAGAATATGAAGCATTTTTGAAAAAAATGATGATATTTGTTGATGTGTTGATATTAGGCGTCTCCTTTATTTTAACCTATTTCATTCGAACAAATATCTATCACTTCTATAAATTTGACTTATTTCCTTCAAGGGTGGTTATGGGGACAATTTACCCTTTGGATAAGTATCTTTGGTTATTGTTAATTATTCTTCCTATATGGTACGGTTTGCTCAGTTTTCAAGGTCTGTATGAATCTTTTAGAACTAAAAGGCTTATAAAGATAGTTTGGATTATTGTAAAGACAGGTTTTCTTGCTACTTTTATAACAGGAACCCTGATCTTTATTCTGAAGCTTACCTATGTTAGTAGAATTTTTATATTCTTCTTCGCAGCCATAGGTGTTAACTTGTTAATTTTGGAGAAAATAGTATTAATTCAGGGCTTCAAGCATGCTCGTCTGGGAGAAAATAATTATAGGCATCTCCTGGTTGTTGGAACTGGAAAAAGGGCAGAGAAGTTCGTGAAAATGGTCAAAGAACATCCTGAATGGGGCATGAAAATCGTTGGCATTGTAGACGATGAACCAGAGAAAATAGGTATGGATATCTCGAACATTAAGGTGATTGGGATGTTAAAGGACATTCCCGACATCCTCCATGAGAAGATAGTCGACGAGGTTGTATTCGTTATCCCCAGGTTATGGCTCAGCCGTATTGAAGAAAGCATATTAAGTTGCGAGAGAGAGGGAATAAAAGTGTCTGTTGCAGTAGATTTGTTTGATTTCAAAATTGGGAAACTACAAGCAACGGATTTAGGAGGCGTTCCCCTTATGCGACTGGAGACAACTCTTGGCTCGCCGTGGCAGTTGTTTATAAAGAGGGCTTCCGATACTGTCGTGTCTTTGGCAGCATTAGTTCTTCTGGCGCCAGTTTTTCTGCTAGCAGCAATAGCTATCAAGTTAAGCTCTGCCGGCCCAATATTTTTTAGGCAAGAAAGAAACGGAATGAACGGCAGAAAATTTACCTTATTAAAATTTAGAAGTATGCTGGTTGGGGCGGAAAAAATGCAAGATGAGCTTCTTGATTTGAACGAAATGGATGGCCCCGTATTTAAGATTAAGAACGACCCTCGATTGACAAAAGTTGGCAGGTTCTTACGCAAGACCAGCTTAGATGAATTGCCTCAGTTAATCAATGTTTTGAAAGGCGATATGAGCCTTGTCGGGCCTCGCCCGCCTATCCCTGGCGAAGTTACTAATTATGAGACCTGGCAAAGGAGAAGACTGAGTATGAGACCTGGCGTGACTTGTTTTTGGCAAATTAGTGGGCGGAATGAAGTTAGTTTTGAGGAGTGGATAAAACTCGACTTAGAATATATTGATAACTGGTCACTATGGTTAGATTTCAAAATCCTTTTTAAGACAATTCCTGTTGTCCTTTTTGGGACTGGAGCAAGGTAAGAAGGCCTGTAAGTATGCTGGCACTGTGGAGTCTTAGGATATCTCACCTTTAATCCCCCCTTTCAAAATTAACAAAATTTTGGAGTCCTCCCGAAAGGGAGGTTGAAAAAACAAACCCTTGCTTTCGCAAGGACTCCAGAATTTAATTACGTTGTTTTCGCAAGGAGGTATGGAAATGAGTGTTTCTAAAAATTTCTTCAAGTATTGCTTAGTATTTTCTTTAGTCCTGATAATTCCGTTATGTATTCCAACTTTGGCGCAAGCAACCATCTATTATGTAGCACAAGATGGCAGCGATAGTAATCCTGGAACGGAAACAAAGCCTTGGGCAAGTGTTGATAAAGCAGCCAATACAATGGAAGCTGGCGATACGGTCTATGTCAAAGAAGGAAATTATAGTGGATTTGATGTATCCAGAAGTGGAACGGCTGATAACTACATATCGTATCTTGCCTACCCTGGACATACTCCGGTAATTGGCCAAATCTATTTTCAATCCGGAGCAAGCTATAACAAATTTGTCGACTTTGAGATTACTCCTGCTTCTGGAGGAGGGGTGATAATGGACCATAACAACGACCATAACATAATATCAAATTGCCATATTCATCACTGTAATCCGGGCGGAAGTCCTGGAGTTGACTTGAGCGGTGGCAGTGATTTCAACATAGTAGAAGATTGTAAAATTCACGATGCCTACTATGCTATTCATACTAGTGGAGTCGGGGCTGCTAATAGAGGAAATATTTTTCGCAGAAATGTATGTTACAACCTCACTGACGACGGTTTCAATTTCTCTCCTCCTACCAAAGATACCCAGTTAATTGGTAATGTTATTTATGATGTAGACCGGGATAAAAGTGGGGGGGCAGATGGTATTCACCTTTACGATGATGGGACTGCAATTGTAAAGGGAAATCTGGTCTACCTTGATGGCGCTTCGACAGGCGGCGTTTTCTGGATTCACGGGGGAAGCAATCATATTATTCAAAATAACACATTTGTCGGTCTTCCTGGTTTTTCCACTGCTTATGGCGGAATAATCTGGCTTGAATTGACTTTGAATGTTACTCTCAAAAACAATATTGGCTATTCAAGTGACGCCTCGATAGGCGTGGTGGCTGGAATAAATTCTTCCACGCGGGATGACTACAACGACTGGTACAATGTTGATCCATCAAAGTGCGTGTACTACGGGGGGGAATGGAAATCTGTTTCTCAATATAAAAGCGAGGATAAAAGAGGACTTCATTCTATTTCCAAAGACCCAAAATTCGTAGATTTTGCAGGTCGCGATTTCCAGCTGCAAGCCGCTAGTCCTTGCAAAGGTGCGGGTGAGAACGGGGTAGATATGGGAGCATATGGAGTAGCGGGAGGGGGAGACGGAGGGACTATTCTGCCCGGGGAAGAGATAAAAGTCCGCAACCGTCCCAATCCTTTCCATGCAGGTGAAGAGAATACTTTGATAGAATATACTCTTAGCCGATCCTCCAATGTTACAATTACAATCTACGACCTCGTCGGTCAGGAAGTCTGGCGCAAGAGTTATGAAGCTGGAGAAAATGGTGGTAGGGAAGATAATAATATTCCCTGGGATGGAAGGAACCTCTCGGGAAAAGTGGTGGCAAATGGAGGTTATATCTGCCGCATCTGGGTAGAGAAAGAACATAAGTATGTGGTAAGGAAGATTGGTGTTGTCAAATAGGTAGGGGGCGGCATTTATGACGCCCGATAGATGGGCTTGTTGCGGGTTTGATGAATCAAACCCCTACATACAATGAAAATGGGTGAAGATAATGGGAAAGATGGTTTTAAGAATATTTCTTATTTCTATGTTAACTTGGGGGATAGAGTGGCGACTTGTCAGGGCAGATAATTGCCGCGGAACGCCCAAGGACCATTTGCAGTCTACTGGAAATCAAACCATAGCAACTGGCAAAGTCTATTATGTAGCAAAAGATGGCAGTAACAGTTGGGACGGCTCTGTTGAGCATCCCTGGCTGACCATTCAAAAAGCTGCTGATGCCATGGTTGCTGGGGGTACTGTTTACATTAAGGAAGGAGTTTATACTGAGAGGGTCGTGGCTCAACAATCAGGTTCTCCTGGGAAATTCATAACCTATAAGGTTTATCCTGGACATAAACCGGCTATAGACGCAGGCGGGAATGGCACGGCCTTTAGTATCATCGGGAAAAGTTACATAAGAATGGACAGTCTTGAGATAAGAAATGCTGGTAATTGGGGTATACTTGTAGAAGATTCTACGAACATTGAGATAAGAAACGCGAAAGTCTCTTACAGTAATCTTGAAAACATACAAATAAGAGGTGAGTCAAGCCAAATTGTTATTGAAGATTGTGAGGTAAGTTACAGTCAGCATTATTCTGGAATTGATGTATACGAGCACGATGGCCGTCCACATAATGTAACAGTGAAGAATTGTATTGCCCATCACAATCAGCAATTTGCTGGCATAGCCAGTGAACAGGCAGATAATTTAATAATTAATTCTAATATCTGTTATAACAATGAGCTGGGCATAGATATCGGAAGTGGGGATCAAAACATCATAAGAAACAATACAATTTACGGCTGCAAAACCGGTATTGCCCTTAGCTCTAATGAAGATTCTGAAGTTTATGACAATATTATTTACAATATTGAAGATGAAGCAATCTATAGTTATTGTTTTAGTGTGCACGGCGAAGCCCATGCCAGAAATAAGTGGTATAGAAATATAGTCTATAACTGTGGTTTTGGAATTTACGAAAGCAAATGGGACCGGCAGGGAAATGAAGGGGCTTCATCAGACCATGAATTTTACAGCAACCTTTTCTATGGCATAGGAACCCATGGAACTTATCGCACACCATTTTATTTCCGAGGTTCAACCGGGATTAAATTTCGTAACAACACTATTTATATGAATCCAAACTATGGCGCAATGCAATTCCTTGAAGGCGCCATTAATTCAAAAATCGAAAATAACATTATTAGCATAAGTGGAGATAAATCTCCAATCGTAATAGATAGTTCATCCAGTAATGGTGCAGTGATCGATTATAACTGCTACCATAATCGGGCTGGTACTGGAAAGGGTCCGGGAGAACATTCGATTGCCAAAGACCCAAAATTTGTTGATATTGAAAATCGTGATTTTAATTTGCAACCCGATAGCCCTTGTAAAGGTGCGGGAGAGAACGGAGTTGATATGGGGGCTTATGGATGGTAAGGGAAATCGCTGTTGCTAAGTATGTAGGGGCGACACTCCGTGGTCGCCCAAAGGACGGCACCATAAATGGTGCCCGACCAATGGCTGGTCGGTCGCCCTTTAGGGTGACGAAGTAAGGGACGGCACAGAGTCCGTCCCCTACAGGGGACATAGGGGCGGCATTTATGACGTCCCGATGAATCGGGTTCGATGAATCGAACCACTACATACAATGAAAATAGACGGAGATAATGGAAAAGAGAATTTTTAGAATATTTCTTGCTTCTGTGTTGATTTTTGGGATAGAGTGGCAATTTGTCAGGGCAGAGAACTACTACGGAATGGCTAATGACTATCTTCAGTATGGGGCAGGTGCGAGGTCTTTAGCAATGGGAGGAGCCTATGTAGCCCTGGCAGATGAGGCCAGCGCTTCCTATTGGAATCCCGCGGGCTTGGCACAGATTGAGGAACACCAGTTCCTTTCTATGTACGCCCCATTCTTTGAGGGGACGAGTTATAACTTTATTTCTTATGTTCATCCGCTAAGAAAGATAGGGAATCTTGCCATTTCCGATGTTTTCCTCTATTCGGGGGGGTATGAAGAAGTAAGTGCTATTGGGGAAGTGACTGGCAAAAGCAGTTCAGTATGGAAGAACGCAGCAATTATTTCTTATGCAAACAGAGTTCATAGAAGTATCTTTCTGGGTGCAAGTTTGAAACTTATTAACGAGCAAGTGATGGGATATTCAGGTAGTGGGCAGGGAATAGATTTGGGTATACTTTGCAAGCCTTCAGATAGAATGAGCATTGGGTTAGCGGTGCAAAATGTTCTTCAGCCAAAGGTTACTTTGAGAGAAGAGCCCGATGTGTATAAGATAAACTTGAAAGCTGGTCTGGCATTGAATACATTATCTAAACGTCTTACTTTGACTGCGGATATCAATAAACTGGTTGATGAGAAGGCATACTTCTCGGTTGGGATAGAAGTTTCTCCCTGGGAGAAGATTTCACGCTATTCTTTGAACAGGGTCGATTTGAGGTTAGGAATTGACCACTTGCAGAGATTAGCCTTAGGAATGGGATTGAAGATAGAATTTCTATCTTTAGACTATGCGTTTAGTAGTCACAAAGTGGGAGATCTTCATAGATTTGGCCTTACTTTTCACTGGGGAAGTATCTATAAGGTAAGAGCGAAGCCCATTTTGAAGTCGAAAAGACACTGATGGGGAAAGCGATAGATAGTATAGATTGATAGCGGAAAGTAAAGCTCCCGTACGGGCATAGCTGTGGCCCTGCCTCATAATCCGCGCATTATAATCCTCCGCCGTAAGAAGCCTACCCAAGACTTAACAAAAGCTTAACAAAAAATTAACATTTTCTTAACATAAACTTAACATCGCTGTGGTATACTTTAATTAAAAAGACGAACAAAGAGTAGGCAAGGAGGTGGGGTCCAGAATTAGGCCGTTCTAAAAAGACTAAATACTGTATGGCTCGATAAAGGCAAACCATTCGAAAGGATGGGGCGTAAAGCCACGGGTCCTAACTTCCTTTGGGGAAGGGGTGACAGTCGCGTAGGGGCGACCCTTGTGGTCGCCCGACTAATAGAAGCGAACGCAATAAGGGGAAACGAAGAGTTTCCCCTTACCTGTATCCTCTCCCCTCAAGGGAGAGGGTGAGGAGCACAGGCTGATTCACTAGAGGACAGCCGGGCTGCCGAAGCGTGCAAGATGACAAACCCCTGTTTTTCGAATGGAAAGCGGGGGTTTTTATATTGTTGCCCATAGGCGGTTCCGCAACGGAGGTAGTGCCGTGAGTGTTTCCAAAAACCACTTCAAATATCACTTAGTGTTTTCTTTTGCCTTAATAAGTTTATTTTTATTATGTATTCCAAATTGGGCACAAGCGAAAACCTATTATGTGGCAACTGATGGCAATGACAATAATCCTGGAACAGAAGCTCAACCCTGGTTGACGCTGAGCAAGGCTGACAGCGCCGCATCTTCAGGTGATATTGTATATGTCAAGGAAGGGACATATTCTGGTCTTGGCGTGACAAAATCAGATATCACTTATAAATCTCATCCATCTAATACAACAAGACCAAAAACAGGACAATGGTACTTTGAAAGCGCTAGTAATGTAACAATAGATGGATTTGTGGTTACAACCGGTAATCAAGGCGGGGCCTTCGTATTGAATCATGCCAATAAAAATAACATCATTAGAAATTGTGAGATGTATGAATGCGGGAGTATTGGTGTTGATGTGACTGGCGGCTCTGATTACAATATAATTGAAGACTGTGTGATCCATGATTGCTGGTATGCCTTTCATACCAGTGGCAGCGGATGTAGGGGCAATATCTTCAGAAGGAATCATTGTTATAATCATAGCGATGGAATAAATGTAAGTCCTTCTGCCTATGATACGAAAATAATTGGAAATATAATTCATGATTGTGATGATGATGGAATTCATCTCTTTGATGATGGGAAGGCAGAAGTTTCAGGAAATTTAGTCTATAACTGTAAGGGTGTAGCTTTTTGGGTTAATGGTAACGCAGGCATTATTTCAAAAAACAACACTATAATCGGTGTGCCGAATGCGAAGTGGGGATATGTCGTATGGATTGAAAAAAGCGGGCATATCTTTAAGAACAATATTGTCTATGTGAACGCTGCGGATATGCAGATGCTTACTGGCGGTGGAACGGGAGATATTAACTACAACTGTTTCTGGAATCCGCAAGGGCAAGTTTCAAAAGTCGGTGCAAACGATATAATTGCTGACCCACTATTCGTTAATGTAGTGGGCAATGATTATCATTTAAAATCTAATTCGCCCTGTATTGGTGCTGGCGAAGGAGGGGTAGATATGGGAGCTTATGGTGTAGGATCCGAACCAGTGCCGGCGTTATCAGTGAGCCCTACCTCCCATGATTTTGGGACCAGTGAGACAAATTACCAATTTACGGTGAAGAATACAGGAGGAGAGACACTTAGCTGGAATGCAACTGAGAGTTTAGACTGGCTAAGTTTAAGTAAGACCTCAGGAAGCTTAGGAGCTGGCATTTCAGAGAATGTCACGGCGACAGTTTCCAGGTCCGGGAAATCACCTGGAACATATAATGGGACAATAAGTTTTGCCAGTAATGGAGGCAATCAGGATGTTTCAGTATCTATAATTGTGCCCAACCCGGAAGTCCCCGACCCGCCCTATGACAATCCGGGAGAATCCAAGCCCCTTAGCGATGAACCGGCTAATGATGACCCCC
>Ga0315280_10003443_pt1 | contig 24338 bp, 22 predicted proteins | sample YL17G06_40_MG_FD_203697 | JGI IMG/M metagenome (GOLD analysis project Ga0315280, IMG submission 203697) | Sediment microbial communities from Yellowstone Lake, YNP, Wyoming, USA - YL17G06_40 | ecosystem: Environmental > Aquatic > Freshwater > Lake > Sediment | place: USA: Wyoming | collected... | reverse complement strand
ATTTGTAGCCAAGAACCTCGTTTTCCATCATGGCCATGCTGGAGCCGAGGAGGATAAGATAGATGCTGCTCTTTGACCAGTACTCATCCCATCCCTTCTGGAGCAAGCCGGGAATTGCCGGGTTGGACATAATGAGATAGGGGAATTCGTCTATAGCCAGCACAAACCTCCGGTTTTTCGCTTGAATATACCGGAAACTCTCATCCCAATCGGAAAATCCTCTCGTCTCCAGGAGAGGCTCTTTAAAAAATTGAGCAACAGCATCGGAGAAACGGCGAAGCTGTTCACGCTCGTTCGTGCTTTCTCCGAGGAAATAGGCATGGGGCTTATTTTTTATGAACTGTTTGACAAGTTCTGTTTTTCCGACTCGCCGCTTTCCCCAGAGAATGATGAACTGAGCGCCGGCCGTGCGCCATCTTTCCTCAAGAAAAGCCAATTCCTTCTCTCTGTCTATGAATTCCATTTTCCCTGATTATTATACTTTATAGTATTATACACAAAAGTATATAAATATCAATGCCCGATATTCAGGGGCTCCATCGTCCAGGCACATGTCTTATCAACACAAATCTCGTCCTGTAGGGTTTTACCTGGCTCCAACCTTAGGCGCGGGCCCAAGCGACTGCGGCTTATAAGTCGGAACGATGTCCGCAAGACCGTTGACGATACTATTGCGATCGGTCCCATCACAGCACATATTGATCAGCCTCTCGATCTTAAGGAACATCTCGTCCTCCGGCCCGGCCGCGCGCGTTCTCGCCTTGAAAATCCTGGCGTGTTCGGTCGGCTCCGAACCTTCCTCGGCCCCCAGCAGTTCCTCGAAAAGCTTTTCCCCCGGCCTGAGACCGCTGAAGACGATCGGGATATCCACGTCCAGCTCATGGCCGCTGAGCCTGATCATTTCCCGCGCGAGATCCAATATCTTGATGGGCTCGCCCATGTCGAGGACGTAGGTCTCGCCCCCCTCGCCGATCGCCGCCGCCTCGAGGACGAGGAGCACGGCTTCCGACGTCGCCATGAAATATCTCTTCATCTCGGGATGGGTCACTGTCACAGGCCCGCCCCGCTTGATCTGGTCTTCGAAAAGCGGGATGACGCTCCCGCGGCTGCCGAGGACGTTCCCGAACCTCACCGAGATGAACTTCGTGCCGTTCCGCCCGTTGAGGGCTCTGAGCATTTCCTCCCCGACGCGCTTCGTCGAGCCCATGACGCTCGTGGGGTTGATCGCCTTGTCCGTGGAGATATAGACGAATTTCTCTGCGTTGTATTTTAAAGCCAGCTCGCCCAATATCCTCGTCCCCAGGATGTTCGTCTTGACCGCCTCTTCCGGGTAACTCTCCAGGATGGGGACGTGCTTATAAGCGGCCGAGTGGAGGACGATCTCGGGCCGGATCTTCGCGAAGATATCCTCCATCTTTATCCTGTCCCGGATATCTCCGATGACAGGGCTGATTTCCCCGGCCGCGCCGCGGAAACGGTTCATCAAATAGAAGAGCTCCGTTTCATCAATATCGAGGAGGGCGATCGAGCGCGGCTCGAACTGGAGCGCCGTCCGGGCGAGCTCGCTCCCGATGGACCCGCCGGCCCCCGTGATCAGGACGCGCTTCCGATTCAAGAACGCGCGGATCGCGGCGAAATCGATCTCGACTTTCTCCCTCCCCAGGAGATCCTCGACCCGGACTTCCTTGATATCGGAGAGGGTGACATTTCCATCCATGAGGTCCAGGATTCCGGGAAGAATCTTGACATTCGCCGGACCGCCCGAGTTCCGGATAATCTCGACGATATGTCGGATATCTTTCGACCGGACCGATGGGATGGCGATCAGGACTTCATCTATCGCGTTCGCTTTCAACAGCGTCGGGATATCGTTCCTCGTCCCGAGCACCTTTATGCCGTGAATACTCATGCCCCTTTTGGATAAATCGTCGTCGACATATCCAATAGGGAAATACCTGGATTTTTTGTTGATCAGCATATCCCGGCTGATGGCACTGCCGGCTTCTCCCGCGCCGACGATGAGGATCCGCGCGCGCCCGTGTCTCATTCCTCCCGATTTGCTGAGGTATTCGATAACCGCCCTCTTGGAGATGCGGAGGAGACCTAGGGCGCCCAGGGTGATGATGTAATCCGCAAGCATTACGGCCCGCGGAAAGCCGGGAAAAGGCCCGCTGGTTCGAAAGCCCAAATAGACCGCTACCAGGCCGAGGGAGGCCAGGGAAACCCCAGCAATGAGCTTCATCAGGTCACTGAGCCCGAAGAAACGCCAGGAAATATTGTACATGCCGAAGATGGCGAGGAACGATATTTTGATGATAAGAGCCAGACCAAGATAAGCAGGGAATTTTTTTGCATACCCGGCCGGGATCGACCCGTCGAACCGCAGCCAGAACGACGCGTACAGCGAAAACGCGATCAAAAGCGAATCGGCGAGGAGAAAAAATACAAACCTCTTAAGCGGCGTCATACGGACCATGCCTTCCTTGAGTTTCGAAAAATGCATCTTCATTTCATCAACCCCTAAATCATTTCCGCCTGTTTTTTGTGAGCAGATAAAAACAGCCCTTACGCTCCTGAATGAGCGCGCGATTCAGCTCTGACGGTAAATCGCCACAATCCGGCGAATAGCAGGATTGGGAGCACAATCACAACTACACTAACAAAAGGCGCTCTTTTATACCATAGCAGAGCGATGACGGTCCCTATCAAAGCTAAACCCATATAGATGAGCGTCACGAAACGATGGCTGTATCCTGCGATGACAAGCCGCTGATACACATGAGACCGATGGGCTACGAAAATATTTTCTTTATTAGTTAACCGGCGGACCAACGTGAAAGACGTGTCAAAAATGAACGGCCAAACTACCAAGATTCCTGCAACCATGCAGCGTGGGTCCCTTTGGGCCGCAAGGATGGGAATAACAGCCAGGGTGAATCCAATAAAAGCACTTCCCACATCCCCCATAAATATTCGAGCAGGAGGCCAGTTGTGGAATAAAAAACCCAGGCTGGACGCGGCTAAGATCATTCCTATTAAACTAACAAACGATTGCCCGCTCATGAAACCCATTATTGTCCAACCCAACCCAGCGACAACTGCTTGCCCCCCTGCAATCCCATCTATCCCATCCATGAAATTATAAGCATTAGTTAAACCCATCATCCATAAAAGCGTAAATGGGATGCCGATTGAATACAAATGAATCTCACCAATGAAAGGGACTGTTATAGTTTGAAAATAGCCGATCGCAATTAGGATAACTGCCGAACTTATCGCTTGGACGATAAGTCGTATTGCATACGGCAGCCGATGAATATCATCAAGCCATCCAATCAACGCCACGATAGCCCCGGCGAGGCTGAGCGCCGCGATTTCTCTAAATGACATACATAGGATTCGGGAAATAAATAAGCCCCAGGCTCCGATAAGAACTCCGATAACGATGCCTATCCCTCCTCCCCGGGGAGTCGGTCGGGTATGCGAACTGCGGGCATTCGGGATATCAAGCATGCATTCGACAGCCCAACGTCGTGATCCCGCGACGCACAGAGCTGATAAGCCAAACGCGCCGGCTACAACGGCAAGACTAATGGCCAGCAATCCTATAAATCTCCTCGTGCGCGCATTTCTTCTATAGTCTCTTTCCAGCCGGAAAGAAGATCATATTTCGGTCTAAACCCGATTTCGTCTTGTATCCTATGCCCGTCGACAGCCATATCTTCGGTGTACTTTTCAAGTGCGCCCCTAAAGCCTGGAAAACTGAGACGGAGCAGTTTCGCTCCTTTGTCTACAATCTCCGCACCAGTGCGCAAAGGGGAGATTGGAAGACGCATTCTTGGAGGCTTCCTCCCCAAAGCCTTGCAAATCGACAGGATGATGTCGCTTAGTGAATGAATTTCACCATCTGTGACATTGAAAACCCTTCCTGCCGCATTTGGGTGCCCCACAACAGCTAACGCTGCACTGGCTACATCCTTGTCGTATACTAGAGTACGCCTATTTGTCCCAGGGCCAATAGGGATAAATCGTTTTCTAGCTAAGGCTTCAAGCAGGCGACGATAATTTCCTTTGACTCGAGATCCATAGACCGCTGCTAAGCGTAAGACAGTACCAAGGGGCTGGCCGTCGGATAGGTAAGCGTCAAGAACGATTTGTTCGGCCTGCCGTTTAGACTGAGCATAGACCGTTCCTGGCCTAGGGCTCGTGCCTTCGTTAAGCACGCTTCCAGCGCTATCGCCATAAACGGCGATTGTACTGAAAAAAATAAGCCTCTTAACGTTAGCTTCTAGTGCCACTTTTACAACAGTCCTGGTTCCGTCAACATTGACGAGCTTATAAAGGGGAATCTGATCACGAGTTGGATTCATGATATGCAGCATTGCTGCCATATGTAACACATGTTGAACGCCTTTGAATGCTGAGCGTATATCCTTTAAGTTGTTAATATCGCCAATCCGGAGGTCAATCGCAGGTGGTAATGCCCCCTGTTCGGGAGGATTCAGGGCCAGGATGCGAACCGAATATCCAGACTGGCATAAAGCTTCAACGACTCTTGGACCTAGCGCGCCCGTAGCCCCGGTTACCAATACGATAGAACGGTCATCTGAGTAAGTGCTTAAGAAATCATTCATTTGGGCTGGCCGCTAGCTCTAATATATCAACGAACTGTTTACGCATTTTCGCTTGATTCCAGTGGGTCTGAACATGAGCCCAAGCTCTTTCTCCCAATTGGATTCTTTCACTATCATCCATGTCAGCTAATTTTGAGATAGCAAGAATAACTCCAGCTACGTCTCTGTGTCGAAACCTAAAGCCAAAGTCCTGCTCATCCATAATTTCCGCTATAAATGAATTATCAGGAGCGATGGCCAATAATGGCCTCTTCACAGCCATTGCGCTATAAATCTTGCTGGGATGTACAATCCCGACCATAGCGTCTCCCATAGTAACCACGTGAACATCGGCAGCAGCTAATGAGTCGCCTAAGTACTCAAAGTCCTGATACGGAAAGCTACGAATGTTTGGCGCACCATTTTGAACGGCTTTTTCTACCTTATTTTTCTCAGCGCCGCCACCGATGAATGTGAATACTATATCCGTTCGATGGGTCAGCCTACTAGCAGCAATCAGGAGGGTATCAAGGGGGTGAACCCAAGAATGATTACCAGAATACATAACGATAAATTTGTCATCAAGGCCATATCGTTTCCGAAAACTTAGCCCGGATGTTTTTTTTATAGCAATTGTCTCTTCATGTGGCCATGGGGGAATAATTACTATGCGCTGGCCTAATTCAACCTTCGATTCCAGCCTTCTCGCCATTTGGGAATCCAGCGTTATGACCGTTCTGGCAGATCTAAGAACGGCTTTATTGATAAATTCCATAAAACGCGCCGAAAAAGAGCTTGGACGTACTAGGCCCATGGCAATGGCTTCATCTGGGTTAATATCCATGACCCAATAAATTAGCGACGATGCTCTAAGACCGGCTAAAATCAAGGCCGCAAGGATTCCGAAAGGGGGAATCGTGCTGACAAGAACAACATCTGGGCGGAAACCAAGAAGGCCCATCACGAGACCTTGCAGAGTATATGAAATTTGGCCGATGATTCGGCTCATATATCTCTTTTTCCCAAAAGAGGACCATCGCAGACGAATAACCTCTACACCATGAAGCCTTTCATATGACGGGAAACGAATTGAGGGATCATCATATCCCCTGTTTGCCGTGATTACGCGAACAAAATGCCCTCGGGCGGAAGCAGCAATTGCGACATCGGCTATATATTGACCCACTGCAGCGGGATCAGGGGGATATACAGATGAAAAGATCAGCAATTTCATTATTTTCCTGCTACAAGAAATGAACCTAACGCAATCGAGTCCATCTTTGTGCGCAGAAAGCATTGAAGGGCTTCTTCGGGTGTTCTCACAATTGGTTCATTCTCATTTAATGAAGTATTGAGCACCATGGGCACTCCGGTTCGCTTATTAAATTCAGAAATAAGATTCCAATACTTAGGATTGGTTTCAGAATCTACGGTTTGCAACCGCCCTGTTCCGTCTACATGAGTAACAGCCGGGATTTCCGCCCGCTTTTCAGCCCGGATAGGAACAACCTTTTCCATAAAAGGCGAGGGAACAGAATACTCAAAATAATCCGATACGCACTCCTCAAGGACGCTTGGAGCAAACGGTCGAAACTTTTCCCGGAACTTTATTCGAGTATTGATTATTTCTTGCATATCAGCGCGTCTCGGATCAGCCAAAAGTGTCCGGTTTCCTAGTGCTCTGGCACCGAACTCCATTCTACCTTTAAACCAACCTACCACTTTCCCATCACACAATAAGTCAACGACCGTTTTGATTAACGGGACATCATTCATCCGTTCGGCTCGGACACCGTGCTTTTCGATAACGCGCCCACATTCCTCATCCGAAAACGATGAACCCCAAAAGGCGTGTTTCATTTCAAAAGTACGGGGACTCTTCATTATTTGATTCCATACAAAAAACGCTGCTCCAATAGAGGTCCCATTATCAGCGGCACCGGCCGGAACGAAGATGTTACGGAAGGGAGTTTTCAAGTAGGCTTTGCCATTGGCGACGGAGTTCATGGCCACGCCGCCCACCAGGCATAAATTGTCGCAAGGGAATTGAGAATAGAGTGATCTCAATAGATCGAATACTATTTCCTCCGTTACTGCCTGCAGACTCGCGGCGATGTTTTCCATTCTTTCGTCAGCGGGACTTCTATCCGGGAAGGAAGGCCCAAATTCTCTCTCGAAGAGAGCGCTATAAAAGGCCTCCGCCGTAGGTTCTCCGCCGTCCCACTTCATATGAATGATGTTTTTTCCGTGAGTAAAATAATCCATGTTTAAAGAGAATGCTCCGTTCTTTGTCCTAATTATTTCATGGAAAATCTCCTTATATTTAGGCGCCCCATATGGGGCGAGGCCCATAACTTTGTACTCGTCGCCATACTTAGGAAATCCTAAGAACCGAGTCGTTGCTTCATACAAGAAACCGACCGAATGGGGATAATATACTTTCTTGAAAGCTTCTATCCGGCTCCCCTCTCCATACCCGAACCAGGTGCTTACGAAATCGCCCATTCCATCGATAGATAAGATGGCAGCACGTTCAAAAGGAGAAGTGAAAAAGCCACTTGCCGCATGAGCCTCGTGATGTTCCACATTCACTATTCGCGCTTTCAGTTCTTTAGTGTCAACATCGAAATATTCAGCAATTTTTTCTATTATGCTCAAAGACTTTTTCATCCGTTTCATTCGTTCTAGGACTGATCTAAACTTCACCCGGTTCTTCAAAGAATAGATGGCTTTATGCCCCAGGTTAGCCTTGGGATCTGTGGAGATCGCGACGTAGTCCAATTCCTGGATCTTTATCCCCGCCGTCTCTAAACAATATTGGATGGACGCCAGAGGCAATCCCGCCCAATGCTTAATTCGTTTAAAGCGCTCTTCTTCTACTGCCGCGATTAAAACGCCGTCTTGTACGATAGCAGCCGAAGAATCGCCGTGATATGCGTTGATCCCCAGAATCACAGACATCGTTTCATCCCTCCCTCGTTCGCGGTTCCCTTTTCATGAATAAGGAGCTATGATCCGTGCCTTCATAATCCTTGTGGCCACCAAAATATATTATTTCGGTGCGCTCCGGTCTATAAAAGCCTGGAGGTCGCCCAGATTTTTAAGGCTGATTATCTCTAACGGCTTGAATCGAATCCCAAATTCCTTTTCAACTTGATGAATAACGCTTATGTGGCTAAAGGAATCCCAGCCGGGAACGTCTGTAGCCATCGTGTTATCATTCAGATCGATGCCCTCGGCGTCAAATTCGTGCCTAATTATTTCTTTGAGTTTTTCCGATATCATATTACGCCCCTCCTGGAAGATTAAAACTGAAAATAAACAAATGCCTTGCTTCCAGTATCAGCGATTATTATGATTGCAACCGCGACCGCATATATAAGCGGCATGACTAAGGGCCGCACTGCGAGCCATAATTGCGATGAACTCATTTTCGCCTGCCAACCCAACGTTTTTAGCACGTTAACAAAGAAAGTGAAAAGAAATATCGTCGCTACTAAAATTAATTGATTCTCTCTCAGCAGTTGCGGTTTAAGCAAAGGGGCCATGGAGACTGATTTGAATATTCTTTGAACCGCACTGATGGACTCTGCCCGGAATAATAACCAGCCAATAAATACCCCCAGCATGGTAAACACCCACCCACCGTACCTAATCAAATTGCTAATAATAGGCCTTCTCTTCTTTTTTGCCGGAAACAACACCTCTCCGCATATCAGCAGAACTCCGTGCCACAACCCCCATATTACGAACGTCCAGGCGGCGCCGTGCCATAGCCCGCAAACTCCCATAGATATCATGACAGCGAGGAGAATATTCGCTTTTGCCCCGCGAAAAGAGACTGCCAACGGCGTAAACAGATAGTCTCTAATCCATCGAGATAGTGTCATATGCCAACGGCTCCAGAATTCCCGCGGACTTGTTGCCAGATAAGGCCAATTAAAATTCTCGGGAAATCTATAGCCGAATAATCGCGCAGAACCGATCGCGATATCTGAATACGCGCTGAAATCGAAATAGATCTGGAGGCCAAAACCAAGTACCCCAGCCGTCATATCGATGAAGCCGGGAGATGCAGATTTAAGAAATACGGCGTCAACAAGGGGAGCCAGATTATCTGCAAGCACTACTTTTTTAAAAAAACCGGACAAGATTCGCTTTAGGCCATATTCAATATTTTCATTTGACCATTTTCTTTCGTTTTCAATTTGATCGTGTATTTCTCGCGGCCTAATGATCGGCCCGGCAATCAATTGAGGCCAAAATGCTTTGTATAACAAATAATCCGTTAATTTGAGAAATGGCCGTTCTCCCGACGCGACATCTACTAGATAAGCAACGCCTTGAAAAGTGAAAAACGATATACCCAGAGGGAGGAGAATGTCCGGGATAGGAAATGGATAACCACCCAATCGAACATTCAAAAAAGATATGTTCTGAACAATAAATTTCGCGTATTTAAAAATAATGAGAATCGAAACATTAACAACGATTCCAGGCCATAGATATTTTCTTTGGCCGCTTGTTTTAATAACCCAACGGCCATAAGCCCAATTAAAAACACCAAGTCCCAAGAGCAGAAACCCATATTGCCATTTCCATGAACAATAAAATATATAGCTCGCCAATATCAGAAAATGCTTTCTCCATTTTGCACGGATGCCCCAATATATCAGTAAAACCAGGAACAAGAATAGGACGTATGTATAGCTTGAGAATATCAAGAGAGTTCTCTAATTCGGAACTAAATAGCTCCTGAACCTTCGGACCAATTCTTCGGCCGTCCGTCTGTGGCCCTCACCGCGAAAATGTTTAAAATCTGGACCCCCAAGAATTTCCCCCCAATCTTCGTGAGGGATAACGCTTTCCAGGTTATCGAAGGGTATATGCTGCTCTTCACAAAGAGCTTTTGCCCAGGTTTTAAAACTCTCATATTCCTCTGGAATATAAGGATTTTCCGCCTGGGGGTTGAGAGGGACGATATATATGATAGGGATAACGTCCTGTTCTTTTGCTTCATCCAAGAACAGCGCAAGAAATTCTTTATTCATTTGATATCTGCTTGGGATCTGCGGTCGTTTAGAGGTTGGCTTGATTTTAAATAATTTGTTGCGGAGCAAATATAGCTGAACCTGAAACCATGCGTTTAAATCCCCCCTTGCTCCAATTATAGGGACGAGTTTCGAAAGATACCGCCTTATATCTGTTTCGACGGAATTGTTAGCCTTCTTTTTCTCCTCGTTTAAACTCTTTAAAGTTGAAAGCATCTTATCGGTTGCTTTCGGATACTTGTCTCGATATTCGTTGGCGAGAGACTCCCACTTTATAATTAAATCTGGGTCGCTTCTTAACAAAGCTTTATAGCCCGGCCTAAGATCCACGTTACGGAACTTGTCAAAGCAGAGTCCATAGATAAAGACGGCTGGCTTCGTGGAGGCATTTTTTGTCATTGCCAATAAAAGCATAAGCACTTCTTCATTACAAATATTGGGCGCCGCTAAGCCGAATACCCTTGAGCCGGATGCCTTTAATAAATCATCCATCCATTCCGAAATGGTTTGATCTTCATCCTTTTGATCATTGATCGCGTACATTTGAGACATCCCGCTAAGGATAATCAGCCGTTGACGCAAAGCATCAGGAACAAACCGTAGGTAGTTAGCCGTATCTTCTCCCGTTGATAGGTCATAGCGCGGCATCGCATCTCCAGAGGAAGCAACCCTCTGTCGTTGGAGCAGGTTTTGTTGCCGGTTTCTCTCAAGATCATTCTTCCAGACGCAGATAGCCGAGTTAAATACAATGATCCATAAAAAAAATTGTATCACTTGGGCTTTTTTTGCCTGAAGAATATTAGGAATTCTCATAGATCACTACTTAATGGAAAGGCCAAGCGATAAGCATCATCGTTTATTGACATCGGTAATCGCATCATTAACGACCGCTCGCTCACTGTGCCTTTTGCCACGATGTAACGATTTACCAAGCAAGAGGGCGTTTTACGGCATTTTTGTACTGGTTGAATCTAAATCTGATTTCCAATTGCGTTCAGTTGTCTCCGGGCAGGGCTTTATTGGCTTGCCCGCAATCGCGTATAGAATGCCATGCAACACCACCTTTCCAAACCACGATTCGTATCCAAGCCATGTCATGAATCGGCTTCTAAACCCAATCAGCGCGATATAATTGCGAAACGTCCGCTTAAGGCGAAATGTGTGTGTTCGCGCTTCCTCGGGCCGCACGTTGTATTCGATATCTTTCAGATCTGAAGGCATATCGCCCAATTCAACCGCCCGTCGGAGGTGGCGAATACTTCGCCATGAGATACCCATCAACTCCGCTACATAGCGGTCAAATGCTCCTGCATCAGTGGCGGCTATGATCAAGTCCATCCGGATCGGATCGCCATCCATCGGTCCATTACGATCAAGGAAATACGTCCCATCCGCCAGCACAGCCGGTTTCAACGCCTGGTTGATCGCAACAATCGCGTCATCAAAGATATAATGGCGCCCCAAACGCATGATATCCGGCACGCATCCCCATTGGTTCTTGTAGCTCAAGGTCAAACCCGTCATGCAGTGAATTTTGGGCACCGGCATCATGATGATCAAATCCGTCTCATGCAACAGCCGCGTAGGCAAGGGTAGTTGATGGGTCTGCCGACCTGAACGAAAAGAAATCAGCTCGCGCGGTTCATAATTCAAGTTGACGATTTCAATTCCATACTCATCGCGCAATTCATACAGACCATGCCCATTGAACGCTTCCTCGGCACGCCAAGCTCCATAGCCGCCATCCGTCTCAACAATTGCGATAAATGAAGTATACTTGCGCAAGATTTTGACGGTTTCGCGGATGACATGCGGCGATGTTGTCACTCCGAGCTTGTAATAAGGATAAGTAAAATTTGGCTTGAGCACGATCCGGCATGAATTCTTAAGGCGCTTAGTTAATCCCGCTCCCTTCATTGATTCCCAGACGGCGCTCTGAAGGCTATGCTCAATCTTTTTTACAAATACTCGTCGTTTTAATTCATACATTGCTACTCGCGGATAAACATATTAAGAAAGATGCCATCCAATATTAGAAATAGTACCTATACGCTTCATAGGTCGCTAGAGCTCGCTAAAAACGTTCTCCGCGGAAATGGAGCGCTACTTCCTACCCCAGAAAAATGCCAAACCGTGGAAGACATAATCAATCATTCAGCTCCGCGATTCGATGACGACCACCGTCGGCGGTCATGACTTATTTCGGTTCTTCGATCGCTTCAATACCTGCATGAGAACATTCATAGTCTTGTCAGCCGTCATGTCCCACGAGAACATCACGCTTCTCTCTCGCGCCCGCTCTGAGAGTGAACTTCTATCCCGGCCATCGAGAGCTCTGCGGTCAATAATAGCTTCCGCAAGCGACCGGCCATTGCCAGCCTCATAATAAACAGCGCAATCCGAAAAGAACTCTGGCAGCGGCGGGTTATTCGCTGCGACCGAGACGGCTCCACTGGACATGGCCTCCAGCGCTATGTTCGGACAAGCTTCGACACGGCTCGTCATTATGAAGAGACTGCATCTCTCATAACACCAGCGCATTTCTTCTTCGTTCAGATATCCTGCCCAGCAGACGCTATCAGCTAAGCCTCTAGATGCAAGAAACCGAGCCAATCCTTCACGATATTTTCTCATGCCAGGCAAAGCCTCGCCTGCGATTACTAGCCGCATATCGATATTCCGAGCCTTAAGATCACAAAGCGCCTCAAGCGCGTCTTCCAATCCCCGAGCAGGTCTGATGGAACCGCAGGTAAAAAGGAAGCACCCCTCCCATCCGACCGGAACCGAAGCGGGGTGCCCAAAGGCCACGTTGGGCATCGGAGTCATGCCAGAATAAACTTGAGAAACCTTGTTCTCAGGGACATGTAATGTGGTCGTAACGTAGTCCTTAACAAACTTTGAAACAGCAATCGTATGACTTGCTCTCTTGACCGAATTACAGGTAACCTTCCGCTGGATAAACTTCCTAAACATTTCCCGGAGCGTATCCCCTTTCATGTTCGACACAAGAGGCTCCATGTTGTGCACCATGTTGACGACTGGTATATTATTAAACCCGATGTACCGCTCAGCGGGTAAAAAAATAATGTCGGGCGAGAATTTTCTGAGAGATTCTGCCATTTTTCTGTCGGGAAGATGGACGAGGTGACAAAAGGTGAATGGGCTGCACGCGCAATAATCGGCGGCGGGCGGTTTCCTGAACCAAGTGGAGATATCGCTTCCCTCGGAGGAAACGCACAGCAAGGCGTCCACATCATTATGTTCAGCAAGGCGCGGCAGCATGTTCTTCAGATATTTCTTATAGCCTCCGCTAAAACCGCCGCCTGTCAGATTGACAACAGCAAGTCTCATCAGTTCACCCCGATGTCTTATTCATTCTGGCCGCTGTCTGCGGCCTTCCAAGAGTGTTTCTAGAACTCAAGAAATCTACCTCCAGTTTTTATGCTGGCCGCCTGGCAACGGCACAACTGATGAATCAAATCTCAAGAATCATGTTGATAAAGATATCCCATATTCCCTACGCCACAACTCAAACATCATTAGAGCAAATAAACGATTCGAATTGGCAAGCCCCCAGCGCCGTGCTTTGATCAGGCTCTTTTTAATCTGCTTGTCGAAAAACGTGGGATCAGCCCCCATCAATGCATCGGTGATAAAAGCGCCCTCCACGCAATTCACGATAGCTAAATATTTCACCGTTGAAGATGAGAGCATATTAATCTGAGTGTAAGACTGCATCTGCAAACCCCGCTTCAGAAAACCACTTTTTTACAGATTTCCAAGAATGCGGGTAGTAATGTTTCGGCGCATAGATATTAAAGGGATTAGGGATTTGTTGTACTGCACGGAGACAAATTAGTTTCTCGAACGACCCTATCGGAAGAGGAATATCGTAAATATACTCCTTGAAATAGATGCAGATTCGCCTTATTGCCGTTATTTATCTTATTAGCTTCAATAGCATTGGAATAATCGAAGTAAAAAACATCAGCGCCCGTATTGAGGAACAAATCTAGGTATTCCATTTGCCACTTGGTAGTTAACGCCCCGGTTAAAGCATACAAGTTCCCCCCTTTGCACACTGTCTTCTTCGTCATGCACCCCGTAAGCGAAAACGAAGTGATCACCACAAGCCGTGCATATGTGCGTACCAATGTCCATAATTAAATAAACTCCCTATATATACTCTCAAATTCTCTCGCTAACCTGCCCACAGACCATTCTCGAGTTTTTTCTTTTGCGCGTGAAGCACGAGCTCTTGATGCATCCAGATCACTCAATGCTTGAATAATGATATCGGCCGTCTTTTGAATGTTAGCTGGATCGACAAAGAACGCACAACCTTCATCAAGAATTTCACGGTGAGCGGGGATATCTGAGAGTATTAGTGAGCAACCGCACGCCGCGGCTTCCATGACTGTATTCGGACATCCTTCGTACTCACTGAGCGATACAAATACAGAAGCCTTCTTCATCAGCGCCCAAACCGAGGAGACCGGCAAATAACAGGTAAAATGAACATTCGCATCTAGCCCAAAATTATGTCTTAAATCCTCCAATTCGGATCGCTGGGGGCCGTCCCCACATAAAACCCCCAATACGTTTTGTTGCTGCCTGACGTATGCCAGGGCTTCTAAAAAAGTCTTTAGATTCTTGGTGGCAATTAACCGACCAACATAAAGTACGATGGGCGCTTCAGAATTCGCCAGTCCCGGCGGTAAAGCCGCCTCAACCCTGTCAATTTCATGCTCCGGCAATCCGTTTGGTATGACATAACGGCGACTGAATGGTAATTGAGTTTTCCAATATTCGTCGCCGCCCCGAGAGTTCGACACAATAGCGCTTGCAGCAGATCCAAATCGAACCCGGAAGCGATTTTTCCAGGTCGGCATATAGGCCATGGCTGAACTTGGCTCACGAAATATCCAGGGGATTCCATTGAGTCTTGCCGCTATTGCGCCCAGAATATCCATTTGCAGAATCCACGTATGGATGATGTCCGGCTTGATACGTCGAACAAGCCGAACCAGTTGCCAGAGCAAATATGGGTCGTAATTGGACCATGATTTTAGCGGGTGAAGCATGACGCGGGGCAGTTCCGGCTTGTGAGGACCCTCTTTAGAATACGCGACATGAACGTTATGACCCATATATGCCAGCTCTGGCGCTAGATAACTAAGCTGTCGCTCAGCTCCGCCACCGCTCAGGCTAGGTATGAGGTGAAGAATCCTCATGTTTAATCAATGAATTCCCTGAACCACAGTTCTAGAATGAGAAAAGCCCGGAGCCGATTTGACCAGTCTCTTCGGTCTTCAATGTGCTCACACCCCATCTTTTTAAGAGGTTCTATTCGAATAAGCCTCGAATAAACGCGCATATGCCAAGCGCCTATTCTCAGGCTTTAGCATGGTTCAATTTTTAATTGCTGGTATCAGCTTTTTAGCTTCCGATCCACCATTCAAATCAGATATATGTTGCAGATCTGCACCATTCTTCATCCACAAGCTTGCAGTCTGCAAAGAACCCGAAGGATCCTCTATCGTCCGAGAAACCAGGATTAATCCTTTTAATTTTAGATAATGGGCAAGTAGTTGCACCGCATCATGAATCTGGCGTTCATTAAAATAACCGCAATTTAGCACATTGCAACAGCGAATAATATCAAATGTTCCTACTAGTTCGGGATCAAACCGAAAAAGATCTCGCTCCAGCCAGACTATATCTGGGTCACCTGTGACCAGTGGGTTCTCTAAAAGAAGGTCACCGCAATCCCGTAGGTATTTTTCAAAAGCTAAGCGGTGCAGACATTTCTTCGTGGCCCGAATAATTGGATTGAAAATGAATCCTTCGTTAGCCTCAGTCTCCTCGAGTAAGATTCCGAGCAACCCAATTTGCACTAACAGTGGATTCTGGTCATGAGTCAGGTAATACCGGATGCACCCCCTATGAAAGCAATGTAGACGCAACTGCACCTCAAGTATAGTTGCTTTCACTTCCACCCCGAGATCTTCTCGGAAGTAACGCACTGTATCAAAAGTCGTACTGCCATCGGAGCCGCCGACATCCAATATCCGAAGTGGCTTGGGGAGAGGATCCGGCAGAAATGAAGCAACCCATTTATCTAAAATAGCCAGCCGCCCCCATCCCGTTTTTTTCCAGACGCCATTGATCAAGACATCGTCCAAGAGCTCGCTGAACTCTTTCGATCGAATAATAGCTGGCTCATCTCCTTCCGAAAGCTCCATCAAACGATGTAATGGTGGATGATACATCCGCAGCCGTCGTAGAACTCTCTTAAACTGTCCGTTTCTTATTCTGAAAATAAGCCTAAACACCAAAGCTCCTATGCCCGAAACTTTCACTCCGAAATATGCATATCGCCCCGACGGAGTCGGGTACAGGGATACTATTTTCGATATCAGTTTTGGGCATATGCCCACATATGTCACTTAATATTAGAGCTTGTCCCAAAGTTACGTGATGGCATAGATCCACCGGTATTCGGAGATTAGAGAGGTAAGATGCAAGCTGCGATGAAGCCGCAGATATTGGCGCCACAGACTCGTCCACAACGCGGGGTGAAAGATTTTGCGGAAAGCCATCGTCAGCCAGTTCAGGAGCCCGGTCTCGCTCCAGCGGCGTCCGATTCGTTTGATTCGATTCACCACCCGGCTGAAGGCCGACTCGGCGATGTTCGTCGTGAACGGAATCCAGCGTTGATGGTCCAGCCAGTAATCGAAAAACGCCAACGCCTGCCGCGAGAAGTTCAGGAGGTAGGTCCGCGTTTTCGGATAACGGCTCTCCGGCAAAACCCTCAGCAGCTCGGCAAAGCCGCTCCGGATCGTTCGGGCCAGCTTCCGCACCAGAGGCTCGTCCTCGGGTTTCAACGTTTCCAGCTCCGCCTGCCGCAGGTGAAAGAGGGGATTGCGGCTCAAAAGTTCCAGAAACTCCCGTTGGGTCGGTCCCTGGACCTGATCGGCGTAGAGAAGAAAGCGAAAGTCGTGATGGCCATGCCAGAGACAACGCCGGCTTTCCATCCGCGCCGAGCGGAGGTTATCTTCGATGCCCGGCCCGCCGTCGGAAAAAAGCATCCGCAGACGCCCATAGTTCAGACGGCGACTGAGGTCTCGGCGAATCGTTTTCCAGTCGTCTCCCACCCAGAACCCCGCCAATTCAAACGGTTTACCGACGCCTTCCGAGGCCCAGGCCCAGCGCATTTCCGCCGGTTCCAGCGAGGCTCCTCGGCGTTGGCGTCGGACCTTGGTCCCGTCGACCATCAAAAACGCAAACGGCCGCTGTTTGAGCGGCGGCCAGCCGCCCTGAGATTCCGCCACCTCCTGAAGCCGGCGCCAGAGCGTGCTCGTGCTCGGCCCGTGGCCGCGAAGGCGTCGCGTCTCCTTCATCGCCCCTCGGTAGGACAGGTGGATGGCCTGGCCCACCGGCGCTTCCAGCGTCTCCCTCTGGTACTGCCGATACGGTTCGATCTTCAACCGTTCGATCAGAGGGAAGACAACGGCTCCCGTCGTCCGATCCAGGACCTGAGCCATCCGGTGACGAACCCGCCCGAAGGAAGTCACCAGGTTCCGAGCCGTCGATTGATGGCCGTTCAGGACATAACGACCCGGCGGATATTCGGCCTTGGCCTTCTCTTCCAAAGCTTCCAAGATGCGGCCGAGGATGGTCCTCATGATGTCGTCCCGGTTGTGCTCCAGCCCACGCAGAAGACCGTTGAGCGTGAGGTTGTTTTCTGGTACCTTATAGGTGATGGCGATCTTGATTTCGAGGTCGTCCATTGGGCTACTCCTCCTCGGTTTTTGGTGAAGCTCGAGGTTAGGTGTAGCCCTTTTTTCATTTTACGTCAACGTCCATCACGTAACTTTGGAACAAGCTCGAATATTATGGGGCAGGCAAGGCAATTCTTCGATCCGGTGGATGGCCCACCTTCCGAGAAGGAATGATCTCCCAGATGCGCAGTACTATATAAAAAGGAATAATTTCCCAAACAATGTTGGCCAGAAGGCTGAACGTCGTATCCCTGAACGTGTAATATACCTTAAGGCAGATAAATGTATAAAATACGGTTTCCAGGAATCCCGACTGGCGTTTTATGTACCAGCGGTGGAATCGGGCCAGGATAAATCCCAATATTGCGCCTCGAATGGCGAGTTCCAGCCAGTCCAAACCTATAATGGATTGACTTATTACCCCCCACATTAACCCGACACCCGTACCACTCAAACCGACTTCCCGCAGATACCATTCGGAAGCCGGTACTTTCTCAAAAGGGACAAATTGCTGTGGCGGAAGGATAGAAATAAAGTCATTAATATACAGATACCAGGGCAAATATGCCCCCGCCTCCTTTCGCTGTTGCACATCATATGCAGTCCCCAACAGCGTTTGGAATTCGTTTCTCATCGTAAAATAGTCGCTTCCCTGCGAAAGCTCCCCCCTCATCTCCTCAAAAGTATAATAGGATCGGTAAAGACCCAAAAAAAAGAACAGAACCAGAAGGATTGTCCCCGAAAAGAACAGAAACTTCATGGTCAGAGGTTTAACCAACCTATGGTACAGGAGCGCCGTCGCTATTAAGAATAGTATGAAACCAGTCCGGGCTCCCCTGACGGCAAGAGCCTGGATAAATTCAGCCGCAATCCATACGAAAAGAAAAATACGCCATCCTATTTTTTCGTATTGCCTGACAACAATAAATAGAAGTCCTATCTTAAATAGAAATAGAATCCCCCACAGCTTACTCGATATCTGCAATAGGATAAGCGGCAAGCCAAATAGAGCGGCCGTCCGATTAGCATATGCTTCCGGCTCGTAGCTGGAATTGTAATTAACTCCTTTTATCACTTGGAGGAGGAAGAAATAGGCTATTAATAGCAGGAAAATAATAAGGATGACATCCCGACGTGAACGACTTGGGTTGGGGACGTTTCCGGTCTTAACGTTTCCCCTATCCCGGAAGATTGAATAAAATGCCACGAAGCAAAAAAGATACAATACATGCCGTAAATAGAAAATACCCAGTTCATTCGGCAAAATATGATGCGACTCGAGTCGAAAATCGCTTAGCGGACCGAATTGCAGGCCTCCCATCCAATAATTAAAGAGTGGGTAGACTGTATAAATGAGCGTTGCCAGACCACAGAACATGCCTGCGTCATAAAAAGGAATTTTCCGGTCACGATCCCACAAACTCGTCCATAGCCAAAGGACCATGACAATGCATGCTAGCCCCGGCGCCGCGACATACCGCTGATCTGCCGTCATAAATATAAGCGCAACAAAACTCAATAAAATTGCCAAAGAAACTGCTCGGATTGTTCTATTCTGAAAACGCATTGCGAACCATGTAAATTATGTGGAAGTTAAGAAACATTAATGGTCGTTAAGCCACGGCTTACATTCATCTAATCTAAACGTGCGTGAAAACACTTCAACTTAGCGAGCGGTATGGGCCCCAGAAGACCGAACAACAGAATAACCCAATTTCTAAGAGAGAGAGAATTACTTGCTAATGAAGAAAAAGAATATTTGATGCCCTTCAACCGATTTCCGCTGAGAAAAGATAAAGTTGCTAAGCCCGAAATCTGTCTTCTATAAATCTGCGGCGCATGCAATCTAAGTGCTTCTCCATGATTCTTCAGCAAACGCTCTCCGCCTAAGGCCCGATATTGAGCTTCCTCTATCAGACGATTACTGCTCGCCTTTGTAAGTTGATTGTCGGCATCTTGATGATAAAGAGCTACCACATCGGGAAATGACCAAGCCTTGAACTTTTTCATGAAATCCAGGTGATAAGGCCCTTCCAATGTCCTGTCATTATAGAATCTGATTTCTTTATGTGTCACACGTCTGACAACAGGCAGAGCGTCCTGTCGACGGCCGATACAACCTTCCATCCACTTGATATATCTTTCGTAATCCCAGAATTCATTCTTAAGGGGAGGATCGGGTGAAGTATCTCCAGAGTCTATTCTCCCCATAAATTGTAGGCGAGAGATACTTTCATCCACTTCAAGACTGCGCCTAAGCATAATAGATAATGATCCAGGAAGGAGCTCATCGTCGCTATCGAAATAAACCACCCATTCACCGGTTGCGGCATCGACGCCAGTGTTTCGCGCCGGCCCAACGCCTCGATTTAAATTATGGCAGATGAGCGTAATTCGAGGATCCGAATAGCCCCTCACCACGTCCGTAGACTTGTCTATTGAGCCGTCATCAACAACTATTATTTCAAAATCTTCAAAGTCCTGCTTCAGACAGCTATCGATAGCCCGCGCAATTAAATGCTCGCGGTTATACATCGGTATTATTATGCTGAAATAGGGGCGCATTCCATTTCCTTAACTTGGTTTCTATAAAGCATGGCAACAAGAAAGAAATGAAAGATTAATCCAAGAATAGTCGAGCCCAGATAAGCAGCCGCCAGCCCCGTGCCGCCATAAGGCTTGACAAGGAAGTAGGCCGCTACGACAAGGAATGCTTCCCTCGGAAGATTTATTCGGAGAATCGCAGGCCAAATCTTTGCCTGGGATTGCACATATTGAAATAAGCCAATGCTCAGGCCTTCAAAAAGGCTTGCAGCGAGGAGAAGCCACAAAAGAGAATAAGCAGCAGTAAAACCCTTGCCGAAAAGATGGAGCACCGGCCGCCCGAAGACACCCATAATCAGTGTGCCGCCCAGCGAAACAAGAAAGATGTGCAGAACATTGGATTTAAAAACCCGGTGATAGTGGGTAACATCTCCTTTGGCCTTCTCGTTATTCAGCACCGAGAGCCCGACATTGTTCATCACATTCGGCAGAAAAAGGACGAGGATTCGAATATTATTGGCTGCACTATAAAGCGCCATTTCTCCGTAGCCTCCTGGCTGGCGGACGAGAAAAGAATTGGAGAGCCAAATCATCGGCATCGAATAATACCCTGCCATTGCGGCGGGCAACGCAAACCTATAAATGATCTCCTTCTCTTGATGCAGACTGCCGCGGTACTGGGGCTTTATTCCTTGCGAATGACTTTCGAGGCGAAGCCACCTGTTGTGGATTGCACAACGGGCCAGAGCGCTTACACTCAATCCGATGAGGGTGCCATTCAGCCCTCCCAACCATGCGCCAAGGGAAATGGCCGTTACGGCCATAAAAGCGCTTGCCACGCCTGCCTTTGCGAGGCCGCCGTAAGCCTCCAGGCCGGCAAGCGCCCCAGTCTGATATCCGTTTACGGAGGAGAAAAAGAGATATCCTGATCCTAGTATTAGGGCGGACGCGAGGTGTGGGGCTTTCAGCATACCTCCGGCAAGCCAAGGGGCCATGGCCATTAGCAGAATCGTCCCCAAGCTTGCCATTACAGCGGAGACAAGTGCACACATGCCCATAATTCGTCCGGCCCTCTCCGGATTGCTGCAGCGGTACTCTGCGATATACTTTGAAGCGGTGTATCCGGTGGCAAGCTGCGACAGAGTCGCCGCCGTCAGCAGAGTGCTCTGCACCATCGCGTATTCGCCAAAAGCTTGTTTCATGAGGATGCGCGCGACGATAATGTTGACAACCAGGGTGCTGCCTTGATTAAACGAAACGGCAATCAAATTTAATGCCGTACCCTTGATCAGTCTGTCACGAAGCCGCATCAATTACTCTGCCCGGCCTTGATCGATTTTGCGATTTCTTTTAAGCGGTCTCAACTTCCTTTGCCCATTCCTGGTTGTCCTGGTACCATTTCACTAGCGAAGCGACCCCCTCCTGGAAGGTAACCTTGGGGCGCCAGCCCAATAATCGCTCAGCCTTTCTAATATCCGCCCAGGTCGCCGGCACATCGCTCGGATGAAGAGGCTTGAAGTCCAGCAGAGCTTTGCGACCGGTCGTCTCTTCTATGAGCCGAATGGCGTCCATAAGGACCACGGGTTTGTCAGACCCCAGATTAATAATCTCGAAGCCCATTGGACGCAACCCCGCAGTCGTCCCACGGGCAATATCCTCGACATTTGTGAAATCTCGGGACTGCTGCCCGTCGCCGTACACAGTCACAGGCTTCCCTTCACTAATCCATTTCACGAAACGGAAGAGGCTCATATCAGGGCGACCGGCGGGCCCATAGACAGTAAAATAACGGAAAACGGTCACGTCGATGCCATAAAGATAATGGAATGTATAGCAGAGGGCCTCCGCCCCTTTTTTTGACGCAGCGTACGGGGAAAGAGGGTGATTCGTATCTGCGTCTTCGCGGAAGGGCATGGGGTTGTCTTTTCCGTAAAGGCTTGAGGTCGAAGCGAGGACAAACTTCTTAACGTCATATTCCCGACACAGCTCGAGCAAATTTAGTGTGCCAGTGATATTAGTATCTAAATAGACCCAAGGATTTTCCACAGACTGGCGGACGCCGGCGCGTGCTGCCAGGTTGATAACCGCATCGAACTTGTTCTTTTTCCCAGATTCACAAAGGACCCGCATTTTCTGGCGATTCGTAATATCTAATCGATGGAACTCAAATCCCGGCCGGCCATTAAGTTGGGCCAATCGCCATTGCTTAAGGTGGATATCGTAAGCATTGTTCATATTATCGAGGCCGAGAACCGTATGGCCTTCCGCTAATAATAACTCGGCTACTTTTGAAGCAATAAAGCCCGCCACGCCTGTTAACAAATAATGGCACATCAGGAGAGATTCCTAAGCGTATTGCGGCAATCGACGATCGCGGGGGATAGAGTTTGAATCAAGCCGAAATCATAAGAGGAATGATTCGCGACGAAAATTCTCCAATGCTATCCACTGATGTTTCAAGGGTCGGAGAAAATAAATATGATATTTAAATAAGCTACCGCCCTTGGCTTTTTCCGACCGTATATATTTTATGAATCTAGCTCTATTTTTCGGCTTTTTCCCGCCCGTCTAGGTTTTTTGCCTGAGGAAAATGCGCAGGGTGACGATGAAGCCGGGGACGAAGGAGCCCATTGCGGAGATTGGACTGCGCTTTTGCTTCTTCCCCATCCTTATTCGTTTCAGCAGCTACGCTAAGAAATAAAATAAATTCTGTTCAAATAATATTCATGAGTCCCGTCAATGTCAATAGAAGGGAACAAAAAGATGAGCCTCTCTAGTGTGAATTAGCCAGCGGGATGAACCTGTCGAGCTCGAGAAATGATCAAAAAGGTCCTCGAAGAAAAAATCAAAGAATACTCGATTGCCGGCGTGATCGACCAATTTATTCGAATTATACAAAATGATAATTATATTGACAAATCGTATATTTCTTTTATAAATGGCTGGCCAACTATGCGATGACTTATCTCGAGCGAGATGTCAGGAATCTCCTCCGTGTCAGGGATTTGGGCCTCTTTCAGAAATTTCTCCGGATGTGCGCCGCGCGAACGGGGCAGCTCCTCAATCTTTCCGCCCTGGCCGCTGACTGCGGCATCACCCATAACACCGCCCAGAGCTGGCTTTCGGTGCTTGAGGCGAGCTACATTATCGTCCTGCTCAGACCGCATCACCGGAACTTCGGCAAAAGGCTGGTCAAATCCCCCAAGCTGTACTTTGCAGACACCGGCCTCGCCGCCTGGCTGCTGAACGTCCAAGGCCCTGACCATTTGGCCGTTCATCCTCTGCGCGGCGGATTGTTCGAAAGCCTGATCGTCGGCGAGCTCCTGAAGAGCCGCTTCAATAGGGGCCTCGCCTCAAACCTCTATTTTTGGAGGAACAACCTGGGCGACGAGATTGATGTCCTGCTCGATCAGGGAACGCGGCTCGCCCCCGTGGAGATCAAGTCCGGTGAAACCGTTCACCCGGACATCTTCAAGGGCCTCTTGAAATGGAGAAAATTCACGGGCGATTCCGATTCGCCCGCCCATATCGTTTACGGAGGCGATGAAGCCTTATCCTCGAAGGGCGTCGATATCACTCCCTGGCGGGAAACCGCCCGAGCCATCATGAATTGAAGCCAATCGAGGCTGACGGAGCTCACTCCCCGAGATGGCTATTCAGCCTGATCTATTCATAAATTGCTGAAAAAGGCAAGGCCTGAGTTCCATCCTTCCTCGGCCGCCGCTGAGGGGTCAGGACCCCTCCAAGAGCCACTTCCATAGGGGAACGTATCTGATCCCGCCTTCGATCTTGGATGTATCTTTGGTAATGATTACCAGATCGGCGGGGCGCTGCCCCTCGGCTTTTTGAAGTTCTTTGAGCCCCTCAACCTCCCGGCCGGCGACGTCGTCACCGAACGTGACGTTGATCCCGAGAACGCGATCCTGACGGGGGACGACGAAATCGACCTCGCGCTTTCCCCTGCTGTAATAGCATTCCGTCCCGGCGCGGCGTAACTGGCCGTGGACCAGGTTTTCCGCGAGCCTGCCCTCGTCCGGGGAAAAGCGGAAGGAAACCGCGTTCCTCAACCCGTTATCCAGCGTATAAACCTTTCTGGGATTGACCTGCTGGGTTTTCAGGGAATAGGAAAAGACGGGCAGGAGGGAGATCAGCTCGACCTCTTCAAGGTAGCCGAGGTATTCCATGACCGTGTCGCGGGAGACCGGCATTTCCGAACGGATCGCCTTATGGTAGGAATGGATGGAGAACGCGTTCGAGACGTTGGCGATGAGGTATTTCATGAGCATTTTCAGGAAGGCGACGTTGCGGACTCCGTAGCGCTCTACGAGGTCCCTGTAGATCATGAG
>Ga0315280_10003442_pt1 | contig 24346 bp, 19 predicted proteins | sample YL17G06_40_MG_FD_203697 | JGI IMG/M metagenome (GOLD analysis project Ga0315280, IMG submission 203697) | Sediment microbial communities from Yellowstone Lake, YNP, Wyoming, USA - YL17G06_40 | ecosystem: Environmental > Aquatic > Freshwater > Lake > Sediment | place: USA: Wyoming | collected... | reverse complement strand
TGGGCGGGCCGCTGTCGACGCCCTTCGAGCTGAGGGCGTATAGGGTGCCGGTGCCGCCCAGGACGTAGAGCTTGTCCTTGTACGCAGCCAGCCCGCTGGATACATCGAGTGCCAGCGTGTCACCGGTCGTCACACCGAGGTAGTTCGCCTGACCGCCGAAGCCGGTTGCCAGGCCCCCTCCCGCCCCGCCGCCTGCCGAACCACCCATCGGCCCGCCACCGGGCCCCATCCCCCTGCCCGCTCCTCCGGTCCCGCCGGGCCCGCCGTAGCCGGTAGTCGTAGCGGGTTTCTCCCGCTCCTCGACCTTGTACTCCCACTTCTCCACACCGGTGTTCAGGTCAACCGCCACCACGAGCCCGTCCCAGGTCCTTACGAACACGTCATCCCCTGCGACGATCGTGGAGCACTGGACCTTCTGCCGCAAGTCAGCATACTCCGGGTCGACGGGCAGCCGTGCGTTGATGTTCGTCGGGGTCGACCAGATCTCGCGACCGTTGGCCACATCGAGGCAGGTGACAAGGCCGGCCAAGTCCGCGAAGACGACCTTGCTGCCGGAGACGGCAGGGCTGCCGACGACCGTCGCGTGCGCGCTCTGACTCCACTGTATGGAGCCGGAGCCGGCGGAGAGCGCCATCACCTGGTCGCCCGCGGCAACGATCACGCGGTCACCCACCACTACGGGGCTGCCCAGCACGTACCTGCCCGAGCGTCCGACCGGGGCCTTCCACATCTGCTCGCCCTGCGAGTCGAGTCGCTGGATCGCGATGACATCGGTCAGGGTGGCGACGTAGAGGGCATCCCTGTAGAAGGTGGGCGCGACCTTGATGCGATCACGGACGTTGTACGGCCAGATCCTGGTGCCCGTCTTCGCGTTCACTGCATGGACTGTACCCGCGTCGTCACCGAAGTACACGACGTCGCCCACGATGGCGAAGCCACTCTCGATCGGGGTCTCGCGCTGGCCCTCCTCGGTGACCCGATACTGGAACCTGCGCTTCCCGGTGGCGGCCTCGATGCCGTGCAGCACGCCGGTGTGATCGCCGGCAAGCACAAGGCCGTCGCCGATGGCAACCTGGGAGTTGACCACCCCGTTCGTGGCGTACTCCCATTTCTTCTCGCCGCTGGTGGGGTCGACGCCGTAGACCTTCTTGCCTACAGCGAATGCGACCAGTGTGTCACTGACGGCCGGAGACGACGCGGTCCACGTCGTGTCGCCTGTGACGAACCGCCAGTCCAGGTACAGAGGAGGCGTAAGGCTCGCATCGGCGAGGCCCGTCCGGGTCCCGCCGCCGCCCGGACCGGACCACGGGCCTCCGAACGCGGCCCCCGCGGTTAGTATGACCGCCATGCAAACCAGTAGGCTCCCTCGCATACTGACAGTCCCTTCTCGTCGCCACGCGGCGACCTCAGGTGTGCGTGGTCTCAGAGCCTTCGACAGCACCTATTCCGGCCCGGATTCGATCCTGAGCACCAAGCCGCCACTCGCTATTGTTAGGGCGACGCGCCGAATGTCCTCCGGCGCCACGCCGTCTATCTTCTCGATTAGCTGCTCGGGCCAGAGCGGCCCGTCTCCCCACGCCATTCCCGCTGCCCGCAGCCTTGCCCTCCTCAGTGGCGAACTCAGCACCGCGCGCAACTCGAGCCGCGTCCTTGCCCGCGCCCTATCGAGATCGGCCGGAGCCGGCCCGTCGCGGCCTAGATCCTCCAGCAAGTTGAGCAGCCTGCGCTCTACGTCGCGCTCGCGCCCGGGGTCACACTGAACCTCCGCCCACAGCAGGCAACTCTCATCGACCGGCCAGTTGCATCCGGTCAGGTAGGTGAGTCGCGCGATCGTACGCAGCTCCAGGAACAGCAGAGAGCTGTTGCCTGCCCCGAGCAGTCTGGCGATGACGGCCCAGGCCGGGGCTTCGTCCGCCATCGGCAAGGGGCCCTGGGCCGCGACAGCCACGACGCTCTGGCCTCCCTGTTCCTCCCGTACAACGGCCTCGCCCCGGCCGGCGGTTCGCGTCATGGGGCTTGGCTCCCGCACTCCGGGCGGGATGGCCGTCAGTGGGAGCAGCAGTTCGTCTGAGGGGCCCTCGCCGCCGACGGACACGGCTCCGTTGGCCGCGGACAGCCACTCCGCCATGATGCGGTCAAGCTGGTCGGGGGTGAGGGATTGCGCGGCCATCTTGATCTCTTCGGGATAGGCGCACCACGCCGCGCCGAGCAGCCGACGCTCCGCCTCGCCCCGCGGACTGATCCCGGCGGACGCGGTTCGTTCGAGCTCGGTGCGAAGCGCTCCCTCCGGGACCAGCGAGGCCGCGCTGGTCCTGGCCGCCACAAGGTCGGCGAGCGCTCGCACCAGTGCCGGCGCGGAGCCTTGGTCACCATAGGCGGCGACCACAATCAGGTCGCCCGCCTCCTCGACCGTGAGCAGGCCGCCGGCCTGTGCCACCTGGTGCCCCGGGCCGTCGGGTTGCCGGGCCGCTGCGTTGAGTGCGGCCACAACCACGGCCCGGCGCCCTATCTCGTCAAGAGCCGCCGGTTGGGGGCATACGAAGCAGGCGACCACAGCGTCGTACGGGCCGCCCGCCTCCGTGTAGACCTTCAGGCCGTTCTCGAGCGTAACGAGTGAGGGCTGGGCGCAAACGCCTGCGGCCGCGCACAGAAGCGCGGCCGCGGCAATGCTGCGCGTAATCGCGCCCGACAGTCTACGCCGACGGCCCGGCTGCCAGCCGCTCCCGGACAACCTGAATATCCTCCTGCGCCCTGCTCAGACAGGCCCACTGCTCGGCGGTCAGTCCCCCGCTCTCAAGGCCCTGGAACATGCTGATGGCGCGCAGCAAGTACAGCTCGGCCTCCTGGTCCCTGCCCATGGTCATGAAAAGCCGCCCGTGGGAGGCCATGATCCTTGCCGTATCGGGACTGTCTTCTCCGGCGAGCAGGTCGAAGGCCGCTGCGTAGGCCTCGTCCGCTGCGATGTACCGTCGCAAGGCCGTGTACGCGTCGCCCAGCAGCTCCTTCGCGCGCCAAAGATCGGAGGCGGACGCCAGTGCCTCGTTCGCCTTCTGAATGGTGGGCTCGTACATCCTGGACGCGAAGTAGGTCTCCGCCAGCCTGAGCAGCACGCGCGAGCGGTCGTCGGCGATGCTGACGGCCGTCGATGGTGGGATGAGGACGAGTGCGTCTTCGTACGTCATGCGAGCCATGCTCAGCTCGGCCAGCTCATAGTAGCAATCGGCCAGGCGGATCTTCGACCGAGCGTCCTTGGGAGACGCCACTGCGACCTCCCTGAACAGCACGACGGCTTCGCGCACCGCGCCCGAGCCCTCGTTGAGGAGCGCCTCGTCGACGGTGGCCGCGGACCGGGCCTTCTGCATCTTCGCGAGGCCGACGAGCATGATCGCTTCGCCACCGGTGTTGGCGGCCTCGATGGCGCCGCCCGACTCCGCCACAGCGGTCGCCACCAGCGTCTTGACGGCGTCGGCACTTGCGACCGGCGCGGACTCGGCCAGCGTGAAGGCCCTGTAGACCTTGGCCTCCCAGGAAACCGGGTCGACGTCGGGCGTCAGCGCCTCGTCGTACAGGGCAAGCGCCTCGTCATACCGGCCGAGCAGGGCAAGGACGTAGCCGTTGAGGGAGAGACACCGCGCGAACCGCGCGCCCGACCTCGCCTCGGGGAAGGGGGCGGCCCCGGCACGAGCATCGCGGTAGGCTTTGACGGCCTCCTCAAATGCCTTGCGGGCGTCTTCTAGTTGGTGGACCTGGTTGTCCTGGCCCGACTGCTTGTACGCCTGGGCCTCGAGGAGGTACGTTTCCCCCCGGAGCTCTAGGGCCGGTGGGTAGTTGGCGTTGTCCTTTAGGATCTCCCCGACCTTGGTGTCGAGAGCCTTCAGCATCTTCAGCGGGTCGGTTACCCGGCCCTCGATCCTGATGCTCCAGTTCGCCTGGGCCAGGTACTCCGAGGCGAGCAGTGTCCGCAGCTCAAGGTCCTTCTCGTTGCCATCGTGCCGCCCCGACATGGCCGCGAGATAGCACGCGCGTGCCTGGGTGAACAAGTCGTTCACGTGGTAGCATTGGCCCTGGAGTCGGTACACATTGGGCCACATGTTGTCTTCCTTGAACTCGGCGACGCGCGAGTACTTTTCCAGGAGCTTCTCGCGGGTATCCTGCGCTTGAGCGGCTGAGCGGCGACCCTTGGACTTGAGAGTGGCCAGGTAGTCCGCGTCGCGCGCGTACTCCGACAGGAGGGTGTTGATGTGGTCGCACAGCTTCATGCACTCGTCATACCGTTTCAGCCGGAAGAGCAGCTCTGCCTTGGAATAGAGGGCCCATGCGAACCGGCTGTCGTGGTCGAGCGCCCACTCGTACGCCTGCATCGCCTCGACGAGGCGACCCTGCGCCGAGCGCACCCGACCGAGTACCTCGTACGCTTCGGGCCTTGCGCTCTCGGGCGCGACCGCGATCTCGTCGGTCACAGCTTTGTTGGCTTCGTCTACCTTGCCCTGGATCAGTCTGATCCGCGCCACATAGAGCCTTGGCCCGGCGGCCGAGGGGGCGAGCTCCACCGCCTTGCCAAGCTCGGCCAGTGACTCATCCAGGTGCGGGTAGGCGGCGTCTGTGGCCAGCGGGTCCTCGAGCAGCATCTCGGAGGCGAGCTGGTACAGGGACACCCCAAGGTAGAAGTGGGCTGTGGAATAGGTGCCGTCTGCCGCGACCGCCTTGCGGAAGGCCTCGACGGCATCCTTGTAGTTATTCACACTGGGGGCCTGCCTGAGGATCTTGATGCCCTGGGTCACGAGCAGGGCCGCCCCTGCGGCATCGTCCTGGCCCTGTGCCCAGCAGTCGCTCATGAGTAGACCGAGCAGTGCTACCAGGGCGACCATCAGGGCCGCCAGCCGTCTCGCCAGCATGTGGATTCCTCCCAAGGTGGCGCAAGCTCACCACATGATGAACCCGACGCCCGGCGCCTAACGGGCAGTCGCTCTTCGGCGCCGGTCGATCACGGGTCCCGCTAACCAGCAACTCAGGCGCAAACAACCGCACCCGCACTGCCCATGCGCTTAAGTAGTCAGGTTCGGACGGTAGCCCTCCGGCTCCTCCTCGCGCGGCAGTTCCGGAGATGTGGCGCTTGCCATCGCTTTTCCTAACACTTCAGACCCGCAGTTCGTTCGCGTCAACAAGCTGCTCGTAAGGATATAGTGCCGTTAGTGCGTGGCTGCTCGTCGGGATCCCAGCTTCCTCCACCGCGGCGACCGGGTTCAGGCCCGCGGCGATGACAAGCCCGCAACGCCCCGGCCCCACCTCGACCTCGAACAGGGGGCTGCTCGGGTTCCCTATCGCCACGAGCCCCGTGACGCCCCAAGGCTTCGCCTTTTCCAACTCGGAGATGACATGATCGCGCGCTACACTCGGCACCTCGCGGAAGCTCGCCCCCACCACGCCGGCGCCCTCACTGATGGCAAGTCCGACCGAGGTGGCCCCGCTCTTGATGAACACCTCGACCGGGTCCAGGGACGTCCAGCCATAGTGCACGACCTCGGTGAAGCGCTTGCCCGTGTTTCCGTCCACCGCGAGCAGACCCCCGAACAGCGACTGCACGGGGATCCCGGCCTTCAGGATGATGCCGTTCAATGCCACGCTGCAGACGGTGCCGATGCCTACCGAACTCGGCGGCACAGTACGGTTCCCGATGCGCTCGCCCGGCTGGAAGAGCCTTATCCGCCTACTTGTCGCGAGCCACGAGTTGAGGACCGGTCGCATGACCTGTAGCGCGCGCGGGAGGCTCGCCACAGGCACGAAGGAGATGTTCAGTGCCACCTGACCCGTGCCGGTGGTCGAGCTGAAGGTGGTGAGGTACCCGTAGGACTCGAGGCGCGAGAAAACGAGGCCGACCTTGTCGGCGACGCGGGCCTCCGTGAGCTCGTGTCGCCCGGCAGGAGTGATCTGGCGGCCCGGGCGCCCCAGGGCCTCCGTGAGCCCGCGGTCGTCAAGTGCCTCCAGGTGGTAGCGTACCGCCCGTTCCTCTAGCTCGATGCCGTGGGACCTGAGCTCCTTCGCGAGCTTCCCGGCCCCGAGTGGGCGTTGCGACTGGTCCAGTATCCTCAGGATCGCGATCTCTTTGCGGTCCATGTCCTGCATAGCGCCCCCGCGGTGACACCCCCCCCGGTCACGCCCTATCTGCAACCCCACGCTCTGATTCACAGTGCGCCTCGCGCATTCCTCCCGCCTGCGACAGCTTGGAACGCATGAGGGCCGCAGCACGGAGCCCACCTGGGAGCGGCGCGTCGGCGGGCACGCCCGTCAGCGGAAGAAAGCGCGATAGGGCGCGGGGGGCTCGCGCCCTATCGCCATCTTGTCGACGGTCGCCTAGTGGCCCAAGGGCGGGAGCCCCTGGTACGGATACCAGCCGCCCCAGATGGGGCCGCCGATCGCGCCGCCGTTCCAGGCGCCGAGGTCTAGGCCGATCCCGGCCTGGAGGCTTACAGCCCGCAGAGCCGAGTACAACCCGTCTATCTGCCCCTGGAGGTAGGTCGTGTCCTGGCCGTAGAACTGAGCCGTCCGGAGAGCGAGCAAGGCGTCGCGGAGCATCTGCTGGAGGTAGGTGATCCTCTGCACGCGGAGGGGATCGCCGGCATTCCAGAGCGCCTGCTGCCAGCCCCATCCGGCACCGTAGCCTGCCACGCAGCCGGGGTAGATGCCGGCGCCGTAGCCGCCGATCGTCCCATAGGACCAAGGTACCGGACCCGCATAGAGGCTGGACTCAAGCACCGTTGCCTGCAGCCGATGGCGGAGTCCTTCGATCAAGGCCTCCTGAGCGGACGTATCCCCACCCGCCGCGCGCGTCGCCAGCAGTTGCCGCTCCCTGAAGTCGATGTTCTGGCGCAGGTTGTTCACCCTCGCGGCCAGCGCTAGGTCCCCGGACTGGTTCACGGATGTCTGCCATCCGGCGCCCCCACGGTCGGCCGGCATCATGTTGCCGCGCCCTTGAGCGAGGGCCGACGCCCCAAGTCCGGCGACCATCAGTGCCACCATTCCGATCTTGAGGAGCTTCGTCATGGTCGTTCATCTCCTTTCGGAGATCTGGATATGCTGAGTGGCCGTCCGTGGCCGTGGGCCCGACCTCGTGGATCCTCGCCGCCCCTCGCGTACGTGATACGTTTGCCGACGCGTTTGGATACTGTCGACCCATCGACAGGCGCGGCGGAGTAGGTTCAGGCAGCGCACAAGGGCGCGAGGGTCGGTCGCGCCCCATCGGTGATCGCTGTGGAGCCGTTCAGTTGCCTGCGGGCTGCTGCCACTGGTACGGGCAGTTGCCACGCCCGGCGCCGCGGCCCCCCCAGCCGGACCCACCCACGCCGCGCCCGGCACCGGGTGCGCCTCCGTTGCAGGGCCCAAGGCCCAGGCCGATGCCGGCCTGGAGGTTCGCCGCCTGCAGCTCGGCGCGCAACGAGTAGATCCGCGTCTGGAGCTCGGCGGTGTCCTCACCGTTGAGCCGGGCGGCCTGCAATGCGAGCGTCGCATTGCGGACCTGTTGGTGAAGGTCGGTTATCCTCTGCACCAGCGCGGGGTCATCAACGCTCCAGAGCCTCCGCTGCCAGCCGTAGTCGCCGACGCTTCCGGCTCCGTAGCCGGGCCCAAGGCCGGCACAGAAGCCTGCACCGAATGCGCCGGTCATGCCGAACGCGTTGGGACCCGCACTGACGCAGAGGCCGGCCTGCCGCATCGTCGCCTGCAGCTCATCGCGCAGGCCCTTGATCGCCGCCTCCAGCGCCGACGTGTCCTGCCCCGCGGCCTGAGCCGCGCGCAGGGCCCACTGCTTGTCGCGGATCTGCTGATGGAGATCAGCGACCTTGGCAGTCAGAGCGGGGTCCCCGGCCTGGTCTACCCGGGCCTGCCATCCGGCGCCCTGGCCCCCGACGCCCGCGGCCCATGCGCCGCGACCGTAGCCCACGCCGCGCCCCCTACCGGCCATCCTGCCGTTCCCCCGCCCCTGAGCAAGGGCCGCCGCCGCAAGGCTCGCGGCCACCAGTGTCACCAACCCGATCTTGAGGAGCTTCGTCATCGTCGTTCATCCCCTTTCGGAGTCTTCGTTTCGCCCAATGGCCGTCTGTGATCGACCGTTCGGTGATGAAGACGATGGGTGAGGAGGGCGCATTCCGTGTTTCTGTGTCAGTGACAGATACGTCGCCGGCGTTGAACCAGACGCAGCGTAGGGCTCTGGGCAGAGGATGGCACGCCTCAGCCCTACCCCTCCACGACCTCAGGCATGCGCTGGATGTCCGCGTCGGTGAACACGTCGTTCTCATCGGTCGAGCGGGTCGAGAACTCCGAGACGATCGCGCCCTCGGGGCCGCCCTGGAACCAGTGGAGCGTGTCCGGGCAGAGCGTGTGCTGGTCGCCCGGGTGCAGCACTATCTCGCGCCACACCGTGTAGGCGTGCTCGCGGCCCTTGGGCGGCGTGGCGTTCGGATTCGCGACTGGCTCGCCCGGAACATAGAGGTACATCTCACCCCAGCGGCAGCGGAAGGTCTCCTCCTTGCCCGGCTCGCCGGCGACCTCCGGGTGGCGATGCTCCGGGCACGTCTGGCCGGGGAACAGGACCAGCTCCTTGGCGCAGCAGCGCTCGGTGTTGATGTACACGACGAGCTCCAGCCCCGTGCTCTCGACCTCATCCAGGCCGAAGTCCGCGACCTCGATATTGGCCTTCTCCTCGCCGGTGAGCACGATGCCGGCCCGGTCGAAGTACCCGATCGCCCGCCTTTGATACTCCATGAGCTGGGACTTGGTGATCACGGTCGCTCCTCCTCCATGGGTGTGTCTCGAGACCGGCGTCGGCCCGACTCAGCGCTCGGACTCCCCGTTGCCTTTGTGCTTCTTGTTCTTCTCGGGCGGGCCGCCGGTCACGAGGTAGGGCAGCGTGGGCGTTCCGCTCGCCAGCGACGCCCTGGCCTCCTCCAACGCCTGGTTCATGCGCCTCCATTTGCGGACGAGGATCGCGACCACGGCGAGTGCTACGAGGCTCAGTAGACCCCACTGATACCATGGTTGGCGATACCCGAAGACCCATGGCCACAACGCTGCGATGGCTCCCAGCAGGATGACCTGCTCTACGATCTCGACGCGTGACATGCTCAAACACCCTCACGAGACGGCCTCTTGCCGCAGCTAGGCCTTCTGCTCGCCGGCAGGCGGGTCCTCCCAACGGAATGGCCGCGGCGCCTCGAGCTCTGCGAGCAACGCCGCCAGCCGCCTGGTCATCTCCGCGACGGCACGGTCGCGACGGTGGGTGGAGAACCCGCCCGTCCCGTCCGACCGGGTGGCCTCGGCGTCGAGCTCATCTATCAGGATGGCGGCCTTCCCGGCGTACTTCAGCGCGAAGTAGGCCTCCTTGTTCGGCAGCTTGGGTGGGGACGTTCGCGCCGCCTCGAGCACGATCCGGAGCCTGTCGGGCAGCGGACCCACGTGCTTCGGGTAAGCCCTCAGCAGGCACTCGGCGACCTTCGGCCACTTCACCTTCATACCGGTTCACTCCCGGAGCCACAGGGACTGAAGCTCCGCGGACCGTATAATACGCCGTCACGTGGCACCGGGCAGCCGGTCTACGCGCTCGGCCGCATGCGGAACGAAGGGAGTCAGCCGACGTTGCAGTACGCCCTGGGCATCGACCTGGGCGCCACTAACGCCAGGGCCGGCGTCATCGGTCCGACCGGCGAGGTGCTCCACTCGGAACGCCGCGCGACCGAAGCCGACCGCGGCGGTGATTATGTGCTCGCCACGCTGGTCGAGCTGGCCGCCTCGTGCCTGTCACACGCGCCGGTCGACCGCACGGTGATCGCGGGCATCGGAGTCGGAAGCCCGGGCGTCATCGACATCGCGACTGGAACGGTTCTCAAGGCGACGCTCAACATACCTGCCTGGAGCGGCACGCCTCTCAAGGCGGCCCTGGAGAAGGCACTCAGCATCGAGGCGCTCGTCGATAACGACGCCAACGTCGTGGCACTCGGGGAGCACGCGTTCGGAGCCGCCGTGGGGTGCGACGACTTCATCTGCATCACACTGGGCTCAGGCGTGGGGGGCTGTATCATGATGGACGGGAAGATCCGCCGTGGCAGGCAGCGGGCAGCCGGCCACATCGGGCACGTGTCCATAGACTCGGCCGGCAGGATGTGCAACTGTGGGCGTGTCGGGTGTCTTGAACAGTATGCTTCCGCGTGGGCCATCGCCCAACGAGCGCGGACACGGGTGGCCGCGGGGGACCGGTCGCTCATCGCGGCGAAGGCCGTGGGTGACCCGGATCGTATCGACGCGAAGCTGGTTTTCGACGCCGGCCGTGAGGGCGACCCGCTCGCACTGGCCATCGTGGGCGAGGTGGCGAGGGCGCTTGCGCAGGTCTGTGCGGATCTTGTCAACCTGCTCGATCCCGAGCTGATCGTCATAGGCGGAGGGGTCACCCAAGCGGGTGACGATCTCATCGCTCGGGTGCGACAGGAGCTCGAGGTGACCTCCAAGGTCGGCGTAGAGCCGCCTCCGGTCGTCGTGGGGCGGCTCGGAGAGGATGCCGGGATCGTGGGGGGTGCCGCCCTCGTGTTCGGCGGCTTTCGATAGTAGGGAGGAGCACAGGTGGCCCGTTTGAGACTCATCGCAGTCGCGGCTCTTGCCTCGCTGGTCAGCGCCCCTGCGTTCGCCGCGCAGACGCCGTTCATCGCCGGGAACGTGGAGACGGCGCTCGAGCTGGCGAAGGAGCGCAACCAGCTCGTCTTCGTGTACATCTTCCGCGAGTATGAGGCCCAGGAGACGGCCCCCGGGGCCTCGCAGCCCACCTACCACAAAGAGCGCAACTCCCTGTGCGTGCGGGTTGAGCGCGAGGTGCTGACGAACCCCGATGTGCTCGCCGTGCTCCAGCAGATGGTCTGTGTCGCTGTATCGGTCGAGGACGATACGAGTCTCCTGAGGAGGTTCGATCTGCCGGAGAGCTACCCGACCTTCGCTTGGCTGGACACGGACGGCACCGTCCTGGCGGTGCTCGGCGCGTGCTTCGACCCGCGAGCGTACGGCTTCATCACGTCGGAGGCGATGCAGATCCGGGAGCTCCGGGCGAAGCCGGAGCCCAGCGCGGAGGATCGTGCGGCTCTGGGGATCCTCTACTACGACGTGGGCCGCTCCAAGTCCGCTGCCGAGGTACTCGGACCACTGGCGCAAGCGCAGGACGCTCCGCGGAATGTGCTCCTCGTGTACGCATTCGCCATCCGTACCGCACAGGACGACGTGGGCTCGATCCAGGCTCTGAGCAGAGCCCTGGCCGTCTGCACGCCGCGCAACGCCACACGCGAGGAGGCGGCCAGGATCCACTCGGGACCGGCGCGCGAGTACAGCCCGGTAGTGCTGGAGCGCGACGGCGAGTTCGTCGGGATTCTGTACAACCTGGGCACCTCCCCGGCACTCATCAAGGCGATCGACGAGATAGAGCAGGCTGCCACCGCGGACCCTAAGACGACAGAGGACGTCCTCGCCGCCGCGCACGTTTTGTACGAGAGGGAGAACTGGCCCCGCGCCGCGGCGCTCTATGACCAGGCCTACTCATCCGGGTCGTTGCGTGGCAAGGACGCTGAGGAGGCGGGCGCCCGAGTGGGGATCGCCGAACTCCTCGCCGGCGATGATAGGACTGCCCTGAAGGCGTTGGACCGCTATGTCGAGGAGAAGCTGGACGGGCCGCATCGGCCCGAGGTGCTCTTCTACAGCGGGGCGCTGTGGCTGGGGAGGTCGATCGACCGGAGCAAGTTCAAGATCGACCGCGAAAGTGGCAAGATAGAGGGGGTCACAGACCAGCCCGGGTACAACCGAGCCGGCGCACTCCTCTCAGACCTGTACGAGCACTACGAGAACAACCCGTTCGCGACACTCGCGATGGAGTTGCTCGTCGACTATTACAAGGCCACTGTCAAGAAGACTGATACGGACGGTTCGGGCGGGCCGCCGATCGGTAGGCACACTCGGTAGGGGAGGTCACTCGGCGGGCGTGTCGACGGTCCCCGCTCTGCGGAGGGCGGCACGGTAGCCGTCGCGATACCCCGTGATGTAGGCCTCCTTGACGGCCGCTACAATCGTGTCGGAGGCCAGTCGGCTGACCCCGCTCGAGAGGTCGCCGACCGCCTGAAGCACGGTCTTGGCGATCTCGTGGAAGCCGTCCTGCTCAGGCAGTTGCAGGCTTGTCTCGTCTGGCATCGCGAACACCTCTAGAGTAAGGCTGGGCCGGCTGCCGGGCTCATGAGTTTAGCATACGCGCTTCGGGGGTGTCGAGTGAGGGACTCGTCCAAACCGACCAGCCGGATCGACCGGCGCAGAGACGAGTGGCTTCGGCTCTCGGGACTGCTGGACATCGTGGAGCGTGATGGGCTCATCAGCCTCACGCCGGGCGAGCTCGCGGAACTCGGCGGCCTCCACCGGAAGGCCGCGTCACATCTCGCACAAGCCAAGGCCGGTCCCCACGATCCTGGTCTGGTGGCCTACATCAACGGTCTGGTGGTTCGCTCTCACAACACCGTGTACCGCGTCCCGTCTCACTTCAGCGCTGCCGGGCTCGCGCGCTTCTTCACGAGCACGTACCCTCGAATGGTGCGCAAGCTATGGCCCTTTGTGCTCGCGTCGGCCGTGCTGCTGTACGGCAGCGCCTTCGCGGCCTTCTTGGTGGCCTATACGGACCCCATCTCGGCACGGGCGCTTGTGCCGGCTCAGTTCCGGTCCGTCATCGGCCCCGGGATGCCGGTCGACTACAAGGAGAGACCGCTGCCGGAAGCGGCTATGCCCGTTCTCTCCAGCTTCATCATGCAGAACAACATCAAGGTCGGGTTCATGGCCTTCGCCGGCGGGGTCCTGGGCGGCACAGTCACCTTCTACCAGCTCGTCGAGAACGGAGTCATGGTCGGCGGCATAGCGGGCGGAGTCCACCACTACGGCGACCCGCTGCCGTTCTGGGTGCTGATACTGCCACACGGCGTGGTCGAGCTCTGGGCGATCACGCTCGCCGGTGCGGCGGGCTTCCGGCTTGGGTGGGCCGTCCTAGTGCCGGGGCGCCTGGCGCGCGGCACCGCCCTGCTGAGGGCCGGCAGAGAAGCCGTCCTGGTCGCGCTCGGCACGGTGGCGCTGTTCGTTGTCGCGGGCCTTATCGAGGGCTTCATCACGCCCTCGGCCTTGCCGGACATGGTGAAACTTGGAGTGGGCGGTGCGTCGGGACTGCTCACGCTTCTGTATCTCTACGGTCCTCTGGGGAGGCGGGGCGGGGCGGACGCGGAAGAGGTACTCCCGCGATAGCTCGCGCAGGAGCATCGCGGAGAGGACCACTCCGTATGGCAGAGAACCCGCTTGCGGCCCTGGCCGCGACCCACCCGGACCTGGAGGTCTGGTTCGACTCAAGCCCCCTCATCCTGGCGTCGTGGAAGGCCGAGGTCTTGGCCAAGGTCGCCGCAACGGCCGCTGAGGCCCGTTGCGAGGAGAGGCTCGACGGGGTCTGGGACACCCTGGTCGGTTGCACCACAAACCCACCTCTCACCGCCCAGGTTGTCGAGTACGACCCCAAGGCCTGGGGACTCCAGGTAGACGAGCTCATCAGGAAGGCCCCCGGGGCCTCCGACGCGGAGGTCATGTGGCAGCTCTACACTGGTGTGGTCAGGGCCGGCGCCGAGCGGTTTCTGCCCGTTTTCGAGTCGAGCATGAAGAGGCTGGGGTACCTTTCGGGCCAAGTGGACCCGCGCATCCTCGACGACACGGGCAAGATGGTCGCTCAGGCCGTCGCGCTGCACGCGGTGAGCCCTAACGTGATGGTCAAGATGCCGGGCGTGAGGGAAGGGATCCTCGGCATCACCCTCCTAACCGCCCTCGGCATTCCCACCAACGCCACGCTCGTCTTCACCACCAGCCAGATCCTGGCGGTGGCGGAGGCGGTCAGGGCGGGCCTCGAGATCGCCCGGTGCAACGAGGTCGATCTGTCCGGCTGGCGGTCGGTCTGCACGATGATGCTGGGCCGGTTCGAGGACAATCCCGCGTTCGACGAGTCGGCGGCATCGGTGGGAGTCGCGATCGACCAAGAGCTGCGCCGCTGGGCGGGCATCGCCATCTTCAATCAGGCTGTTCGGCTCTACGCCTCGCGCGGCTACGAGAGCAAGATGCTGGCGGCCTCCATGCGCGTTGGGCCGGTCTCGGACGGGAGGACGCGGGTCTGGCATCTGGAGAAGATCTGCGGCCAGCCTATCGTCATGACCATCTTCCCCAGTGTCATCGAGGCCTGGCTGGAACACTATGATGGAGAGGAGCTACCGATCGGTCCCGCACGGGTGCCGTCGGAAGCGCTCGATACCCTCACGCGCGTTCCATACTTCCGCGAGGGATACGAGGAGGGGCAGCCCGCCGGCGGCTTTGCCGACCACCCAGCGGTCCTGGCCACCGGGGCGTCGTTCGCCGAGGCCACGGACGGGCTACAGGCGTGGGTGCGCGACCGCATGGCGGCGCTCCGGTAAGCAGGACACTAGACAGGAGAGCGACCATGGGACAGAACATCGTGCGCAAGATCATCGCGGCGCACCTGGATTCCGGCGACATGACGGCCGGCGCCGAGGTGGGGGTGAAGATAGACCAGGCTCTCACTCAGGACGCGACGGGGACGATGGCGTACCTGCAGTTCGAGGCGATGGGGCTGGAACGTGTCCGTTGCGAGCTCGCGGTGAGCTATGTTGACCACAACATGCTCCAGGCCGGCTCCGAGAACGCCGACGACCACCAGTTCCTGCAGAGCACGGCCGCCAGATTCGGAGCCTTCTTCTCGCGGCCCGGCAACGGGATCTGTCACCAAGTCCACGTGGAGCGCTTTGCCGCCCCCGGGAAGACGCTGCTTGGGTCGGACTCCCATACTCCGACCGCGGGCGGCGTGGGGTCTCTCGCGATCGGTGCCGGGGGCCTGGACGTCGCTGTCGCGATGGGCGGCGGTCCCTTCTTCATGGCGATGCCGAAGGTCGTGCGTGTGGAGCTCACCGGCAGGCTCCGCCCGTGGGTCAGCGCGAAGGACGTCATCCTCGAGCTGCTCCGACGCCTCACCGTCAAGGGCGGCGTCGACCGCGTGTTCGAGTACGGCGGGCCCGGCGTCGCGACATTGTCGATCCCCGAGCGCTCGACGATCACGAACATGGGCGCCGAGCTCGGGGCCACGACATCCGTTTTCCCGAGCGACGGCGTCACGCGCGCCTGGCTCGTCAGCCAGAAGCGCGGCGAGGTGTGGACTGAGCTCAAGGCGGACGACGACGCCACCTACGATGACCGTGTCGAGATAGAGCTGTCGGCTCTGGAGCCGCTCATCGCCCTCCCGGGCAGTCCCGATGCCGTTGTGCCCGTTCGGGAGGTCGAGGGCACGCGCGCGGTCCAGGTCAACATAGGAAGCTGCACCAACTCGTCCTACCGCGACCTTGCGACAGTCGCGATGATCCTACGCGGCCGCACGGTGCACCCGAACTGCTCGGCGACGGTGTCGCCGGGGTCAAAGCAGGTCATGACCATGATCGCGCGCGATGGGTTCATGACCGACATCGTCGGCGCCGGCGTGCGCGTGCTCGAGAGCGCGTGCGGACCTTGCATCGGCATGGGCCAGACCCCGCCGACCGACGGCGTGAGTGTGAGGACGTTCAACCGTAACTTCGAGGGTCGATGCGGCAGCGCGACCGGGCGAGTCTACCTAGCCAGCGTGGAGGTCGCGGCCGCGACGGCGATCTACGGCGAGATCACCGATCCTCGCAAGCTCGGCGAGCCGGTCACCGTCCGGATACCCGCGGAGGCCCTCGTCGACGATGGGATGATCGTGAAGCCTCCCGCGGACCCCAGCTCGGTTGAGATCATCCGCGGTCCCAATATCAAGCCCCTGCCCGCGAAGACGCCGATCGCGGACAGATTCACCGTGCGCGTGCTGCTAAAGACCGGTGACAACATATCCACGGATCACATAATGCCGGCCGGCGCGAAGGTTCTGCCTCTTCGCTCCAATATCCCGGCCATCAGCGAGTTTGTGTTCTATGCTGTCGACCAGGAGTTCCCCACCCGGGCGCGGGAGTGGGGTGGTGGCGTCATCGTCGGCGGGCAGAACTACGGTCAGGGCTCCAGCCGCGAGCACGCGGCGCTGGCGCCTATGTACCTCGGCGTGACCGCGGTGCTGGTGAGGAGCTTCGCTCGCATCCACCGGGCCAACCTGATCAACTTCGGGATACTGCCGCTGACTGTCGGCGAAGCTGACTATGAAGCGCTCGCGCAGGGCGATGAGCTCGAGTTCGTGGATGTGCACGCCTCCGTACTCGAGCAGCGACCGGTCAAGGTGCGCAACAAGACGAAGGGTACGGAGTTCGAGGCGACGGCCGGGCTCTCCGCTCGCCAGGCAAAGCTCCTCCTGGCCGGCGGCCTGCTGAACTACACCAGAGACACCGCGTAGGGGCGCACCTCTCCCGTGGGACAGGCGCCTCGCGCGGTAGTTCACCCACCGGACTCAGTTGCCATCAGGAGCCCCGGCACAGGCTGCCGGGGGCGCCGTTCGCTTAGCGAGCCGAAGCGGCGTCCCTGACACGACTGTGCGCGCAGACGCGCTTGACGGTGACGCCAGGGGCCGGCGGACACGGGTGGTGCGCCGGCGAACGCTGTCGGACAGGAATGCGCGATGACCGCAGGTTCACTGTCTCCTCGGGCAGAACACCCATCTGGGATGAGGCGGGAGCGCCGCGTCAAGGTGCGTGTGCGGCGGTGGGCGGAAGTCGTCTCATAGCCCCCACTGCCTGAGGCGAGCTTCCGGGGAGGCGGCCGCGATGAGAACCTCGCTCTCCGTCCTGCTTTGTCTAGCCGTGAACGGAATCGCATTGGCCGCCCAAGTTACGGGCGCCGACGTGGGCGATCAGGCACCGGCACTGGGAAACCTGACCGTGTCGCCTGTGGAAGGCGGCGCTCAGTGGGATGACGCCGCGCTCGAGAAGGGGCTGGCCGTGCTGCTGTTCTGGTGCGGGCAGTCCCAGGCTTGCCAGCGGGCGGCCAGTACCGTCGAGAACATGGCTGCCGGCAGCCGCGATCTTCGTGTGTCCTTCCTTGCGGTGTGCGCCGACGCATCCGAGGCCGGAGGCGATGAGACCCAGGCTCGCCCGTCGGGCTGGCCGTACGTCCTGGACGAAGATGGAGCGGTTTTCGGCGCCTACGGTGTCGAGCGAGTTCCCGAGTGCGTCGTCGTGCGCGATGGCGTTATCGTGGGACGCCGTCACCCCGCGGAGCTCACAGTCGCGGGCGCAAGGGACTTCTTACACGGCATGACCGATCCCAGCCCTGACCGGAGTGGCCCTCGCAGGTACGCGATGCACCTGTTCGGGCGCGACCCATACTCTAAGCTGGCTTGGCCCCCCGACTTCCAGATCATCGTGCGCCAGGCAATCGACCGCAGCCAGGACAGCATCTTCTTCCAACACGGCGTCTCGGTCTTCGACATGGGAGACAACCCTATGGGCACCGGGCCCTTGGGCGGGGCGTCGGGCACCGAGACGTTTCGCACCGGGACGGACCTCATACGGAGGCTGTGGCTTGCGGAGCCCTATCAGGTCCAAGCCCCGCCTCGACTCGACGAGGAGCGCTATGACGTGATATGGGTCTTCCCGGACTCACTGCGCGACAACGGATATGAGCTGCTGCGGGACGCGTTCCTGGCGGCGGCGCGAGTGAGCCTCGAGACCCGGAAGGAGACCATCCGAGGGTACCGCCTCGAGGCAGTAGAGGGCGGGCCCAAGCTTCCGAAGGCACCCGCGGCCGCGACCACGATGCCGGGGGGCATACGTACGGAGGTCATGTCTCTTCAGTCCGAACCCAAGAGCGGGGATCTCGACATTCGCGGCGGCGCCGCCACGACCGCCGGTCTCGCGACAATGCTCGCAGCTTGGGTCAATGCACCTGTCGAGGATGCCATCCAGTCGGAGTCCCAGTACGTGCTCAACATCAAGGTGGAGGCGGGAACATTCGAGGAAGCCATCGCCATGCTGGAGACCAAGTACGGCCTGAAGCTCGTGCCGCATGACACCGAGATGGACCTGTACTACTTCACAGACGCCTTCTGACCGCGCACACGATACGACTATGCCGACCACGCGCGGCGGGGCACCGTCGCGCGGCGTTCTATGTACGTGTCCGGACAGGACTGCGCGCCGGGGCGGCGAACAGCCTCATCCGGCCTCGGTGCCGACCAACCCAAGTGATCCGACAAGGAGCCCCACGGCGATGTCCAGCAAGCCCTTTGATCTTCACGCCTACCTCACGCAACTCGAAGGCATCGGCGCGCGCCTGCGCAGACCGATGGAGCGGCTGGTGCACGAGATCGAGTTCGCCACCGGCCTCGCGAAGCAGACGCCCGGCAAGACCGACGAGTGGCTCGCGCTCATCGCCCGGGCCGTCGAGAAGGTGAAGGCCGGACTCGAAGCCGAGGGCGACCTGAACATCCCCGCGGTCGTCGCGGCGGCGGAGCAGACGCTCGCGCCCATCGGCAAGGAGGCGAAGACCTACACCGTTCACTGCTGCGGCCACGCGCACATCGACATGAACTGGATGTGGAGCTGGCCCGAGACCGTGAGTGTGACACACGACACATTCGTCACGATGGACCGGCTCATGGCCGAGTACCCCGAGTTCCGCTTCTCGCAGAGCCAGATCTCGGTCTACGCCGCGATGCAGCAGTACAGCCCCGAGGTCTACGAGCGGATCAAGGCGCGCGTCGCGGACGGGCACTGGGAGGTCACCGCGTCGCAATGGGTCGAGGGCGACAAGAACCTCGCGTCCGGCGAGATCCTCGCCCGGCATCTGCTCTACTCCAAGCGCTGGCTAGAGAAGAACCTCGGCCTGCCCTACGACACCGTGCAGATCGACTGGGAACCGGACACGTTCGGACACGCGTGGACGCTTCCCGGCATCCTCGCGCGCGGCGGCATCAAGCGCTACTACCACCACCGCGCCGGAACCGGCAAGCGCCTCTACTGGTGGGAAGGCAAGGACGGCTCGCGCGTTCTCGCCTATGACGACTGGCCGGTCGGCTACAACTGCGACATCGGACCGTACATGGGCGCGCACCTGCTCGCCTTCTGCAAGGAGACCGGCCTTAGGGACATGATGTGGATCTACGGCGTCGGCGATCACGGTGGCGGCCCCACGCGCAACATGCTGAACGCCGCCCGCGACATGAACGCGTGGCCCGTCTGGCCGAACGTGAAGCTGTCGACGACCGACGCGTTCTACTCCATTGCCGAGCAGCAGGGAGGCAACCTGCCCGTCGTTCGGGATGAGCTGAACTTCGTCTTCCGCGGTTGCTACACGGCCGAGTCGCAGGTGAAGTACGCGAACAGACTGGGCGAGAACTCGCTCGTCGACGCCGAGGCGTGCGCGGTCCTGAGCGGGGCGCTCGCCGGGTTCCCCTACCCCACCGAGGCTCTGACCGAGTCTTGGGAGCGCGCGATGTTCATCCAGTTCCACGACATCCTGCCCGGCTCAGGTGTTCGCGAAACAAGGCAGCACTGCATGGGGCTGCTGCAGGAGACCCTGGCCAACACGCAGTCGATACGGACCAGGGCCCTCCACGCCGTCGCCGCGAAGATCGACACCGCCGCGGCCGCCGGGCCGGAACTGGGCGCGGGGCTCGGCTACGGAGTCGGGCGCGGGTCGTACTGGGGTGGGCTCTCGACTACGGGCTCGGGCGCGGGCCCGCGCCAGCCGTTCGTGGTGTTCAACACGTTGCCCTACGAGCGCTCGGATGTTGTCAACGCCACGATGTGGGACTGCGACGTTCGCGACGGGTACCTCGTGGCGACGGATGACAAGGGCAACAAGGTCCGCGCACAGGTCCTACACAAGAGCCAGCACTGGGCGCACCGTTTCGCCGAGGTCGCGTTCCCGGTGCGCGACCTACCCGCTCTCGGCTACCGCACCTACGTTCTGGAGCATGAGCCGGAGCCGGTCGAGGCTACCGGCGTAACCGTGTCCTCCGCGAGCACGGTGGCGTACAGCTCGGACATCATGGGCGGGGCGACCCTGGAGAATGAGTTCCTCAAGGTCGCCGTCGCGCCGGGCTCGGGCGCCATCGTGAGCCTCGTGGACAAGCGGACAGGCAAGGAACTCGTGCCCGAGGGGAAGCTCCTCGGCGCGCTCATCCACCAGCTTGAGAGCCCCCACCCGATGACCTCTTGGGAGACTGGGCAGGTCGCTGAGGAGACCGAGCTGTCGCGGGGCGCTACCATCCGCGTCGTCGCGCATGGCCCGCACTCGGGCGCCATCGAGACATCCCGCGTGTTCCGAGGCTGCACGCTAAGGCTGACCATCGCGCTCAAGGCCGGGTCGCCCGCCGTCGAGTTCAGCCTGGACTACGACTGGCGCGACTTCGGCGACCCAGCAAAGGGCGTGCCCGTGCTCAAGGTCGCGTTCCCCGTCGCGGTCGAGGAAGGAAAGGCGACGTTCGAGATCCCCTGCGGGTACATCGAACGACCGACGACCGGCGACGAGGTGCCCGCCCTGCGCTGGGCCGACCTCACCGGGCCCTCCGGCGGCGCCGCGCTCCTCGGCAGGAGCAAGTACGGCCACCAGGTCGCGCCGAACGAGATAAGACTCACGATCCTGCGCGCGAGCTACGACCCCGATCCGCTGCCCGAGGTGGGCGCGCAGACGGTCGAGTTCGCGCTGGTGGTCCACGACGGTCTCGGACCGGCGGAGATCACCCGCGAGGCGCAGGGCTACAACCATCCGATGCTCGTCGTGGGCACCGACAACCACGCGGGCGAGCTGCCGCTGTCGTGCGAGCTCCTGAATGTCCTGACCCCGAACGTGGCGCTGTCGGGTATCAAGAAGGCCGAGGACTCGGGCAAGCTCATCGTGCGCCTCTACGAGATCGAGGGCCGCGAGACGGAGGCGCGCGTGCGGGTCTGCTCCTGCCTGGCGCCGGCAAACGCACCCGTCGTGGAGGTCGACCTCTTGGAGCAGCCAGTCGCAAGCAGCACAACTCGCCGGGAGGGCGACGAGATCGTCGTCACGATCCCGCCCTTCGGCATCGCGACGGTGGCGGTGGGGTAGAGGGGTCGTCGGTCACCCGGTCGCGAGGGGGCGGCCTGCTGTAGTCCAGTCGCGAAGCGACGGCACGTTGCAGCCCAGGTCGCGAGACCTGGGTCTCCGCAGAACGGATCACGGAGCCCTGAAGGGGCGGCACAGACGTGGGCCAGAGCCTGACAGACCTGCTCTACCACATCACGTTCAGCACCGAGGGGCGCGCCCCCCTGATCGCCGATGGGATCAGGGCTCGATTCCACGGGTACCTCGTGTCGCTGATCGCCGAGCTCAAGGGGCAGGTCGTGGCCGTCTACGCGGCTCCAGACCACGTGCACCTCCTCGTCCGCCTACCTGCCGCTGTCAGTGTGTCGCAGGCGCTCCGTGTCGTGAAGGCCAACTCGTCTCGGTGGGCCGCCGAAATCGTGAAGGGATTCGCGTGGCAGGGAGGGTATGCGGCGTTCACAGTCGGACACGAGACAGTGGAGACTGCGCGTCAGTACGTGGAGAACCAGGCGTTGCACCACGCTCGGACAGACTACCGGGAGGAGCTCCTGCGCCTGTTTGCTGAGCATGGGGTGGACTACGATGACCAGTACCTGTGGTCGTAGTCGGCGCCCGAACGCGTGACATGGCGTGCCGCCCTTTCAGGGCTCGGTGATCATTGGTGGCGCCTGTCCCAGGGCTTGCGCCCTGGGCTGCAACGTGCCGTCGCTTCGCGACTGATTGACCGTTGAGTTCGCGAACCGGTGGACGTAACGTGACCAGTCGCGGGCTGCGTCTTGTGGGGTGACCGGGAATGAGCATCGATCTGGTGGAGCTGCTCCGGCTGGTAGGCTCCCTCGACGACTCGGAAGGCGCGGACACACCCAGAGAGCGCTTCAGGGCGTACCTGCGCGAGAGCGTTCGCGAGGTCGGGGTGCTACGCGACTACGTCGAGACCTGCGCCAGGAACTCCGGCCCGCAGTTTGCCCGTGCGCTCCAGGACTTGGTCAACCGCCTGGGTGAGGAGCTCGGGTTCCGCGTGTCCTTCGGTCGCTATGGCGGCAGGTCCGGCGGGATCGGGTACGATGGGCACTGGGTATCGCCTTTGAACGCGCACGTGGTGGTCGAGGTGAAGACCACGGACACCTACGCGATCCAGACCGCTGTGCTTCTCGACTACATCAACCGGTTGCTGTCCGCCGGCGACATACCGCATGACGCCAGGCGTCTGGGGCTGTATGTCGTAGCGCGACCCGATTGCGCTTTGGAGCAACTGGAGAACGCGATCGTTGCGGAGAAGCGGGATCGGGAGCTGCGCATTGCCTCAGTGGACTCGCTTCTGTCTCTGGCCGAGCTGCTCTCGCAGTACGATGTCGACCATGAGTCCGTCGTCGGCGTGATCTACCCATCCGGCCCAAGTATGGACGCCATGGTCGACCTGATGGCGTCGCTGGTCGCACAGGAAGCCGGGGGAGGCACGGCACGGCTGGCGGCCCGGGAGGCCGACAGCACGGTTGCTTCGGAGGAGACGACCAGCTCGGAAGGGCCCTCGTCCCCAGCGTACTACCTGACACCAGTCCGTTGGAAAGGACGGTCATCCCCGCTGGAAGAGGTCGGCAAGCTCCTGGAGGCTCGCAAGTATGCGTTCGGCGAGCGTACGCCGGGTCGCAGGTATCTGAAGTCAGGGGACTGGATCTGCTTCTACGCGTCCGGGTTCGGCGTGTTCGCTCACGCCTGGGTCGCGAGTGCTGCCCGGAAGCACCCTCTGCCACAGCTTACCCACGATCCAGAGTCGTACCCTTGGACATTCGACCTGGGCGATGTCTCCGTGTACGCGGATCGCCCGATCGAACTCGCCCGGGAAGTCCGGTGCGCGCTCGACGCGTTCGCAGGCGCGGACGTCGACCGACCTTGGGGTTGGTTTGTGACGTCGACCCGGACCGTCACACACCACGACTTCCTCGTCCTGACGGGCCGCCTCGGGGACACGGACGGCTAACGGCCCGGCGCGCATCAGCAGCCAAGGAGGACCAGGATGGGCATCAGTGTGGGCATGGTCGGGCTCGGGATGTTCGGGCCCATCTTCGTTGAGCCGCTCAAGCGGCATCCGGGCGTGGACCGAGTCGCGCTGTGCGACCTCGTGCCAGAGCGGCTGAAGGCCGCCTCGGAGCGATTCGGGATCACCGAGCTGTACGACAGCCTGGACGCCATCTGTCGGAGCGACCTCGACGCACTCGTGATAGTCACGCAGCACTGGATGCACGCGCCCCAGGCGATCCGGGCAATGGAAGCCGGCAAGCACGTCTACACCGCCTGCCCCTGCGCGGCGTCGCTCGAGGAGTGCGACCAGCTCGTGGAGGCCGTCAAACGCACAGGGCAGCTCTACATGAACGGGGAGACGAGCTTCTTCCGGGCCGAGACGGCGTTCTGCCGCGGGAAGCAGGCGGCCGGCGAGTTCGGCCGGATCTTCTACTGCGAGGGCGAGTACCTCCACGACATCAGCCACGGACTGCTGGAAGTCGCGAAGCAACGCTACGGCAAGGACTTCTCGCAAGACGTGCTCGGCGAGCCGCCGATGGGCTACCCGACACACTCCACCAGCTTCGCGATCTCGGTCACGGGCGCCCACATGACCGAGGTGTCATGCCGCGGCTACGCGTTCCCGGGCGACGACTGGTACCGTGCGCAGAACAGGTCGAAGAACCCCTATTGCAACGAGATAGCGCTCTTCCGCATGAGCGACGGCTCGGTGTGTCGCATCATGGAAGCCCGCCGCGTGGGGCATCCGGGCTCGGAGCGGTGCAGTATCTACGGCACGGAGGGCACATTCGAGTGGGGCTTGGCGGGCTACACCTGGGCCACTAAGCACGGCTCGGAGCGGGTAGAGCCCCCTCGGCTCTTCGAGCCCCTCCCTGACGAGCTCCACACGTTCCTGTCCGAGGGGCACGGCGGCGCCGAGGTGTACCTGATGAACGAGTTCGTCAACTGCGTCGGCGAGAACCGCCTCCCGCGCGTGAACGTGTGGCAGGCGGTCCGATACTGCGCGCCGGGCCATGTCGCCCACCAGTCGGCAATGCGCGACGGCGAGTTGCTCAAGGTGCCGGACTGGGGGGAGCCGCCGGCCTAGTGTAGGGGCGACGCGCGCGTCGCCCGTACTCATGGTGACCCGAATGGCGTCGGCGCCCCTGCCGGCCGCCGAACTCACGGGCACCGCGGCCCATGGAACAGGTGGGTGCCTCCCCCGCATGGGGGGCGATAAGGGGGAGTAGGATCGGGCGACGCGCGCGTCGCCCCTACAGGACGGACG
>Ga0315280_10003441_pt1 | contig 24352 bp, 16 predicted proteins | sample YL17G06_40_MG_FD_203697 | JGI IMG/M metagenome (GOLD analysis project Ga0315280, IMG submission 203697) | Sediment microbial communities from Yellowstone Lake, YNP, Wyoming, USA - YL17G06_40 | ecosystem: Environmental > Aquatic > Freshwater > Lake > Sediment | place: USA: Wyoming | collected... | reverse complement strand
CTGTATTGATCGCCCACCCAGGCGTAAACGCCTGGGCTACTAACCCTTCGGGAAAGCCCGCTGGAAGCGGGCTCTAAACTCTTCGGCACCTGCGGCCAGTAAGTGACATTGGGCGTCCCGCCGGCCCCCGGGGTTTCTCTGAAGGCTGATCCCGTCCGGGGGCCGGCAAGATGCCAGCGCTCCATAAAAGGCAGGCCTCGCGCGAGTTCAAGCACCCAAAGGGCCTCAAACTCGGTGTATAGTGGTCTAGAATCGGGAGGCCAAGATGGGAATCCCGGCTCATGGGCGCCGTTCCGATGGAGGACATGGACTTGGTTATCTCCCCCTCGGGGCAGACCGTTACAGTGAATCCCAGGAGCCCGAACATTCCCTGAGCCCTGGTGAAGTAGGGGGACCTTGAAACAGGTTAGGAGGTGGTTTCAGATGGGGAGAATCGTTGCTTCAGTGCTTGTCGAGAATGCTTCGGCGCCTGACAAGAAGATTCATTGCGATGCTCTCGTGGACACAGGTGCTTCCCATATGGTTCTCCCGGCGGCTTGGAGAGAACGCCTCGGGCCACTGGAGGAGGTCCGAAGGATGGAATTCGAGACTGCAACCCAGAAGACGACCGAGGGCGTCGTTTGCGGCCCCGTCCGTCTCCGAATCGAGGGCTTCCCTCCTGTCTTTACAGAAGTCGTTTTCATCCAGATGGAACCGGAAGACGGCGACTACGAACCCTTGATCGGGTACATCGTCCTTGAGCAGTCTCAAGCAGCGGTTGACACCTTGGGGCATAGGCTTATCCACGTGAAGCGGATGGACCTGAAGTTCTGCAGTGCCGTTCGTGGAGCGGTGGCCACAGCTTGAGTCCGGAGTGCAGCGACAGGGGGAACTGTCCGGCTGAAGGGTGCAGAACGCCATGGCGCTCACCCGCGGCCGCTCGCGGTTCACGCGGCCGTCGGGTGCAGGCCCTGATTAAGCGTCAGGCATTTCCTGTCCGGCCGCGTGCGGCTGGCGCTTCCCACGCGCGCTACCCGTGGCCTGAGGAAACCACATGTCAAAGGTATCCATGAGTCCCTGGCACGTCATCGGCATCGATCCCGCTCCATCAAAGCGTGCTGTCGTGTACCACGACGGAGCCTGGGAGAAGGTCGCCCCCACCGACCTTCGAGATTTCATCACGCAGCAGGCCGAGTCAGCACCGCGCACCCTGGTCGCGTGGGACGCACCCCTCAGCTTCGATCCCACTGACCTGTACGACCGTACGGTCGACAAGGCCGCTCGGGCCTGGGTCAAGAAGCATGTCCGCACCGGCCACTTCTCCGAGAAGGCCATCAACGCACGGGCATTCGCCGGTCTTCCACACTGGGTAGTCTCCTGCGTGTCGCTGGGTCTTCCCTTCGGCACACCGCCTCTGGGTCTACGCCTGGCAGACGTCGCCGCACTCGACTCCCTTCACACCGGCCTTCTTGCCATCGAGGTCCATCCGGCGGTGGCCATCGGCGCTTGGTGGCTTGCTTCGGCTTGCCCGGAACCACTACCTCGCTACAAAGGCGACCCCGCGGCGTGTGCGTCCATCGCGGCGCGCCTTGGCTTCCCTTCTCACTGCGGCAGTGACGATGACGTCCTCGACGCGTTCGTGGCGCATCGGCTCGGTGAGCTCTTTGTTCAGGGACAGGCGTCCTGGGTGGGAAACCCGTGCACCGGTGGGTACGTCATGCCGCTTTGTCAGCCGACGGAGGAGCTACTCAGCACCCTCTCCATCTGGGGGAGTGCCGCCTAACCCCTCGTTTCAGCGGACTCGCTTCGCTCGCTCCCTGCTGAAGTCGATATCGTTAGGCCCGCCCAGTCGCGAATTCTCCGGCGCAACAGGCGGTCCGCCGGAGGGAACACATCGATGAAGTTGTTCGAACGACAGTGGACGGCTTGGGGTGTTGGAGGCGACCGACGGTCGGTCTCACGGTGAGGGGTTCACCATTAGCCTGGATTATTGGCGAAGCGGCAGCCCGCTGGCGGCTCTGCCGCTTTGCTGTGCGGAATGGCTTTGCCTTTCCGACGCGTGCCCTCTTTTTCTGTCGAGGCTGCGCCTCGACAGAATGTCGAAGGCGCAGCCTTCGAAAATGAAATAATCCGGGGCCGGAAAGCCGGAGGCATTCCGCACATCGAAGCGGCCAAGCCGCCCGCCTCATGAATCGTACGGGCTGAGCCTCCTCTCGACCGGCAAAGCGGGCTTTGCGGCGTCCACGGGGTAAATCGCAGTGGGTGCATCGGGCAGGATGCGGCTGCTACATCCGCAGGGCCAAAGATGCGGTAGGATTAGCGGCTATGATCGTGATGCTTGCTGCTGTTTTGCTTGCCTTGGCCACCGTCCAGCCCGCCTGGGCCGCGGCAGATTCCTCGCGGGTGGACCTGGCCGGCACCTGGGACTTCCGCTTCGACCCTGATTCGCGCGGCGAGGAGCAAGGCTGGCACAAGTCGAGCGACAGTCGCGGCTGGGTCAAGATTCAGGTGCCCGGCTCTTATGACCAGTCGCGATTCAACAATCTGCTCTACCAGGGACGGGTGTGGTATCGCACCACCTTCCAGACGCCGCCCGCCAACGCCAACGGCCGCGTGTTCCTGAAGTTTGAAGGCGTCACTATCCGCTCGAAAGTGTGGGTGAACGGCCAGCTCATCGGCAAGCACCTGTTTCCGTACACCCGCTTTGAAATGGACATCACCGACGCCGTGCGGCGGGATTCACCCAACCTGCTCGCCGTGCTGGTAGACAACGCCATCCTGGAACGAGCGATTCCAGACAAGGGCTGGCGGGGATGGTGGAACTATGGCGGCATCAACCGCGGCGTGTCGGTCGAGAGCCGCCCGGCAGTTTACACCGAGAACGCCGCTGTCACCACGCGCATGGCCGGCGCTGCGGGCGGCTCCGGCGCTTGGGAGCTGCGCCTGCAACTGCGTACCCAAAACCACGCGGCCGCCGTGGACGGCTCCATCGAAGCGCGCGTGGAAGATTCGCGCGGCCGCGCGCTGTGGTCCGCGGTCGAACGCCGCAGCTTCGCCCCGGGCGTTTCCGAGACGTTGATGACAGCGACGCTGAAGCAGGCCTCCGCCTGGTCGCCCGAATCGCCGGCGCTTTACGTGCTGAAGCTGCGTACCGTGGCGCCCGGCCAGACGCACGAGAAAACCATGCGCTTCGGCCTGCGGCAAATCGAGACGAAAGGTAACCAGATCCTTCTCAACGGCAAGCCGGTTTTCCTGAAAGGCGTCAATCGGCACGAGATGTTTCCGGGGGCGGGCATGACGGTTTCGCGCGAACAGACCCGCAAAGACCTGGAGGACATCAAGGCCCTGGGTTGCAACATGGTGCGCACCACTCACTACACGCAGGACACCAGCTTCTATGAGCTAACCGACGAGATGGGCCTGCTGGTGTGGACCGAGATTCCCGCCTGGCAGACCCGTGCCGAAACGCTGGAAGACGAAAACGTCTGGAAGCAGTACGGCGAGCCGCAGCTTCGCGAGATGGTGGAGGGCTACCGCGACCATACCAGCATCGTGATCTGGTCGGTGGGCAACGAGTTCCCGTCGGAAAAGGAACCAGTCGCGAAGTATGTCGAGCGGGGTTGCGCGCTGGTGCGCAAGCTGGACCCCAGCCGCCTGGTGACCTTCGCCTCCGACCGGCACGACCGGGACATCTCCTTCGCTGCGGTCGATTTCCTGGCCATCAACGAATACTACGGCTGGTATTACGGCAAGCTCGATGATCTCGGGCCGGTGCTCGACAAGCTGCACGCCAAGTGGCCGGACAAGCCCATCGTGGTCGCCGAATTCGGCTCGGAGGCCATTCCCGGCTGGCGCAACCCCTCGCCCGGCGATTCCGGCACCTCCGACTACAGCGAGGATTACCAGGTGAAGCTGTTGACCAGCCACCTGGAGCAGATCTTCGCGCCGTCGCGGCGGGGTTTCATGGCTGGGGCCATCATCTGGCTCTATAACGATTTTCCGAACCCCAGTTCCTTCGGCCGCCTGCATCCTCCGGTTATTAGCTATACGAATGCCAAGGGACTGGTTACGCAGGACCGCCAGCGCAAGCGCTCCTGGTACGAAGTGCAGAAAGCTTTCCAGGCCGCCAGGGAGTGAACCACAAAGACCAAAGGATACGAAGGAGCGCGAAGGTGGCAGCGAAGCCGGTTTCAAAATGTGGCGATACTGCATAGCAGCGATTTTGTGTGCCGGGCTTCTTTTCGCGCAGAAACCGCGCCTGAAATGGGAAGGCCGGGTGAAGTACGGTCCGGCGTGGGAAAGCGTGCCCGAGCCCTACCGCAACCTGCCGTACCCGGAGATGAAGCTGCCGGGTTCGCGCGCCCAGTGGGAGAAGGCGCGCCCCCGGATACGCAAGATCCTGGGCGAGTGTCTGGGCGAAATGCCGCCGCGGCCCCGGCCCGTCCGTGCCCGCACGCTTTCCACTGAGAAACGCCAGGACTCTCGCGTGGAGAAGGTGGAAATCGATAACGGCTTCGAATCGGTGATTCCCGCTTATCTTGTCATCCCCGACGGCCTGACACGGCCCGCGCCCGCCATCCTGCTCCTGCATTGGCACAGCGGCGACAAGGACGGTCCGCTGTTCTCTTCGGAAGTTCAGAACGTTTCGGCGCCCTTGCTCCAGCGCGGCTTCATCCTGCTCTCGATCGACTGCGCGTTCAACGGCGAGCGGCTGGGCAAAGGCCCGGCCGGAGCGGCGGAGGACAACATCGACAACCAGCGCGACAGCCTCTTCAAGCTGAACCTGTGGTTTGGCCGGACGCTCTGGGGAATGATGCTGCGCGACAACATGGTGGCCGTGGACTACCTGGTGTCGCGGCCCGAGGTCGATGGGAACCGCATCGGCGCCACGGGCATGAGCATGGGCAGCACCGGCGCCTGGTGGCTGGCCGCCCTGGACGAGCGGGTGAAGGCGGTGGTGGGCGTCGCATGTCTGACCCGCTATCGGGAGCTGATCGCCCACGGCCAGCTTCGTGCCCACGCCATCTATTACTTCGTTCCAGGAATCCTGAAACACTTCGACACCGAAGCCGTGCTGGGCCTGTTGGCCCCCAGGCCGTTTCTGGCCTTGACCGGCGACAGCGACCCCACCTCGCCGCCCGACGGCATCCGTATTCTGGAAAACAAGCTGGACACGATTTACGGCCTGTATGGAGCCGGGGAGAAGTTCCGCAGCATCATCTATCCGAACACGGATCACACTTACACTCCGGAGATGAAGCGCGAAATGGCCGCGTGGTTTGAGCGCTGGTTGCGCTGATGGCGCGGCCTGCGGCCACAGTTCGCCGCCCGAAGTGATATAGAATCCACCTGCACAGACATCAGGAGGCGCTCTTGGGCGAGAACAACAGGATCACGCGGAAGGAATTTCTGAAGAGGTCAACGGCCGGTTTCCTTGGTTGCTCCCTCACGGCAATTCCGGGAGGGGAGGGGAGGAGCGCGGAACTCCGCATCCTGGGCAAAACCGGAATCAAGGTGAGCGGGCTTGGCTTTGGAGCATCGCGGACCATGGAACAGGCTCTGCTGAAGACAGCTCTGGACGCCGGCGTCAACTTCATCGATACCGGCCGCGGCTACTTCAACGGACGGAACGAAGTGATGATCGGGGAGCTGATCAAAGGAATCCGAAAGAACATAGTGGTTCAGACCAAAGCCCGGGTCACTCGAGGCAGAGGCGACGATGGGCCCGCGACTTCCCAGACCCTCCAGCGCGTGAGCGAGACCCTGAACACCTCGCTCAGTCAGAGCCTGAAGGCGCTCGATTCCGATTATGTCGATATCCTGCTGCTCCACGGAGTGACATCGCCCGCCATCCTGCGTCACGAGGAAGTCATGTCGTTCCTGGAAAAGGCCAAAAAGAGCGGGCGCATTCGGGCCTGCGGATTTTCGGCGCACTTCAACCAGGCGGAACTGATCCGGGCAGCCGTGGCCGGCCGGTTCTACGACGTGGCCATGATTGCCTACAATCACCGGGGCGCCTACGACCATTCCAACTCCGGACGCCATGGGGAGTGGGACAAGGGCGCTCTGGACGCGGAACTGGAGAAGGCCGGGAAGGCCGGCTTCGGGGTCGTGGCCATGAAGACCTGTTCCGGCGGTCCTTACAAGCCGCCCGAAGAGGCCAAGCCGTCGCTGAGAGCCGCCATCCAGTGGGTCCTGCGCCGCGATTATGTCCAGGTGGCGGCGGTGGCCATGGGGAATATGGAAGAGGTCAAGGAGAACCTTCAGGTGCTCCGGGGGAAATAGGGCGAGGCTTGGATGAAACGTTGCCGCTTGCTGCTGCCTTTGGCAGCCATTCTCTCAATGGCGGGACTCAGCGCTCAGCACCCGTCGCTCAGCACTTTGATTCCGACAGTCGCGGAGTTGGCGGGCTTCCAGATTACCGAAGCGGCGCAGTACTACGGCGCCGGGAACCTGTGGAACTACATTGACGGAGGGGCCCCGGGTTACCTGGCTTACGGGTTCAAGCAGGCCGCCGCTTTCACGGTGGTTCACTCCGCGGACCAGCTCGAATTCGTCGTGGACATCTACGACATGGGGGATGCGCTCAATGCCTTCGGCATCTATTCCACCGAGCGCGCTCCGGAGGGAACCGCCACAAACGCGGGGAGCGAAGGCTACAGGACCGAGAACGCGCTGTTCTTCTGGCAGGACCGCTACTATGTGAAGATCGTGGGCTATGCGGCCGCGCCCACCATGGCCGCAACCTCCTCGAAGCTGGCGGCCGTCCTTTCACGAAAGTTGCCGCCCAAGGGTTCCGCTCCAAGGCTCTTTTCCTTCTTTCCCGCGGAAGGAAGGGTGCCCCAAAGCGAGCGCTTTCTGGCGCGCGACGTGCTCGGCCAGCGGTTCCTCCGCAACGGCTACATAGTGGAATACACGAAAAAGGACGGGAAGTACCGCGTGTTTCTGATTCGCGGCGCGAACGCCGCGGAAGCCCGGCAGAATTTTCAGCAGTACCGCAAGTTTGTGGAGAGCAACGGAGCAATCAGCGCCCGGCCGCGGATCGGCGAGGAAGCCTTTGCGGGGAGGGCCGGCGCTTACGGCGCGCTGCTGGTTGCCCGCCAGGGGCGCTACATGCTGGGGGTGCTGGGGCTCGACGACCCGGATGCCGCCCGTGCCATCATCGTATCCCTTTTTTCCACGCTCGACCGCGAAAGAGATTGAAATCCGGCTCCTCTCGAAAGATCAGAGCCCAGGGCGTGAGCCGTGGTAAAGGCTCGTCAGATCAGAACGTGATTCTCAGCGCCAGTTGCAATCGCCGGGCGGGCAGCGAACTGGTGATGCGGCCGAAGTTAGCGCTGGCATTCAGGCCTTGCGCATTCGGAGAGAAGCCCAGGTTGGGATCGTTCAGGTTCACGTGGTTTAAGACGTTGAAGAATTCGGTCCGGTATTCGAGCTTCCATTTCTCCTTCAGGCGGAAGTTTTTGAACACCGAAGCGTTCACGCTGATCAATCCCGGGCCTCGGGTATTCGGCAGAGTTCGCGGCGCGTTCCCCACCACGAAGTTTTGCGGATTTCGAAAGGCGTCCGTATCGAACCATGCGTTGGCGGACCGCTTGGATGCCGGCAGAGTCGGGTCGCGTATCACATCCGGGAAGTCGATGTTGGTGTAGTTGCTGGCGCCACGCACGTCCAGAGGGTATCCGGTCTGCAGGGAGGCAACGGTGTTCAACTGCCAGCCACCGATGCTGTGTTTCAGAAACGGACGGGCACGCTTCGCAAACGGCAACTCGTAGAGGGCGCTGGCCACGAAGCGCTGCGAGACGTCGAATTCGTCGAGCGCGCGGTCGAGCCGGCGGTTGTAAGCGCCGAGGCGGAAGGAATCGATGCTCTGAGACTGGGATCCGGCCACTGAGGCGGAGTCGTCGATGAGCTTTCCGTTGGTGTACGAGAACATCGCGGTTACGCCGCTCGAATAGCGTCTCGAGAGCGACATCTGCAAGGAGTGATAGATGCTGCTGGAGCCATGATTGGCGAACGTATCCACCTCGAGGTAGTCGGGATAGGCCAGCAGCGATTGCGTGCGGGTGATGGTCCTGAGGGCCAGTGCGCCGGATGTGATCTGCCCGTAATACGGATTCGGAACCTGGTTTTGCAGACTCAACCCCAGGGAGAAATACCTGGGATCGAGTTGATTCAGGTTGTAGTTGCCTCCGTAGAGTTTCACACCGCGGTTGCCGGCATAGCTTGCCGAGACCAGCCAGTGCCCATACACGTGCCTCTGCACCGTGAAGTTCCATTGCTGTACGTAGGGAGTGCGCGAATTCCGGTCCTGAAACCGTACCAACTGGCCGCGAAAGACCGTGGGGCCGCCCTTGGCGCCGAGTGGCTGCAGGATGTCGGGGGGGCCGTCCTTGAACTGGAACGCCTTGTACTGCGGATCGTTGGAAACGAACGAGGTGATGGACTCGAAGCCAAGCATGTTGGAATTGGCGGCCGACACATCGCCCCCATCCGTCAACAAGTAAAAGATTCCGTAGCCGCCGCGAATCACGGTCTTGGAGTTCAGGGCGTAGGCGAAGCCGGCGCGGGGCCCGAAGTTGTTGCGATCGGAGTCCACGAAAGCGCTCGGCGCCGTCACGCCAGCGTAGGTCATCACGCCCGGGAGGCCGGTCTGCGGATTGATGAGGCCGGGTTCGAAATTGGAGTGCAGATTCTGGCGTTCCACCGGCGGAGCAGGAAAATCGTAGCGCACACCCAGATTCAGGGTCAGGCGCGGCGTCACTTTCCAGTCATCTTGCACATACGTGCCCAGCACCCAGGACCGAAAACCGAACGGCGGCTGGATGCGCAACTGTCCACCAGTGACCTGACCCAGAAGGTAGGTCGCAAAGCCGTATCCGGTCCCCGCGGTGGCCTGAGGATTATTCGTCAGCGTGGTGGTGAACTGGTACTGGCCCGACGGATAATAGACGCGGGTGAAATTCGCCTGGTTGAAGCGCTGTTCCACACCCGCTTTGATCAGGTGGCCGGCCCGCATCATCGAGATCGCGTCCGCAAATTGGATGGTGTGTTCAGCCTGCAACCCCAGCGCGATGGAGGTTGGCCCCAAAGCGGTCACGCCGCCGATGGACAGCGAAGGAAACAGGTCCTGCGGCGTGTTGGGCGACATTCCCAGCTTCTGCGGCCAGTTCTGGTAGGCGCTCGGATGCTGGAAGGCCAGATAGAAGCGGGCCACATTGGCGCGAAACTCATTGGTCATCGTCGGCGTGAAGATGTGCGTCTCCGATAACGTGACATTGTGGCGGTCGCGCTGATCGTTGCGAGCCAGGGTATTGGGATCGGCAACGCCGAATCCATAGCCTGAGCCGTGGGCATCCTGCCGCGTCCGCGCATAGCGGAACGACAGGTTGTCCATGTCCGAGAACCTGTGGTCAATACGGATGTTGCCGGTCGCTTGGTTCTTCGGAGAACTGCCCATCCACAGCCAGTTGTTGGTGTTGGTGTAGGGGTTATTGGCCGGCACGTCGGGGAGAGGAACGTACTTGAAAATGCTGGCCGACACGGGATCGAAGCGCGCGGACGGAATCACGTTCCCGGGGAACGGGCTGCGCACATAGCCGGCGCCGTTGGGATTCGGCCTGGTCGTCTCCGGATCGTAAATCGTGAGCATCTGGCCGCGTGAATCCAGGGTGCGTGTAAAGTCTCCGGCGCGCTCGGCCGCGGTGGGCAAAGTGGCGCGCATGAGCGTCGCATTCGTGTACCGCCACTGCTCGTAGCCCGCGAAAAAGAAGGTGCGGTTCCGGCCGTTGTAGAGCTTGGGCAGCAGGACCGGGCCGCCGGCAGTTCCGCCAAATTGGTTGTACCGCAGCACCGGCTTAATACGGCCGGTGCTCGGATCGATCTGGGTGGAAAAGGCGTTGCGGGCGTCCAGCGCGTCGTTGCGGAAGAACTCGTAGAGGGAGCCGTGGAAGACGTTGGTGCCGGATTTCGTGACCACGCTGATGACGCCGCCGCTGGTTTGACCGTGCTCCGCCTTGAGAGAGTTGGTCTCGACGCGAAACTCCTCCACCGCATCCGCCTGGGGCACAACACCCATGCCCTTTTGCGAGGTAACGTTGGTGCCGCCGTCCATGAGGATCTGGCTGCCTCCGGAGGGGCCGCCGTTAATACGGAACGTCATGGCGGAATCGGCAAAACCGTCGGCGTCTTTTTCCCTGGTGAGCACGCCCGGCACCAGGGTGGCCAGCGCATAGGCATCGCGCCCGTTCAGCGGCAGTTGCTCGATACGCTGGCGTTCCACAACCTCGCCCAGTGAGGAGTCTTCCGTGCGCAGGCGGGAGACCTCCGCGGTCACAACCACAGACTCGTTCACGCTGCCGATCTCCAGGGCGATGTCGATCCTGAGGCGCTGATCCACTTGCAGCAGAACGTTCTCCTGGCGGAACGTCTTGAAGCCGGTCATGTCGGCTGCAACCTCGAAGTAGCCCACAGGCAGGTTGCCGATGGCGTACGAGCCGTCCGAGGTGCTGACGGTGGCGTAGGACAGGTTCGTATCGCGCTGCCGGGCCGAAATTTTGACGCCCACCACCCGGGCGCCCTGGCCATCGACAACGGTCCCGGTGATGGTTCCGGTCGGGGACTGACCGCTGAGGGAAGTGACAGAAATGATAAACAGCAGGGATGAGAAGACAAGCTGCAGTAGCCGCCTCATGCTGCGCTCCTTTGCGGGAGCGATGATACACGAAAAGTGGCACTACACAAGTTTCGTGGTGTTGCTTACCTATGTTACGTAATGATTTCAGCGAGATACGGGGTGAGCACGGAACGCCACCAGGTTCGCTTTTAGCACGGTGCCCGCATGCACTTCCGCCTCGACCACGGCATCGAAAAATTCGGGCGAGCCCTGCTCCTTGCGAGTTTTGTCGAGAGCCGCCAGACCGGAGGGGGAGGTCAGGTAATTTGCCAGAGCCACAGGCTCAACACCGATCATGATCAGGGCACGGTTTCGGCGCGTTCCCACCGGTAGAACGCCGACAACGCCCGGGACAGTCCGCCGCTTAGGGGACTCCATTACCTGCACGTACTCGGGGCGTTCGCCCGGCTTCGGACTGCGGTTGACCACCCGGTCTCCATCCGGCACCGGCACGAAGTTCGCCTTTTCCAGCAGGCCGCGGAACCGGCGATTCACGCCGGCTGTGCCCATCAGAATAAGGTTGCTTTCTTCCGCCGAATCCATAGACAAATCAGCGCCGCTGACCACCGACAAGTGGCAACCGCGGCTTTCGAGGAATTGCAGCAAGCGGATGGCAGCGAAGGTATCCGACGTAGCTGTATAGTTCTGCATCAGGTTGGGAGCGCCGAATCGTTTGACGAAGGGCGCCAGTTCTTCCGACTGCGGATAATCGGCGAACTCATTGACGCGGACGTCGCGCACCTTGAGGTTCGAGTCCTCCCAACGAAAAAACACGGGGGTCTCCAGCACTAAACGGGTGCTGATTCCGTTTCCGACGAACGAAGCCCAAAATGCGGGTAGGGCCGGGCGACTTTCTGAGACGCTTGCGGTCACGCGATGGTTTTGTACAACCAGCACGGTACAAGCCGCTGCAAGCAGGATCGCCACGCTCGCGAGGAGCAAGATCGCCTTGCGCAAACGCACATTCTGAGTCCTGAGCTCCTTGTAGACGAAGGCAGGTCCGGAGACGATCTCAATTCGGTGTTTTCCGAGAGGGACTGTCAGCATTTGGGCGCTGCCGCTGCCCTCCGAATCGTAGTACTCCTTCAACTTCTGCCGCAGTCGAGCGATCTGGACACGCACGGTCGCGTCGATCTTCGGATCGAAACCCGCGGGACGCGAAAAGGCGTCGACCGCGATGGAGTACTCATTCACTTCCTCAGTGCGGTGCTCCCACAAGTATTGAAGGAGGTGGCGCAACGCAGGCGCCTTCTGGAACGTCTGGCTGTTCAAAACCCCTTCCATCAGGTCGGCGCTCCGTTCGGCGGCGGAGTCCAACCGGTTTCCGGTCGCACCCATGGGCGGCATCTTATCACGTACGGTCCCGGCAGTAAATTTGTTGAAAACAGTGGGTAACAGCACGTTGCTTACGCATTGAAACTTGCTGTTTTGCCCCGCCTTCGCATACATTGAGGATCTCACGGGAGAATCTATGCGCTTCCTCGTAAGCCTATGCCTGGCGTTGCCCTTGGCGGCGGCCCAGCAGTATGACGTTGTGGTGTACGGAGGGACCGCCTCCGGTGTGATCGCCGCAGTCGCCGCGGCTCGGGAAAGCATGAAAGTTGCCCTGGTCGAGCCGAAGCGGCACCTCGGCGGCCTGGTGGCCGGCGGCCTCTCCCGGACAGATGTGGGACGCAAGGAGGTCATCGGAGGCTACGCGCGGGAGTTCTACAGGCGCGCCGGCGGCCATTACAACCTGCGGCCCTACGGCGTGATCGAGGCGTGGCATGTGGAACCGCATGTGGCCGAGGAGATCTTCAAGGCGATGGCAAAAGGCGCCAGGGTGGATGTCTTCTATGAACATCGCCTCCGCGAACACAACGGAGTGCGCAAGGACGGCAGGCACATCAGGGAAATCTTCTTCGAAAACGGATCTTCTTTTACGGCCAAAGTCTTCCTCGACTGTACGTATGAAGGAGACTTGATGGCGCAGGCCGGCGTGAGCTACACCGTCGGACGCGAATCGCAGAAGCAATACGGAGAATATTCGGGCGGCCTACGCCAGGGCACTGTCGTCAAAATCCGCGGCGTCCCACTTTCGGCTTACGACGAAAACCACCAACTGCTCCCCGGTGTGCTGCCCGGCCCTCCGGGCCAAATCGGCGACGGAGACAAGAAGGTTCAGGCCTACAACTTCCGGCTGTGCCTCTCGCGCGAGCGGAACAACCAGGTACCGTTCGCCAAACCGGCCGGCTACGATCCGAAGCGTTATGAGATCCTCTATCGCATCGCGGCGGGACTGATCGAGGAGACCGGAGCCGCGGAAGCCGCGCCAAGCCTGTTCCCCGCTGCCGGACCGATTCCCAATAACAAAACCGATCTCAATAGCTGCGATTACGTGAACGGAAGCTGGGACTACCCTGACGGTTCGTACAAGCGCCGGGCCGAGATCTGGGAGGACCACAAGAGCTACTCCGCCGGGCAGGTGTATTTTCTCTCGCACGATCCGCGGCTGCCGAAGGAGTTCCGTGACGCCGTCGGCGAGTGGGGCCTGGCGAAAGACGAATTCGTGGACAACGGCAACTGGCCCCACGAGCTTTATGTGCGCGAGGCGCGGCGCATGGTCGGAGATTGGGTGATGATCCAGAAGGACGTGGTCTCGGAGTTGCAGAAACCCGATTCGATCGGCCTGGGTTCGTACGGTCTCGACGTCCACCCGGTGCAGCGCTACGTCAACGCGCAGGGATTCGTCGAGTGGGAAGGCACGCCTCAGCGCACCGAGCAGGTGCGCATGCAGCATATCCCGTATCAGATCCCCTACCGGGTGCTGTTGCCCAAGCGCGCCGAAGCGGAGAATCTTCTGGTGACCGTATGCGTGTCGGCGAGCCACGCTGTGTATTCAACCATCCGCATGGAACCGCAATACATGATCATGGGTCAGGCAGCGGGCGTGGCGGCCAAAATGGCCGTCGCGGGCAACCGCGCCGTCCAGGACGTGGATACGAAGGCACTTGCTCAGCGACTCAGGGAACAAAGGTCGATATTGGATCAGCCGTGGTAAAAGAAGAAGACGAAGGAGACACTCCTATGGGTCAGAGAATCAGCAGAAGGGCGCTGATGAAATCATGCGCAATCGCTACGTCCCTGGCCGCAGCCCCGCCCTTGGCTCTGGGTGCGGAATCCAGACCAATGACGTACAAGCTTGTCCGAGAGATTCCGGCGGAGGAAGGTTATGACCTGGTGGTCGCGGGCGGCGGACCGGCGGGGGCGGCGGCGGCGATCTGCGCGGCTCGCCTGGGAGCCAAGGTGCTGCTCGCGGAAGCGACCGGCTGCCTGGGAGGCATGGGGACTTCCGGGCTGGTCACCAGGTTTGCCTACGCGGGGGACGGCGAGAAGATGTTGTCGGCCGGCCTTCTGCGAGAGATCTGCGGAATCCTGCAGGAACGGGGTTTCCTGAAACCCGGCAGCACCCGAAGTAATTGGGAAAAGGGCGGGGCGGCTTTTCAACCGGAAGGCTACAAGCTGGTCCTGGACGAATTAGCGTTCAAAGCCGGAGTGGAGGTGCGCTTCTTCACGCGAGTGATCGATGCCGATGTGGATCGCAAATCGGGCACGGTGCACGGCGTGGTCCTGCATAACATCGAGGGCTACCATTATATTCGCGCCAGGAAATTCATCGATGGCACGGGTGATGCCGCGCTGGCGGCCCTCTGTGGCGTGGCCTGCCGGGAGGCGGGGCGTGACACACCGAAGCCCATGGCGCCCTCCCTGTGCTCGATGGTGAGCAACGTTGATTGGAAGCGCTTCAAGAATCAGCAGGAGGCGGTGTTGCAGGCGGTCAAGGACGCCTTCTTCACCGTGCCCGACACCCATGTGCCGGGCCTCTTCCAAACCAGCGAGACCACCGGCAGCATGAATGCACCCCACATCTTCAACCTCAACGCGCTGCGGTGCAAAAGCCTGAGCGATGGCCTGATGATGGGCCGGAAGCTCGCGCAGGAGTACATCGCTTTCTACCGCAAGTACGTGCCCGGATGCGAGAAGCTGGAGCACGTCACTACGGCGGCGCTGCTCGGCATCCGGGAGTCGCGCCGCATCATGGGTGAGTACGAGTTGAACGTGAACGATTTTATGGCGCGGCGGCAGTTCCCCGACCAGATCGCGGTGTGGCATGGCGCCATCGACATTCACGTCTACGATGCTTCCCGGGAAGACTACAAGCGCTACTATGATGAATTCCACACCGCGGGCCGCATGAAGAAAGGTGAGTGCATCGGCATTCCTTACGGAGTGCTGGTGCCTAAGGGATGGAAGAACCTATGGGTAGCGGGGCGGCCGGTTTCGGCGGATATCCAGGTGCACGGCGCGATACGCGTGCAATCGGCGGCGGTCACGATGGGGCAGGCTGCCGGGACGGCGGCGGTGCAGTCGATCAAAACGCGGCGAATAGCGGACGAATTGGACATCGAGCAGCTTGTGACTACCCTGCGCCAGGCCGGGGCTTACCTGCCGCAAACGAAAACGAGCAAGGTCATGACTCGCACCACCTGATGGCGCGCACACTTGCGGGTGGACCACGGCCGTTTGGCCAGAGACATTCCGCAGGCGAGAGGGGCAGAGCCGCCGGGAAATTCTCACCCTGGAGTTGTACGGAACGGGCGAAGGCGCGGCGCCATCACTTCTCTTTCCCAAGCTGCCAGCTTGGCCCGCAGATCGGCGGCGATCTTCTCCGCGCCGGGCAGCAGGTTCTTCCGCTCCAGCTCGTCGGCGGAGAGGTCGTGCAGCTCTTCGCCTTCGTCGATGACCAGTTTCATGTCGCCGTCGCGGGCGGCCTTGCGCACCCGGTCGCCCCGCTTGGCCCGCCAGAAAAGGGTGCGAGGAGACGGCTGCTGCTTGCCGGTCAGGACCGGCAGCAGATTGGCGCCGTCGAATTTCCGGCCCGGCGGCGCAGGCACGCCGGTGGCCGCCAGCAAAGTCGGCAGCAGGTCCATGGTCACGCCCACTTGTGACCCGGTGGTTCCCTCCGGCAGCACGCCGGGCCAGCGCATCAGGCAAGGCACCCGGATGCCGCCTTCCCAAACCGTGCCCTTGCGGCCGCGCAGCGGATCGTTGCGGCCGTTGGGGTCGCCGCCGTTGTCGCTGTGGTAGATGATGATGGTGTTGTCCGCCGCGCCCATGGCCTGCAATTGCGAGAGAATGTCGCCGACCCGCGCGTCTTCGCGCTCCACCATTTTGGCGTAGATGCGCCGGTCGCCCTGGCGCACCGGCGCGGTTCCCGTCGCGGGATCAAAGCCGTCGGGATCCTGGATGGGGGTGTGCGGGGCGGTGAAGGTGACGTAGAGGAGAAACGGGTTCTGCCGCCGCTGCTTCACCCAGCGGATGGCTTCCTCGGCAATCAGGTCCGTGGTGTACCCCTTGCGCTCCACGGGCCGCTCGTTGTGGTAGAGCACCGGCGTGCCGTCGTCCTCGCGGTGCGTGAAGTAATCTGCGTTGCCTCCCAGGATCCCGAAATACTCGTCGAAGCCGTGGCGGTTGGGGGAAAACTTCGGCCCATAGCCCAGGTGCCACTTGCCAAAGCAGGCGGTGTCGTAGCCCGCATCCTTGAAGATGCGCGGCATGGTGATCTCGGAAAGCGGCAGCCCCAGCTCGCCGCGCTTTGCCAGCCACTCGGCGTCGTCGTAGCGGCCCACGTTGCCCACGCCGATGGCGCACTCCAGGCCCCCGATGCGGTGCTGGTAGCGCCCGGTCAGCAGCGCGGAGCGGGTCGGCGAGCAATCCGGCGCATTGGAGTAGAAGCGGCTGAAGCGGACGCCGCGCTTCCCGATGGAATCGATGTTTGGCGTGCGGATGTCGGGACAGCCGTAGGAAGAAAGGTCGCCGGAGCCAAGATCGTCGGCCACCATCAGCACGATGTTGGGGCGCGCGGCGGCGCGCGCCCGGATGACACCCGCTACGCCGGCGCCCAGGGCCCGCAACAGCCCGCGCCTGCTCCAGGCAACATGCTCAGGCATGCCGCCGATTGAACCACAAAGGCACAAAGAACACAAAGGCCCACACAGGTGACACAGAAGCTCTCCTTTGTGGATCTTTGTGCTCTTCGTGTCTTTGTGGTTCAGCGATGCTACCGGTCGGCGTAGTAGCCTTCGCGGGCCTGTACGACCAAGCCCTTCTGGTTGGTTGTCAGGCGGATCTTGTGGTATCCGGGCGGCGCGTCCGGCCGCTCGGGCGTGTACCCCAGGTTGTACTGGCTGCGCAGCTCCTCTTGAATGCGGCTGTAGGTCTCTTCCAGCGGGTGCTTCTTGGAGACTTCGAAGAAACCGCCGCCGCTGGACCTGGAGAGCCGCTCCAGGATCCTCTTGCCGTTCGGCGCCTGGGTGGGCATGGGCTGCGGGTAGCCGCCACGGCGGCGGCCCATGCCCGGGCCAGGCCGCATCGGTACCCGGTAAGCTTCCTCGTCAAAGAACAGGATGGAGTAGATCAGCGTGTCGGCGCGCTGCGCGGCTTCGATGGCCTCGGCGATTTTCACCTTGCTGGCGTTGTCCACGCCGTCGGAGAGCACAATGAGGGCTTTGCGGCCCGCCTGTTTCTTCATCAACTCGTCGGAGGCCAGCAGGACCGCATCGTACAGCGAGGTGCCACCCTGACGGCGGCTGCCCGGAGCAGGGAAGTTGCGCGGGTTCACGCGCTGCGGTTGCGGCGCCTCCAGCAGGGCCAGCGCCGCTCGCAATTCCCGGCGCGAGGAAGTCAAATCCTGAAGCAGCTCCACCTCCCTCTCGAACTGGATCAGGAAGGCCAGGTCCTTCTTCTCGTCCAGCACCTGGTCGAGGAAGCGATAGCTGGCCTGGCGCTCTTCGCCCACAAGGCGCCGCTGGCTTCCGCTGGTGTCCACCAGCAGGCCCAGCGTCAGGGGCAGGTTCGTTTCCTGGGAGAAATAGCGGATGGTCTGCGGGCGGCCATCCTCCTCCAACTGAAAATCGTTCTGGTTCAGGTCGCGGACGATCTCTCCCTTGCGGCTCCGCACGGTGGCCAGCACGTTCACCACCTTGACCTCGGCGGAAAAGGTCCGTTCCTGCGCGCCGTGCAGCAAGCCGCCTGCCGGCAGAAGGGAAGCCATCGAGGTCAGAAAGGCGCGCCTGGACAGCGGCGCGCCGAACAGGCGCTGCCGTCTTGCGTTCTGAGCACACATGTCCATCCCTGGTTCTAATAACCCGCCGGGCCGCTAAGAGTTCCAGGCCCTGTAAGGCAGCAGGCCCCGTTCATCGGGACACGGCGCGGGCGGCGGTGCTCTGCGTCCTCCACAGCATGCGGAAGCCGCGTGGAAGCTGGACGCGCGCTCCCGTCATGTAAAAGGAGCCGACACCCGGCAATTCCTGAATGGACGCGGAATAGGGACGGCCATCCAGCTCCCATTTCTCCAACTTCTGGGTCAGCCCGCGCCGCTGATCCGTGCTTTTGAGCTCCGCCTGGAAACGGACCCGGTGACCGGCGTATTCCAGCTCGCGGAATTCGAGGCCGACCAGGAAGATGCCGGTGTTGTCGCGCAGCCGCTCCAGCCGCCGCACGCGCCCCAGGACCAGGGCGCCGCCGGGCGCCACGGTCTCCCCCTCGTGAACGACATCCGTTTCCAGACGGGCTTGGATCGGATCGCCAACCGCCGAACTGTCGGAATCGATAGGGGTCTCCAGTTGGATCGGCAGGAGCAGGCCGGCGGGCAGCTCGTTCTCCACGAAGACTGCGGGTTTGCCCGCCTGGGTCTCTTCCGGGGGCGGTTCAAAGGAAATCACGGAGGTAGCCGAGTACTTCCGGCAATCAGTGAATTGCGTGACGTTGCGGCTCTCGCCGATTCCCGGAAACCCCATGCGCTGTTCGGCTCGCCGGGGCAAGAGAAAGCTCCGGCCGGCGATCGGCGTTTCTTCATAGTCCACCTGGGTGAACGCGCTTGATACCCCCAGCGGCGGGGGAATGTTGTCGGACTCGGCAGTGAGCCGCATCACCTGGAATGTGGCGGCATCCACCCAAAAGGAGCCGTGATAGGCCACGCGGGCCGTCCGGCCCCCGTTGGTGATGGTGTGGGTGGTTGTCAGCAGCGGGATCTGATAGTCGTAGCGCAGGGCGCGGCGTCCGTCCAGCGTCTCTTCGCCCGCGTAATGGAAGACGGACCCCTTGCTCAGCAGGACACTTCGTGTGCGCATGCTGAAAGCGCCGGTTCCAATCACGCCGGTGCCGACCATAACGTCCAGTCCCGCTTCCCCCAGCTTGCCGGCGCCCGGCCAGGAATACAGTTCGCGGCCGCCGACGTGCGCCACTTCATATCTGAGCCGGTCAAGCAGAACGAGACGGCGGGCGCCGAACGCGCGCCAGGAGCGCTGGATATCTTCCAGGCAGGTGTAATCGGGCAGGTGAGAGAGGTTTTCGACGGCCTTCTGCCTGATCCGGGACAGGTTCACGGTTTCCGGCGGCAGATTCTGGGCCGCGGCTGCCGCGCTCATCAGCAGCCCGAGGCATACGGCCTGGAGATGTTTCGCAACCATCTGGCACCCGCCGCACTTCAGCGGCGCGCAGGACCCGAGAATCGACTCAGCATCAGTGAACGTTTTATGCAATTCTAGCAAAGGGCAAACCGAACGAGTTCAAGACCTACATCGAAGCCTCAGCCGGCCGGAAGTAGGCGCTGGGGCGGGCATGAGCGACACGGGCAGGCCGCTGGCTGCCGACTGGTAGCAGGCCTCCATGGCGGCCATCGTCTTCAAGTACTCGCGCCCTTCCGACTCGCACGGCTGGCCGCTGCGCAGGCAAGCCAGGGCGTGCTCCTGGAACGCCCGGACGCTGTCGCCGCGGTAGCCGAGCTGCGCGACGGCATAGTCGTGCGCGGCTTCCTGGCCCGTGTGTTCGGTGACGAACAAGCGGCCGTCGGGCGCCATCCGGACCATGCCGCACTCGCCCTCCAGGCGAAACGTGCCGAATGCCGGGTCCGGCTGCGGCGGGCCGCTGATCCGGTTGGCGTCAATCAGGCCCTGAGCGCCCGAGCCGAATACCATCTGGATCAGCGCGCAATCTTCGCCGCGGATCACGGGATTCACCCGCGCCGTCCGGCAGAAGACCGAGCGCAACTCGCCGGCCAGAAACCGGAACGTGTCCAGGAAATGGATGAGCGTTTCGTACACCAGCAGGCGCTCCATGTTTCGGAAATAGGGCTGCGCCGGATAGGGCTGCGGGCCACGGCCGTCTCCGCAGCGCAGGCGGAACCCCAGGTGGAAGACCGGGCCGAAGCGGCCCGCGTCGATGAGGCGCTTGATCTCCCGATACCACGGCTGCCAGCGCCAGTTTTCGTGGATCAGCAGGCGGACCCTGGCCCTCTCGCAAGCCTCGACCATCGCCAGGCATTGCTCGGGCGTGGGCGCCATCGCCTTCTGGCAGATGACGTTCACCCCGGCGGCAGCGGCCAATTCCGTTAGTGCCGGGTGAGTCGCCGGCGGGGTCACGATGTCGAGGAACGCGGGGCGTTCGCGGGCCAGCATATCCGCAACGCCGGTATAGACAGCCGGAATGCCCCAGCGCGCGGCGAACTGGCGGGCGCGCGCCTCGTCGGTGTCGGCCACCGCGGCGATGGTCACGCCGGGGAGCCGATGCCAGGCTTCCGCGTGGAACCCGGCAAAGTAGCCGGCTCCGGCCATAACACATTTAGAAACAGGTTGTTCCAAGCGAGTTCTCAGGTACCACTTTGAAGCGTTCGGGGGCGCCGTTATCCTTTCTTTTTCTTGCGGGCGCCGCCGGCCGGTCGCCGCCCGCCCTCGTCCTCTTCCGTCTCACCGGGGCCTGGCTTGCGGATGCGGGGCGCCATCTGTTTTCTCCAATTATCGAACGAGGCGCGGAGCCGCTGGACGACGTCCGGGCGCTCGGCGGCCAGATCGTTTTTCTCGCTGAGGTCCGCTTCGAGGTCAAACAGCTCGATCTTGCCGGCGTTATCGACCAGCTTCCAGCGGCCGGCGCGGACGGCCCGCTTCAGGTCGTCGCCATCCCAGAACAGCTCCGTGTGCAGCGGACCCGATGCTTTGCCGCCCAGCGCCGGCAGAATGTCCTTCCCATCGTAGATTCGGCCGGCGGGGAGCGGAATGCCGGCCACGGCGCAGATCGTGGGGAGCACGTCCAGGCAGATGACCGGCTCGCGTGAGACGGCGTCCTGCGGCAGCCGCCCCGGCCAGCTCAGCATGAACGGGACGCGGATGCCGCCTTCGTATACGCTCTGCTTGAAATCGCGCAGCGCGCCGTTGCTGGAAGAGTTGGCGCGGGCGCCGCCGTTGTCGGAGAAAAAAACCAGCAGGGTATTGCGCTCCAGGCCGCGGCGCTGCAGCTCATCGAGCACCCGGCCCACTGCCACGTCCTCGCGCTCCAGCATGCCCAGGTAGATGTCGCGGTTGCGCCGCCCGGTGTCGTACTTCTTGATGACCTCTTCCGGCGCCTGCAGTGGCACGTGCACGGCATTGAAAGCCAGGTAGAGAAAGAAGGGCCGCTTCTGGTTCTTTTCGATAAAGGAAACCGCCTCCCGCCCGAGATTGTCGGTCAGGTAGCCGGTATCGTCGATGACCTCGCCGTTCCGCCAGATGGACTGGAACGGCTCGGCAGTCCGCTTCAGGTCGAAGTAGTCGTGCGCGCCGTGGCCCAGGAACCCATAAAACTCGTCGAAGCCCCTCTTCAACGGGTGGTACGGCGGCTCGATGCCGAGGTGCCATTTGCCGAAGGCGCCGGTGGCGTAGCCTTCTTTGCGCAGCAGGTCGGCGATGGTGATCTCGGTCAGGGGCAGGCCGGCGCGCGAGTCGGGAGCGGTGTAGAAGCCGAAGCGCTGCTGGTAGCGGCCGGTCATCAAGCCGGCGCGGGTCGGCGCGCACACCGAGGCGCTGGCGTAGCCCTGCACGAAGCGCACGCCGCGGCGCGCGATGCGGTCGATGTTCGGCGTGCGGATTTCGGCCGGGTGCTCATAACAGCTCACGTCCGCGTAGCCGTGATCGTCCGACAGGATGATCACGATGTTCGGCCTGGGCGCGGCGGGCGCGCCCCAAGCCCTGAGCGCGGCCGGCGCGCCGGCCAGAAGCCCAAGACACTCGCGGCGGTTCATCGTTTCCACGCCGCAAGTGTACTTCAATTCGGGTCATCGGGGAGGGGGCGCCGTCGAGGAGGGCACGGGTTGGCCGTCGATGGTGTTGGGCGGCCAGTTCAGCGTTGCCGGCGCGACGCCGGCGGTCGAGCGAACAGCGCCCGCAGGGCAGGGAAGCCGCGCTGCCGCCACTCAGCAAGGCGCAGGCGCTCGCGCTCCAGCAAGCCAAGCACCGCGGCCCGCTGCCGCTGGTCCGGCGAGTCGGCGCGCCAGATCTCGTCCAGTAACTCGGCGCACATCTGCGCGCTCCCCAGCGCGCCCTTATCCAACCGGGCCAGCGCGGCGACAGCGCCAAAGGGGTAGCGGCAAGGCGTGACGCCGGCGGCCAGCGCCATGCGGACGGTGCCGATCAGCCGGTCGTTCCACCCCAGCTTGCGCCGCGGGTCGCGGCCCACGCGCTCCACCGTATCCAGCAGGAATGGGTTAGTCATGCGGCGCAGCAGGTCGTCGGCATAGGCCCGGTATCCCTCCGGCGTAAACAGCGGGTCGATTCCACCGTGCTTGCGAATCAGTGCCGCGCCCGACTCCTCAATGAAGGCGTCTCGGATGAAGCCGAGCAAGTCCGCATGGCGCGCTAGGTGGGCGATGCGCTCGACGCCGCGCAGGGCGGCTATGTAGGCGGCCAGCGCGTGCGTGGCGTTGTGCCCGTACAGCTTGGCTTCCTCGAACGGCAGCAGATCGTCTTTTTCTTCGAATACGGCAATGCCGCGAGAGAAGCCGCGGCGGGAATCGACCCTGGAAATCAGGATGCGATTGAAGGCTTCCACCAAAAACGCGCGGCGCGCGCCTAAGGCCATCGGCGCGAGTGCGGGCTGGCCGGCTTCGCCGGCATCCTCAACCACACCGCTCATCTTTCCGATGACCGTATTCAAGAACTGCGCGCAGTCCGATGCCGCCGCTTTTTCCGGCGACGGCACTTCCTGGAGTACGTCTTGCTCCAGCAATTCGGCGGCGTGGTTGTGGTTCTCGGCCGCGTAGATGATGGCGCGGGGGCCGCCGCGGGCTGCCTTGCGCCGCAACCCTTCTGCCAGCAGGCGATGAATGCTGCCCGGCGAGGCCGAAGCGTAGTGCGTCACGGAAGGCACGGCCGTGGCCATTTCCTCGGCTTCAGCCACCGCCTCGATGAGCCGCTCCCGGCCGCTCTCCCCGGCCGGATCGTAAATCTCGACCGGCTCGATGGTGGAGGCCCGCACGCCGTCAAAATGAGCAACGTTGACCGAGTAGCGGCTGCCGTGGCGCCGTACGGCCTCGACCACATCGCGCATCACTTCCGCCACGACCAGGCGGCGGAAATTTCCGGACTGAAAGGCCTCGAACAGGAACAGCCCGGCCTGTATGGGTCCGAACCCGAATCCCACGAAGGTGCGGTCGCGCGAAGCCATTCCTCAGTCCTTGCGGCTCAGTCCTCGCCCCGCCGAAGATAATCGCGTTCATCCTCGGCCGACCAGCCACGGACGGCGCGGATGGCCGATGTCCGCCGGTGCGGATACACGATGGCCTTCCCGTCAAGCTCCTGTGCCTTGACCATCTCCAGCAGTTCGGGCGCGTGTTCCAAGTCGCCGATGCGGGTGATGTGCCGGGCGGCGTCGATCTGGCCCGACGCGATCAGCTCCAGCGTGCGTGCCATGTCCCAGGGCGAGCCGCCGCTGGAGCCGGTGACGTTGATTTCCTTGTAGTGGACGATGCCGGTGTCCAGGGCCACGGTGTCGTCGCCCTTCTTCAGGCCGCCAAACAGATTCAGGACCGCGCCGCGCCCGGCCAGGTGCTGGGCCTCCTCGATGGCCTGCCGGGAGCCCACCGCCACGATCACATCGTCGGCGCCGTCTCCGCCGGTCAGTTCGTCGGTGACGGCCTTCAGGGAAGCATTACGCGGGTTGAGCACGTGCAGGGCCGTGCCGGCACGTCGGGCACGCTCGCCGAAAAAGCGCGAGACCAGCTCCAGCCGGGCATCGAGCGGGTCGGAGACGACAATGGCGCGCGGCCCCCAACCGAAGGCCACGTCCACGTGCATGCGCCCCATGACGCCGGCGCCGACAATCACGGTGACGCCGCCCCGCTTCAGCCCTTTCACCGCGCGGCGCTCGCGGCCCGGGCAGTCTTGAACGAGATGGAGATGGTGCTCCTGCGCTGAAAGGCAGCAGGAAATCGGTTCGCTCATGGCCGCGTGAGCAGAGGGCAAGCCGGCGGCAGGCAGCGGCAGCAGGCATCCCGCCTCCAGAACTTCCTCGGGGACCAAAACGTATTCGGCCAGATGGCCCCCGAGCGTGTAGCCGACCGCCACCTTGTTCACCCCGCGGGCGTTGTCCCGGTATCGCTCCCGGTGGTTGATGGGCGGATGGTCCACGGCCGGCTGGATCGCGTAGCGCTCGCCGCTGCTGTAGCGGCCGCGCACTTCTTTGCCAATTTCAACCAGCGTGATGCAGCCCTCGTCGCCCAGGATCAGCGGGAAGCGAGCGAGGTCCCAGCCGTAAACCTGGCTGTGGGCCGGCCCTTGCTCGACCAGCTTGATCAGCGAGGTGCAAATGCCGGCGGCGTCCACGCGGGCCAGCAACTGCCGTGGACCGGGC
>Ga0315280_10003440_pt1 | contig 24355 bp, 25 predicted proteins | sample YL17G06_40_MG_FD_203697 | JGI IMG/M metagenome (GOLD analysis project Ga0315280, IMG submission 203697) | Sediment microbial communities from Yellowstone Lake, YNP, Wyoming, USA - YL17G06_40 | ecosystem: Environmental > Aquatic > Freshwater > Lake > Sediment | place: USA: Wyoming | collected... | reverse complement strand
ACCGTTCCATAGTAGCCCCGGTTGGCTAGCCGCTTCAAAAAGTCCATCAGATCCTTTAGCATAAAATTTCCCCTTTCATTTGCATTGCCCGAAAAAGCCCGCCCATCATCTGATTCACATCGTCCATGAATACCGCCACGGTAGTCCCATTCCTTTCCTCCAGCACCTGCATAAACTCCTGCTGCCAGCTATGCGCTATGGGTGGAAATTGCAGCAAGAGCAGCGGCAGACCATTTGTTTGCGCCAGAACCTGCAGCAAACGCTTCATCAACCGACCCGCATAGTCAACGGAAGCTGCGTCATCAGTTAATCCTCGTCCGAAGGACTGCCTGTCCCATAGATAGTTCACCCACGTCATCAATCCCCTCCGCCAGGGGAGGATCTCATCCAGCAGGGCGCAAAGGCGACGGGAATTGCCCATCTGTTTGAGATGATCCACATATACAGCCAGATCACACCTGCCCGGACCCACCCCCGGGCGCCGGCTGCGGTTAATCGCGATGTGGGTGCCCCTGCAGGTGAGCTCTAACTTTACCGCCCGTGCTGTCATTGGCAGCGTAGTATTCATGCTCTCCCCCCAAAGCGCGTCGCTAATTGCGAGGGTGTGCGAAACCGCGGGCGCCTGTGCTTTCCCCCACAGCATCACCATTGGTTCGGTAAAATTCCAGCACCCCTCCTCTTTGCCGTAACCCCGGTGAAGCAGGCTTTCTATCACACAATCTTCTTTTTCCACTGTTTTTTCTCCTCTCTTTTGGCTCAACCCCTGTATAGTAATTATAGCAGGCAGTTAAAAGGAAGGCAAGTAAATATTACTTTAAGCTTTAATATTTTATGCCCTATGTTTATATTGACTTAACCTTGTCGGCGAGAGTAAAATCCTAGTGGAGGCATACATGCTTCGTTTGCGTACGATTATTTTTCTGCTATACGGGTTGATATTTGCCGGTTACCCGGCGATGAAGCTCACGCTGGTGCCCACCAACAGCTTTTGGGTTACCATCCTCGGTGACAAGGACTCACGCTTTAAAACCGGCGATAATGTTGATTTGAACGGCATCTTCATCTCTGCCGGCGAATATGGCGATGTGCTTGCTTTCACCATGACGGAAGAGAACCATCTGGAGGTGCGGCACTTCTATCTGACCAGCGCCGGGCCCATCGCCCGCACCTCATTGCGCAAGCCGGTGCACATGCGGGCGATCATCACCGGCAATAAACACTACGGGTATGGATATGAGGTTTCCATCCTCTCGCTGGATGAGTTACAGCTAAACAGTATTCTTACCATTCCTGTAAAAGCAGCAATTCGCCAGGTGGCATGGGATACGGCATGGGATATATCACAGATCAACCTTTCGGATATCTCGCTGCCGCAGGAAGTGGCATACAACGCCGGATTCCGCATCGCCAGCGACCATTTCCGCGGCGAGGACCTGGATTTTTCCTTCTGGGACGAAACTGGCAACCTGGTGGGTGTGATAGATGACAGCCTGCGCCTGCCCCCCTTTGATGATCCTCGCATCATCAGAGTGATGGAGGTTTACTATATTTATGATCGTGCACAATCCAAAATGGACAAGATAGTGGTCACCGCGCGAGGGGAGTTCCTGGAGTGAAGGCACGGGCGATAGAGGTAAAGGTTGAGCTGTGCGAGCGCTCCTATTCGGCGTTGGTGGGCAGGGGCGTGCTGGGGATGGCAAAAGCCGTAGTGGAGCTTAATAGGGAGTTGGGTAACCGTAATGTGCTGGTGCTGGAGAAGGTGGCAGACAAGCTGTGGGGCGAACACATCCGCGCTACGCTTTCCATCCCGGCAGAGGACACGATGGTCGTTGCAGGCGGGGAGGTGGCGAAAACCTGGCAGAAAGCGGAGCAACTGCTGCGCCAGTGGATAGAGCTGGGACTGGGCAGGAAGGACTGGGTGTGGGTTGTCGGCGGGGGCGCTACGTTGGATCTGGTGGGATTTGCCGCCGCAGTCTTCCAGCGGGGGATCAGTTGGGCGAACATCCCCACCACCTTCCTTGCCGCCGCCGATAGCTGTCTGGGGGGCAAGACCGCAGTCAACCTGGGGAATTTGAAGAACTATGCGGGTGTGTTCCATCAGCCGCGGGTGGTGTTTTGCGAAACGGAGCTTCTGGAGAGCCTAAGTCCCCGCCAGCGCAGCGAAGGGCTGGCTGAGGTGATCAAGTGCGGGGCGATAGGAAATGCCGCGCTGCTTGGCTATCTGGAGCCGCGTTTGGCAGACCTGCGCTCGGGCAAACTCATCCCCGAGGCGGCGATTTCCGGAGCGCTGGCAGTCAAAGCCCGGCTGGTGGGCGAGGATGAGCGGGATGAAGGAGTGCGGCGCTACCTTAACTTTGGACACACCATAGCGCATGTGCTGGAACGATTGTGCAAGCCGGTGCCCAGCCACGGGGCGGCGGTGGCGCAGGGGATGGTGGTGGAGGGCAGGCTGGCGCTGGAGCTGGGCTTGATTAACAGGGATGAACTGGACTATCTGACAAAGCTGGTGACGGAATTAAAGCTGCCTGCTATAGTTTTGCCCGATATAAAGGAAGCTTTGCCACTGCTCAGCCGGGATAAGAAGCGCACCGGAAGCGGCATCCCGTTTGCGCTACCTTCACCGCTGGGGGCAGCACAGGTGGTGGAGGTGGAGGAAAAGAAGTTGATGGAGTTTTGGAAGAATTTAAACTAAAATAGCGAGAGAGGAATTAAAAAATGAAAATACTATTAATATTAGTACTTTTTGTGGTGACATCATTCATTTCTTGCACAAAAAGCAGTAAAAATTTTGAGTCGGAAACTAAACCTCCAATAGTGGAAAATAATAAAGTGCTTGATAATGATCTTCAATCGATTGAAGAGGCTCACCAAGCGTATGAAGAAGTTTGCAAAGAAAATGAAATGCTTCGCCAATCGCTTAAAGAAGCTCCACATCCGCAATCGGTTGAAGAATTGAACCAAGCATTAAAAAAAGATCCTAATTTACTTGAAGAATCTCACAAAATGCTTGAAAAATCAATCCAAGTAAGAGATAAACTCATCCAAACTGGACTTACCTACGAACAGACGATATTAAATATTGTTATTAAGTATCAAGAACTGGCTAAGATGCTTAATCGTTCTCAGGAAGAACCTGAATGGATGAAAAAAGTAGAAATTAAAATTAATGAAATATATCCTAACCTAGGCATTATCGTTAAAGACAGTATTATTCTATCCATAACTCCTCTAAAATTTATAATAATGACGAATAATTATTACAGAATGGTTGAAGCTGAGAAAATTGCAGATCATCAGGTCAAGTGGTGGAAAGAACAACAGGAAGAAGTAAAGAAAAAATAAATTTTAGCTTCTTAAGGGGCAAAAAAGTAAGAGCAATGGAAAGGATGAGAATTTATGCCATTAAGCGAAGAAGAAAAGAAAAGGATTCACGAAGAAGAGAAGGAACGAATAATCGCACAAGAGAAAGCAAAAATGGCTTTAAAAGCCGAAAAATCAAAACAAGGTGCGATCGGTTGTCTAATTTTTCTAGGAATTATCGTTGTAATAGCCATCATACTAGCAATATTTAATCCACCGAAACCATCAACGCAAGAAATAAACGCCCCAAGCGTTGTATCAAAAACAGATCCTTATGCAGAAACAACAGAGGAAGCAAAGAGAAAGTTCATAGATTATGAAATTCTCGGGGAATGGTATACTTTTAATGGTGGATTTGGTATGAACATTCTCGTATCGGAAAAAGCAAAAAAGGAAGAAATAATGGCTTTAGCAAAGCATATAAGAGCACAGAACATTAGTAAAGTATTTTTCTTCTTCAGTATATATGATTCAAGAGAAGCTTATAATCACCGATTCGATGATTCATATCCAGAGAACAAACGCTTGAAGCACACATTGGTGGATGTAACGCACAAACCAGACGCTAATATTGATGAATTCTCATGGATTGCCGAGGGTAGAAACCGCTGAGGTCATCTGAAAAGCAATAATGCTAATAAAGTGAGGTTTCAAATGAAATCAATCATTTTTACTCTATACCTTTTCGCTCTAGCACTGGCTTATATCCAGCCAACGACATTGTGTGGTTATGCCCCGGAAGGCTCAATTCTAGATATTGATCCAACACTTATTATTGCATATGATACTACAAGTAAAGAAACATATAATTTTATAACAAACAGGGTTGCAATTTTCACTGATAATATGTTCAATATTACTGGTGTAGGTGTTTCGTGCAATACCATAACAGAGCTCGGAGTGGTCTTACCTTGTCCTGCTAAGCAATTGTTTGAAGTAGTTGGAATGCCTAATGAAGTAGACGACAAAGTTTATAAATATAAATATGATATAGGAAAACGGTATTATGAGTTAGCATTATTCAAGGATGGGAATAATTCTGATAATATTTATATGATTTTACTTTCTTCTTACCAGTCTAATTCATATTTTGCGGATTGGTTAAAACAGACAAAAGCTTATAATTCAGATAAAAAATAGCTTATAACATATCTTCAACCATCATAAAAAGACGGTAAGCATCCTTAATATTCTCCTCAAGTTCTACAATAGTTCTCCCCTGACCGAATACACCTTGGACATCTTTCAACCTGCCACAGAACCATTTGCCATCCTGCCAATATTCCAACTCAAATTCCAATCGCCTGCCAATGTCAAGCCCCTCCTGCTGCCTTTATTTCTTTTTAAAGATGGCGGCATACTTGGCAACTTCCTCTTCATCCGCCTGTTTGGCGCTCTTTAACGTTACCCATCCTTTAAATGTCCTCATCTCAAAGGTTTGATCACAGCAGAGAGTTGTGTTTCCAGGATGTTCAGTATCTTGCATAATGGTATATACATACTGATACCGATAGTTCTCACGATCGTTAAGTAGGCGAGTCGCGAAAGGCGGTATAAGATTACTTGTATCCACCACAATATAGTAAGACTCCGCATCCTTGCTCTCCAACTTCTTCGTGTCAGCATGGTAAGTGAGAACACTACCCTTCCCCTCAAAATGTTTCACTTTGAAATCAAGTCCGGCAGCGGTTAGGTCCTTAACAATAGCACCCTTCACCTCATCCACTGTGGCATTAACCTGTATTATCGCCGCATAAACAGCCACTGCCATGAGTGCTAACATCAGTATCGTCTTCATTTCATCCCCTCCTCTCGTTTATAGCTTTTGCACCGGCGCAAGTTCCCAGCGTTGTTTGACGCCTTTTCGGAATACACCAAGCATCCCGATAATAACAAAATAATCCCCTTTGCCCTGCCCTCATTACTGGGATCGGCTACTGTGGCGGAGGTGGAACCAGACCTGCTGCGTAAAGTCTGGCGCAAGCTGACGTCCTAATCCATTCCCCCTAGGCCTTCTTCTTCACCCTCTTGAAGAAGCCCAATATCATGCCCAGCACCACCGACCATAGTGCTGCCAGCCCTATCTGGTAGTCCACCGGCAGCGAAAAGGTGACGGTGTGCGCCGGAATCCAGAACCAGAGCAGTGTCCACATCGCACCCATCAAGCCCGCCCAATTCCATTTGCGCTCTATCACATTATCCAGCAGGCGGTGGCTGGCGAACAGAAACGGTCCAAACAGTATGTTCATCCAGAGCGAGATGAAGAATGCCCGCATGATGGCTTCCTCGCCACCGGGCAGCATTCCATGCTCATAGAGTGCCGCTACGAATCCCTTAAAGCCGATGAAGGCATATTTGATTAGGATGGCTAACAGCGCCCAGCCCAGCATCTTGCCCAGGGTGACCAGGAACGGGAAGGGCCAGCCCTTGCCGCGGCGGATCCAAAAGCCCAGCACCTCGCCCACCGTGCCCAGGATGGCAAACTGGATCATGGCTGATACTATGGGCTGGGCTTGCACGAACGCTACATACCAATCCATGCGGTCATCCTTTCCAGCGTGTAAGTCGTTTAGGTGCCCATGTGGGTAAAGAGGAAGTTCTCCGGCATCTCCTGCATTTCCCAGTAGCTGTCTATCTCACGAGCGAGTTCAAGTTCCGCCAGCACCAAAAAGTAGTGGCTAAGCTCCATGGCGGCAAGGTAGTTGAAGATGGCTCTGGTGCGGGGGCTTTTCTCACCCTCCGCCAGCGCCAGATAGAACTCCTGCGATGCTTTTTCGGCGGCAAGTGCGGCGGTCAGCAGGTCGGGGACAGGTGCATCCGGCGCGATTTCAGGGTCAGCCCAGGGCTTTTGCAGCTCGGTCGGGATCTCGGGCTTTTCGTGGGGGAACTGCGCGCGGAACATGGTTTCCAGCAATTGATGGTGCTTGACTTCCTCCCCTGCCAAAAAACGCGCTTTCTCTTTAAGCAGATAGTTTTGCACCCGCGATTCTATTTTGCGATAGGCGGCTTCGGCTTTCTCCTCCTTGGCAAGGGCGATCTCCAGGGCTTTCTTGATCCCCAAACTTGATACATCCTGTGCCAGTGTCATGATAGAACCTCCGTAATTCGCATCCTTTGCGATTATAGGCATTAAGGTGGTGAAAAACAACCTTAAAGCAGAAGATTCAAATTGCACTTTGGAGCGGTGCAAGATAAAATAACGCTGCTATTTTGGCAGGAGGTTCCAAAAGTGAAAGTATTTTTTGTTATGATATTAATGGTTTCCTCGGCGATGGCGGGGACTATACTATGGGAGTATTTCACATCCTCATCATTCCCGCCCGCCAATTGGACTGTGACTACGATCGGGACGGGTGGTTCCTGGACCTGGTCAAATAGTTCTCCAACTGAGGGCGGCTATGCACATGGGGTAGTCAGCTTGAGTGGGGCAGGCTCTGGCAGCGCTACACTCAAAACCTTCCCCTTCAGCCTGACAGCCGGTAATACATGTAGTGTTTGCCTCTCACTTCGCACCACGACTACAGGTTCACCCACAACCTATTCCTGGCAACTCATTCTTTTTAATGGAACTACTGAAGTTGATTCTGCCAGTTATGATGCCCAACCTACCTGGCTTGACACATGTACTGCATTCCTTGATATACCCACAACTTCACCCAACTATGCCATTGGATGGCGGGTAAGCGCGAGCAAGACGGGTTCCGGCGCTTCATCGGTCACATTTGATGTGGATACCGTGCACATCGCCGAGGATGGTGTGGCGGTGGAGCCGGTGTCATTGGGGAGGATAAAGGGAGCGTTTCATTAGGCAGGGATAAACATTAGAGCGGATCCAGATTACATCTTTTTGAGGTCACATTTTGTGACCTCAAATAATTTTGCACCCCTTCAGGTAATTTGAGAATAAAACTTAATAATTCCGCCGCTTCTTATTCAGGTTTAGCGGCGTCGGGAAAACGGCTTAGGAGTTCTTAGGCGATTTGCTCAAGGGTGCGTTTCACTGAAGTTTGAATGGTGAATTGATGGGGCAAGTGATAACCTACCTTTTCTTGTATCCGGACTTGGCGGACAGCAAAGGCAAGTAGGGCGAGCTGTTGGACAGGGAAGGTGCCTCGGGCGTGGTTTTCACCTTCGGTTTTGGCTTTAAGAGCCACTCCGGTTCGTGGGAAGTTATTAGTGGAATAATAAGAAAATAAAAAGGATCAACAAAAGCAAAGTGCCTGCAATTACCCAAACCCACCATGGGGGGGGCGGAGGATCCTGTAAATGTACCTCTTCTAGGTATCTCCAATCTCCTTCCGAAAACCAATCACCGAGATCTTCAACGGTGAATAGATCAGAGAAGAAGGAATCATACTTTCTATGATCCTTAATCTTTTTTTTCTCTATAGCCCGAGACAAAGCTACGCGGATGTTATCAAACTCAACATTCAATTCAGCAAGCGCCGGCAAATCATCCTCATTTCCCTGTAAAGCCTGTTCCCGTTTGTGTAAGTAATCAGTGAAATATGCACAATGCCTGTCCAGCGTAGTGTCGTTCTCATGGGGTAAAGCCGCCAGCTTCTCCACAGCATATTGATGTAGGATGGCGTGTAGGTCGAACCGCCCCCCCAAGGACCGCCGGATTAATCCTTTGTTAACCAAAGCCGATAAAACTGAGAGATCTGCACCGGCAACCGCGCGGGCGCTTTCGCGGGTGAAACCACCGCGGAAAACGCCCAACTTGCGGAACACCCGCCGTTCCTCAGCAGAAAGTAACTTCCAGCTATACTCAAATGCTGCCCGCAAACTTCGCAGCCGCGGCGGGACATCCGGAGCCGCGGACGAAAGGAAGTCCAGGTTGATCGCGATCTCGCGCGCGATCTCCTCGCACGAGAGGACGCGAACCCATGCAGCCGCCAGTTCTATCCCCAAAGGGCTTCCGTCTAGTAACCGGCAAATTCGGACTGCCGCCGGTTTATCCTCATCCCTCAGTTTGAACTTCGAATCGGCGCGACGGGCACTTTCCAGGAATAGTTGGAGGGCGCTGAAGCTTTCCGCGTAGACTGCATCGTCCGCAGCCGGTAAGTCCAAACCTTCTACCGGGAACGTTATTTCGCCAGAGATAGCCAAGCGTTCCCGCGAGGTAAACAACATACGCGCTTTGGGCGCCTGTTCCAAAATTTCTCTTATTAACGTTGTACCGCTTAATAGATGCTCAAAGTTATCGAAGATTAGAAGGATGCTCTTGGGATGAAGGTAATTTAACAACTGAATGCGTGGCTCTTCCTTCCGGGAAAATGTGAACCCCATGGCGCCGGCTGCGGCAGTTATGATATTATTTGCCGAAGTCAACGCCGCCAATGGGACGAAAAATCCGCCGTCCTTATACTCCTCTAAAACCTCAACCGCGGCTTGAAGTGCAAGTCGTGTTTTCCCGATCCCGCCTATACCGGTAATAGTTACAAGCCGCTCGTCTTCCAATAACTTTTTTAGAGCATCCACCTCCCGTTCCCGACCGATGAAATTCGTTAACATAACCGGAAGGTTGTTGGGAACCTGTTCCGTCGGTCGACCGATCTTTTCTCCCAATAATAAGTCGGAGTAATCGCGCACAAAAACCCACCCGTCGCCGTCTTTACACAACACCCCGCGATCCATCAAATAAGTCAAACCCTTCCAAATTAACCCGGGTAACCCTACCGTTTGTTCGAAGAACCAGTCGCCGAACGCCGCCGGCGGTTCCCACCGTAAGAGGTTACGTAAACATATCCCGACGCCCGCCCGCGATAAAGGCGCCAAGTCTATAGTTTCAAGGGATTCGGTTTCCGCGACTGCGCGGCGCGCACTTTCAGGGGTTACGGTATAAACCAACGCGGCTGGCAGTCCCCCGGCTTTGAGGAAAGCCTGCCGGACGACCTCCAAACTTGCGACATCCAGATCCATTACGTTATCTATCGCGAAAACGAACCCTTTTGTTTCCCCTTCACTCATTAAATGCTCTAAGCGGCTGGCATAATCGTGCGTTCCTCCCAGCGGAGTTTCACCGGTGAGACCTAAAGATGTCGCTAACGCGCCGTAAGGTCTCCTTTTGATCGCGGGTGAAGCGAAAATCGAAATTACCCGGAAGCCATGAAGTTCTGCCATCTTAATAGCTTCTCTTAGAAGAGCCGTCCTTCCGGTTCCTCGTACACCGTTGATTGCGAATACAGCTCTGCGGCGCAGGGATAACTGTTCAAAGAAGACTCTAAGCCGTTCCTGTTCCTCCTCCCTTTCTATCAACCGCGAGATTTCGCCAAACTTGACCTCGGTGGTCAGGGCGCGGGTTTCGGTCGCGACTTGGGCTCGTCCCCTTCTCTTGGCTTCGTATACGCGCTGGTCGGCATTCTCGAATAGGACTTCGGGCGTCTTCGTCCCTTCCTCCAAAGACGCCACGCCTATACTCAGAGATAACGAAACAGGCGGTTCTCCCGGGATTGCGTCGGCGCGTATTTCATCCAGCAAACGGGTAACAAGGTTGACCGCTTCCGCCTTGGAAGTATTCGGTAAAATTAGGACAAACTCGTCGCCGCCGTAACGGAAGAGGATATCGGAATTGCGGATGACCCGTCGCGCCCGTTCTGCGAATTCGCGTAATACATCGTCACCGCGGGCGTGACCAAAGGCGTCATTGATACTTTTAAAATGGTCTAAATCTATAACGGCCAGAGAAAGCTCTTCGCCATAACGCGCCGCGCGTTCAACCTCGTCGCGTAATCGCTCTTTGAAACTATCGCGGGAGTACGCGCCGGTAAGGTTATCCCTTAATAATGTGAACTCACTCATAGAACGCAGCCTCGATGTATCAAACTACTTAGGTTTGGTTCTCAGCCTTGCAGTGTCTTGCTAACGGTATAATCTCAATCAAATATCTTTGGTGATTAATGAGCACTTCTTTCAGAATCTCATTCCTCTTTTCCTTCATGTTATCCTATTCTGATTTCTGACTCAAGGAGTTTGCTTTGCCCACACGCTATTTGGTTACATCCGCATTGCCCTATGCCAATGGTCCCCTCCATGTGGGGCACATTGCCGGCGCCTATCTTCCCGCCGACATCTATGCACGCCTTTTGCGCCACGCCGGTGAATCCGTCCTCTACATCTGCGGTTCCGATGAGCATGGCGTCCCCATCACCATAGCCGCCGAGAAGCTCGGTCTCACGCCGCAGCAGGTCGCCGACAAATTTCACGCCATCAACGAAGCCGGTTTTGCCCGCCTGGGTTTCTCGTTTGATAACTATTCCCGCACTACACGCCCCATCCACCATCGCACCAGCCAGGACTTTTTCCTGAACCTCTACCACAAGGGGCTTTTGGAAGCGCGGGATGTCTCCCAGCTATATTGTCCGCAGTGCAGCCGCTATCTACCCGACCGCTATGTGGAGGGGACCTGTCCGCTCTGCGGCTCGCCCTCCGCCCGCGGCGACCAGTGCGAAACCTGCGGCAGGTGGCTGGAGCCGGAGCAGCTTATTTCGCGTCGCTGCAAGATCTGCGGCGCCGAGCCGGAGTTCCGCCGCACCCGGCACTGGTTTTTCCTTCTCTCCCGCTTTGCCGAGCCACTCAAGAAGTGGATCAACGAGAACCCCAACCTGCGGGATAATGTGCGCAGCTTCTGCCTGGGGTGGCTGAGTGAGGGTTTGGCGGACCGTGCCATCACCCGTGACCTGGATTGGGGCGTGCCCGTCCCCCTGCCCGAAGCCGCCAGTAAGGTGCTCTATGTGTGGTTTGACGCTCCCATCGGCTACATTAGCGCCACCAGGGAGTGGGGCATAGCCCGCGGCGACGACGAATCCTGGCGGGAGTGGTGGCAGGATCCGGCGACCCGCATCCTTCATTTTATTGGCAAGGATAATACCGTGTTCCACGGCATCGTTTGGCCTGCCATGCTCATGGCACACGGGGACTACCAACTGCCATGGGATGTGCCCGCCAACGAGTTTTTGAACCTGGAGGGGCAGAAGATAAGCACCAGCCGCAATTGGGCGGTGTGGGTCAACCAGTTCCTGGATAAATTCCCGCCTGATACGCTGCGCTACTATCTGGCGGCAACCGCCCCCGAAGGTCGCGACAGCGATTTCAGCTGGCAGGAGTTCGGGACGCGCACCAACACCGAGCTTGCCGATATTCTGGGCAATTTCGTCAACCGGGCGGTGGCGTTCACCCGGCGCTACTTTGAGGGACGGCTGCCGGACAAGGGCAAAGAGGATCTCGCCGACGCACAGCTTTGGGCGGATTCGTGCCAGTGCTTTGCCGATGTGGAGGAGATGGTGCGGGCGCGGCGCATTAAGGACGGCGCCCGGCGCATGATGGATTTGGCGCGGGCGGGCAACCGCTACTTTGAGCACAGCGCCCCCTGGCGGCTGCGCACCGAAGATCCTGCTCGTGGCGCAGAGGTTATCCGCACCTGCCTGAACCTGTCCGCCAGCTTGGCGGTGTTGATAGAGCCCTATCTGCCCTTTACCGCGCAGGCGATCTGGAAGATACTGGGGCGGGAGGAAGCGCCCAAGGGTCTCATATACAAGGATGGGGCGAAACCCATGCTGGAGGATGGACTGATGCTGGGCGAGCCGCAGATACTGTTTAACAAGATAGAGGACGAAGTGCTACAGGAGCAGGTTCGGTTGTTGGGGATGATGAAGGAGGAGCAGGTGGAGGAAGAGGAAAAGGTATTAACAACACAAGAAGCGATCGATGAAACTAGAGAGCTTATAAAACAAACCGAACAAGCAACCGAGAAACCGAAGCCGGAATATAAGCCGACCATCAGCTACGATGAGTTTGCCAAGATGGATTTGCGGGTAGCCAAAGTGCTTAGCTGCGAGCGTGTCCCGAATACCGACAAGCTGCTTATACTGCAAATTGACCTTGGCGGCGATACCCGGCAGATAGTGGCGGGCATAGGCGCGCGCTATCAACCTGAGGAATTGGTAGGTAAAAGCATAGTGGTAATCTGCAACCTGGAGCCGGCAAAGATACGCGGGGTGGAGAGTAACGGGATGTTGCTTGCCGCCAGCGCCGGTGAGGAGATCAGCGTGCTTACGGTGCTGCGGGAGGTGCCGCCAGGGAGCAAGATAAAGTAAAAAGGATTCGTTGAATTTAGCTCAGGAGAGAATCTTCAATAACTCTGGGCTATAGTAGAATTTCTCTCTACCGCGCTTTTCGCTTTTTAAAACACCAAGATGCTCTAGATCAGTTAGATGAGTAGTTACAGTCAAACGCGTACCCATCCCAGCTTTCACAAGCCTGTTTATTTTGATATATGGATATGAGAAAAGTAATTCTATAAACTCTTTTTGGTTCGACCTTAATGAACGTGATTTCTTTGCTTTTTCCAAGGTCTGCTCAATCAGATCTCTTATCAATAGGATTCTTTGGCAAGTGTTCAATGCGGTCTTTTCTATCGCATCTAGCATATACAAAACCCAGGGCTCCCAATCATGCTTTTCAGTGACATTGCGCAGGAGTCTGTAGTATCCACCTTTGTTTTTAATAATATACTGGCTGAGATATATAATCGGTTCTTTCAGAAGTTTTTTGTAATATAGATAAAGAACACAAATAATTCTTCCGGTTCGTCCATTTCCATCATTAAACGGATGGATCGCCTCAAACTGATAGTGAATCACTGCTAATTTGATAAGTGTGTCAATATCATCAGCATCGTGAATATATTTCTCAAGGTTAAAAAGAAGAGACCTAATCAAGCTTTCACCCTCTGGTGGGGTATAGATAATTTCACCAGTAGCATCGTTTTTGATAGTTGTGCCTGGAGTTTTTCTAACACTACTCTTGTTTTGAGTAATGGTTTGAACTATGCCTACAAAGATGTTCGTAGTAAGTGGTCTTCCTTGTCTTAATAATTCTGTTGCCTCCCAAAGAGCTTCGTTATATCTAAGTACTTCTTTGGTTGCAATATCAATTTTCTCAGTTTTAAGGTTTAGGGCTGAATACAGTCTGTCGTCAGTTGTTAAGATGTTTTCTACTCTAGAGCTATCCTCGGCTTCCTGAAGCATAATTGTGTTGATGAGGATTTGTTGATTGGGAATGCTTATCCCCATCCCCTTTAATTCTGCCAATGCTCTACCAGCAGAAATGACTTTACGCAAAACCAGCTTACTCTCCAATTCGTGCTTTGGGGGTAGCAACGGGAGTTCATTGTAAGGTTTTACTCGGTTGTAGCTCATTTCCATCTCATTTCAGATTTTGATGGCTTGTGACAGATATGTATAAATTACGCCCCTTTATTATACATATTTTCCCGAAATGTATAATGATTAATCATTAGTCCTTGAAGGACTATCTCTTCTTGTTATGCGCCATAACTGGGAAAAGATGCTGAAGCGGTTGATCAGGCGCATTGCCAGATCCAGCGTTGCCCACCACCATAGCGGTCTGCCCCGCAGCTTAACCGCTACCATGCGCATCGTGTCTATGGAATACACCCCCAGCCGCCGGAGTTCGTATCTATCTACTATGCTCGTCCTTGTGCCCGGGTAGCTGCTGCACGCCCCGATGTATCCTGCATGTTGAGTTGCCAGCTTCACCCGTGCATCGACCCTGCCATAAGGATAGGAGATGGTCTTCACTTCCTGCCCCAGCAAGTCCTCCAGTTCCTGCTTGCTTCCTGCTAATTCATCGTGCAAACGGGTGTCATCCAACCCCACCAGTGGGATATGCCGCCTGCCGTGAGAGCCAATTTCGTGCCCGGCATGGACTGCCTGTCTTAGTTCCTCTCCCGTCATGTGACGGAAGTGAGAGCCAAAGCGTAGTTCCCAGTCGTTCTCCCTGCCTAGTTTGGCGCTGGGTGCAAATATCGTGGCAGTATAGTCCAATTCACCCAAAACGGGCAGGGCATGCTCCAATAATCCGGCATAGGCATCGTCAAAAGTCAGCACGAATGTGCCGGCAGGTGGCTTGCTGCCGGCGGTCAATTGATCCAGATAGTGCGTAAGTGAAATGGTGCCAAAACCGGACTTATGCAGAAAGCGCATCTTGCGCGCAAACGACTTCGGTCCCTGGCGGGTGCCACCCCATTCCCACTGTGGATCCACCTTGTGGAACATGATTATGGGCACAAAATCAGCGGGGGGCGCACCGTAGCGCAAACTCCACCACAATCCCGCCCCCGCCACAGCCGCCGGAATAGCTGCCAGCGCCCATTCTTCACCGCTCACTCAGAACGCCTGCCTCCGTTCTCCATATACCAGCGCACCGTCTCGGCAAGCCCCTGCTCCAGATTAATTTGGGGCATATATCCAACTTCCTGCTCTAGGCGGGTCGTGTCGGCCACACGGCGTGCCACACCTGCTGGAGCGGTGGCATCAAATTCAATCTCCAGCTGCTTCCCCAGCAACTTGATAATCTTGCGAGCCAGATCGCCTATGCTTATCTCCTCACGGTTGGCAAGATTGACGGGGCGGGCTGTAGTGCAACACTCCATCACTGCCATCATGCCGCGTGCCACATCACGCACATGGATAAAACTGCGTATCTGGGTGCCGTCACCTAACACCTGCAACTTCCCATTGGCATTAGCAGCCTTGACGATGAGCGCCGGGATAACATGCCCGGTCTCCACAGTAAATTCATCCCGCGGACCATAAATATTGTAGGGGCGCACTATACCTACTTTCATGCCATATTGCAGGTGATAAGCCCGCGCCTGCACTTCGGCAAGACGCTTTGCCCACGCGTAGCCGTAGTGTGCCTCCTCCGGCTCGCCTGCCAGCCCCACATCCTCACGGGTGGGCACCGGCGCATCCTTGGGATATACCAACGGGCTGGAGACGCAGAGGAAGCGCTCCACCGCACCCCGGCGGGCTGCTTCTATCATATTGCCGGAGAGTGCGACATTATCGTTGAGCATGGAGGCAGGATGGGTAGAGTTGTAAGCGATGCCGGCAACACGCGCCGCCAGATGAAATACTGTGTTGGCGCCATCACAAAGCACCTCGCAGATTCGCATCTCGGATAGGTCGGCGCGAGAAAACTCAATTTTATCCAATATTGGCTTCAGATTGTCGGTTTTCCCCCGAATAAGGTAGTCAACGGCGCGCACCCTTGCGCCTGCCATCAGTAGTTCCTCCACCAGGTGCGATCCCACAAATCCCGCCGCGCCCGTCACCAAAACGGTTTTCTCCTGCCAAAATCCTGTTTCCATCCTGCCTTCCCTCTTTGCTCTAATCACATAGGATAATTTACAGACGAAGGTTTGGCAAGTGAATCTTGCAAAAAGGTCAAACAGTCAAGTAGTGATATAATGGCTTTCACGATAAAAAATGCCAAGACGCAAAAGCATCCCCAAGGATGCGCCCAAACTGTTTCCGGAGCGAAAGCCCGGGCGCATCACCATCTTTGACTTGGAGACCACCGGGTTGGATGTGCGCAATGGCGCGCGCGCAGTGGAAATCTGCGCGGTGCGCCTGGATGAAGGGGTTGAAACCGCCCGTATTGATACCCTCCTGAACCCAGGCGTCCCCATTCCCCGTGATGCCATGGCGGTGCACGGTATCACCAATACTATGGTCAAATGCTTCCCCTCCCTCTATGATGTGCTGCCGGAGTTTATTGCCATGACGGAGGGCGGGGCACTTGCCGCTTATAATGCATCCTTTGACATGAGTTTTATAGAAGAAGCCGGCACGAAACAAAACCGGATAATAGATAATCCCATAGTGGATCTAATTCCACTGGCTCGTAAGCTATTCCCCGGTCATTCCACCTATTCCCTGTGGTATGTCCGCAACATCCTAAAGTTGGAGCCGGACAAGCTGCATCGTGCGGCAGCGGATGTGGTGGTGTGCTTGCATTTGTGGTTGCATTGGGTGGGGCATTACGAATTTGGCAGCCATGAGATGGCTATAGAGAAGGCAATCCAACTTTCCACCATGCAAACCCGTCCCAACCGCCTTATTGTTGACCGCCTAAAGACAGTGATAAACGCCAACGGTTGTATTGAGATACTCTACGAGGGCAATCAGGGGACGCTCTGGCGCCGGGTGCTGCCGCAGAAGGTTTGCAATGAGAACGGCATGCTGGTGCTGAAGGCATTCTGCTACCTGCGCAGCGCCGACCGCACCTTCGCCGCCTACCGCATCCGTGACACCAGGGAGCCAAAAAGTTAGATAGGATAACGATGAAGATACATGACCAGGCAATATATGCCGGCACCTTTGACCCAGTGACATTCGGACATCTGGATATAGCCAGTCGGGCGCATAAACTCTTCCCCAACTTGATAATCGCCATCGCTGCCCAGCCCGAGCACAAGGGCGTCCTGTTCAATATAAACGAGCGGGTGGATATGTTCCGCCACTGCGTTAGTGAACATCCCGGCATAGAGGTAGTAGGGTTTGATGGGCTGCTGGCGGAATTTGCTCGTGAGCGCGGTATAAACATCATCATCCGCGGACTAAGAGCAGTCTCCGACTTTGAGGGCGAGTTGATGATGACATTAGCCAACCGCACCCAAAACCGCGAGTTGGAGACCATCTTCCTCATGCCGTCGTATCGGTGGCTATACCTCACTTCAAGCATCGTGCGGGAGATCGCCAAAATGGGTGGCAAGCTGGATAACTTCGTGCACCCATATGTGGCGGAAAAGCTGCGCCAGAAATGTTTTCCCGGCATAGCATAAGACAACAATCCGATGGCTGATTCCAACACCGTCCGCTTTCATATAGCCGGCTCCGGTTCCCTTTGCGTTTCGCTCAAGGGTGCGCGGCTGATTCCCGCGCCGGCAACCACCATCCAATCCAACCTATTTGCTTCACAAGATATATCGTGGAGCTATGTGGAGGCGATGGAGAAGCTGATCGCCCGCCTGATGGCAGAGTTGGAGTCATTTGCCAACATCAAACCGGAGCGAATATTGGTGGGCAACACCTACAGCCGAACGGGACGGCGCCGGCACCTTTCCTATGCCCGCATACTGGCACCCCGCCTGGATGAGAAGCGCCAACCCACACGCCCCCCGCTTATCCACGCTGGGCGCGAATACGACTATGTGATAACCTTCTGCCTGCCCCGCTTTTGGGAGCTTGCCTACGAGGAGAAGCTAACCACTGTGATTCACGAGCTATATCACATAGCGCCCGAGGCGGATGGCGGGTTGCGGCGTATGGGAGTTCGTAAATATGCCCATGGATCGCGCAACGGCTTTGAATCGCGGCTTAAACCCATGGTAGAACAAATCCTGCACAATCCCGAGTTTGACCATTATTGTGCATTTTTACGCTACAATGGGCGCGAACTGTGTAAAACCTATGGTTCTGTGCGTATACGACCACTGCGCATAACCAGAGTGCGCGGGGAGAATTAGGACTGGAGGGCAATTTGCAACTGCAAAAGATAGTGAAACATGGCTTTGCCGCTGCCTGGCACGATATGCGCGGTTTTGTGCTTATGCTCCTTATCATAGCCCCGTGGCAAATAGCCAACGCCCTGCTGCAATACGCGCATTACGGGACGCTGCCCCGGCTGTTCGGTCTTGATAAAGCGGGCATGATAACACTGGTGTGGTGGGTGCATCTGGCATGCATGGTTGTAGTGGTGGTTCTGTTCCCGCTGGTGATGATAAGCACCTTCGCCCGCCTGCACGACCACATGGTGGGTGCACCCAAACGCCATTTCGGCGAACTGATCGGGCGCTACTACGGGCGGGTATTATGGATAACCGGCTCCAGCTTTCTGCTCATGCTGCCCCTCATCTTCTTCTGGTATTTCGTCATTGGTGACCTAACCAAGGACCCGTTCAGCCTGGGCATCGTGTATTCACTCTATTTTTCGCCGCTGGGCATCCTCCTCCTGCTAACTATAGCATCGCCGGCAGTGGTGCTGGCTAGCTGGGCGAGCCTGGCGGTGGTCGCCGTCTTTGACGATGATGCCGGAGCGTTGCGCAGTGCTTATCGCAGCCTGCACTATATTTTCCATAACGCGGGCACCTTCCTGATTATAACGGTAGGGACCGTTGTGGCGGTTGAGCTTATCTACTATATCGCCATGGAGATAGGCAAGGTAATGAGCTTCACGCTGCTGGTGGAGCGTATAGTGCTTTCGGTGGAGGTTGCGGCGCTGTTTTTATTGTTTGCGGGGATGCAAACCGCTCTTTACCACGGCAGGAAAAGGCGTGTATTTGCAAGGATGGAACACGCTCTGGAGCCGTAGTAAAGAAAATAACCAAAGGTTGATACACCAGTGAACGATGCATCCGCACAGGTTGTAAGTCTCCTTGCCAGGGAAAATGATCCAGCAAGGATTGTTGCCGGCATTACTGCAGTATTGGAATCGTGGCGCGATGTAGAATACGCCAAGGGATCGGCAATATTTGTTCCAGGAGCGCCCAACACTATGGGTGTGCGGGTGCCTGTGCTCAAAGTTATAGGCAGAGTGCTATCCAAGTCAGTCATGGCTAATCCGGAATTGGGGCTGGAGCTGGCGCGGCTGTTGTGGCGGAAAAACACCCGCGAGCATAAACTCCTTGCTGGAATGGTCTTGGAGTCGCTTGCAGCAAAGAATCCTAATCTGGCTCAGCAATTGATGTTTGAGTGGCTGTCCGACCTGACAGATTGGGAGATAGTGGATTCACTTGTCTCTTGCCTGAGCAAGCTCCTCTGCAGTAAACCGGAACAGGCACTAAGGTGGGGACGGGAGTGGCTGGATTCGCACCAACCGTGGATTCGCCGACTGGGCATGGTGATCACTGTCCCCATGAGCCGGGACAAGAATGCGGATTTGACTGCGCTCGCTGCACATCTGGAGCACGCCCGGGGCGAGACTCATCCCACGCAATTAAAGGCGCTGGGTTGGTGCTGGCGTGAGATAGGCAAACATGACCCGGTGCTGGTGTTTGAGAGGCTGCAGGCATGGGCGACATCAGCGCTTAGACCGAACAGGAGGGTGGCGTGGTCAGGCAGCGAAAAATGCACCCCCGAACAGCGAAAGATTATCCGCAATTTGATAGATCAAACCGAAGGAAAACTAAATAATAAGGATGGCTAAAAGCTCTCCTTATTACCACCTGATCCTACTTCAACTTGATTTTCCCAAGAATCAACCCAATTTCTGCTTCGGCAGCCGAAATCTGGGTCTGCCTGCCGCGCACCTCTATCATCCACGCTTTGTTTGGTGATTGTGTAATGATGTAGAAGCGGTGGATCACACCCCCCAAATCAGTTACTTCATACCTTTCAGTGGCATGTCCCGCTACCGATGCCGGTCCGATATCCTTGACCTTTCCGTATTGCGAGATTATGGCTTTATGCACCGCCTTGTGCATCTGAGCATTTTCCAAGGCATTATTAAACTCGCGGTATTGGATAAGGATTGCCAAAGCGTTGGCATCCTTCACATCACCTTTAAACAACCCCTCGTTCACGGTGGTCCACCCCAGGGGAGGATTTTCCAATACATAGTGCTGCGGAACATCCTTGGCAAGGGCAACCACACTTAACATTATCAGGGTTATCCCAATTATTCTCATGGTTTGCCTCCTTCACTATTTCCTTACTGCATGATAAATTATCTCATAATTCAAACATAATAAACGCAAATCGGACAGGAAAAATGAAAATCTACGACATTACCCGCCCCTTGATGCCCGGCATCGCTTCCTATCCCGGTGATCCGGCATTTGAACGCACTCTTCATTGCGACCTAGCCCGAGGTGACTCCTGCACCATCTCCCGCCTGAACCTAAGCGCCCATAGCGGCACCCATCTGGACGCACCGGCGCATTTCCTGCCCGGGGGCAGCCCTGTCGGTGATATTCCCCTCGGCGCATTAATCGGTCTCGCCAGAGTTATAGTAAAGAAAACCGATGGGCATGTTACTGCCGCCGATTTGGGAGAGGTTAAGGAAGGGGAGAAGATACTGCTCCGCACCTCCAACAGCAGTATTGATCTTGCCGGCGCCTTTAAAGAGGATTATGTAGCGCTGACAACCGAAGCGGCGCAACTTCTGGCAGATTCACATGTCGTATTGTTGGGGATGGACTACCTTTCGGTGGAACCCTTCGGCGCCAGCGATCCATTGGTGCATAAAATCCTCCTAGGTGCGGGAACAGTCATCCTGGAGGGGTTGAATCTTTACGGTGTGGAGGAAGGCACCTACTTCCTGATCGCCCTGCCACTGAGCATCCCCGAAGCCGAGGGTGCACCGGTGCGGGCGATCCTCCTCAAGGATTAGGCATGAAAAACGACTACAGCCGCAGCAAGCGTGAAGAGGCATCAGAAGCCGATCCGCTGCGCATGGGGCACGGCTGGGGCAAAGCCGAATTGGAACGCCCCTGGGCGCTGGTGGAATCCGCCGGCGGGGAGAGCCACCCCGGTTCATCACACTTGGCACAGCTTGGTCAAATTGTGCGGGAGGGATTGATAGCGGCAGGATTCTCCCCACTGGACTATTTCGCCACCGATGTATGTGACGGCATCACGCAGGGCACCGACGCCGCAACACTTTCACTTGCCGGACGCGAGCTCCTTGCCCTGATGGTGGAATATCATCTGGTCTCCTCCCACGCCGATGCTCTGGTCTGCCTCTCCAGCTGCGACAAGTCCATCCCCGCCCATCTGATGGCGCTTGCCCGCCACCACCGACCCGGTCTGCTCATGCCCGGTGGGGTGATGCCGCCCACGGGAGATAATCTCACACTGGAGCATGTGGGCACCTTGCGCTCGCTCATCGCGCAGGGGAAAGCCAGCACAAAAGAGTTGGAAAACTTCTGCTGCGAGGCTTGTCCCACCGCTGGTGCCTGCTCCTTTTTGGGCACAGCAGGAACTATGCAGGCTATGGCGGAATCACTTGGCATAGCGCCCCCCGCATCCGCCTGGGCACCTGCCCTTGGTAACGAGCAGGCGAGGCTGGCAAGGGCATTGGGTTATCATCTCAATGTGCAAGCGGACAAGGGGATAGGGGCGGCAGACTTCTTCACGCCGGGGTCAATCCGCAATGCCGCGGTGGTGCTGGCGGCTATCTCCGGCTCCACCAATGCCGTGCTCCATCTGCCCGCCATCGCCCATGCTGCCGGATTGGACATAAACGGCGCAGATATTGTGCAGATGGGATCGCAGATGCCTAGGATCCTGAATGTCCGCCCCGCCGGCGAGCATACTACTGCGCATGGCTGGGCTGCCGGAGGCATCCCCCGCCTGCTACTGGAGCTGCGTGAGCTGTTTGATCTTTCCGCGCCTATGGTCACAGGCACGACCCTTGGTGACTATCTAAATAGTCTGGAAAAGTCCGGTTGGATTGAAAGGCAAGCGCGTAAGCTAGCGGTGTTCCACCTGCGCGTTGACGATGTGATCAGACCGCTATCCAATCCCTTTGCAGCGCCCCCAAGCCTGACCTGGGTAACGGGTAATCTGGCACCGCAGGGTGCTATCGCCAAGCCGGCGGCAACACTGCCCGATGCACGCTGCATGGTAGGAAGAGCCCGCTTCTATTGCAGCGCCCAAGCCTGCCTGGATGACCTGCTCAAGGGATTGATCAGCCCCGGCTATGTGTTGGTAATTGCCGGGGAAGGACCGCACGGCAACGGCATGCCCGAGCAGTACTACATCACCGAGGCACTGGCGGCGAATCCCATCCTTGCCGACACGGTGGCGCTGGTGACGGACGGGCGCTTTAGCGGGGGCAGCCGCGGTCCCATGGTGGGGCATGTCAGCCCCGAAGCAGCGGTTGGCGGTCCCATCGCTGCGGTGCACGATGGCGATTTGATAGAAGTGGATATGATTGCCGGCAAGTTGAATCTTGTTGGCACCGCCGAGGGCGAATTAACGGATGAGCAGGCACGGCAGTTGTTGGCAGACCGGTTGAAGACAATGGAATGGAAGTATGAGCCAAGCCCCTACCGCCTGGCAAATCTGTTCAGCAAGCTGGCAGGCAGCACCGACGCCGGGTGTGGATTAATAATGTAGCGGCAACCCTCTGTGGTTGCCGTGGATTTGGACATTTACATCGGATCACAGCAGGCGTGGAAGCCTGCCGCTACAATTGTTATTCTTTCACAGAGATTCTATCCACTCTTCTAAATCATCTTTACGTGTTCTATTGGGATTCTCTTTATCAAGAAACCATCTTGCTGGATTGTTGGCAATGTAATCCCTTATTTTCAGCAACGACACTTCGTTTATTATAATGTGATCATAATAGTTCCTTTGCCACAATAATTTATCTAGCTTATCATCATGTTGGAATTGAGAGTTATATAAATGTGTCGTATAAGATTTGAATCTTCCAATGTAATTGCCAAGTGTATCTGCATTATCTTTAACTATAAGCACTATACTGTGGAGATGATTCGGCATCACTATGTATTGATCTTCCTGAATTGATTCATTGATCATAAACATATTATGCCAAATATTGGATACCATCTGACCAAGCTCATTATATTTCATCTTGTAATTTGTTACGCAACCAAAAATATCTCCCTTATTATGAGAACAGATTGTGACAAAATAAGCACCGTGAGATGAATAATCAAAATCTCTTAACCGCAGTGATTTTCGACTTTTGATGAACATGACTCATATTATCAAATTAGAACCGTAGCGGCAACCCTCCGCGGTTGGCGTGGATTTGGACATTTACATCGGATCACGGCAGGCGTGGAAGCCTGCCGCTACAATTATCGACCATTAGGATAGTTATATTAACACTACATTACGGCAGGCTTGGCAGCCTACCGCCTCCTATGTTATCTTTCGCTCATGGACTTACTTGGCGTTCCCGGGCAATCCCGTGTCGGCCAAATCCTGCTGGCGGCGTGGAAAGCCGGTATGCTCTCCCATGCCTATATTTTCCTGGGCAGCCCCGGCGCGGGCGGACGGGAACTGGCTCTGGCACTCGCCCAGGCGCTTGCCTGCTCCCAGCCCGCGGAGAGCGGCGGCTGCGGTATCTGCAAACAATGCCGTCTCATCCTCTCCCACAACCACCCCGATTACACCGAGCTGATCCGCCTCCCCAAAAAGAAGACCATCCTTATGCGGCAGATAATTGGCGGGAAGAGCACACCAGTCATTACTGAATCAACATCGGATGATGAATCGTCCGAGGACCTGGACGATGAATCCAGCGATGCAGATGACGGCGCATCCCGGCACGAAAAGGGATTGATAGACTGGATCTCCCTTTCGCCCTATTCCGCCAGCCACAAGGTTGCGGTCATCGTGGATGGCGACAAAATTCGGGCAGAAGCCGCCAACGCCCTCCTCAAGACCATAGAGGAGCCGCCCGACAAATCCATCCTCATCCTGCTGGTGGAAAACCTCGCCGGTGTGCTACCCACCATCATCAGCCGCTGCCAGATAGTCCGCCTGGCGCCCCCGCCCGCCGCTATCCTCATCCAATCGTTCCTTGCCGCCGGGCTGGGCGAGCTGCCGGCGCGGGCTATGGCATGGCGTGGACAGCTTCACGACGATAATACGGCAGCCTTCACCCAGATGGATAGCAGGCGCGGCGCCGCCCGTGCCCTCTTAGCCGTGCTGAAGCGGGGCGAGGGTAATGTGAGCGAGGCGCTGGAGATAATCGGCAAGGAGCGGGTGGAACGGGAGACGCTCAAGGAGATCGTGGAGGAGATGGGGCTGTGGCTGCGGGATTTGTGCTGGCTTGCCGGCGGCGGCAGCACGGAAGAGATTGCCAACCCCGACCTGTTGCACGAACTAAAGGCGGATCTGGCGAAATATGAGGGGCGGGATTTGGTGCAGGCATGGCAGACCGTATCCGAGGCGCTGCGCAACATAGACGCCAATGCCAACCTGCGGCTGGTGCTGGACGAACTGGCGATAAAACTGGCGAAGTGCTGAATTGTGTATGCATATCGTAGGGGCGTAATATATTACGCCCCTACAGTAAAATATCCATATAAGGAGAATGAACTGTAATGGTATGAATAACGGGGTAGCGAGTTTCTCGCTACCCCGAAGTAATAAAACAGGAAGCAAGAAAGAGGAAAGGGGTTAGAATTGAGGCAAAAGAT
>Ga0315280_10003439_pt1 | contig 24356 bp, 22 predicted proteins | sample YL17G06_40_MG_FD_203697 | JGI IMG/M metagenome (GOLD analysis project Ga0315280, IMG submission 203697) | Sediment microbial communities from Yellowstone Lake, YNP, Wyoming, USA - YL17G06_40 | ecosystem: Environmental > Aquatic > Freshwater > Lake > Sediment | place: USA: Wyoming | collected... | reverse complement strand
GTGTGTTGAGCGTGGCGGCCGGCTTCCACACCGGCCGCCCGGTGTTTTCCGCCGGTGGGGCAGGGGGGCTGGTCGAGGCGCCAGGAATCCTCGGGCAGCGAGCCGGGCGGCGGGTATAATCACCTCGCCTGACGAGGAACGGAAGCCATGCGATTCACCAAGATGCACGGCATCGGCAATGACTACGTGTACGTTGACTGCTTCAGCCAGCGGGTGGATAACCCCGGCGAGCTGGCCAGGGCGGTCAGCGACCGGCACTTCGGCATCGGGGCCGACGGGCTGATCCTGATCCAGCCGTCAAGCACGGCCGACGTGCGCATGCGGATATTCAACGCCGACGGCAGCGAGGCTGAAATGTGCGGCAACGGCATCCGCTGCATGGCGAAGTACGCATACGACCATGGCCTGTCGGGCGCCAACCCCATGCGCGTGGAGACCGCCGCCGGCGTGAAGACCGTGGAGCTTGCGATCGGCGGCGACGGGACGGTCTGCTCCGCGACGGCGGACATGGGCGAGCCGACCCTCCAGCCCAGCCGCATCCCGGTCGCCGTGCTCGGCGAGACGGCGATCGACGTGCCCATCTCGGCCGGCGGCAGGCCGCTCCGCATGACGTGCGTGTCCATGGGCAACCCCCACGCGGTGATCTACGTCGAGGACGTCCGGGCCGTGCCGCTGGAGGTGATCGGGCCGCAACTGGAGCACCACGCGCTGTTCCCGCGGCGAGTGAACGCGCATTTCGTGCAGGTGCAGTCGGCGGGCGAGGTCACGATGCGGACCTGGGAGCGCGGCAGCGGGATCACGCTGGGCTGCGGCAGCGGGGCCTCGGCTGTCTGCGTCGCCGGCGTGCTGACCGGCAGGACCGCCAGGGCCATCCTTGCCCATCTGCCCGGCGGCGACCTGAAGGTGGAGTGGCGCGAGTACGACGGCCGCGTCTACCTCACCGGACCGGCCGTGGAGGTCTTCAGCGGCGAGTGGCCCACTTGACCGGACACGGAGTGGGGGCGGCTGATGTGGCCCTGCCTCGTTGCCCGGGATCAGAGGTGACAGGTTAGAGGTGAGACAACCCCTCACCCGGCGGAGCATCGCCTCCCACCTCTAACCTCTAACCTATGCCTTCCTCCTGGGCACTCGCGGACGGCGGTGGGGGAAACGCCATCTTGAGCGACCCGGCGAGCGGGCGTTAGAATCGCCGGCCTTGAGAGGTGCCGCTATGATCATCGCTGACCTGAGCAAGATAGCGGGCCGGACGTACCCGGCCAGGAGACGCACACAGAACCTGGTCGGCGGGGCCTCACCGATCCAGGCCGCCAGCTTCTGCGTGGGCTACGTCACACTGGAGCCTTGCGGCGGGCAGGTGCCGTGGCACAACCAGCGGCAGGAAGAGGTCTACTTCATCATCTCGGGCGTGGGCGAGATGTGCGTCGGCGGGGAGCGGCAGACGCTGCGAGCCGGCCAGGCCGCATACATACCGCCGGGCGAGTACCACCAGCTCACCAACACGGGCGACCGGCCGCTCGTCATGATCTACTGCTACGGCCCGGGGGGTGAGGTGGCGCACTGGCGGCAGGAGCTTGACGGCACGCTGCCGCAGGCAGGCGTCGATGCCCCGCCCCTGCCGGACGGGGCGGCGCCGCAGTTCACCGAGCGGCCCAAGTAGGGCGTGCAGCTATTGTTGCACGCGGTCCGCGAGAACGAGAACGGCACGATGGCGAAAACAGCCGTGCACAGAGTCGGCGTCATAATGAACGGCGTGACCGGCAGGATGGGCACCAACCAGCACCTGATGCGGTCGATCCTTGCCATCATCCGCCAGGGCGGCGTGAAGGCAGCCGACGGCGAGGTGATCATGCCCGACCCGGTCCTGGTGGGGCGGAACAGGGCCAAGCTGGAGAGGCTGTCGGCCGAGACCGGCGTCGTCAACTACACCACCGACCTGGACGCGGCCCTGGGCGACAGCGGCAACAGCATTTACTTCGATTCCCAGACTACGTCTCTTCGGGCCGCCGCGGTGAGGAAGGCCGTCGCCGCGGGCAAGCACGTGTACTGCGAGAAGCCCACGGCCGCAGCGGCGGCGGAGGCGCAGGAGCTTTACGTCCTGGCCAAGCGGGCTGGCGTCAAGCACGGGGTGGTGCAGGACAAGCTCTGGCTGCCGGGGCTGGTGAAGCTCAGGGCTCTGCGCGACAGCGGGTTCTTCGGCCGCATACTGTCGGTCCGCGGGGAGTTCGGCTACTGGGTCTTCGAGGGCGACCGCGTGCCGCCGCAACGGCCGAGCTGGAACTACCGCAAGGAGGATGGCGGCGGGATCATCATCGACATGTTCTGCCACTGGCGCTACGTGCTGGACGAGCTGTTCGGGCAGGTGCGGGCCGTGTCCTGCTTCGGCGCCACGCACATCGACAAGAGATGGGACGAGACGGGCAGGCCGTACAAGTGCACCGCCGACGACGCCGCCTACGCCACCTTCGAGCTGGAAGGCGGCATCATCGCGCAGTTCAACTCGTCGTGGGCGGTCCGCGTCAGGCGGGACGACCTGCTGACGATCCAGGTTGACGGGACTGAGGGCTCAGCCGTCGCGGGCCTGCGGAAGTGTTGGGCGCAGTCGTATAGTCAGACCCCCCGCCCGACGTGGAACCCTGACGTCGACTCGCCCATCGACTTCTTCGACGGTTGGACGAAAGTGGACGCCGGGGCGACCTACGACAATGCCTTCAAGGCGCAGTGGGAGCTGTTCCTGCTGTACGTGGCCAAGGATGAGCCGTTCCCCTGGGGATTGCTGGAAGGTGCCAAGGGCGTGCAACTGGCCGAGAAGGGCCTGGAGTCCTGGGCCAAGCGATCCTGGGTCGCCGTGCCGCCGCTGCCAGAGTGAGCCCGCCGCACCGCCGCGGGACGGTTGCGATCGGAGATATCCCCTCGCTGACGCGAGGGGCTTTCGTGGGGAGATGCTTTCACGGGCCCGTGTAGTCGAACTTGCGTTCGTAGTCCAGGGCCATGCCGCTGCCGAATGACTCGTAAGGTTGGCAGGTGACTTCCAGCGGCGCCTGGACGTAAGGGGCGATTGCCTCTGCAAATCCCCGTGCCAGGCCCTCGGTTGCGGGGACACCTGGCGATAACTGGATTCGGACTCGTGCGGCCCGGCCGCCGGAGGTGAGGCGGAAGTTGGCCGTGGTCGTCGCGGCCAGCTCGGCGTCGGCGTAGATGCCTTCCTTGACCTGCTCTGGATAGATGGGCGTCTGGCCGGCAATGACGCATTGCCCCCGGCCGTGGATGAGCGCGATCGGCAGGCGGCTGGACTCCTTCGCCGCCAGGCCAAGCGGGCCGGCTAGCGCCGCCGCGGCGGCGGGGGGCAGGAACTCGCCCACATCTCCGGTGGCGTAGCGTATCAGCGGCAGACGCCGCGACGGTTCCAACGTGGTCGCCAGCAGCCTGTCGGCTGAGTCGAACTCCAGGAAGACCCTGGTGGGGTCATACGTGAAGGCCATCGGCGCGACGGTGGCAGATGGCCCGAGGATCGCATGCCGCAGTTCGGCGTCCTCGTGCAGCCGGCGGCGCAGGGCGATCAGCGGCGGCAATTCGAAGAGCATGTTAAGCCCCAGTTCCGCCACGCCCATGCTGGAGCCGATCAGGCCTGTCTCCGGCCGGCCCGGCGTGATGCCAAGCAGGCCCTCCAGGTACTTGCGCGCATTCTCGGCCAGCATCTCCTCGCCTACAATGGCGTGGACGAGCAGGGGTCTCCAGTCGATTCCCGCCGCCCGGCCCCGCTCCAGCACGCACTTCAGGAATGCAGCCTCGCCGACGAGAATGACCTGCTCGTAGTGGCGGGCGAACTGCTGCACCAGGGCGACTGCCATGTCAGGGCGGACCGACGTCTCGCCCAGTGTGCAGACGCGGCTGAAGACCTTCACCCCCATCGGCAGGCAGTTGATCAGCAGGGTGGGGCGGGTCTTGACGGCGAAGATCATATCGAGCGCCGCGTCGGTGCGCTCGGCCTCCTCCGCCCCGCCGGCAGCGTCGTACAGGCCGAAGGCGAACATCCCGCTGTGCCCGGAGCTGGTGAGGACCGACGCCGGCCGGCCGATCTGGCCGTCCACGCAAAGCTCAGCGAGCGGAAACCGCGCGAAGGTGCCCCGTTTGTCGATGGTCGGGACGAGCTGAAGGAAGTCCTCCAGGCAGCCGACCGCCTCGGCCGATGCGCCGGCCTCCGCGAGTATCTGCCTGTAGGCGGGCACGCGGGCGGCGGCACGCCGGAAGGCCTGCACGACTGGGTGCGCGTCGGGCATAATCTCTCCTTACTGCGTCACGTCATAGCCCAGCCGGCCGACGATGGGGCTGTCGGGCTCGCGGCGGCGGTCGGAGACGATCCTGCCGTCCACAAAGCCCACTATCCTGCCCACCCTGGCGGCGACCTCTCGCTCGTGGGTGACCATGAGGATCGTCACTCCCATCTGGCGGTTGAGTTCCAGCAGCAGCTCGACGATGGCCGAACCGTTCTCCTGGTCCAGCCGGGCTGTCGGCTCGTCGGCTAGCAGGAGGTCGGGGGAGTTGACCAGCGCCCGAGCGATCGTCACCCGCTGTCTCTGCCCGCCGGAAAGCTCCCCCGGCAGGTGGTGCAATCGCTCGGCCAGGCCTACGCGGTCGAGCAGACCCTCGGCCCACTTCCTGGCCTGGCGGACGGGCCTGCGGGAGATGCGGGCGGGCGCGAGCACGTTCTCCAAGGCAGTCAGGTGCTCCAGCAGCAGGTCGTCCTGGAACACGAAGCCCAGGTGGCGGTTGCGGAATTGGTTCAGCTCGCGCTGGGCGAGGGTGTGGACGTTCAGCTCCCGGATCAGCACCTCGCCGCTGGTGGGGCTGTCGAGGGTGGAGATGATGTTGAGCAGCGTGGTCTTGCCGGCCCCGCTGGGCCCGGTGAGCCCGACGAACTCGCCCTCGGCCATCTCGAAGTTCACGTCGTGCAGGACGCGGACCGGCACCGCGCCGCCGAACTGCTTGTGCAGATTTCGAACCTTCAGCAGCATCGCTACCTTCCGAATATCACGGCGGCGGGGTTCATCTTCACCGCCTTGCGGCTGGACCACCACGCCGAGCCGAGCATGGTCATCGCCGCCAGGATGATCGCCGAGGCGAACGCGAACGCCTTCGGCTGGGTCGCGTAGGAGCCGATGCCGTACGTCTCGGCCGAGACCTGGTAGGGGTGCGATTGCTCGTAGACCATCACCACCAGTGCCAGCCCTGCGCCGATGACTGTGCCCACCGCCCAGATGAACACGGCCTCGGCCAGCAGGACCGCGCGCAGGCTCCCCCGCGAGGCCCCGACGGCGCGGAGGATTGCCAGCTCCTTGCGGCGGTTGAGTACGAACATGCTGAACACGTTGGCCATACCGACGGCGGCGACCGCGGCCACCAACACGTTGATGAACAGCGTCACGCGGTTGACGGTGGCGATCTCAGCCAGCAGCGAGGCGTTGTCATCCATCCAGTTGCGGACCTTGCAGGGTATGGCGCCCGCCAGCGAGGCCGTCACTACGGAGGCCTGGTTCAGGTCCAGGCAGCGGGCCGCCAGGGCCGATACCTCGTTGCCCATGGCGAACATCCTCTGGGCGGTCCGCAGCGCCACGTACGCCTCCCCCAGGTCCTTGTCGTAATAGCCGCTGCGGAAGATCGCCCGCACGCGCATCAGCCGCTGGGTCTGCGGGGTGGCGACGTGCACGTGGTCGCCGACCTCGACGGCGAGCTTGTCTGCCAGGCGGAAGCCCAGGGCGATGTCGTCGGGCCCGAGCTTGGGCACGCTGCCTGTGGCGAAGTGCTTGGCGATGTTGACGACGCGGGAGTAGTCGCGCCCCTCTATGCCGATCAGGGCGACTCCCAGGTTCAGCCGCCCTCGGCTGATGGTGGCGTTGCCCCGCACGAACGGCGTCACAGCGATGATGCCCTCGGTGCCCCTGGCCTGGCCGGCCAGGGCGTGGTAGCCGCTCAGGTCGCGCCGGCGTGGGCTTGTGCGGTCGTCGAGCTGGACGACGGAGTTGCTCTGTTCCCTCAGGGCGCGCTGCATTTGCCCGGCGGGCTTCTCCAGCGGCCAAAGCGTCACGTGCGCGGAGTTCTGCTCGATCGCGCGGTCGATGATGTCGTCGTAGAAGCTGGCCATGGTGCTGCCGATGTAGATCATCACCAGCACCGCCATCGCCAGCCCGCCCACCATGGCCGCGGTGTGCCAGGGGTGTCGGCTGAGGTTGCGTCCGGCAAGGTGTAGCTCGAACGGCAGCGTCACGCTGTGCTCCTACGGCACGCCGACCACCTCGCCCTGGTGGAGTCCGGAGGTGATCTCGGTCCATTGCCCGTCGCTCGCGCCGGCGGTGACCTTTCGGTGCTTGAACGATCGGCCCTGCTGGACGTGGACGTAAGCCCGGTCGCCCTCTCCGGTGACTGCGGCGGCCGGAACGACGACGGTACCCTCTTTCAAGCTGCGGAGAAGTGCGACGTCGACGGCCATGCCATCCATCAGCGTGACCGGCGGAGGGGCGGTCAGCCGCAGCAGGACCGTGACTGTGCCGCTCTCGGGATCGACCCTCGGCAGTATGCGATCGACGACGGCGTCCATCGGGGTGTCGGGGTAGGCGTCGGCCAGCACTCGCGCCGCCCCGCCCGGCTTGACGCCGGACAGCTCGTTTTCTTGCACAGCCGCCCGCACCTCGATACTGCCGAGGTTGTGCACTTCCAGCAGGACCTGACCGGGCGAGACCACCTCGCCGGGGTTGAAGAACTTGGCCGTGACCACGCCGGCGTGGCCGGCGCGGACGGTATGCTTGTCGCGCAGGCTTTGGCAGCGCTGAAGCTCAGCCTCGGCGAGGCGGACCTTTGCCTCGGCGGCGGCGATCTGCTCGGCCCTTGCCCCGGACTGGAGCAGCCTCAGTTCGGCCTGGGCGTGCTTCAGGTCGGCCTGGGCCAGCTCCAACTGATTCTTCGCCTGGTCCAACTCCGAGGCCGTGGCCACGTCGCGGGATAGCAGGTCGGCTACCTTGTTGTACTCGGCCTGGGCGAAGTTGAGCTTACTCTCGGCCTGCTTGACCGCTTGTTCGGTCTTGACGATCTCCTCGGCTCGCGGGCCGGCCTTCAGCTCAGCCAGCTCCTCGCGGACGAGATCCACGCTGGCCTGCGCCTTGGCACACTCGGCGGCAATGACGCGGTCGTCCAGCTTCACCAGGACGTCGCCGGGGGAGACCTGTTGGCCCTCGGTGACGGGGACCTGCTCGACGGCGGCAAGCAGTTCGGTGGCGGCGGCGGTCTTCTGCGTGCAGCGTATGGTGCCGGAGACGGTGACGCCGGTTAAGAGTTGCCCGGTGGTGACGGTATAGGGCTGAAGGGCGGGCCCGCTCAGTCCTCGCAGGAGGTAGACTATCACGACCAGTGCGACGCAGGCCGAGGCAATCAGGACGATCCGTATGAGCGTCTTGCGCATGTTCGCCTCCCTGCAAGCGCCCGCCGCCTCCCGCGGGACGCAGGTGAGTCACAAGGTCAATATCGTCCATTGACGGCGGCGAATTAAGCGTCCCCGCGAGCTGCTGGGGCGTCGGGCGGCTGGCCATCGCCCTGCTGCGGGCCCTGTGCGGGCGCCTGCACCGTCCCTGGTGAGCTGCGCCCGGGCTGGGCGCGCGCGCCGCTGGCCAGCTCGGCCACCTGCGGCAGCTCGTCCAGACTCGACAGGCCGAAGACCTCAAGGAACCGCCGCGTCGTCCCGTAAAGCATGGGCCGGCCGATTACCTCTGCCCTGGCCACGATCTTGATCAGTTGACGTTCCAGCAGGCTGCGCAGCACCTCTCCGCAGGCCACGCCGCGTATCGCCTCGATGTCGGCCCGCAGCACCGGCTGGCGGTAGGCCACGATGGCCAGCGTCTCCAGCGCCGCCTGCGAAAGCCTGGACTCCCCGCGATCCTTCTGAAGCCGCGATACCACGTCGTGGTACTCCGGGCGTGTGAGCATCTGGTAGCCGCCGGCGATGGCCTCGATGCGGATGGCTGAGCCCTGCGACTCGTAACGGCTGTTCAGCAGCGCGACCGCCTGCTTGACTGCCCGCTGGCCGGGCAGTTCGGCGATCTCGGCGATCTTGGCGGCGGGCAGGGGGGTGTCGGCAGCGAAGAGTATCGCCTCGACTGTCGCGGCGGCCTCCAGGTCGGCGGGCGAGCTGTCGGCCAGCGGCGCGCCATGCGCTGCTGGCCGGGGATGCTGCGGCGACTCACCAAGCGCCTGCGTCTGGTCTTCCTGACCGCTTGTCATGGGTTCAACTTACCGCTCCGCCGGCTGAGTGGTCAAGGACTCCGCCTTCACGTCTCTGGCCGGCCAAGTGCGGGCATCCAGCACGTCGCCGGATGGCGTGAGCGTCTGGATCGTGCACGCCTCTGCCACGATTGTGAACAGGCAATAGTGCAACTTCGTTGCCGTCACCTGGGAGTAGGGTGCCCGAGTCGGGGGTTGCTGCGTCGGCTGGGTGGTCGGCGGTCCGCCGCCGGTCACGATCACAGTCACGCCGCCGGGCGGTTCGCTCCGCTCATAGACGTGCTCCTGCCCGCAGATCATGGCTGTGGCTTTGTACCTAGCCAGCAGCGGCAGGATTACATCCTGGCCGGTTGACCGGACAGAACTCCAAGGGGAGTAACGGCTTACGGCGAACAGGAATTTGGCCTTCGAGTTGGCCAGGACCTGCTGGAGCCGTTGTGCGTTGACACCGCCGGCCGACCAGTCCGCCCGCATGTCTATGCCGATGAGATGGACCGGCCCGATGACCTCCTGCCAGCGCGACCAGTCCTCACCGCCGATGGGCGAGGCGAACATCAAGGCCGTCATCGATGCATCCTCGTCGCGGTTGCCCGGCGCGATGAACGATGGCACGGAGGCGAAGAGGTACGCAGCCGGGGCGAACAGTTCGCCGCCCCATCGCCATTCCTGCCGGCCTTTCCGGACAAGCTCGCCGGCGTGGACGACGAACTGCGGCCTGGCCTTGAGGATGGTGGCCGCCAGCAGGGTCCAGTCGGCAGGGTTGGCACGCGCGTCGCCGACCGCGGCGAAACGCAGCGTACCGCCGGGCGTCGCAAGGGCGGATATGGTGAACGGTCCCATGTCGGCCCGGCCCAGGCCGTCTTCAGTCTGGGCCGTGACTTGCTCAGTTCCAATCTGCATGCCCACGACCCCGTCAACGTAGAACTGGTGAAACAGCCCGAGCGGTGAGGACTTCGTGATCTCGCGCCAAGTCGTCGTCGGCATATCCGGCCGCGTCGCAACCTGGCCGCCAGGGAACGAACCGTTGATCCTGACCGTCACGCGGCAGGGGACGTTGGTGCGGCAGGAGACGGTCAGGTAGTCGTTGCCGCGGGCGCCGAGGACGGGGCCTGCGACGATCTTCAGGTCCTTGGACTGTAGCCCCACCAGCGAGATGCCCAGGGGATTCTCTCCCGACGGGGCAGGCTGTCTGTTTACGTACCCTTCAGCTGTCAGGACATTTGTGCCCCTGACCAGCAGGGCGGGATTGATCCCCGGTATCGTCTTGAAGGCAAAGGTCTTAAGCTCCGGCGGGCCTTCGATCTTGCTGCCGTTCAGCGCAAAGGTGCAACTCTGCTCGCTGTCCAGGCCGTGGGTCAGCTCCAGCGCCGCATATCGCCCCGGATCGTCGATGAGGAATTCTGTCCTGGCCAGGACAGTTGCCCCCGGTGGCAGTTCACTGAGCTTGTCTGAGAAACTCGCCCCGCCGTCGGTGCTGAATTGCCACTTGCCTGCTAGCAGATCGCCAGGATGGTCGGCCTGGGTGGTGGAGGTCGTCTGCGCCGCTGCCCCTCCGCCCGGCCAGGCTGACGCGGCCAGGCAGCACAGCGCACAGACCAGGGCTCTAGCCATGAATTGCTCCTATCTTCGGCAGGGAGTGTAGAAGGACTTCGGCGGCGACCCCAGAGTGTTGGTCAGCTCGCCGATCTTCTCTATCCTGCACGTGATCACGTCGCCGGGGGACAGGAACTCACCCGTCGCCAGGGCCACGCCGGCCGGCGTGCCGGTGGCAATGACGTCGCCCGGCACGAGCGTCATGACGTGGCTGCAAAACGACACGAGCTCGAACACGTTGAAGATCATCTGCGAGGTGTTGGACTTCTGGCGCGTCTTGCCGTTGACGGTGAGCTCTACTTCCAGGTTGCCCGCGTCGCCGATCTCCTCGGGCGTGACCAGGTACGGGCCCAGCGGACAGAAGCCGTCGGCCCACTTGCCGTGCAGCCAGTCGAAGAACTCATCCTTTGGCCGCTTGGCCCGGCCCTCGGCGAAGGTGACGCTGCGCGCGGAGATGTCGTTGGCGATGGTGTAGCCGGCGATGTGGTGCTGGGCGGCCTGCGGCGAGACGCACTTGGCCCGGCTGCCCATCACCACCGCAAGCTCGATCTCGTAGTCTATTTGCCGACTGTAGCTCGGCCAGGGGATTTCGTCGCCCGGGTTGGCCACGGTCGTGGCCGGCATCAGGAACGGGCGCGGCGTGGTCGTGCCCTTGGGGTCCTCGGGCATGTCACCGCCGCGGTCTACCTCGCGGCCGTGCTGGCTGTAGTTGACCGCCAGGCCGATCAGCTTGGGCGGGCTGGGGATAGGGGCCAGTAGCTTGATCTCCGCATGTGGGATGAGCGTCTCGCTGCGGGGGGCAAGCTCTGCCAGGCGTTCCATCATGGCCCCGCCGCCCTCCAGTGCCTCCAGCAGGCTGCCCGGCCCGTCAGGCCAGGAGCTGGGCACGTCGACCAGGCCGGCCTCGGTGACTATCCCAAACGAGCGCCTGCCCCTGTGCACGTACGAAGCCAACTTCATCTCGGGTCCCTTGAATGGCCAACAGTAAAAGTAGCGTCAGCATAGCAACTTGCCCACGGGCTGGCAATGGCGCCGCAAGGCCATCCGCCGGCGGGTCTTGAGGCGTCCGATCATTGGCAGAGGCGGTTGCAGCCTTGATGTGTAGCAGGCCCCCGCTGAAGCGGGGGACAGCCGACCCCCGCCCAACCCCTCCCCCGCCGCGGGGGAGCTGGCAGGGGTGGGGGAACCTGGGACCGTGGCTAAAGCCGGGGCCTATTACACCGCATAAGACGCCTTGGCTACAGCAGTTGTGGCACACGGACCGCGATTGGGATCGCCACACGTTTGGGCGGGTTTTGGGTGATTGACGGATCTAGGGGTCTGGGTTAACATGAATGATGCTTAGCTTCGGTGCCGGTTGGCTCAGACCGGCCCGGCCCGTCCATATGGAGGAGTAAAAGTGGTTCGTCTCGCCTACGTTGCTCCGCTATTGCTATTGGCTTCAACAGCAATGGGCGGCTACATCGGTTCCCCAAGTTACCTGCTGTTGCCCCTTTCCGGCGGCCTGGACCACCTGACCGTGGCGGCCGGGGAGAGCTTCGACCTGGACTTTGTCCTGTCCAGCGAGGACGGGGCCAGCCACGTCTCGGCCATCTTCCAGGCATACTTCGATCGGCCGGGGCTGGAGTACCTGTCCTACTCCTGGGCCAGTCCGTTTCCGACCGGCGTATCCTATGACAGCAGCTTTCCGGTGCTCTCGACGCTGCCGGCGACGATAGACGTCGACACGCTCGCGGGCCTGCGGTACGAGCCGAACTACGCCGACGTCGAGTTGGCTAACGCCACTGGCGGGCCGGACTTCACGGTCGGCACGCTGGTCACGCTCACGCTGCACGTGCCGGAAGACTACCCCTACCACGGGGCGATGATAATCGCCTCGATGCCCGACAGCTTCGTGGACGGCGGCGGGGAAGAAGTGCCCACGCTCGGCGGGACATTTGAGCTGACGATCACGCCCGAGCCGGCCACCCTGGCGATGCTGCTTGCTGGGACCGTCTATCTGGTCCACCGGCGCAAGCGCTAGCGCTTCTGCGAGGCGGCCAGGGCCGCCTCCAGGTCGGCCTGGATGTCGGCCAGGTCCTCGATGCCGACGCACAGGCGGACGTATTCCGGAGTCACGCCGGTCGCCCGCTGTTCCTCTTCGGTGAGCTGCTGGTGCGTGGTGGAGGCCGGGTGGATCACCAGCGTCTTTGCGTCGCCGATGTTGGCCAGGTGACTGGCGAGCTTGACGGCGTTGATGAACTTCACTCCGGCCGCCTTGCCGCCCTTGATGCCGAACCCGATGATCCCCCCGGGGCCGAGCGGCATGTACTTCTTAGCGTTGGCGTGGTGGGGGTGGTCCGGCAGTCCGGGGTAGTTCACCCACTCCACGGCCGGGTGCTTAGCCAACCAGCGGGCGATGGCGATGGCATTCTCGCAGTGCCGCGGCATGCGGACGTGCAGCGTCTCGATGCCCAGCAGGAACAGGAAGGCCGCGAACGGGCTCATGCACGCCCCGGTGTCTCTCAGCCAGTGCGTGCGGATGTGGATGATGTAGGCGATGTTGCCCAGGGGCTTCAGCGCCTCGGCGAACACCATGCCGTGGTATGCGTCGTCGGGTGCGCAGAACTCAGGCCACTTCTTGGGGTCTTTGACCCATTGGAAGGTGCCGCCGTCGACGATCGCCCCGCCGATGTGGACGCCGTGGCCGCCAAGGTACTTGGTGGTGGAGTAGACCACGATGTCGGCCCCGTGCTCGATGGGGCGCAGCAGGAACGGCGTGGGCACGGTGTTGTCCACGATGAGCGGCAGGCCGCGGCGGTGGGCGGCGTCGGCGAGGCGGCGGAAGTCCGGCACGTCGTTCTTGGGGTTGCCGATGCTCTCGATATACACGCACCGCGTCCGCTCGTCCGCCAGCCGGTCGATCTCCTCCGGCTTGTCGGGGTCGAAGAACCTCACCTCGATGCCCAGCTTCTTGAATGTCTGGGTGAACAGCGTCCAGGTGCCGCCGTAGAGGCTGGTGGCGGAGATGAGGTTCTGGCCGGCGTGTGTGATCGTGCAGATGGCCGCGGTGATGGCCGCCTGCCCGCTTGCAAAGGCCAGCCCGCCCACCCCGCCGTCCATCGCCGCCAGACGCTTCTCCAGCACGTCGCAGGTGGGGTTCATCAGCCGCGAGTAGATGTTGCCGAACTCCTTCAAGGCGAACAGGTTCGCGGCGTGATCGGTGTCCTTGAACACGTATGAGCTGGTGGCGTAGATCGGCACCGCTCGGGCCAAGGTCGCCGGGTCCGGTTGCTGCCCGGCGTGCAACGCCAGCGTGCCCAGGCCGGGTTTCTTTGGAGAGGTCATCTTAGCTTTGTCTCCTCTGTCAAACGGGGCCGGTCAGCGCGCCGGCCAGGTAGCACAAGCATAGCGCGACCAGAAACAACTAACAAGGGCATCCCTCGCGATGTGCCAGGGGGCTAGAGAGCGAACTTGACCTGGCCGGCGACGATGGTGGTGACGGCGCGGCCGACCAGCCGCCACCCGTCGTATGGGCAATTGCGGCTGCGGGAGCGGAACTTGCCGGTGTCCACCGTCCAGCGGGCCTTGGGGTCGATGATCGTCACGTCGGCCGCCGCGCCCACCGCCAGCCGCCCCAGAGGCCGGTTGATCGCGCGGGCCGGGGCGATGGTCATCCGCTCGATCAGCTCTGGCCAGTCCACCAGCTCGGTCTGCACCAACGCCTTTGCGTAGAGTCCCACCGCGCACTCCAGGCCGATGATGCCGAAGGCAGCCAGGCCGAACTCCAGCTCCTTCTCCTCGCGGGCGTGCGGGGCGTGGTCGGTGGCCAGGCAATCGATCGTGCCCTCGGCGACGCCGGCCCGCAGGGCGTCCACGTCGCCGGCCGAGCGCAGCGGCGGGTTGACCTTGTAGTTGGGATCGTAGCTGCTGCACGCGGCGTCGGTCAGCAGCAGGTGGTGTGGCGTCGCCTCGGCCGTCACGGGCAGGCCGCGGGCCTTGGCCTCGCGGATCAGCTCCACGCTGCCGGCGGAGGTGACGTGCTGAACGTGGTAGCGCCCGCCGATCCGCTCCACCAGCTCCAGGTCGCGCCGCAGCATGATCTGCTCGGCCGAGGCGGGTATGCCGCCCAGCCCCAGCCGTACCGCCACCGCGCCGCTGTTCATCACCCCGCCAGCCAGGTCCCCCTCCTGGCAGTGCTGCATCAGCGGCACGCCGAGCATCTTGGCGTACTGAAGTGCCCGCTGCATCACGGAGGTGCTAGCCACGCCGTCGCCGTCGTCGCTGAAGGCGACTGCCCCGGCCGCCAGCATCATGCCCATCTCCGACAGTTCCTTGCCCTCGCGGCCGTTGGTGATGCAGCCGACGGGCAGCACGCGGGCGAGGCCGGCCTCGCCGGCCCGCTGGAGTACGTACTGCACGGCCGTCTCGTTGTCCATCGGCGGGTGCGTGTTGGGCATGGCAAGGATGGTCGTGAACCCGCCCGCCACCGCCGCCTCGGCCGCGGTGGCGATGGTCTCTTCCTCCTCGTGGCCCGGCTCGCGGCAGTGCACGTGCAGGTCGATCAGCCCGGGGCAGACGATCCTGCCCGCCGCGTCGATCGTCTGCCGCGCAGCGGCCTTGACCTTGCCGATTCGGGCGATCTTGCCGCGGGCGATGGCTACGTCCGCCTGCTCGTCCCGCCCGCTCGCAGGATCAACCACCCGCCCGTTCTTGATCAAGATGTCGTTCATTTGGTTTGCCTTCCGCCCGGGACGGCCCGTCGAGGTGCGGAGCTGGCTGTGATTCGCTATCCCCGCAGGGGCGTCCAGATTCCAGCCGGGGGCGTCAGCCCCTCGCAAGCCTGCACTCCTCAAGCCCCAACGGGGCGATCAGATTCCAGCCGGGGGCGTCAGCCCCTCGCAAGCCTGCACTCCTCAAGCCCCAATGGGGCGATCAGATTCCAGCCGGGGGCGTTAGCCCCCGGTAACCCGGCCCGACAGGCCCAAGCCCCGAAGGGGCGGTAGAAATCATCTCCAAATATAACGCTCGTCGTACTCGACGCCATGTTTTTCCAGCAGGGCCACCAGTTCCTCCTGAAAGCTCAGCTTCCGATGATGCTCCGCTTGGTTCTCGATGTACTGCTTCACCTGCGGCAACAACGATGGCGAGACCGTGAAAGCTGCATACCCGTCCTGCCAGGCGAAGTCGCGGAGGTCGGGAAACTGCTGGTGGGCCCAGGCGGAGGAATTCGCCTTCACCGCGCGCACGAAATCGGCCACAGCCATTGTGGCGGGGATACTGGCAGCCAGATGGACGTGATCCGGCATCCCGTTGGCGAGGAGTACCTGCCCCTGGAGCTTCCTGGCGATGCCGCCGATGTATCTGCACGTCCTGCTGAGTGCGTCGCCAGCGAGAAGAGGCCGGCGCTGCTTGGTGGAAAAGAGGATGTGGTAGAACAATGCCCTGTGTGACATCTTGCCTCTGCCGCCCCTTCGGGGCTTTCAACTCAACTTCGCGCCTTATTCCGGGGGCTCACGCCCCCGGCTATCCTCTGTACGGCCCTTCGGGCCTGGGGGCACTTGCACCTCGTCTGAGGCGCGCCTGCTACGCACCGGCCTTGACCTTACCGATTCGGGCGATCTTGCCGCGGGCGATCAGGTGTCAGCCGAGGGCGTCAGCCCCGGTGCCGAGCTTCATTCCCTTCCCTGGCTGACGAGGTACAGGACGGCCATGCGGACGGCCAGGCCGTTGGTCACCTGCTGGAGGATGCAACTGTTCGGCCCGTCGGCGACGTCGGAAGTGACTTCCACGCCGCGGTTGATCGGCCCGGGGTGCATGATGAGCACGTCCTTTCGGCAGCGGGCCAGCCGCTGGCCGTTCATGCCGTAAAGCCGGCTGTATTCGCGCACCGAGGGGAACAGGTTGCTGCTGAACCGCTCGAACTGGATCCGCAGCATGTTGATCACGTCCACCTCGCCCAGCACGTCGTCGAGGGTGTTGGAGATCTCGCAGCCCATCGTCTGGATGGCCGAGGGAACCAGCGTCGGCGGGCCGACCACCACCACCTGCGCGCCCAGCTTCACCAGGCCCAGGATGTTGCTGCGGGCGACCCGGCTGTGCCCGATGTCGCCGACGATGGCGACCTTCAGCCCCTCTACGCGCCCCAGCCGCTGGCGGATGGTGAAGATGTCCAGCAGGGCCTGGGTGGGGTGCTCGTGCTGGCCGTCGCCTGCGTTGATGACAGACGCCTTCAGACGCCGGGCCAGCATGTGCGGCGCGCCGCTCTGGTCGTGGCGGATGACGAAGATGTCCACGCCCATCGCCTCGATGTTCTTGGCGGTGTCCAGCGTGGTCTCGCCCTTGGCGACGCTGGAGCCCTTGGCCGAGAACAGCAGCGTGTCGGCGCTGAGGCGGCTCGCCGCCAGCTCGAAGCTCATCCGCGTGCGAGTCGAGTCCTCGAAGAACAGCAGCGCCACCACCTTGCCTCGCAGCGCCGGCACCTTCTTGATCGAGCGGGTGGAGACCTCCTTGAAGCTCTCCGCCGTGTCGAAGATGTGAACTATCTCCCCGGCAGTGAGCTCATCCATCCCCAGCAGGTCCTTGCGGGTCCAGACGGACTCACCCGCCGCCGCGGCTGAGGGTTCACGCGTTCGCGACGATGAAGACGCCTTCCTCGCCATCGTTTTCCTTCAGCTTGACCTGGACTCTCGCCCCGCTGGTGACGCGCAGGCTTCGCCCGATGAAGTCGGCGGCGATGGGCAGCTCTCTCCCGCCGCGGTCGATGAGTACGGCCAGGCGGACGATCCGCGGCCGGCCGAAGTCCGCGATCGCATCGAGCGCCGCGCGAACGCTGCGGCCGGTCTGGAGCACGTCGTCGACCAGCAGCACCCAGGCGCCGTCCACGTCGAAGTCTATCTCGGTCGCTCGCACCACCGGCGCGCCGCGCCTCATGGCCAGATCGTCGCGGTAGAAGGTGATGTCCAGCACGCCGTGGTCGATCCGCAGCTCCGGCCTCTGCGCGCGGAGACGGCAGATGAGCCGCTCGGCCAGCGTCTGGCCGCGCGTGCGCATGCCGATCACTGCGATGCGGTTCTCGGGGGGCAAATGCGACAAGACAGCCTTGAACAGGCGATCGAGGGCCAGTTGGACTCCTCTCCCGCTGAGCAGTTTCTTCATGGCCGGGTGCCTGGGTCCTGTCATGTCGTAACCAAAATGATACAGCCTGCTGGCCGCAGAGGCAAGCGCTCATTGTCGGCCTGCGGGCTTGCCGCCAGGCCGCGTGGCGCATGACTGGTAGGGCGCGCAGCTTCGCTGCACGCGGGTGGGCCATTCTGCGGGCAACCCGGCTTCGCGTAAGCTAGGCCGGGCCTTCGGCAAGTTGCCCGCCCTACAGGGGCGCAGACTTGTCCCCCGGCCGGCCGTCGCATAGGACTTCCCAAAGTATCGAGGAAGCCGACCGCATGGCCCAAGAGATCACGATAAACCGCGCGCCCGTGCTGACGCTGTGGGGGGCGGTGGTGGCTGAGCGGATGGGGTTCGACCGCGACGCGGCGCTGACGCTGGGCAAGTGCCTGGCCGGGCTGAACGCGCAGAGCAAGGGGCGGTCGCTGGGCATCTACGGGCCGCCCAAGGGCGTCGAGGCCGGCCCGGCGGAAAAGGCCGGACTGGGCGAGGAGTTCTGGGTGGAGGTCTGCGGCCGGCCATTGCCGGCGAAGAACACCGCCGCCGGCGTCCGCGCCGTCGTGAGGGACCAGCCCATTGACCCCGTCGCCGTCCAGAAGTACCTCGACGGCAAGTTTGGCGGTGACCTCCAGGCCGTCCGCGACGCGATGACCGCGCTAGCCAGGCCCTTTAAGACCGAGCAGCTCAGGGCCAAGGCCTACGCGCTGTACGAGCAGTTCCGCCCGAAGATTCCCCGCGGCCGCGTCGGCTGGGGGGCCAAGGGCACGCTTGACCTGGGGATGGTCCGTTCCCTGGCCGGTCGGTAGGGCGTGCAACTCGTTGCACGCGCAAGCTCGCCCCTAATGGACTGCCCGCGGCAGGAAAGCGCTGCGCGTTTCAGGGGGGAGTGGTATTGGTTGTCGCGGCGGGCGAGCCGTCCGGTGGCACCCGGGCAGGTCAAAGGCCCGCAGGGGCGCGGGCTCGGCCCGAAGACAAGGAGACAATCATGTCCGACTCCCAAGGCCCGAAGCGAAAGAGAGCCCTGCTGTTGGAACTGTTTCTTGTTCTAGTCGTTGTCGTCCTGGTGGTCTCCGTGCTGCTGCCCATGCTCCAGCCGGCCAGAGAACTGAGGATGATCACCTCGGTGGGGAGGCCGGGGGCGCCGTCGGCGGGCGCATACGGCCTAGCAGGCGACCAGACAGGGCCGGACAAGACCGGCGAAGCTGCCCTACCCGAACCCCCAGCCGGGCTGAAGCTCATCTACACCGCCGAGATGCGCGTGGCCATCGAGAAGGACCTGGCCGAGGCGTTTCCGGCCAAGCTGGCCGAGCGGGTGAAAGACTGCGGCGGGTATGTCTCGGAGTCGCTCTCATGGCGGCAGGCGGGCGAGAAGCCCGCCGGTCGCATCACCATTCGCGTTCCGTCCGACAAGCTCAACGAGCTGATGGACTGGATCGGCAGCGGGGCCACTGTCCTGTATAGAAAGCTCGCCGTCCAGGACATCACGGACCAGTACGTGGACATGGAGGTGCGGCTGGCCAACCTCCAGGCCATCGAGGTCCGGCTGAAGGACCTGCTGAACAAGGCGGCCGGCAAGCTGGATGAAGTGCTCAAGGTGGAGCTGGAGATGCAGCGCGTCCGAGGGGAGATCGAGCAGTTGCAGGGCCGCAAGAGGCTGTGGGACCACCAGGTCGCATTCTCGACGCTGACGGTGAGCTACGAGGTGGGCGGGGTCTATCGCGGCGGGCGGGTGCCGACGGAGAGCTTCGCGGCGCGCGCCCGTGCAGCGTTGGCCGCGTCTCTGGACGTTTTCCGTGTGGCGATGGGTGTGGCGGCCCTCGGCGCGATCTACGCCTGGCCGTGGCTGGTGCTGCTTCTCGTGGTGCTCGTTATCGTCTGGCTCGCCCGCCGTGTGGTCTGCCGAAAGACCCCCGGCTGACCGCACCGCCGCGCAGCGCCGAGGGAGTAGGGCGTGCAATGCTCCGTCGCCAAAGCTATGGAGCGTCGGTGATCGGATGGATCAGTTCGGCCCGCTCGCGCTTTCTGTTCTGGACCACGTGGACGCGTGTCGTAACCTTCCACCGAGGCCGCGTGCCAGGCCACGTCCAACTCGCTGCTCGGAAGTGATTACTTCATGGTGTCGCTGAGCCAGACGGATTCAGGTTTTGGCTGACTGACCACGTGGGCGGGCGTGTGCCTGCTGCCCAGCAATCGCTGGCCCGCCAGCATGGACGCCATCATTGCCTCTGGCCGACGTTCCAGGGCGTAGACGACGCTGGAGAGATGGCTAGCCACCCCTTGGCAGCCGGAGTTGTTGGCCTGGCAGGCCGCGAGCAGTTCATCGCGGGCCTGCTGCCATCGGCCCGTGGCGGCGCTGAGCAGGGCCCGCCAAACAGGCAGGTCGTAAGGCAGGCCTGCGCGGTCTTTCGACATCTCGTCGAGAAGGGCCTGGGCCTTGTCGAACTGACCGCCCGCCAATAGGGCCAAGACGGTGTCATAGGGGTCTTGGGTGTCTTGTCTGACGAAGGTGCGGGGATTGCCGCCAGGGGTGCGAATCGCCACTTCTGCGGCGGCATTGCCGAGCTGCTCAGATGCTTCTGGCAGCCGGTGCTCGTAAGCCAGCAGTAGCACCGCCCACAATGAGGCGGTCAAGTGGGTGGAATCATTTGCCATCAGCGTTTGCAGGGACTCCATGGCCTTGTCGGGCTCGCCGGCGCAGGCGTAAGCCAGAACGAGCCATTGGGCGGTCGCCTGCCTCAGGCAACTGCCTTCCGGCAGTGCACTGAGTGTGGCCTCAAAATGCGCACCCGCCTCAAGGGGACGCTGCTCAGCCAGGAACGCAATCCCCACCGCGATGGCCTCCCAGCCAGGGGGCGCGCCCTCGGGGCGTCGGACTTGGTTGGCGTAGAGCACCGCACGATCGCTCTGGAGGTCCAGGGCGTATGCCAGCGCCAGCATGGCATACGGCTCAGGACCGTCAGGCTCCGAGGCTATCACCTGGGTCAAGAAGGGGATCGCGGCCTGGGGGCAGCCGGCCGACAGAAGCTGCGCGCCCCGCTGAAATGTCAGGTCGACCCGGTTCGTCGGCTCGCATCCGGCTATTGCCAGAATGCTCAAGGCTATCCAAGGAGCTACTTTCTTGCCGGGCATGGCCAGGCTCCTTGAGTGTCCTCGAAGACCGCATCCAGGGGGCTGAGGTACCGTTGTTCGATCCGCCCCTTCATGGCAGAACCGGCCTGCTCGTCCGGGCTCATGAGCATGGCCGTTATGAGGATCACCACCTCCTGCTGTTCCTTCCACTGGCGGACGCTTCGAAACGGAGCGCCAGCCACGGGAATGTCACCAAGGAACGGCACCTTTTCCACTGTCGAGCGCTGTTGCTCTCTCAGAAGCCCCCCGATCAGGATCGTTTGGCCATTCTTGATCGCGACGACCGTTCTTGCCTTTCGGCGCGTAACGACCGGCAGTGGAGAATTGGTGCTGTCGTTGTTGTTTGACGAGTCGCGGTTGTTCTCAGCCACCACGTCGGACACTTCGGGCTCGAAAACCAGCGATATCTCGCCGTTCTCCCCGATCTGGGGAGCCACCTTCAGGGTAACGCCTGCCTTGATCGACTCCAGCCGATAGTACGGGTTCGAGGCTTGGCCGCTCAGCAGGGAGAAGTACTTCTCCTGCCCGACGAACATCTCAGCCTCTTGGCCGTTCATGACAAGGATCCGGGGATTGGCAAGAACCCTTCCCTTGCGTTCCTGGATGATGGCTCGAAGCGTCAACTCCACGTACGTAGCAAGGTCGGACCCGGCGTCATACGTGACCGTTCCGACCAGGTTGCTGAACTCGCTTGCGAACTTGGCTTGGTTGTACTGCCAGTCCAAGCCGAGCTGCTTGGAGCCGTCCTCTGTCAGCTCGAAGACGATGGCTTCGATAGCCACCTGCTGGGGCGGCGCGTCGATCAGCCTGATCGACTCGATGACTTTTTGTCTTATGGCCTCCGGAGCGGTGATCAAGATGCTCCCGGTCATCTTATCGAAGGTCACGTATTGTGCGAGCGAACTGTGAAGCATCGCCTTGACCTGGTCGCAGGTCGCGTAAGACAGCTTGACGCGCTGGCCGGAGGCGGTTAGCTGGAAAATCGCGCTGCCCGGCTCGGCCCGGCCGACGAGATAGTAGTCCTTGATCTTCACGAACGCATACCCGCCCACGGAGCAGATTCGCTCCAGGCATTCTTCCACAGGCATATCCCTCACGGCCAACGTCACCAGCCCTTGGACGCTTTGTTCGCACAAGATCGCCACGCCTGTCTGGGATGAAATGTCTTGAAAGGCCTGCCGAAGCTCGGTGTCGATCCAGATGTTGCTGACCAACCCGGGCTTGTCGGCTGGCGAAGACCTGCTAGCCCCGGCAGGCCGGGAGGTCGGCGCCTTCTCTGGTAAGCCCGCTGCCCGCAGGCGATCGGCCGCCGCCAGCAGACAAAGCAGGCAAGCCACCAGCCGCCAATAGATTGGGCGGCTAATCAGATGTACGGGGACTTTCATCCGGTTTGACCGCTTGCAGATAGACTTCAATCGGGACCTTGGCCGACCAGTTGCGGCCATCCTCAGTCATCCCGTCAATGACGAGGGAGAAGGAATGACGCCCCTTGGGGGCCTGGGGGGGAATCCGTACGACAAGCTTTACGGTCTTTGACGCTCCAGGCGGACAGGTGAAGGTCGCCGGCTGAATATCCACCCAGTCTTCGGTTTCCACCGTCTCCGTCAACAGGCCGGCCTTGCACTGAAGCGATTGGTCCGACGTGTTCCCTATGGTGACTTTAGCGCAGCGGTACGCGCCCGGAGCTGCGGCGCACACGACCCGATCCGGAGCGATCTGGAGCGGAGAAGGGTTGCTGTTCTGCACCTGTCTGTGCGGCAGCGCCAGAAGCTCGGCCTGGGCCGGCGTAATCTCCAACGGCAGGTTGTAGTGAGCCTTTGCCCACTCGGATTGATAATCAAGCTCGGCCCTCAACGTGTACTTGCCGGGGGGGAGCGCCCGATCCAGACGGGCCTCGAACAGTCGGCTGTCGCCCCCGAAAATGCAGGGCCGGCGGCTTGTCAATGGAGCTGCGAACACCGTACGGGAGTCCTCGTTCTGTATGCGAACCGTGCCGGAGGCCTCGAACCGGGCCTTGCCGGTGTTCTGTATGACTACCGCTATCGCGGGTCGAGCCAGTGCGGCTTCGGCAGGCTGTGCTGACGCCGAGGGGTCCTTGGGCCAGACGAGTTCGCACCGTGTGATGCGAGCCTGCCGTGGAAAGGACTGCCCGGGGACAGTGAGGAAAACTCCTGAGGCGATGCGGTAGGTCACCAGAAGGCCCTTGGGGCTGTTGGGAGGCGGCTTAAGCGTTACTATGATGGCGCTGTAGAACTCTCCCCTGGCCTCCTGCGGGACCTTGACCGTTGCCTGGATGGCTTGCGACTGGCCCGGCTGTAGCGTAAGGGTGTTCTTGTCCAGCGTTATCCACGTGGTCGCGGACGTCTTTGACGACCCGGCCCTGTGGAAGTCCAGGGCGCCTTCCTCCGACACGGCGACGTCCATGGCCTCCAGTGTGGCTGACTGGGCGACGTCGTTCTCGCCGCGCCTGTTGTTGGAGACCGTGATGAGAATCTGTCCTGTTTGCCCGGGCTTTACCGTCAGCTCCTGCTTCAGAGGGGAAACGCTGATGCCCGCGAAGGACGGACTGGCAGCGGCCAGCATGATGACCCCTGAAGCCAGCATAACGAGATACGAGTGCTGCACGGTCTTATCCATTGCCTTCAACCTACCAAGAAGCTGTCAGAATGACTTCGGCTGAGTATGTGCCTGCATCGTTTGCCCTATCGGCGGCAGATGTCGCACAAACCCAGATCGTGATCTCATCGAACGGACCGTTGCCCTGGACGGTATAGCTACGGGTAAGAAACATTGAGGAGGCTACCCAATCGCCGTCTCCGTTTTGCAGCGATGGGCCTGTCAGCTTATAGGCGGTCGTCAGAATGTCGCCGCCCGACAAGCTAAGGACCTCGTCGCCGGCCTGAGCGGCGGAAACGCTGATGCTGCACGGGCTGTCGTGTTCCAGCATCATCGTCAGGGAGTCGGACTGCGACTGGTTAGGGGCGGAAACATGGCTGGCGAGGCTTATGGAGTATGGCTGGCCGGCCCAGCCCGCAGCCAGCAGGATGCCGCATGCCAGGCATAGGCTGCCTACACAGGCGATCAATTGGACTTGTCGGCCCATTCCCGACCCTAGCCACATCTTCTGGCGGGGCGGGTGGCCGGTCCCCGCCTCGTCAGAAGCCATTCCAGCCTACTGCTTTCGGCTCTTACCAGGAGGCAGTCAGCGTCACGCCGCAGGTGTAGTCGCCGGAGTCGGGAGCCTTGTCGTCCGCGCTGACGGCCTGCACCAGAAAGTTCACGGCGTATGAGCCATCCCCGGATGTGTGGACTACCGAATAGGTGTTGCCCACGTTGAAGAACTCGCCAGAACCTGTTCCCGCCACCTTGTAGGCTGAGTCTGGGAGTTCTACGTCGCCGGTAAACCCTCGGTCAGGTCGCCACAGGCCACTCGCTGTGGCCAGACGTCGCCGATTTCCTCAAGCCGCCCCCCGGGATCATCTTGTCCGCATCGGTCGTGTGCATGCGTCGGCCTCCCAAACGCACCCACGGCGACTTGTCCTGAGCGAAGTTGAAGGGCTGCATCGTCTTGCCCCGGCGTAGCTTCAGCGAAGCCGGGACCTTCCCTTCGGGACCGCACCGCCGTCTGGTGCATGGTTACCCGGAGGCCAGCCGGCCAACCGGCCCCTCCCTTGTTAACCTACGGCCGGGCAGCCTGCCTCGTCGTAGCCTTCGGCGAAGACAGGCCTGCCCACCGTAGCCCTGAGCATGTCGAAGGGCGAAGGAGGGTTCGGAGTTGTCGGAAGTCGTCTCGGCTTGCGGCAGTCAATGCACTTTGACCCTCTTCGCTTTCGGCGGACAGCCATTCGTCAAGCGTGAGTGGGTGTTGACGGCCGGATTGTTGCCGGAGTACAAGAACCGAAGTCTGATTTGCGGCCCGTTCGTAGGCCACGCGAGACGACGCGCAATCGAGGATACATCAAACTGGACAAAGGCGGCAGTAGCTACCTGACCGAAGCAGAGTCGTCGGCCGAAGAACCGGCCCCGTGTCGCAGCAACTTGGCTGGACCGCGTGGAACGGGCATGCCGGCGGCAGGTGAGATGGTTTGGCGCTTCCTCCTCCCGCGCCCCCTGGCTGCCTCTTGGCCTGTCCGTTCCGCGACTGCGGGCCTACCCCAAGGACTGGCAGGAGTGCAGCATGACGATCCTTCCCAAGATTAGTCTTTTCCGGCCTCGCGCGGGCAAGA
>Ga0315280_10003437_pt1 | contig 24365 bp, 25 predicted proteins | sample YL17G06_40_MG_FD_203697 | JGI IMG/M metagenome (GOLD analysis project Ga0315280, IMG submission 203697) | Sediment microbial communities from Yellowstone Lake, YNP, Wyoming, USA - YL17G06_40 | ecosystem: Environmental > Aquatic > Freshwater > Lake > Sediment | place: USA: Wyoming | collected... | reverse complement strand
GCGCCGACTGATATGTCTGGCGTTAGGCGCCGTGATGGTAGGTGTATCCAACTACACCTACGAACCCAGCCTCGGGCGACGGGCAGCGGTTGGAAAGAATGTCATTGCAGACGCAGATCTCCCCTGGATCCTGCGGGACAAGCTGCTTCGCATGGCTCACGATATTGAAGCTTGGCAGATCGGGAGTGGCAAAACAAGACGTCGGCCAAGAAGCCGTGTTTTCAACGAATCTTACCTCACGGGAGCCGCCACCCGTCTTGATGGGGCCTTGGTAAATGTGCTTATCACGTCGCCGCCGTACCTCAATAACTATCATTACGTGCGGAACACCCGCCCCCAAATGTTCTGGCTCGACTTCGTTTCGGAAGCGGCGGATCTAAGGCAGCTGGAAACCTCCAGTTTTGGAAAGTTCTGGCAAACTGTCCGAGCTGAGCCCCAGATTCCACTCGCCTTCTCATATCCAGAACTGGAAGGAAGACTAGCCGCGCTTCGCTCACTTCACCCAGAGAAAGGAGCGTATGGCGGGGCGGGGTGGGCCAATTACGCGGTCACGTACTTCAACGACTGCGCCAGATTTTGCGAGGCGACCGCGCGGGTGATGGCCCCCGGCGGCCTGGTCGTCGTCGTGATCGGCAACAACATACTTCAGGGCGTCGAATTCAAGACCGACGAGCTGTTTGCGCACATTGCGGAGCGATACGGCTTCGAGGTCCAGGAACTGCATCGGGTACGGAAAAAAAGAACCGGATCCAGTATCATCAACTCGTCGGTGCGGGCGGGGATCACCAAAGAGAAAGTCGAACTATACGAGACTGCCGTCGAGCTTCGAATGGGTTCGGCACTCAAGAGGACTTGACCGCAGCCATGATCTTCGCCGCTGTTTCTGCGGGCTTCAGTCTCTTGGCCCACCCTCGGCCCGGGTGCAGAATATCCCATCGGGGCCGTTTCATGTCTTTGCGGCCCGCTCCGGGATCGTGGTTTCCCAAGCCGTCGATAACGGTGTTCCAGACTGGCCGATAATGCTCGATCAGGAATCGCTCGGCCAACTCGATCCATACCGGAACCACGACCAAATAGCGGCAACGGAATTCCTCAAGGTGAAGGTTCTCCGTTTGCTGAACGGATTTGGCGTGCTGAACTAAGCGATTGTACAACGTTCGACGAGCCGTGGTTTCCTTGCCTCCCTTGCGTCTCCCTGCCAATACGGCGCTGCCAACATAGATTGGAATATCTTCTCCCCTTATTGGCTTGTAGTAGTGCAAGCTTCCGACGTAATAGAGTGCGTAGACCCCAACACCTTCGAATGGAGCAGGGGCCAGACTCTGGCATGGCTGCTCCATCAACGCGCGTACCACGTTCTGAGCCAGATTGTCATAGTCCAAGGGATCATACTGCTGAGGCATCGCCGCTTTCGTCATTATTCTTCTCCCTCGTTCGTTCCCGTCGCCCCGGAGTCGCCGCGGGTGATAGGAATCCGCCCCTTGGCCCCGCCGCCGCGAGCCGACCCGCAGGAGAATTGGCCCGATGCCGCAGCCCGAACGACTGCACAAGGACGCCCGGAGCATGCAAAAGAGGCCGCGGTTGCGTCAAGCGGAAACGCGGTCGAGAGCCTCGCTTGATCACCTCGCCCCGGTCATCACGCAACTATCTTGACGCCAAAGCGGCATCATCGGATAGAATGGGCCAAAGGCAGCCCGTCTTGCGGCGAATCGGCCGCCTCACGACCTATCCACGTTGGAGGTCGCAGGGTCACCATGCCCAACCTCGGCTCGTCGGCCCTGCAGGTTCCGCAATCTCGCATCCGGGAACTGGCGGAAGCCGCCATGAAAATGGACGGCGTCCTCAAGTTATACTTCGGCGAATCGAACGTCCCCACGCCCGCTACATGAAGGGCGCCACGGCGGCCGCATTGGCAGAGGGCTACACCTTCTACACGGAGAATGCCGGTCTGCCGGATTCGTTCGCCTTCTGCTGGAAACTGTTCCAGGAGACCCGGGGTGGGATCGCGCCCGGTGTGGCCTTCGGCGCCGGGGGCGAGGGGTCCGCACGAATCTGTTACGCGGCCGAACGCGCCATCCTCGAGCCGGCGATGGAGCGGCTGGCCCGCTGCCTGTCTACAGCGTGGACCTGAGGACTTGACCCATGCCTTCCGGTAGGTCCCGTTCGGCCGATCCGAATCGCGTCCTCACCCTCATCATGGGAGGCGGTCAAGGAAGCCGGCTGTTCCCGCTCACCCGGGAACGCGCCAAGCCCGCAGTGCCCCTGGCAGGGAAGTATCGCCTGGTGGATATCCCCATCTCCAATAGCATCAACTCGGGGATGACCCGGATCTATCTCCTGACGCAATTCCTCTCCGAATCCCTCCACCGGCACGTCTATGGGTCGTTCATATTCGACCATTTCAGCGGCGACCAGCTCTACCGCATGGATTTCCGGACGCTCTTGGGGCAGCACGTCGAGTCGGAGGCGGACCTCACGGTGGCCACCTATCCGGTCGCCCGGGACGCCGCCCAGGGGCTGGGCATCATGCAGATCGACGCCGAGCGCCGCATCGTCCGCTTCGTGGAGAAGCCGAAGGCGGCCGAGCTGCTGGATGACCTCCGCCTGGATCGCGCGTCGCAGGCGCGACTCGGCGCCGAGGGCGGTCAGGACCTGTATCTGGCCTCCATGGGGATTTACCTGTTCAACCGGGAGGTCCTCTTTCGCCTGCTGGACAACGATCTCACGGACTTCGGCAAGCACATCATCCCCCAGGCCATCCAGAGCCACCGCGTGTTTTCCTATGTCTTCCAGGGATACTGGCAGGACATCGGGACCATCCGCGCCTTTTTCGAGGCCAACCTCGACCTGACGTCCGAGTTGCCGCGGTTCAACTTCTTCGACATGCGGGCCCCCATCTACACGCGGCCGCGCTTCCTGCCGGCCTCCAAGATCAATGGCGCGGCGATTGACCACGCCATCGTTTCCGAGGGCTGCATCATCAACCACTGCCGGATCTCCTCCAGCATCGTGGGGGTGCGGTGCCGGGTGGATGCCGGCAGCCACATTACCCGCACCATCATCATGGGGGCCGACTATTTCGAGTCCCCGGAATCCCTCCAGCGAGACGCTGCGGAGAATCGCCCCCGCATCGGCATCGGCAAGAACACCCGGATCGACTACGCCATCGTCGACAAGAACGCGCGCATCGGGGACCACTGCGCCATCACGTCCGAGGGCAAGCCCGACACGGCGGACCATCCCCTCTACTACGTGCGCGACGGCATCGTCATCATCCCGAAGGGCGCGATCGTTCCCCACGGGACAACAATCTAGGCCGCACGCCTGCGGGGGATGATCCCCCCGGAACAGCATACCCCGGTCCCACGCATGTCTTGACGTGACCGGGGGGCGCTGGTATTTTCCCCGGGTACGCCAGGCGGGCCATCCGGCTCGCCAGGGAGACGGAGCCAGTGATCACCATCGACGACGTCAGGACCGCCGCCACGCGCATTGCCCCTTACGTCAGGAAGACGCCCCTCGTGTCCGGGCGATGCACGCGAGACAATCCGCTTCCCGACGGGGAGCTGCTGCTGAAGCTGGAGTGCCTGCAGGCGACCGGCTCGTTCAAGGCCCGGGGCGCAAGCAACAAGCTCCTCTCGCTCAGTGAGGCGGAGATCCGGCGCGGCATCGTGACCGCGTCCGGGGGGAACCACGGCCTTGCCGTCGCGTACGTGGGCTGGCTGGGCCAGACGGCGGCTACGATATTCCTCCCCGAGAACGTCTCACCCGAGAAGGTCAAGAAGATGGAGCGCTGGGGGGCCAAGGTGGCGATCCGGGGCCGCCAGTGGCACGAGGCCAACCGAGCGGCTTTGGACACGGCGGCCCGCGAGGGCCTCGCCTATTTCCACCCCTTCGCCGATCCCCTGGTGATCGCCGGCCAGGGGACGGTGGCCCTGGAGATCCTGGAGCAGGCGCCCGAGGTGGATGACATCCTGGTGGCCATCGGCGGCGGCGGGCTGATCAGCGGAATCGCTCTGACGGTTAAAGCTCTGCGGCCGTCCGTGCGCGTCATCGGCATCGAGCCGACGGGGTCGCCGACGCTTCACGAGAGCGTCAAGGCCGGGCGCGTGGTGGAGCTCCCGGAGATCACGACCATCGTCCCAACCATGGCGTGCGCCAAGACCGAGGCGATCAACCTGGAGATCGTCCAGCGCTATGTGGACGAGATCGTCCTCGTCAGCGACGAGGACATGCGCGAGGCCGCGCGCTGGCTGTGGTTCGAGATGGGGCTGGCCGCCGACCTGAGCGGGGCCGCCTCCATCGCGGCCCTGTGCAGCGGCAGGCTACGGCCGGCGAGGGGGCGCAAGGTGTGCGCCTTGGTCTGCGGCGCGGGACCGGACGGATTGGCATGAGTCGCCAGCCTCCCCGCCTGCACGGGAGCGCGCAGGCGGGCGAGGACCCGGAGGACACCCGGACTCACGCGGCAGGGACGTGGCGGGAGGTGCGCCTCGCGACTTTTGCCGAGGGGATGGGCACAGGAGTGAGCATGCGCTCTAATCGTGGGTTCGTGCCGCACTGGTTCATGATGCTGATGTTGATCGGTGCCGGGATCGTCATCATCGCGGCGATCGTCATCCCCATCCTCTCGCGGATGTTTGCCAGGTGAGCCATGTTTCAGTACCTGTCGACTGAGTTCATCCTGCTCCTGCTGGCGTTTGGGTTTCTGATCGGGCTGATCATCATCGCGGGCGTGATCGGGTACGTGCGCAGGCGGAGGCCGGATTTCACGCCGGAGCCGGTGCGGTTCGTCCCCCACTGGCAAATGATGTCGATGCTGGGCCTGGCCCTCCTCGCGATCCTCGTTGCGATCCTCGTCCCGCTCATCGCGTGGCTGCTGAGGCCCTAGGTGATGTCAGTGGGCCCCGCCGCCGCGGGCGCCATGCAACCCCACGTCCCTGGAGGAATCACCCATGTCACACAGCATCAGAGTGATCCAGTACGGATTGGGCCCTATCGGAACCGCCATCGCGCGCCACATCGTGGAGCGTGAGGGACTGGAACTGGTTGGCGGCGTGGACATCGATCCTGGCAAGGTGGGCAAGGACCTAGGAGCGGTCATCGGCCTGGGGCGTCCCCTGGGCTTCCCCGTGGCCGCCAAGCTGTCACAGGTCCTCGCCAGGACGCAGGCCGACGTGGTGATGCACGGCACCAGCTCGTACTTCGACCTGTTCAAGGACCAGATCCTCGAAATCCTGGAGGCGGGATTGGACATCGTCTCGACGGCTGAGGAGCTCTCGTTCCCGTGGCAGGCCCACCCCCAGGAGGGCGCCGCGGTCGATGCGGCAGCCAAGCGCGTCGGCAAGACCGTCTTGGGCACCGGCATCAACCCCGGTTTTCTCATGGACTCGCTCCCCCTCTGCCTCACCGCCCTCTGCCAGCGGGTGGACCGCATTGACATCGCCCGGATCCAGAACGCCTCCCTCCGGCGCGGGCCGTTCCAGGCCAAGATCGGCTCCGGCATGACGGTGGAAGAGTTCCGGGCCAAGATGGATGCGGGACGCATGGGGCATGTCGGCCTGCCCGAATCCGTGGCCATGGTCTTCCACACGCTGGGAAAGAAGCTGGCGCGCTACGAATCAACCGTCGAGCCGGTGGTGGCCGACAGGCGGGTCAAGACGGACTACTTCGACGTTGAGCCCGGGCGCGTCAAGGGTCTCAAGCAGGTCGCACGAGGCTACACGGATGCGGGCGAGTTCGTGACGCTCACCTTCATCGCCGCTCTGGATATGCCGAATGAGGCGGACACCATCAAGATCACCGGCAAACCCAACCTGGAAGTCACCCTCAAGGGCACCAACGGCGATATCGGGACGGTGGCCATCGCCGTCAATGCGATTCGTCGCGTGAGAGAGGCCCCGCCCGGCCTCATCACCATGCGGGACCTGCCCATCGTCACCGCGTGGTAGGGAAACCGACATGTCTTTTTCCCTTCCCTTCTTGGCGTCTTGGGGGTTCGGAGTTAGGGAGGAGTGATCATGACACGCGTGGGGATTGGAATGGCGGGTAGCGGAATGATCGCCGGCGTCCATCTGGCGGCTCTTAAAGAGATCCCCGATGCGCGGATCGTGGGCGCGTGGAGCACGCCACCCGAAGAGGCCCAGCGCCTTTCAGAGCTGCACCAGATCCGCGGCTACCGGACTTACGACGAAATGCTCGGGGATCCCGAGGTCCATGCGGTCATCCTCTGTATTCCCTCGGGATATCATGCAGAGTATGGGATGAAGGCCGCTTCCGCCGGAAAGCACGTGATCGTCGAGAAGCCCATCGATGTCACTGTCGCCAAGGCCAAGGCCCTCATCGAGACCTGCCAGAAGAACGACCGGAGGCTGTCGATTATCTTCCAGCACCGGTTCAGCCCGGCCGCCAGGAAGTTTCGCAGGGCGCTGGACCAGGGACTTCTCGGACGACTGATCCTCGGAGACGCCTACGTCAAGTGGTATCGCTCTCCGGCCTACTACTCAAGCAATGCCTGGCGGGGGACCAAGGCCATCGATGGGGGCGGCGCGCTCATGATGCAGGCCATCCACATCATCGACCTGCTCCAGTGGATGATGGGCGGGGTGAAGCGGGTGTGCGGCCTGGTCAGGACCTCGACCCACGCCATTGAATCAGAGGACCTCGGCGTTGCCGTGGTTGAATTTGCGAACGGGGCGGTCGGAGTGATCGAGGGCTCTACGGCGATCCAGCCCGGCTTCAAGGAGCGGGCCGAGATCCACGGCCAGAAGGGCTCCGTCATCCTGGAAGGCGGCAATATCACCGCGTGGAAAGTCGAGGGATGCAACGAGGCCGACTACGTGGACGAAGTCAAGGTGTCCTACGGATCCACCAGTTCGCCGGCCATCTCTCACGTGAACCACAAGGCCCAGTTGGAGGAGATCGTCGCTTCGATCCAGAAGAACACGGACTCCTCCGTGAATGGGGAGGAGGGGCTCAAGTCACTGCGGATCATCCTGGGGATCTACGAGTCTTCTGAGAAGGGGCAGTGGATCGAGCTGTGATCGGCCGCGTCCCGGTCCGAGACGTACCTCTCGTCCTGAAGGCTCCCAAGGGGACGGGAAGCCGAGCGGTCGTGGACCCCGGTGCGGCTACCGTCCCTGGGACAGCTCATCATACAGTGCCTGTACCTCGGCCATCTCGCGGCGGAACGGGCCCTCGGCCTCCAGCTTGAGGCTGGTGACGGCGGCGGCCCACCTCACCGCTTCGGCCGGAGGGGCCGTCAACCGTCGTGACACGTACGCCGAGGTGCACGTGTCCCCCCGCCCGCTTCGTCCCCGCACTTCCTCCGGCGCAAAAGGCGCTTCGTCGAACACCCCGTCGTGATAGACCAGCACGCCGCCTCCGTGCGTGAGCAGGACTTCGCGCGGACCATAGGCGGCCAATCGCCTCGCGGCCGCGTAGCGATCGCACTCACCCGTGATCAACCTCGCCTCGACCGCGTCGGTCTTGAGCACGGTGACGCGGCGAAGAATCTCTTCCTTGCCCGGCCACCCGTCGGAGACCAAGATGCCGTTGCGAACGATCCGGAGAAAGCCCTGCACATCCAGGGCGAGGATCCCGCCTTTCGCGGCGAGCACCTCCACCACCTCGCTCGGCACCTCCCCCCGTAGCGAGGCGCCGACGGCGAATGCCTTGGCCTGGAGGCCCGCCACCTCTTCCACCGTGAAGGGGCCGGCCGAGCTGGTCAATTCAATGGTCCGGTCATCGAGATTGGCCGTGGGGTAGATGAGGCGCAGGAGCGTGGAGGCGGGCGTGGCGCGCGCGAACGCCGTCACGCCCAGCCGCTCGAGATCCTCCACCACGTGCCAGTCCTGGCGGGCCAGCCGCGTGACCACGGCGACATTGAGTCCCATCCGCACGGCGACGTTGGCGCCGTAGTTGAACGCGCCGCCATCCACGGTCCGGGTGAGATGGGGGTAGACGATGGTGTCCTTCGTGTAGTGGCCGACGAACGCGATGTCGAATGTCATAGCGCCTCGGGGGTGAGAATACATGGACACGGCAATGTCGGAGGCGTCCGGGGTCCCTCCCCTCTGCATCGACCAGGGACAGTGTATCACACCGCACCCACTTCCGCACTCGCCGCAGCCACCCGGACCTTCCCGATCGTGGCCGACGCGCCTCCCGGTGGATCGCCTGCTGGCCCGGATCCTCCCGGCGCGATCCTGCTTTTGTTTGTGCAGTCTGGGCCACCTGGTCTATAATCCCCCGTCGCCCGCGGTGATTTTCGGCTTTCAGATCTTTCCCGAAGGAAGTGTCATCCCCATGTCTGTGGACCCCATCCTGGCCGATCTGAATCCGCCTCAGGAAGAGGCGGTGCTGCATGGCGAGGGGCCGCTCCTCATCCTGGCCGGCGCCGGCTCGGGCAAGACGCGCGTCATTACCCGCCGGATCGCCTATCTGATCGGCCGGCGCGGCGTCCAGCCCTGGCAGATCCTGGCGGTGACCTTCACCAACAAGGCCGCCGACGAGATGCGACGGCGAGTGGAACAGCTCCTGGGGGCGCGCGGTCTCAGCGTGGCGCTGGGAACCTTTCACTCCACCTGCGTCAAGATCCTGCGCAAGTGGCATCGCGAGCTCAACCTCCGCAGCAGCTTCGTGATCTACGACGAGGCGGATCAGTTGAGTCTCATCAGGGACTGCTTGAAGGCGCTGGACTGGAGCGAGCGGACGTTGAACCCTCGGGGGGTGGCGGCGCGGATCAGCCGGGCCAAGAACGAGATGCTCACGCCGGGCGAGTATGCCACCGTGGCCAACGATTTCACCGAGGAGCGGACGGCCAAGATCTACGCCCTCTACCAGGACCGCCTGCGAGCCAGCCACGCGGCGGATTTCGACGATCTGCTGATGCTCACCGTGCTGCTCTTCCGCGACAAACCCCACGTCCTGCAGTATCACCAGAATCTCTGGCGGTACGTGCTGGTGGACGAGTACCAGGATACGAACCACGCTCAGTACCAGATCGTCAACTTCCTCAGCCGGGCTCACGGGAACCTGTGCGTCGTCGGCGACGACGACCAGTCCATCTACCGATGGCGGGGCGCGGATCTCAACAACATCCTGGACTTCGAGCAAGACCACCCGGGGTGCACGGTCATCCGGCTGGAGCAGAATTACCGGTCCACCCAGAACATCCTGGATGGCGCCGGCGGCGTCGTGGCGCACAACGTCGGCCGAAAGGGCAAGACGCTCTGGACCGAGAACCCGGCCGGCGAACCGATCGTCTTCTACCAGGCGCGGGACGAACAGGCCGAGGCGGACTTCGTGGTCCGGACGATCCGGACCCTGTCCGCCGAAGGCGGATACGCGCTGGATGACTTTGCGGTCTTCTACCGGACCAACGCCCAGTCGCGGGTCCTGGAGGATGCCCTGCGCCGCGAGGTCACCCCGTATGTCATCGTCGGAGGCCTGCGCTTCTACGAGCGGAAGGAGATCAAGGACATCCTCTCGTACCTCCGGCTGGTGGCGAATCCCGACGACGCCCAGAGCTTCAAACGCGCCGTCAACGTCCCGCCGCGAGGGATCGGCCAGGCCACGCTGGACAGGCTGGAGGGGCTTGCCGTCGCCGAGCGGATCTCGATCTGGGAGGCGTGCAAGCTAGCGGGTGACCGGAAGATCCTGGGCCCCAGGGCCGTCAAGGCCCTGAGCGAGCTGGTGGCGCTGATCGAGCGGACCCGGGCCAAGCTGGAGGTGATCACGGTCCCGGAACTCACCTTGGAGCTGCTGGAAACCACGGGATACCTGGCAGACCTCAAGAACGAGGGAACGATCGAGGCGGAATCGCGGATCGAGAACCTGGAGGAGCTCGTCTCGGCCGCCCGGGAGTTCATGGAGCGCAGCGAGGACCAGAGCCTCCAGGCCTTCCTGGACAGCGTGGCCTTGATCGCCGACATCGACGAGCTGGCCGAGGGGACGGGCGCGGTGACCCTGATGACCCTCCATTCCGCTAAGGGCCTCGAATTTCCAGCGGTCTTCATCACCGGCATGGAGGAGGGGGTGTTCCCTCACGCTCGCGCCATGACCGATGATGAGGAGCTGGAGGAAGAGCGCCGCCTGTGCTACGTCGGCATGACCCGCGCTAAAGCGCGGCTGTTCCTCTCGGCCGCCCTGTCCCGGCGGCTCTACAACAACGACGCCTACAACCTCCCCTCCCGGTTCCTGGACGAGGTGCCGACCCATCTGCTGGAGCGAGTGGACGGCCTGGGGGGCAGAGCAGAGCCGCGAGCCGCGAGCCAAGAGCCGGGAGCCGGGTACCCAGCTGAGCTTGGGCCAGGAGCCCATCGGCTGGGTGGCCGAGAGCCGCGAAGGGCGGCCGAAGCCAGCTACGAGGCAGAGGAGAGCTTTGTGGATCACCTCCAGGTCGGGATGCGGGTGCGCCATCCCGACTGGGGCATCGGCACCATCAGGGAGCGCATCGGCGAGGGCGAGGACCTGAAAGTTGTCGTCACCTTCGCGGGCGTCGGCCGGAAGAAGCTGGCCCCGCAGTTCGTCCATCTCGAACGCGCATAGGCGGCAATCCGGCGACTCGGCAATCGGGCAACCTGGAAGGCCTGAATGCCAGGTACCGGGTACCCTCCGGGTGAGGTGGGCCTGGTTGCCTGATTGCCAAGTATGGGCCTTGGCGGTTAGAGGGAGGGTCTGGTGGCGAAGATCACGCGGAAAGAGGTCGAGCACGTGGCGCGGCTGGCGCGATTGGAATTGACCGAGGAGGAGAAGGAGCGGATGACCGCCCAGCTCGACTCCATCCTCGGGTACATTGACAAGCTGAACCACCTGGACACCTCCCGGGTCGAGCCGACCACGACGGTCATCCCCATGGTCAGCGTGATGCGCGAGGACGAGGCCCGCCCGTCCCTCACGCAGGAAGAGGCTCTGGCCAACGCGCCGGATCGCGAGGATGTCTTTTTCCGGGTGCCGAGGATCATCGAGGACTAACCCCAGTACGTGGCAACTGGGCGACTGGGCACCCAGGCAACCCGGAATCCCCTGATTGCCAGATTGCCGGGTCGCCGGAACGCCCCCTGGCGTTCTTGGCGCCTTGGCGGTTGGATGGGGACACGAGCGTGGAACTTTACCGCCTGACCATTCATGAGCTTCGCGATCTGATCCAGAAGGGAGAGGTGTCGCCGGTCGAGGTGGTCCAGAAGTTTCTTGCCCGGATCGGCCAGGTCGAGGAGCGCATCCAGGCCTTCAACACCTTGACGCCGCGAACCGCGCTGGCCTTCGCCCAGAAATTCGAGGACATGCAGGTCCGGAAGGAAAAAATCCCCCCCCTGGCGGGTATCCCCCTGGCCATCAAGGACGTGATCTGCACCAAGGGCGTGGCCACCACCTGCTCGTCCAGGATCCTGGAGAACTACATCCCCCCCTACAACGCGACCGTGATCGCCCGGTTGAACAGGGCCGGCTGCGTGATGCTGGGCAAGGCCAACATGGACGAGTTCGCCATGGGCTCGTCCACCGAGAACTCGGCCTTCAAGAAGACCCGGAACCCCTGGAACCCGGAGTGCGTCCCCGGCGGATCCAGCGGCGGCTCGGCGTCGGCCGTGGCGGCCGACATGTGCGCCGGCGCCCTGGGGAGCGACACCGGCGGCTCGATCAGGCAGCCGGGCGGCTTCTGCGGGATCACCGCCCTGAAGCCCACGTATGGTCGCGTTTCGCGATTCGGACTCGTGGCCTTCGCCTCGTCCCTCGATCAGATCGGACCCATGACCAAGGATGTTCGGGATGCCGCCATCCTCCTCCGGGGGATCGCCGGCCACGATCCGCTGGATTCGACCTCTGCCGACATCCCGGTGCCTGATTACGAAGCCGCATTGGCCGGGGAGGTCAAGGGGCTCCGGATCGGCATTCCCTCCGAGTACTTCGTTGCCGGTATGGACCCGGAGGTGGAGTCGGCGGTGCACGAGGCCATCCGGGTGTTGGAACGGCTGGGCGCGGCGCACGAGGAGGTTTCCCTCCCGCACACCGACTATGCCGTGGCGACCTACTACCTGGTGGCCACGGCCGAGGCCAGCTCAAACCTGGCCCGGTACGACGGGGTCAAGTACGGTTACCGCACGCCCAGATCGGAGCACCTCATCGACATGTACATGAAGACCCGGCGTGAGGGCTTCGGGCCCGAGGTCAAACGGCGCATCATGCTGGGCACCTATGCCCTGAGCGCGGGGTACTACGACGCCTACTACCTGAAGGCGCTCAAGGTCCGGACCCTGATCCGGCAGGACTTCACCGAGGCCTTCAAGCGCTGCGACGTCATCGTGACCCCCACCTCGCCGACCCCGCCCTTCAAGTTCGGCGAGAAGATGGACGACCCGCTCCAGATGTACCTCTCGGACATCCTCACCATCTCGGCCAACCTGGCCGGCGTCCCAGGGATCAGCATCAACTGCGGCTTCACGAAATCCGGGCTCCCCATCGGCCTCCAGATCATCGGGAAGCCCTTCGACGAGGAGACAGTCCTCAAGGTGGCCCACGCCTACGAACAGGCCACCGGCTGGCACACACAGCGGCCAAGGCTGTGAAGCGTGCTTCAATGGAAAACTGACAACCGACAACTGGCAATGAAAAGCCACCCGAATAATGGAGATGACTTGCGCTTCCCGGCGCTCTCCCGTTGTCGGTTTTGAATTGTCCGTTTGAAATTTTTCATTGCGCCAAGGGGTTGAGCGACACCACAAGCGGTCAGGGGGTGCAGCATGTCGATTGGGCAACTGATCCGGACGAGCGTGTGGCTTTGGGTCCTCTTGGCGTTGGTCGTGCTGGCCGCGGCCTCCGCACATGGCGCGAAGGCCGTGACGAGGGCGCCCAGCGGGAAGAACAAGGACCTAGTGGTGATTGATTACGAGCGGTGGATAGATACGCTGAAGGGGACGGTCAAGAACTTCAGTAAGGGATCCGCGCGCGATGTCACGGTGGTGGTGAGGTTTCTCGACAAGAGAAAGAAGGTGCTCGGAGTTCAACGGGTGAGCGTGGGAGACCTGCGGTCGGGAGATCAAAGCTCTTGGAGCCTGGCCATCCAGGAAAGGAACCGGCCAGCGACAAATTACGTGTTCGAGGTCCATGCGATTTGGCAATAGGACAGGACTCAGCAGTCAGCGATCAGCCCTCAGCTCCTGGCTGAATGCCGATAGTTGATGGCTGACCGTTGCTTTTCCCATGTTATACTTCGCCTACGGCTCCAACATGCATCCTGGCCAGATGCAGAAGCGCTGCCCGGGATCCTCGTTCGTCGCCGCGGCGCGGTTGCGGGACCATCGCATGGCTTTCAGGCGACCCTGGGCCGCATGGGACGGCGGTGGGGTGGCGGATATCCAACCATCGTCGGGGAGCATCGTCGAGGGCGTCGTCTGGGAGATCAGCACGGCTCACCGTGATGCGCTCGACCTGTACGAGGAGTACCCGACGGCATACGCGCGCAGGGGCGTGGTCATCGAGACCTTCGAGGGAAAGACGCTGATGGCCTTTGCCTACTTTGCGAAACCGATGGGAAGCTATCGTCCCGGGCGCCGCTACCTTCAGTCGCTCATTGAGGGGGCCAGGGCGCATGGCCTGAGCCCAGCGTACATCGCCTCGCTGGAGGCGATCCCGGCCGAGGATTGAGCATGCCGGAGTACGAGGCAGTCATCGGCCTGGAAGTGCACGCCGAACTCCTGACGAACTCCAAGATGTTCTGCGGGTGCAGCGTGAAGTTCGGCGCGCCGCCCAACACGCAGACGTGCCCCGTCTGCCTGGGGATGCCGGGGGTCCTGCCCGTCGTCAACAGACGCGGGGTCGAGTTCGCCATCCGCACCGCGCTGGCGGTCAACTGCACGATCGCGCCCATGTCGCGGTTTGCCCGCAAGAACTACTTCTATCCCGACCTGCCCAAGAGCTACCAGATCTCCCAGTACGAACTGCCCCTGTCAGAGCACGGCTGGATCACGTTCGCCGTCGCCGGCGAGACGAAGCGGGTGGGCATCCGCCGCGTGCACCTGGAGGAAGACACGGGCAAGCTCGTCCACGCGGGGATCATGGAAGAGGCGGAATCCAGCCTGGTGGACTTCAACCGCTGCGGCGTCCCCCTGATGGAGATCGTGAGCGAGCCGGACATCCGGACGCCTGAAGAGGGGGCGGAATATCTGCGCCAGCTCCGGGCCATCCTGGTCTATCTGGGCGTGTGCGACGGCAACATGGAGGAAGGCAGCTTCCGCTGCGACGCCAACGTCTCGGTCCGCCCCAAGGGTTCCACAGAGTTGGGGACCAAGGTCGAAGTCAAGAACATGAACTCGTTCAAGAACGTGCAGAAGGCGCTGGAGTACGAGATCCGGCGACAGATCAGAGCCCTCCAGGCGGGCGAGACGCTGGTCCAAGAGACGCGCCTCTGGAACGCCGACCAGGAGATCACCCTCTCCATGCGGAGCAAGGAATACGCCCACGACTACCGCTACTTCCCCGAGCCGGACCTCGTCCCCCTCGTCGTCGAGCCGGCCTGGATCGAGGAGATCCGGCGATCCCTGCCCGAGTTGCCCGATGCCAAGCGGCAGCGCTTCGTCCGCGACTACGGCATTCCGGAGTACGACGCGGGTGTCCTGACGATGAGCCAACCCCTGGCCGCCTACTACGAGGCCGCGGTCAAGGCCCACAACGACCCGAAGACCGTCAGCAACTGGGTCATGGTGGAACTCCTGGGGCGCCTGAACAAGGACGGCAAGGACATCACGGAAAGCCCGATCCCGCCGGAACGGTTGAGCGCCATGCTGGGCCTTCTGGCCAAAGGCTCGATCAGCGGCAAGATGGCCAAGGAATTCTTCGACGAGATGTACGCCACGGGTGCGGACCCTGCGGACATCCTGAAGAAGAAGGGGGGCCAGATCGCCGACGCTGGCGAGCTGGAGAAGATCGTCCGCGACATCCTGGCCAAGCACCCCGGCCCCGTCGCCGAGTACAAGAGCGGCAAGGAGGGGCCCTTCAACTTCCTGATCGGCCAGGTCATGAAGGCCACCCGCGGCAAAGCCAACCCGCAACTCGTTAATGAGCTCTTGAAGAAGGCGCTGCAGGGCTCGTGAGATATCCGGCCTCGGCACTTCACCCAGGCGCCCCCACTCCCCCTCCGCATGACCTGACCTTCGACCGAGCTTCCTGATTTCCGGCGGTCGCCGAAGCTGGCGTGAGACCCACCTAACGAAATACAGGCGGCCAGACGAAGGAGGCTTGACGGGGACAGCCGGATGTGTAACAGTATGTGTAAAAAGAGGAGAGAGCAATGCCCACGAATCTCGCCATAGATGACTCCCTGCTGGCCGAAGCGCTGCGGCTCGGGGATCAGCGGACAAAGCGCGCGACGGTGAATGAGGCGTTGGCAGAATACGTCCAGCGCCGGAAGCGGTTGAAGGCCGCGGAGGCCTTCGGAACCATCGAGTTCCGGCCGGGCTACGACTATAAGCGCGCACGCAAGAAGCGATGATCCTCCTGGATACGTCCGTCCTGTCGCTGGCATTTCGTCGTCGGAGGCGCGGGGAACCGGAGCCGCAGGTGGTGGCGACGCTTCGACGTCTGGTGGCAGAAGACGCGCCGGTGGGCCTTCCGGGAATTGTCCTTCAGGAGCTGCTTTCCGGTGTGCGAACGGCCCAGGAATTCGACCGCCTGAAGACCATCATGGAGGGATTTCCGCTTGTGATGGCGAGGCGAGAGGATCACGTAACTGGAGCCCGAATCGCGAATGCGTGTGCGCGAAAGGGTGTGCCGGCCTCGACGGTGGATTGCCTGATTGCAGCGCTGGCGATATCAAGAAGGGCAGCACTTTTTACCCTGGACACCGATTTCGCCAGAATGGCGCCTCACTGTGGCCTCACACTCTTCGGGGCGTCTCGCCCCTCCATGCGGTGAATCGACCCGGCGAATTGAATGGCGTGACGTTGGCGGCATGCGGTTGGGGGTGGGGCGCGAGTACCGTACACGGACGGACATCGCCTGGCTCTGCGGCTTGGTGGCCTTACAGGGAGCGCACATGAAATTGGGTGTCTCCATGTTCAACACGGACTACTCGATCCGGATTGATGACCTGGCGCGGGAGGTGGAGGCGCGGGGGTTCGAGTCGCTGTGGGTCCCGGAGCACACGCACATCCCCAAGAGCCGGAAGAGTCCCTGGCCCGGCGGCCCGACCCTGCCCAAGGAGTACTGGCACGCCCACGATCCCTTCGTGGCCTTGGCGACCGCGGCCGCCGTGACGTCGCGGCTGAAGATCGGGACGGGCATCTGCTTGGTCGTCGAGCGTGACCCGATCACGCTGGCGAAGGAAGTCGCCAGCCTCGACTTTCTCTCCAGGGGGCGCTTCCTGTTCGGGATCGGCGGCGGCTGGAACGCCGAGGAGATGGAGAACCACGGGACCGATTTCAAGAAGCGCCGGCGGGTGCTTCGGGAGCGCATCCTCGCCATGAAGGAAATCTGGACCAAGGACGAGGCGGAGTTTCACGGCGAGTTCGTCAACTTCGACCCGATCTGGTCGTATCCCAAGCCTGTGCAGAAACCACACCCGCCGATCCTCCTCGGGAACAACACGCCCAAAGCGCTCGAGCGGGCGGTGGAATTCTGCGACGGCTGGTTCCCCATCGCCGGGAGGGCGGGCGACTTGGCGGCGGGGATCGCCGACCTCCACCGGCTGGCGGAGAAGGCGGGGCGCGACCCGAAGTCCCTCTCGGTTTCTGTCTATGCGGCCAGCGCAGAGGAGAGCGTCGTCCGGCAGTACGAAAAGGCGGGCGTCGAATGAACCATCTTCTCCCTGCCCTCCGCCGACCGAGACACCGTCCTGCCGATCCTTGATCGGTACGCGAAGCTAGCCCAGGCATTCTCACGGTGAGGAGCAAACCTGCGGTAGCTGCGATGTTCTTACGGAAGGATGCGCTGGGAAGCTAGGAGGCTTGGACGCTAGGATGCCTCGAGCCTTCCAGCCTCCTGGCCTCTATGGCGTGCGTGGCGGTCGATGAATCCCGGGCGGGGGGTTCGGACGGCGGGGGGCGACGATCCAGAGGAGGGTCGGCGAGGCGACGGCCATCCCGAGGCCAATCCAGAGCGCCACGGCATAGCTTCCGGTGAGGTCGAAGACCCGGCCGGCGATCCACGGTCCAGAGGCAAGGGCCAAAGAAATCACCGCGTAGAGCGCCCCGTAGATCGTGGAGAATCCCGGTCCGCTGAAGAGATCGGCAGCCGAAGCGGGGAACACGGGTGACAGAACGCCATATCCAAACGCCATCAGTACGGCGTAGATGTACGGGAGAGAGGACGCCGGGTGCCTGCCGGCCAGGACGAGAAGGCCAATGCTCGCCACGATGCACCCGGCGGCCAGGGTGTAGGCCAGTTCACGGCTGGTTCGATCCGATAGCATCCCCCATCCCGGCTTGGCGCCGATGCTCACGAGTCCCACCGCACCGCCCACCGTGGCAGCGATCATCGGAGGCACGCCGTGATCCACCAGGTATGCGACCTGATGGATCATGAGCATCTGCGTGACGAAGTTCGCCATGAAGAAGACGCTGGCCAGTCCCCAGAAGGGCCATGACCTGAGGGCCGTGGCGAGCGTCCAGTGGGCCTTGTTCTCGGCGGGCGCAGGGGCTTCTCCCGCCCCTGACGGCGCTCTTGCGAACGCGGGGGGATTCTGGATCAGCCAGAGGGCGGAAGGGAGCCCCCAGCCCACGGTCACCGCGGCCAGAACGCCAAGGGCCCAACGCCAACCGCACCAGTCGATCAGGAGTTGGACCAGAGGAACGAACGCGAAGATTCCCACCCCGATTCCCGCCGAGGCGATTCCCATCGCGCTCCCGACACGATCCGGGAACCAGCCTTGAACGAGGATCACCTGCGGGATCCACCCGTTCAGGCTGATACCCAGTGCCGTGATCCCGCCGAATGCCAGGTACAGGTGCCACCAGGCCGTGGTCTGCGCGGTGAGGCAGAGGCCGAGCGCCATCACGCCCACACCGGCAAGGATGACGCGCCGAGGGCCAGCCCGGCGTAGCAACCACCCGACCGGCGGACCGAGACCGCCGTGGATCAAGCTGAAGACCGCGAAGACTCCCGACACGAGGGAACGGCTCCAGCCGAACTCGCGGATGAAGGCCACGAGGAAGACTGAATACGAGTACCAGACCCCGTAAATGACGGCCAGGGTGATAAACGACGTGGCGAGGATCGTCCAGCCGCCTCGGCTCTCCTGGTTCATAGCTGATGGCTCATCGGTGCCGCTGTGCCGGCGGCGGGTTCGGACGACGGGGGGCCACGATCCACAAGAGGGCCGGCGAGAGCATGGCCATCACCAGGGCCAGCCACAGGGCCGCCGCGTAGCTTCCCGTGCGATCGAAGATTTCGCCGGCGCTCCACGTGCCGATGGCGAGCCCCAGGCAGGTCACCACGTAGAGCGTGCCGAAGATCGTGGAGAAGCCCGGCCCTCCGAACAGATCGCTGGCCGCGGCCGGCGGCACCGGCGCCATCACCCCATAGCCAAGCCCGATGAGTACCGCGTAGAGATAGAGCAGGAATGACGTCGGATACATCCCCGCCAAGACCAGAGCGCCGATACTGAGGGCGACACAAACGAAGGCCAGACCATAGGCCATTTCGCGGTTGGTCCGATCCGACAGCCAACCCCAACCGATCTTTCCCACGATGCTGACCAATCCCGAGGCGCCACCCACTGCGGCGGCAACGAGGGCAGGGACTCTGTGGTCCACCAGGTATACGACCTGATGAATCATGAGCATCTGCGTGACGAAGTTTCCCGTGAAGTAGTTTCCTGCCAGTCCCCAGAAGCGCCAACTCCTGCTGGCGGCGGCCAGCGTCCAGTGCGGCCTCCCGCTCGCGGCCGCATGGCCCGCCCGGGACTCGGACGGAGGATGAGTCACCTCGACCGGAGGTGGGTCCCGCACAAGCCCGAGCGTCGCTGGAATCACCCAGCCGACGATCAGCGCTGCCAGGATGCGATAGGCCCAGCGCCAGCCCACCCGGTCGATGAAGAACTGGGCCAGCGGCACCAATCCGAAAATCCCGACCCCGATTCCGGCCGACGCGATGCCAATCATCGTACCGATTCGTTCCGGAAACCAACCCCGGATGAGGACCACGGCTGGAATCCAACCCGCCAGGCTCATCCCTATTGCGGCGATCCCGCCAAACGCCAGGTAGAGGTGCCACCATTCGGTCGTCTGTGCGGTGAGGCATAGGCCAAGCCCCATCACGCAGGCACCCGCCAGAATGGGACGCCTCGGTCCCGCTACCCGCAGCAACCAGCCGACCACCGGGGCACACAGGCCGTGGACGAGGACGAAAACCGAGAAGGCCCCGGCGACGACGGAGCGCTTCCAGCCGAACTCGTGGAGGAGGGCGACGAGGAAGACCGAGTAGGAGTACCAGGTACCGTAGAGCACGACCAGGGTCATGAAGGTCGTGGCGATGATGATCCATCCGCGTCCGCTCTCATGGCTCCTAGCTGAAGGCTGACCGCTCATGGCTGTTGGCGCATTGTTGTCACTTTGCCGGCGGGGAATGGGGACGGCGCGGCGCCACGATCCACAGGAGGGCGGGCGCCAGCACGGCACTAGCAAGGGCCAGCCAGAGCGCTCCCGCATAGCTCCCCGTGCCATCAAAGATTATCCCCGCGACCCACGCCCCCGTGGCGGCACCCAGCGAATTCCCGAGATGCAGGCAGCCGAAGATCGTCGAGAAGCGAGGACCACTGAACAGATCGCTCGCAGCGGCTGGGGTCAGGGGGGCGGTGGCAGAATACCCAATAGCAATCAGGACCGCGTACAGATAGGCGAGGCCCGACGCCGGGTATTGACCGGCCAGGACGAGGACACCCAGGCTCGCGACGAGGCACGCGAAAGCCAGTGTGTACGCCAGCTCGCGATTCGTCCGGTCCGACAGGAGCCCCAATCCCATCTTTCCCGGGATGCTCACGAGTCCCACGAATCCCCCGACGGCTGCGGCCGCCGCCAGCGACATCCCGTGGTCCACGAGGTATGCGACCTGGTGAACGAGCAGCATCTGGGTGCCCACATTCCCCAGGAAGAACACGGCCCAGAGCCCCCAGAAATGCCAATCTCTCACTGCGGCCGCTAGTGTCCAGTAGGCGTCCCCACGCGCAGCCATCCGGCCCCCGCGAGTCCCCGGCCCGATGCTGGCTGTCTCGCGAGATGGCGGGTCCCGCACAAGCCAGAAGACCGCGGGCAGGATCCACCCGACGATCAGCGCGGCGAAAACCCGGTAGGCCCAGCGCCACCCGACCCGGTCGATCAGGAGCTGTGCGAAGGGAACAGGCCGAAGATCCCGACACCAATCCCGGCCGACGCCACACCGAGGGCGGTGCCGACTCGCTCGGGAAACCAGCCCTGGACAAGCACCACCGAGACGACCCATCCGGATGCGCCTACGCCGATCGCGGTGACCACGCCAAACGCCAGGTAGAGGTGCCACCATTCGGTTGTCTGTGCAGCCAGGACGAGGCCGCATCCCAAGGCGCATCCACCCGCCAGGATGAGCCGTCTCGGCCCCACCCGGCCCCCCACCCATCCGGAAATCGGACTCATGCATCCGTGAAGGACCACGAATACGGAGAAGGCCCCAGCGACCAGCGAGCGACTCCAGCCAAACTCCCGGAGGAAAGCCACCAGGAAGACGGAATACGAATACCAGATCCCGTACACCAGCCCGAGCGTGATGAAGGTCGTGCCGACGACAGTCCACCCGTGTCGGCTCTCACGGCTCATAGCTGATACGCTCATGGCTCTTAGCTGAAGGCTGACCGCTCATAGCTGATGGCTCATTGTGGCCAGTGTGCCGGCGGTGGGTTCGGACGGCGAGGCGCGACAATCCACAGGAGCGCCGGCGAGAGGACCGCCATCACGAGGGCGACCCAAAGGGCCAGCGCGTAGCTTCCTGTCCCATCGAAGATCCGACCCGCGACCCATGCACCCGAGGCGATCCCCAGGCACAGCGCCGGGTACACCGTGCTGAAGATCGTCGAGAAGGCCGGCCCGCTGAAGAGATCACTGGCTACAGCAGGGGCGAGCGGCGCCATCCCTCCGTAGCCAAGCCCAATCAGCACCGCGTAGAGGTACGGGAGGCCGGACGCCGGGTACCTGCCCGCCAGGACCAGGGTGCCGACGCTGGCCACGACGCACCCGAAAGAGAGACTGTATGCCAGCTCCCGGCCGGCACGATCCGAAAAGGCTCCGCCCCACATCTTGCCCGCGATGCTGACGAGGCCTGCGAGGCCGCCCACCGAGGCTGCGGCCAGCGGGGATACCCCGTGGTCCACGAGGTACGCGACCTGATGAACGAAAAGCATCTGGGTCACAAAATTCCCGGTGAAGAACACCCCCGCGAGTCCCCAGAAATGCCAGTCCCTTACGGCCGTAGCGAGCGTCCAGTACGCGCCTGTATCCGGGATTGCATGGGAGCTGCGCAACTTGGGCACGGAATCCGAAGCCTCGATGGAGGGCGGCTCCCGAATGAGCCGCGCGGTGGCCGGCAGTAGCCACCCAACGATCAGCGCAGCCAGAGCCCGGAAGGCCCAGCGCCATCCGACCAGGTCAATCAGGAACTGGGCGAAGGGCACCAGCGCGAAGATCCCGACGCCGATCCCGGCCGAGGCGATTCCCATCACCGTTCCAAAGCGACTCGGGAACCAGCCTCGCACCAGCACCACCGCCGGAATCCAACCGGCCATGGTGTACCCCGCCGCGGTGACCCCACCAAATGCCAGGTAGAGGTGCCACCATTCCCTTGTCTCCGCAGCGAGGAGGAGGCCGCATCCCAACACGCACCCTCCCGTTAAGATGACTCGCCTGGAACCGATGCGACCCGTCAGCCATCCGACGATCGGGCTCACGGAGCCGTGGACCAAGATGAACACAGAGAAGCCCCCGGCGACGAGCGAGCGACTCCAACCGAACTCCTTCAGGAAGGCGACGAGGAACACCGAGTAGGAATACCAGACCCCAATGACCATGCCGAGGGTGATAAAGGTTGTCCCGACGACGATCCATCCGCGCCGCTGGCTATCCTGTGGACCCAGTTCGGTCTTCATGGGGTGAAGTGTCCTTCGATGATACGAGGACGTTCGACTGCACACTATGGATCACACCGCCCCGGATGTCGAGGACACAGACCCCTTTGTTTGTTGAGCAGACCCAAGAGCAACGCCACTGCGAGGATCACGAAGCGCTTGGGTATCGCCGCGATTCCGGCGCATGGCTCACCTGGGAGAATGCCGCTGCGCTCACCCCTTCGCCTGTCTCCCCCGTCAGCACGGGCAGTCGTTTTCCGAGGTGGATCGGCCACGCCCCAGCACAGAAATACCTTGCCGGCGAGCAAGGCTCTTGGTCGGCTTTCGAAACTCCTGAGACCTGTCATCATTCGCATACAGGCTGGACCCATTTTCTTACAGGGACCCGGTCCCTCTTCTGACCGTAGCGCAGCCCCTGGCAGCCTCAACCCTTACAAATCAAACACTTCAGAAGAGGGCTTCGCCGCGGCACTCCTGGCATAAGGCTTGCTTTTTCCTATAGAGCGGTGCCTGCACCGGATGGTCGCTTGAGGGCGATAGGCGACTCTTGTTCTCAGCGAATAAAGTCAGGCACACCTCGCTGTGAGCGAGCATGAGGAGGGAGGTATGAGATCGTCAATCTTCGTGCTTCAAATCATGGCCTCGTCGAAAAGCACGAAACGAGAGTTGACTCTTGCATTCTAGGGGTACACGATAATGACAGGCGGAAACGGCCCTGCTTTCGGGGAGACCGATGGCTGCCGCCTTGAGGGACCGGAGATGGCACAAGGACTGTACCCGTCGAAAGCGGATCGCCGGCGCGCGCCGAGGTATCCCACCAGGCATCGCGTCCAGGGAGAATCCCTGGATGGCCAGATCAGTGTCCGAGGGATCCTCGACGATTTCTCTGCGAGCGGATGTGCGCTGCGCCTGGATGCCCACATTCCCCCCGGAACGATGATCGAGGCTCAGTGCGATGTCAGCGGCATCGGCCTGCGGATACGCGGGGAAGTTGTCTGGGCTGAGCAAACGGGGACCGGGGTATTGCAGGGCATCACATTTGCCGAGTTCGCCTCTGACGAGGATGCTCTGTTCCACCGCCTGTACGTAAACCGTCTGGCCCGCCGGGCCTCGCCCACGCCCAAGGCCGGATGAAGGCGGTGCCCCCGAGGCGCAGGACGGATCATTGCGCCTGCCATACGGGAAGCAGCTAACCGGCCGCCTGTTGGACCCGTTGGCCACGCTTTCACCCTCGTCGCCGCGGTAGAGCGCGCCAGAGACGGGTCTGCCCTCATTCCCGCCTCCGAAAACAGCGCCGGGCCTTGTAAGGGTCTCCTCGGAATTGACCCTCCCGGGATTACCCATGACGGGAAACCACGGTCGGCCAGCGACTGGTCCATGAGCCGCTGGGCAGGCAGCGGCACGCCGATCGAAAAGCTCCTTGACGCCGGGAATCCTGTTGTCTATGGTCCGAGTACATCTCTGCCTTCGAGAGACCACGTCAGTCCTGGCGACAGGGGAAGGCCCATGCACGCTATGCGGATGCCGGAACGGCGCGCAGTCAGGTCTAACGCCTCCGCCCTGTGCGTCTCGGCGGGCGCCTCCGGTGGGCTCGTCGCAGCAGGCTCCTTCTCTTCACGCGGCACCCTCTCTCTTCTCTCGCCCGTCGCGACCTTTTCGCGGAGCGGACTGGCGTCCACCGTCTTGTCTTAGGAGGTTTTGGTGCCGGCCGAGACAAGGGCGCCCTTCAGATACTGCCCGAGCTGCGGGGAGCGGGTCTACACCTACACCGTCTTGAAGGAGGGGGTGGTCGAGCTCCGGTGTAGCCCCTGCGGCTTCCCCGTCACACTTGTCCAGGGCCCTTCGATCCAGCCGTTGGACTGCATCATCATCACCGACGACAACCGGTTCTTCCTGTCGTTCCTGGCCGATCTCCTGGTCGAGCGGGGCCTGACGGCGAACGTCATCTCGTGCGAAAGCGCCGCCAAGTTCCTGACCTCAATCACCCAACGCTTGTATCAAGGGCTCCCCAGCCCGCTGGCCATTCTCGACATCGTCATGGAGCCGATGGACGGGATCACCGCGGCCATGGCCCTGCGAGCCGTGGAGCAGGGGCTCGGGGCGGCGCGACCGACCCCCCTCCTCTTCCTCTCGGCCGCCCGATACGATGAGACCTTGAGCAAGCTTATCGCCCGCTGCCAGCCGGCCCTGTACCTGAACAAAGGATCGGACGCGACCCCCGACAAGCTCGGACCGAGGCTGGAGAAGGTGATCGGGTATCTGCTGGCACAGGGGAGGAAATAATCGC